>JAEEGL010182746.1_pt1 | contig 11008 bp, 8 predicted proteins | sample 9134231 | NCBI WGS metagenome assembly JAEEGL01 (sample SAMN16246548, study PRJNA631951) | gut metagenome | biome: gut microbiome; feature: rumen; material: fiber-attached | host: Bos | place: Iran: Karaj | collected 2018-10
TGGTCCATACCGGGCTTTGTGACTCTTCCAACTCCCTCTCCGCCGTCGATATCAATTCCCGGAGTATCCTTTAAGGTAACTGTAGAATATATCTTTGAACCGGTGGTCACGTCCGGGTCATCCCCGCCATCCTTTATGACAGCGCAGGAAACCGAGCCTTTTACAGTGTCTTTACTTATATCGATTATCTCTGCGTTGTAGGGTATTTCCTTGGGAGTCATGATGGTGACATTGTTTATTTCCTTGTTCGAAAGCAGCATAAGGAGTGCTGCCTTCGAAGCTGCTGCCGCGCAACTCCCGGTGGTAAAGCCAAACCTGAGTTTCTTTTCTTCCAGTTTTTCTTCTTTCTTTTTTCCTTTTCTCTGATTATCCATTTTTATATGCTTGTATTTATCTTTTGTTCATTTAGAAAAAAGTAATAGCACGGATTGTTATATGCCATAGATTATCGAGTTACAGATTGCTGCTGCCACATTACTTCCGCCTTTGCGCCCTCTGTTAACTATGTAGGGCACATTGCTCTCAAGGATCATCTCCTTGGCTTCCACTACGTTTACAAAGCCAACCGGAACACCAATTATAAGCTCCGGTCTTATTTTTCCTTCATCTATAAGTTCCTTTAACCTAACAAGAGCTGTGGGCGCATTGCCGATAGCAAAGATAAGAGGCACGTTTAGCTCTGCTGCCTTCTCCATGCTGACAACTGCCCTTGTGACTCCCCTTTCTTTAGCGATTCTCATCACCTCTTCATCCGCCATAAAGCAGTGAACCTCTCCGCCGTACTTTGCCAGAGACTTTTTGTTAATTCCCGAAAGAGCCATATTCGTGTCTGTCACAATGTGGGCTCCCTTTTGAATGGCATTTTTAGCTATCTCCACTGCGTTCTCTGAGAACATGAGAGTATCCGCATAGTCAAAGTCTGCAGTTGTGTGTATCGCCCTGAAGACTGTTGGACGTATTTCTTCAGGGATGGATTTTCCCATTTTATCAAGTTCTTCCTGTATGATCCTGAAACTCTCCTTCTCGATATCGGAAGGAAGAATATGTTTAAGCTCCATTTACAACCTCACTTATATGTACAAGCACATTACTTCGTAATCCTGCCATTTAGATTGGAACAATAGCATCATTGCTTTGTCATGATAGTTCCTTCCTACATGATGCTGTAGATCATATCAAGGTCAAGGCTCTGCCTGAGCACATCTGCCAGTTTGTTCAGCTCTTTTTCCCTGGTTACCTCTGTGCTTTCAATCACTGGAATTTCTCTCTTTATGCCCTTTTTGTCATAGATTATCTTAAGGAGTTTTCCTGTAAATTCCGGTGAGTCAAAGATGCCATGAATGTAGGTACCAAGCACTGACCCATTTGTGATCACAAAGTCACCATCGCCGCAGCCACTGCTCTCTCCCATGTGAATCTCGTAGCCCTTTATGGCCGTGTGGGAAAGAGACTCATACATTCCGTCCAAATCCGGTACAGCTGTGCTTACCTGTCTCAAATTCTTGTAAGTGCAAAAGACTGTATCCACAGGCAAAAGAGATAGTCCCTTTTCTCTGCCGCCTGCTTCCTGCCCATTGGGATCTGATATACTTCTTCCAAGCATCTGAAAACCGCCGCAGATGCCGATTATCGGAACATCCTTTTTCGCAAGACAAAGGAGCTTATCTTCAAACTTCTTTTCCCTGAGCCACTTAAGATCGGATAAGGTATTCTTCGTTCCCGGAATGATGACAAGGCCAGCTCTGTCAAGGCTTTCCGGTTCTTCCACATAATACAGTTTTACCCCATCGATGTTCTCAAAAATTGTGAAGTCAGTGTAATTACTGATAAAGGGAAGCCTTACGACTGCGATATATACAGTATCTATTGAGCTTTCTATATTTTTGTTGACTGTAAGCCTCTTAGAGACGCTGTCCTCCTCGTCAAGATTAAGCTTTACATAAGGCACAATTCCAGCAAAAGGAATGTCACAGTACTTTTTAAACATTGAAAGGCCGGGTTCAAGAAGCGTCACATCTCCTCTGAACTTGTTTATGATAAGGCCCTTTACTCTTTTTCTCTCTTCTTCCGGCATTAGATTTATGGTGCCAAGGAGCTGTGCAAAAACTCCACCGGGGTCTATGTCTCCTGTAAGAAGAACCGGCGCATCCAGGATCTCGGCCAGGCCCATGTTCACTATGTCGTTCTCGCGAAGGTTGATCTCCACAGGGCTTCCGGCCCCTTCTATCACGATGATGTCTGCATTTTCAGAAAGCCTGTCAAATGCCGCGACGATGTCCGGAATGAAGCTCTTCTTTTTGGCAAAATAGTCCCTGGCCCTCATGTTTGCCATGGGAAGACCGTTTACAATAACCTGCGACGTAGTATCTCCCATAGGCTTCAAAAGTATGGGATTCATGTCGCTTGAGGGGGCGACGCCTGCTGCCGCAGCCTGCAGAGCCTGGGCCCTTCCAATCTCTTTTCCATCCTCAGTGACAAAGGAATTAAGTGCCATGTTCTGTGATTTAAAGGGTGCAACTCTGTATCCGTCCTGCTTAAAGACTCTTAAAAGCCCCGCCGTCAATATGCTTTTCCCGACACCGGACATGGTGCCCTGTATCATAAGTTTTTTTGCCAAGTCAGTCTCCTGTTACTAAACTCTATATTTTTCTATATTTATTTCCCTATACTTTTATCGCTGATACTTACTCTCAACTGCTTCGTTTATTTAAGCTTCCGGAAAAATCCGGTATCCTCTTTTCCCTCTGCTATTATTTCATAGAGGTTATCTATTATCGTTCCGGACTTATCTGCGCTTTGGTAAAGGGACTTCTCCGTATACCAGACTTCTCCCTCACTGACAGCTTTCAGCTCAGGAAAAATAGCATCTGCCTGCCTGAGTTCATCAAGCGAACCCGGGATATTTTCTATCGTTGCATTATATATCAGAATGTCCGCATCCACTGCGTATTCATAAAAAGCCTCAATGCTGATTGTCGCAGAGGATACAGCATTTTCTTCGCTTCCTTTGGGAGAGAGGTACTCTCCCCCGGCCATTGTTATCATCTTTGCAAAATAGTCATCAGCCTTTCTTGTAACAATCTGATGATTTGAATTAAGGGAAAAAACAGCAACTTTCTTCCTTTGAACATTTGTCAGATCCAGGTTATCTGCATTTACTTTCTGCTGCTTAAAAGCTTTGACCGCTGCATCCTCTTTCCCGATCAGAACTCCATAAACCTTTATCCATTCGCTCCTTCCAAGGGGCTCAGATTCATAGCTTGATCTGTCTATAAAAACAGGAATTCCCAGCTTTTCAAGCTGATCTATAACCTTGGGAACATGAAGTACCATAGTGTTTTCAATAGCAAGATCAATGTCCTTCATCACGATCTGCTCATAATCGGGAGCATTGTATTTTCCGCCATAGATGAGAGTTCCTTCCTCCATGGCTTTTTTTGCCGCATCAATATACCAGTCGTCCTTCTCTGTTCCTGACATCAGTATCCTGTCTATCGCAGAAAGAGAGTCAAAATGACACATGGCTCCTGAGGCTGCAAGATAGATCCTACGTGGCTCTTTTACCGGAATGATGTCTGGTGAAAGCTTATCCGGCTCCTGTCCGTCCTTAGGAACGATCAGATAATTCCTGCCATCGTCTATGCTTATAACAATGTACTCTCCTTCATACCTGTGGATTTTAAAACACCTTGCATAGTTATTTTCATCAGTGGAAATGTATTTTAGTCCATCTATTTCAGGTGGCAGCATAGATGATGCCACGTTGTAGTCATCTTCATCACCGTCGCTATTACTGTTTACTTCTTCGCTGTCATTTCTGACATCAGCCTCTTCAAGGGATATCAAAAGACTGTATTCGATTAAATGCGGAGTACTCATGGCAACAGTATCTGCCTGAATACTCATCTCTTTTCCCAGAGATACAGGTATCTCAAATTCCGAGTTGCCCTCGCTGTTTACCGGATAGTAGGTCTTGCCCTGAACGATCATATAATCGTAATTGGGACTGCTCCAGATAATATGCGCAATCACTTCCTTCCCATTTACTGTGACAGTGCAGGGGCTTTCAATATAGGCCTTTCCGCTTCCTCCTGTCATTACAACAGATGCGGTATATTCCCCATCGGAAATAACACCGCATCCTGATAGACATAGGGAAAACAAGAAAATAACAAGCCATTTTGTTAATTCAAAAAAACTTTTACGTTCTTTTCCCATAATAGATTTATTTTATTACTGCTCCTGTGTGCTCAACATAGATCTTCTGAACATCAGAAATTCCGCCAAGGCCGGCTATCTGGCAGTCAACGCTCTCAAAGCTTTCTGCTGCCTCAAAACCGCTCTTCCAGGAATCCTCATCGTCGCCTGCCATATCGTTGTTTGCATGGTCTCCGGCAACAACCATAAGAGGACGAAGAATGACCTTTGTATAGCCGTTATTCTTAACTGCAGCAATTACTTTTGAAAGCTCTGTATCTTCAGGCTCTCCCTCAACTGTTCCGATGAATACGTTATCATAGGAAAGCTTGTCCATCTGAGTCTGCATCTGGTCGTAAGTTACCTTTGCTGCGTGTGAAGTTCCGTGTCCCATGAATACGAAAGCAACTCCTGCATCCTTTGCAGCTGCGAGATCTTTAAAGCCTGCTTCCTTTACTGCTTCAGCTGTGATTGCCTTTGCAACATTCTCTTTGTCTTCGTTGATAACTGTAGCATCACTGCCTACTTCTCCAAGAAGTGGCTCAGCGATAACTGCTGACTCAAATTTATCCTTGTATTCATCAAGGGTAGCCTTAAGTTCGTCGTACTCAGCACCGTGCATAAGGTGTGTAGGCTGAACCACAAGATTTTTTACCCCGTTATTAACAGCTCTCTCAAGAGCCTGCTCCATGTTATCGATCTTTTCTCCATCTCTTGCATAGATATGGTTGATGATGATCTGTGCTGTGAAAGCACGCCTTACAGAGTAGTCAGGATAAGCCTTTGCAAGAGCCTTCTCGATACCGCCGATGTCATTTACTCTGCTGTCATTAAAGGATGTACCAAAGCTTACGACAAGAAGCTCATTTTCTCCGATGTCATCTGCGTTTAACGGATCATCCTTTGAAGCATCACCTGTGTCTCTTCCGAAGTAGTCGGGATCCGCGAACTCACCTTCAACAAGTTCCTTCTGCGCATCTGTAAGAGCATCCCAGGCTGCCTTCGCCTTTTCGCAGTTTTCATAAGTATCATCTGTAAAATTCTGAACATAGATAGAATCTATAAGGCCTGCTACATTATCTGCTGCCACTTTGTCTGCATCCTCCTCATAGGGCTGAACATCAGAAACTGTTACCTGATGGTCATACCATTTTTCTTTTGTTCCTATAAGTGCAAGAGCAAAGCTCTCATCAATGGCAGGAACCGGAATGTCAAAACCGTAAACTTCCTCTGTTGTGCCGTCGCTATAAGTCACAGAATCAGTTGTAGGCTCTAAGAAATCTGCTCCGTCTTTCTGTGCATCCTCAGCACTTCCAAGGAAAAGATTAGTGATATTCTTTGATGGAAGTGTGATATGAATAGTCATCTCTCCATTCTTTACAGTCAGAGTTCCTCTATCGCCATAAGCCTCGTTGATGTGGAACATGCTGCTGTCTGTTGTAAACTTTGCAGAATAAGTGCCATCTTCAAGGGCTGCAGTATTTGCCTCAGTATTTTCAGAAGTCTCTGCCTCTTTTGGCTCCTCAGCAGGAGCTGCGGCTTCTTCTGATGCCTCTGTGGTACTTTCTGTTACCTCTGCATTTTCAGTAGTTTCATTGTTCTGACTTCCACAGCCAAATGCCGCAAAAGTAAGGGTAGCTGTCATAAGAACAGCCAATAGCTTTTTCTTCATAAATATGCCTCCTCGTTTGATATATAAAAAAAGCCTCCACCAAATGGCGAAGGCTTTTATGCACAGCAAACACAAGCAAATGCAATATAGGCATTTGCTAATATGCTTCGTACAGTCAATTCCTCGTGACTTGGTTTCCCACGTACGACGACAGGCAGGTCTCCCGGCTGATCGAAATAGCTTATACGCATAAATTTCCTTCGCCTTCCCGGCATTACCCAGTGGCATTTTTGAAGAAAATCAGAGAAAACTATTTACTGTTTCCTCTTTCGAAACACGGTGACGAGATCGTGCGGGATTTACACCCGCTTCCCTTTTCACTTGTGCAGCACCTTTAGCCCACAAGCACCTTCCGTCTTATTCATTTTGTGGCTATAATATCATAACTTCCCATATAATACAAAGGATTGTGAAAATATTCAATTTCTTTTTCCTATCTTTAGTGTGATATAATTATATTCGCACGGGAAACTTCTTTAGTTTTTGTGTTTAATAACGTCGTATTATTAACGATTATTAAGAAAGGACACTTTTATGGAAGAGAAAGAAATACTTAAACTTATTGATCACACACTTCTTCAGGCAGATGCTACCTGGGAGCAGATCGTATCACTTTGTGATGAGGCTGTTAAATACGGAACAGCTACTGTCTGCATTCCACAGACCTATCTTAAGAGAGTTCATGATAAGTACGGAGCAAGTTTAAAGCTTTGCACAGTCATCGGATTCCCTCTTGGCTACAACAGCGCTTCATCAAAGGTTGTAGAGGCAAAGGATTCAATCGCTGACGGAGCTGAAGAGATCGATACAGTTGTAAATATCAGCGATGTAAAGAATCACAGATATGATGAAGTAAGAAAAGAGCTCAAGATGATCCGTGAGGCTTGTGGTGATAAGCTTCTTAAGGTTATCATCGAGACCTGCTACCTCACAGAGGAAGAAAAGATCGAGCTTTGCAAGATCGTTACAGAGGTTAAGGCTGACTACATAAAGACATCCACAGGCTTTGGCAGCGCAGGCGCCACACTTGATGACATCAAGCTCTTCAAGGAATACATCGGCCCTGATGTAAAGATCAAGGCAGCAGGCGGCATCAGAACTATCGAGGATGCTCTTGCATACGCTGAGGAAGGTTGCAGCAGAATCGGATCATCAAAGGTTGCACCTCTTATCGCAGCAAAGTATAACCTTTAAAAAAAACCTGCTTTCCGTCAATAACGACAGAGAGCAGGTCTTTTTTGTTTTTTATCCAAAAGCTGTATCACTCATTGTTTCAATTCAGTCGTCAGATAGATGCATGAGATGGACATAAATGTGCAGTTCTTGGACGAGGAGATAATTCATAAGATGAAAATGAAAAGAACAAGGTGGCTTCTCTGAACTACGTGAAAGTCACCTTGTTCTTTTTATTTGAATCTTAATGAATTACGACGTAGACGAAAACAAACATTTATGCCCACTCATGCAATATCTGACGACTGAATTGAAACTATACATCATCTGTGGTCCATATCTACATAGTCTTTTCTTGGTTCGATGGCCATGTAGGCGGGACGGATGATCTTGCCGTTGTTGGCAAGTTCCTCCATTCTGTGGGCACTCCAGCCTACAATCCTGGCAATCGCAAAGATTGTCGGGTACAGTTCTTCCGGGAGTTCCAGCATTCTATATACAAATCCGGAGTAGAAGTCCACGTTGGCACTGACACCCTTGTACATTGTCCTCTCTCCGCTGATAACCTTTGGTGCAAGGCGCTCTACCAGTTCATACAGCGCAAGCTCATCCTCTTTTCCCTTTTCAGCGGCAAGCTTTTCAACAAAGCCCTTTAAGATCATGGCTCTTGGATCCGACTTTGAATAGATGGCATGTCCTATACCATAGATAAGTCCAGCCTTGTCAAAGGCCTGCTTGTTAAGGATCTTATCAAGGTAAGCTTCCACTTCCTCCTCATCCTTCCAGTCCTTGACATTTGCTTCAATATCATCAAACATGTGCACAACCTTGATGTTGGCACCGCCGTGTCTTGGTCCCTTCAATGATCCGATGGCTGCTGCGATAACGGAGTAGGTATCGGTCATACTCGATGAAACAACGTGTGTGGTAAAAGATGAATTGTTACCACCACCATGCTCCATATGAAGCACAAGACAGATATCAAGAAGTCTAGCTTCAAGCTCCGTGTACTGGCTGTCAGGCCTAAGAAGATACAGTATAGTCTCCGCAGTAGATAGTTCCTCCTTGGGCGGATGAATGAAAAGCGAATTACCCTCATGGTAATGGTTATAAGCATGATAGCCATAAATTGAAAGAAGCGGGAACATGCTTATAAGCTGAAGTGACTGTCTGAGCACGTTTGGCAGTGATACATCATCCGCATGGTCATCGTAGGAATACAGAGTAAGCACACTTCTTGCAAGAGTGTTCATCATATCACGGCTGGGAGCCTTCATGATAACGTCTCTTACAAAGCTGGTGGGAAGACTCTTATATATTCCCAGGAGCTTTTCGAACTCAAACAGCTCTTTTCCCGTGGGGAGCTTGTCAAACAAAAGAAGATACGCGCACTCTTCAAATGCAAATCTGTTCTCCCTTACAGCAGCGTCCACGAGCTCATGAACATCATAGCCCCTGAAATAGATTTCTCCGTCAGCAGGAACTTCTTTCCCATCAACTACCTTTTTGGCAACAATTTCCGAAATTCTGGTAAGGCCTGTCAGAACGCCCTTACCGTTAAGGTCTCTCAAACCTCTTTTTACGTCATATTTGATAAAAAGATCATTTTCAATTAGGTCAGCTTCTCTTGAAAGCTCAGATAATTCAACAATTTCCGGTGTGTTTTCCGAGTAATATCCCTTACCTAAATCCATACGCACCTCCATTATTTTAATTTAGTAAAAACGTCTTTTTCCCTTCTCCATTAGCATGTTCCCTAAAAGCAGAACAACAAGTGCAACTGCATAGGTCAAAATGTGAACATCGCTTCTGCCGATAAGATCCAGAAAGATCCCTGCGACTCCTAAGACAACCAGCAGAATTCCCTGTACTGAATGCCTTGGAAAAGCATAGTTTTTAAAAGCTTCGCGGTCCTTCATCCTCTTGTCATTGACATCCGGAGGAATGATGATCCCGGGTTTGATGACATCATTGACCTTCATCTGCACCGCGTAGTAAAGGATCGCAATACCGCCGATAACTATGGCAATGTCAAAAATATTATTGAATGAATCCATTAAATATCACCTCTTATGCAAGGAAATCAAGTACTGCCTTCTGCATATCAGCCTTGTCAACAACTGTGTTATGTCTGATCTTAGCAGTTCTGATTGATGATACTGCCTCGGGAATCTCTACACCTGAAACAGCTGAGAGTTCATCTGCAAGAGCAAAATCATCCTTGCTGTCATCTCCCTTTCCAAGGGCATTCATGACACTTCTGGTGAATTTAAACGGACTTGCTGTGCTGGCAATTACAGTTACAGTCTTGTCCCCTGTCTTCTCCACATACTTGCTGTAAACTGAGCTTGCAACAGCAGTGTGGGTATCCATGAGATATCCGGTCTTATCAAATACATTTTTGATAGTAGCCCAGGTCTCTTCCTCAGTAGCGAAGCCGCCAAAGAAGTCTGTGAGCTTACTTCTCATCTCGTCTGTGATCTCATACTTACCTGTGCTGGAGAGCTGTCCCATATACTCCGCATCCTTCACAGCGTTATCGCCTGCGATATGATAAATAAGTCTCTCAAGGTTAGATGAAATAAGGATATCCATTGAAGGAGAAGATGTAAGGACGAATTCACGGTTTCTGTCATACTCTCCTGTCTGGAAGAAATCAAAAAGTACCTTGTTGGAGTTTGATGCACAGATAAGCTTTGCAATCGGAACTCCCATGTTCTTGGCATAATATGCTGCAAGAATGTTTCCGAAGTTACCTGTAGGAACTACAACGTTGATGGCCTCCTTGTCGGCAATCCTGCCTTCCTTGAGAAGTCTTGTATAAGCGTAAACATAGTAAACAATCTGAGGAACAAGTCTTCCGATGTTGATGGAGTTTGCTGATGAGAACTGGAAGCCCTTTGCATCAAGCTCTTTTGCCAGCTCAGGATCTGTAAAGATCTTCTTAACACCGGTCTGTGCGTCGTCAAAATTTCCTTCAATTCCGATTACGCAGGTGTTATCGCCTTTTTGTGTGACCATCTGCTGTTCCTGTATAGGGCTTACGCCGTGTTTAGGGTAAAAGACAATGATCCTTGTTCCGGGAACATCTGCAAATCCGGCCAGAGCAGCCTTTCCTGTATCTCCGCTGGTGGCTGTAAGGATTACGATCTCATTCTTGACATCATTCTTTTTGGCTGCAGTAGTCATAAGGTATGGAAGGATTGAAAGAGCCATATCCTTAAATGCAATAGTAGCGCCATGGTAAAGCTCAAGGTAATATGCTCCGTCCGCCTCAGCCAGAGGTGCGATCTCCTCTGTGTCGAACTTGGAATCATAGGCATGTGAAATGCAGTATTTAAGCTCTTCCTCAGTGTAGTCTGTAAGAAGCAGTTTCATAACTTCATAAGCTACATCCTGATAGCTCATCTGTGCGATCTCGCGAAGGCTCTTTTCAAGTGTCGGTATATGATCAGGAACATAAAGACCACCGTCCGGTGCAAGTCCCTTCAAAATAGCTAAGGATGCCGGTATCTGCCCCTTAGCGCCTCTTGTGCTGCTATACAAAACTTCCTTTGCCATTGCTTTTACTCCTCTTTTGTTGATACAATATATTTATGATACATAGACAAGCAGAAATACTCGCATTTCCGAGTTTTGTCTATGAATATTACTCAGTATACCATATCCCGCCGGATAATATCTACCAATATTTTAGCACTTTGAATTGTTAAAGTTGTAAATTTTGATCAATCATTTCTGTCTGTATTTTGTTTTTTTGTGAGGAGAAACATTGAAAAGCAGGAAAACCACGGGGGTCTACATCACAAGCCTTAAGGATGGCACTCCATCCTACAGAGCATCTATCACCTTCAGAGGCAAGCACATTGCGCTTGGTTCTTTTGATAATGAGAAGAAAGCAGGCACTGTCTACAAGGAAGCTGCAAAGATTCTTTCCGATGAATCCATTTCAATTTCATCTTATAA
>JAEEGL010194406.1_pt1 | contig 11008 bp, 11 predicted proteins | sample 9134231 | NCBI WGS metagenome assembly JAEEGL01 (sample SAMN16246548, study PRJNA631951) | gut metagenome | biome: gut microbiome; feature: rumen; material: fiber-attached | host: Bos | place: Iran: Karaj | collected 2018-10
TACTGTAAATGTCGTTGATGTACCATTTGTGAATGCGATTGTGTAAGTATCAACCAAACCTGCTGTATCGGTCTTTGTGATTGATGAAATACCAACACCGTCATCACCATCGTTACCATCATTACCATTAGCACCATTTGTGACAGTGAATGTTTCAGTGTCACCTGATGTGTATGTAATAGTATATGTATCGATAAGACCGGATGTTCCTGTCTTTGAAATTGATGCGATGCCATTACCAGTTGCACCATCCTGGCCATCTTGTCCGTCCTGACCATTAGATCCGTTAGTTACGGTAAATGTATCAGTTTCGCCATTACTATATGAGATTGTGTAAGTATCTACTAAACCTGAAGTAGAAGTCTTTTCAATGTTAGTAATACCAACACCATCATTACCATTTGAACCATTCTGTCCATTAGTAACGGTAAATGTTGTAGATGTTCCGTCAGTAAATGCAATAGTATATGTGTCAATTAATCCGGCTGTAGAAGTCTTTGTAATTGATGAAATACCAACACCGTCATCACCATCGTCACCATCATTACCGTCGTTACCATTAGCACCAGCTGCACCGTTGGTTACTTCGAATGTTGATGGATCTCCTGTTGTATAAGTAATGGTATAAGTATCCACCAAGCCAGTAGTAGATGTCTTCTGGATAGATACAATACCTCTACCATCATCACCATCTGCACCATCATTACCATCTTGACCAGCAGGACCTTGTTGACCATCGGCACCATTTGTGATAGTAAATGTCTGAGTAGTAGAATCAGTATAAGTGATAGTATAAGTATCTACCAAGCCGACTGTACCACTCTTTTCGATCTTTGAAATACCTCGACCATCTTTACCGTCCTTACCGTCAGTACCATTAGTACCATTTGTACCATCCTGACCATCAGCACCATTTGTTACGGTGAATGTCGAAGATGTTCCATTTGAGAATGAAATTGTGTATGTATCTACTAAACCGGCTGTACCGGTCTTTGTGATACCGGTAATGCCAACGCCATCTTCACCATCCTGTCCATCGGTACCGTTAGTACCGTTAGCACCATTGGTAACTGTGAATGTTGAAACAGTTTGGTCTGTGTATAAGATGGAATATGTATCAACGAGTCCTTCAGTTCCCGTCTTAGTGATAGAAACGATACCACGGCCATCTCCGCCGCCTCCACCTCCACCACCTTCTCCATCTTTACCATTCGTAACGGAGAATGTTGATGTACTTTCATCTGTGTAAAGGATAGTATATGTATCTACCAATCCAAGACTTCCTGTCTTAGTAATAGATACGATACCACGGCCATCCTGACCATCTTCACCATCTTGACCAGCTGGTCCCTGTGGTCCTTCTGGTCCTTGTGCACCATCTTGACCATCTTGTCCATCCTGTCCGTCAGTACCATTTTGGCCATTTGTAATTGTAAAGGTTGTTGATGTTCCGTCAGTAAATGCAATGGTATAAGTATCGACTAATCCAGATGTTCCTGTTTTAGTAATTGAAGCAATACCAACACCATCGTTACCTGCCGGACCTTGTGGACCTGTTTCACCTGTAGCACCTGTTTCACCTTGTGGTCCTTGTTCACCCTGTGGACCTTGTGGACCGGTTGCTCCTGTTGCACCATTTGTGACAGAGAATGTTGATGTGGTTCCATCAGTATAGAGAATGGTGTATGTATCAACCAAACCTTCAGTGTCGGTCTTTGTGATGGAAACGATACCACGACCGTCTTCTCCGCCACCTCCACCACCACCGGAGCCATCTTTACCGTTAGTGACAGTATAAGTTGATGTGGTTCCATCGGTGTATGCAATGGTGTATGTGTCTACTAAGCCAAGTGTACCTGTCTTAGTGATGGAAACGATACCTCGTCCATCTGCACCGTCATCGCCCTTCGGACCTTGTGGACCTGTTGCACCAGTAGGTCCCTGAGCACCATCCGCACCCGCTGGACCTTGTTCACCATCTTCACCTTTTGGTCCCTGTGGGCCTGTAGGACCAGTAGGACCTGGAGCTCCATTTGTAACTACATATGTTGATGTAGTACCATCGGTATAGAAGATTGTATATGTATCCTCTAATCCAGAGGTGGATGTCTTTTGGATGGATGCAATACCGCGACCATCTTCTCCACCTCCACCACCTCCGCCACCACCTGTGGCATTGATGCGGATTGTACCATGAACAACGTCTGGAACAATTGTTACATTATCACCGGCAACGATACCGACCATAGATGTACCAGCTAATGGATGAACTTCTGTTTGGGATGATCCATTGATAATATTAAGAGCATTAATGATGTTTACTAAAGTTGAACCATCACCTGAATACTTCCTAGCGATAAGAGTACCAGTAAATGGATTGTACTTAAGGTCAGCATTCTTCTTAACACCAGCAATTTCTTCTGAATCATTTGCTGAATTAGATAACAATACTCTGAAATTGTTATTCTGAGTAGTTGTTTCCTGATGAACATTCTCATCTGCTTCGATTGGAAGTGCAGCAATAATTGCTTTGAGTAACTTTGATGTTGGAACGTGATCATTGTCATCTGTTAATGTCAATGTATCCTTTATGGCAGTTACTTTCTTAGCTAATTCAGTAGCCAATAACTTAGTTGATGGCATCCTCTTATCAGTTGGATTAACTGGAATAGAAGCATCAATATCGCCATACTTTGTACGGATATCCAAAGCTCTTTGTATCTTACCAAAAGCCGAATTGATTGTATCTGTTTCAAGTATTGGTGTTTCTGTTATAGCCTTTGAATAACCTGTTAAGTTGATATCCGCACCATCAAGAATTACATCTTCTGCTAATGTTTTATTATTGATAGATATTGTTTTATCAACCTTATTACGTAAAGCCATAAAGATTGCATCAACAGTTGTAAGCTTAGCACCTTCAGCTGCAGATGGTGTACTTGTTGGAATAGACTGAGCAACATCGCAATATGCTGCATTATCTAATCCCTTTGGTTTTGCATATGTAACTGAATCAGATACTACACCCTGTTGTGAAACGGTTTTGTTTACTATCTTAACATAACCATTCTTATCACCCGGCTCAGTTTCATCTTCAGCTGTTGGTGTTGTTACAGAATAAACACCCGTGTTTGTAATTATTTTTGGCGATGCAAAAGTACCGACACCTCGGATATGAATACCTTCACCTGCAGTGATGATTGTGCTATCTCCACCACCACCTCCACCGCCTTCTTGAAGAACTTCAATCCAACGCTTAGCCTTACCAAGTGATTTAGCTAATGTTTCGCCCGATTCAAGATTCTCCAAAGCTTTGGTAGGATCTATATTGCCCGGTGTGTATTCAGAATAATCGACAAATTCGACTTGTATCTTAGTACCGACTTGCTCAATATCAGCCATAATTAACCCTCCTCATATTAAAAATTCATATAATCAATATCAAGATGATATTTGGATTACTTTATGAAATTGTTTTAAGGATGGTAATACACTATGGACGGGGTCTCCCCCGTCCTTGTGCATCATATGAGTATAAAAAGATTATGAAAAAAGAATAATGTATAATATTGGATATGGCTCTCCAAGATTACCGATAAGAAATATCTTAACAGATGGAATACTGAAATAAAGGTGTATTTATTGATGTTCAAAGGTGATAAACGAAAAATGAAATACTGTATTCCATCTATTAAAAGATATTTTAGAATATATGAAAGGTTAATAAGGAAATTGCGAATATGTCATATATTCTAAACGTAGGTAAAAAAGTTTGAGAATGATGATGTGGAAGTTCGATTAGAAAGACAAAGGCTTTTTCTAATTACATCATCAATATATAGTTAAAGTGTTTTAATAAAAAAATATAATATAAGATTATAAATCTCCCCCTTGTTCAGGGGGAGATAATACAATCTCATACAAAGAAAAATTGGTGAGTCATTTTCAATTACACGAAATCTCTTGATTGGGGGTAAGACTTGATCATGGCCTTCAACCGATCCAACCTGCTAGGCCTCCGTTTCATTAAATGCTTGCCTACTGCCAAAGCCAGTTGTACGTATCAACCGTTAAGCTATAATTTACTTACGACTCGCATTTATGTGGCCCTTCAAAAGGGCAAGAATCAGACCTACTAGTCAGCCCGAGAATCATACTGGGAACTTAGTCCCGTTACCTCTGTCAGCGTCTTTCAGTCTGAATCACTGCATAAATGTTTTGGATCAACGAGCTTCCCATGGATAATTTACGGGTGTTCACTTTGCCGTACTCGTTTCAGGTCTAACCGTGTTTGATGCTTTGTGATCCTATGAGGCACATCAACTATCTACCATACCTCATTACATACAGTATTTATGCGTTTATGTTTTTATTATAAAACATTATATAGGAAGGGGGTTGCCCCCTTCCTATATAACTACTTTAGATTGCTTCGATTAATGCCTTCCATGTTTTTGGACCGCAGATTCCATCCACTGTAAGCTTGTATCTTGTCTGGAATTCCTTGAGAGCTCTTTCTGTATCAGGTCCGAAGTTACCATCAACATCAAGTTCAATTCCAACATCAGCAAGAAGATTCTGCATTGTTTCAACTGAAGGTGACTTACATCCGTAAGAAAGTTCTTCAAGTTCAACTGTACATTTCTTGATTGTCTTTGGCGTTGGGATTGGATCAGGATCTGGAATTGATTTAACCTTTTCATCACCAGCGTATCTCATCCAGTATTCAATAGAAGTATTCTTGATACTCATTGTCTGGCGAGTAACTCTGTTTGAGTCATTACCATTACCATTTACATATGTAATAGTACCATTAGAATATCCCGTTACGATACCAACATGATCGAGCGGAAGTTCTTCTGGCTTGTGATCCCAGTCGAAAAATAATATATCACCTGGGATTGGGTGAAGGTCATCTGGTTCATCCCAGTCTTTTGAATCATCCATCTTAGCTTGCATTCTTGTACATGAGAGATCGTACATATCGATTCCTACATAACGAAGTACTTCAGAAACGAAATGTGCACACCAAGCATGATATCCGAGAATACCAAGCTGAATACGTGTCAAACCTAAACATGCATTTGCGCGAGCTACAATTTCTGCTGCTTTACTCATATAAATCATACTCCTTTCAAGTATTATTTAAATCTTTGTAAATATATAAACCCTCCCCCGAAGGGGAGGATTATATATTCAATAGTGTTTTCTCATATGGGGGACATTAATTATTCAGAAAAAGCTTCTGCTTTGAAGCCCTGCTTGATTTTAGCTGTACCGATGTTTACACGGATATTCTTGTTGATGACTTCTCTCATGATATCCTCTGATAAACCATTCCAGTTGCCATAATAATCTGTAAGATCATCATTGAAGAACTGGATTACTTCTGGCTTAAAGAGAACAAATGTCTGATCGATACAACCCATTGTTTCCTGTTCGATTACTTCCGAAATATGAGGATTGCCTGCGAATGCAGTCCTAAAGATTGCTGCTACAGATTCTTCTGATCCATCCTTTACAAGGCACTTAACTGTGATAGTTACGTTGCCAAATGTAATTGTTGGATCAAGAAGCTTTTCGAGTGCCATAATCTTGAATGTGTTTGTGGATTCAATGATGATGCTCTTTGCATCTTCGTTCCATTTTACTTCAAGTTCCGGATCATCGTTGAATAAAGCAACGAGCTTCTTGTAGTATGTCATCCATGGAGATGAAATAGCTACGCTCTCTTCTTTTATGTTTTCCATAATAAAAACCTCTTTTCTATATAATGATTATATACGAGTAAATCGATTATTTGTTTAATTGATCACGCTTTTCTTTTAATTCAGTAATTACTTGCTCCAGTTTCTCTATGGCTGCATCGTATTCCTGTACGTTGACATCCAATCCCTTAAAATTAGATATTGCAACTGCTTTGATATCTGATTCTCGACAATAATTCATTATCGTTTTTATGCGTTGATGAGCCAGTCCACCATTAACAACAATAGAACGTGGGGATATGCTAAAAATAATGACGTCACCTTTATGAGCAATATCAATATTATTGCATGTGTTAACTATTTCAGATACGACTTTCTTAAAGTTCTTCTTTTTTATTCGCTTATTCAATTAAATCAACCTCCATTGGAATTCTATTATAATCAAAACGTTCAAATGAAAACTTGGCTTTAGGTATTAATCGTATGAGTGTATGAAATTCATTAGTATCTGCTGATTTAGATAAAAACACCGGTACATCCGTATCTTTGAGATTACCTAAAATGATATTAAAAGGCATTTCTTCTAATTTGGATGGATCCGTTTCCCAATCAACAATACCATCTAACATTTTCACTCCAACTTTTGAACATTGGATACATATCTGCATACTATCACTTTCGAGTTCCTCTTTAGTTTGTTTAACTAAATTAAGAAACTTTTCTTTTGTTATACCATCCATAATTCACCTCATGATCGAATAGATTGAATGATACCAATGATCAATGATATTCCCATAAAAGCATATACTGTTACAGCCACTATTGTTCCTATGATATCATACATGCGATCTTCTTTATCCATCTTTTCACGTTCTTCTTTAGTAGCATAATTAGTATAGTAATAGTCACGTGCAGCTGATGAAACAATACCATTATCAGAATACATTGCTTCAATGCATTGAAGTTTCTTTAATTCTTCATCTTCATTATTCATTCCTGGGTAAGCTCCTCACCTTAACGGTTGATGCTGCTGCACGTTTATTTTCCTGCTTTATTGATTCTTCTGTAGCATCTTCATCAAGCTTGATTTCTTTATGATCAAATTTCTTATAAGCATCAAAATAGAGAACTTTTTTATCCCCATCATATGTACACTCATAATACATTCCATCTTTAAGAGATGTCGAGATAAGGGCTTTCCAGTTCTGAAGTGTTTTACATGACCATACAATGTAAACTGTTTCTTCATTGAATGGAAAATCATCACGGTCTGATTTGTCGAGATGTTCTGAAGCATACTTCCATACTTCAAATCTCATCTGATTAAACATTCCTCTTGGTTTGATAATCACCTTTGGATGATTACCTACTGGAATTGATGTTGTTGTAACTTTCGTTTCTTTTGATATAATCAATGGATCAACAACAGCATTCACTCCATCATGGAATGGTAATTCAGTAACCATTCTCATTGGTGTTCTTGCTGATTCCTGTGTGAGATCAATGCCAACTGGTATTGGTTCACCAAGTATGACATCTCCCGATATTGGATCTTGATGAACTCCAGCTACTGAATTATCATGTATTGTTCTTGGTGATGCAGGCATTTTGCCTGTATTAGCTTTGACATAGTCAATCAATTTATTGGCATTATCTAAGTTAGGCAACATGCTTTTGATCCTCTTATCATTTTCTTCTTTTTCTTGTTTTTTATGTTCTTCATGCATTTTACGTATCAATTCACCTGTAATATACATTCCATCCTCTGGTGGTTTATATCCAAGCGGAGCAGCAGCCGGACATCCATAAACCGGAGAATAGTTAATATTGATATCTTCATCAATTGTCATCTTCATCTTCTCCTTCTGTAAATACTATTCTTGATTCTATATAATCACGATCCTGTGAGAATATTGGGATCTCATTATCAATGATCCATACACCCGATGAATTCTTGATACAGCATGATCCACGCTTTTGATAAGTTGTCAAGTCATTCCAGTTAACACCCTTTTCAGTAAACATTTTATCTTGAAGCTTTTTGGTATTAATTCCTTCAATCTGTGCCTGAGAATAAAGTGACTGAGCTAAACTTAGAATTGAATTACGAGTTGCATCACGCTGTCTCCAGATCATATAGTTACAAGCTTCTTCTTTTGAAATGGTGAAACAACGTGAATCAAAGAGAGCACCCTGATCCATTTTACCAAATAAGAATTCGGTTTTCTCATTAAATGTATCACCGTTCTCGTTGAATAAATCAGCTGTTATATTACCAAGAATATGATTAAATGCAAATGTTGCTAAAGATGCTGAGATTGAAACAATCTTCTGCACATTGTATCCAAACCATGCATCTGTTTCAAGTCTCTGGTAATCACAAAGAATGAGTGAGATTTCATCAGACTGTGTGAAACCGAGTACACAACCCTGTACGTTTGCACAGCAGTATTTCATTGTTTCTTCCATACAAGTCTGAATGATTGAATCAAATGGTTTATCAAATCCACGTGTAAATGAGTGGAATGCTTTACCATCGATTCTGATGATTACTGGCGTTCTTCTCATAAGAAAGTTTTTTGGGATAGCTTCATAAGCTTTCATTCTATCCCCTAATGATGTTTTATCCATGTTATTACTCCTTTTTATAATCTGAGCATTGATCTATTTGGTCACATAAATAACCTCGTTTAGAACAATACAATGCTTTCATTGCAATTTGTGGTTCAACAAATTTAGAATGTTCACATGAGTTACATTTATTATGATTATTGATATTTCCAATCATGATTTGTTTTGAATTATTTCCACCAATTTGAATATGATTATGTGTGGTTCGTCCCATCCAATAACCAATACATGCTCCGCCGATTCCGGCAAATATTAATCCACCAAAAAATCCAAGAATTTCACTCATATTATCATCTCCTAATAAATGAATAACACAGCTCCCGATTTGGGGAGCTGCATCATTCTTCTGTATGGTCTGTGCTTGCCTTTTATTCGGCGCAAGTCAACCTTTTGGCTCGGTAGTTATCCCATACCCGTTTTTCCGAGGCTCCGGCTAGGAAAGACTGTAAATGATTCACAGTCTACTTCCTCAAACCTATACTTCTGCTCAACATCTGGGTATTTCTTATGATCTACTTCAGATGCAAACATATCATATGGTCTTGCATAAATTTTAAAATCTCCATACAGAGCTCGATATATAACGAGTCGTTCTTGAGTTTCTGTATGTTCTGCGATTGATATCACATAATACAATTTATTTTTAAAATGTTTATATAAATGATTTGGTTTGATTTCTCTTTCCATTGTATTTTCCTTGTCAGTATATAAATGATATTTTATTACACCTTCAAATGCATCATCTGGAACTATTGTTCCTCTGAATTTCTTGGCATATTCTTGAATATCATTATATGGAACTTTTAAATATTCATAACCAACAAATGAATCATAATGTGATACAACATATACACCTTCCTCAGTGATTTTATGAATTCTACCATAACGAATATCATGATAATCATCTGGAACTGTAAATGTTATATAACCGCCTTCTTTTAAATCACTTCGGTTATAGCTCATTGTTCTGATACTACCTCTGCTTCAACAGTTGGAGCTTCTTCAGCTGCCGGTTCTTCTGTGTTTTCTGGTTCGCGTTCAACAACTTCAACATATGATTTTTCAGTCTGAGCATATGTAAGCTGATTAGAATTGAAGTTTCTTTCAAGAATGTCAACCATGCTTCTGAGGAAGTAGTCTCTTTTCTTAGGTGGGCATTCGATATAAACAGCATCGATTGGTTCCTTATCAAGAATAAGTTCAAGTGTATCAAAGAAGTCAATCCATGAACCTGCTGAAAGCTGTGGGATTGCAATTGATACACGAACTGTTTCATCATACTTGAAGTGTGATGCAAGTTCTGCCACATCTGTGATGCGGATTGCAGAGTTCTGTGTTGCATTTTTAACAAGTTTAGTTGCACGTTCAGATGTCATGAGATAAAGAATCTTCTTAACATCTGGAATGATTGTTGTTTCTGAGATTTCTGTTGTTGATGGATCCAGATAGATGTAGTCCATATCATCAATAGCATCCTTATTTTCTTCCTTGAAACACATGATTGCAACAGAAACATTCTCGATCTGTTCTTCCTTAATACGGTTAAGAACCATAGCTGGAAGTGGTGTGTTGATTCCGATTGGATAAAGAATGATAAGATCCTGGATAAGCGCACCAATTGATGTGAGTGTTGTTGAGATTGTTTTCATATTATCCTCTGTGGATATCTTTGTTCTTGTTTCGATATCCGTGGAATCAAGGAAAGCTGCTTTGTTTGGTACATCCGGAACTGATGGGTCATGAACTTTCTTCATGAAACCTTCAACGAGAGCTGTTACATTATCTTCATAAAATACGACTTTTGCCATTTTAAATTTCCTCCTTAATGGGTTTTATGTTTTAATTAATAAATATGTAAACGGAAAAATGATATAAAATACCACCCCACAAGGGGTGGCAAATATATCATGTGTATGAATATTGTGAAAATAGAGAAAGCTATTAACCGTTATTCGGAGTAACTTCTTCTTCATCCTTGATCGGGATTTCGGCTTCATCAATGAGATCGTATACATCATTAAAGATATTCTGTACTTCGTTTCTCATTGATCTTGGAAGTGAATAGTATGATTCATTAATCGATACTACTCCGCCGGATAAGAGTTCGATTGACAGATGTGCGATACGATCACCGGTTCCACCGACATTGTCACATGTGATTGCCATTACTGAAGCATCATTATCATAACAGATGATTGTGTACTTGTAATTCGCATTTGCATTTGAATCACAAGTAAAAGATGCTTCTGACTGTTGCTGACCAGTCTTATTTGTAGTTTCTTCTACAGCTGTAAGACCGATATCAAAAAGAGTGTTATAGATGCGAACCTTTTCAATGTTCGCAGTCATTCTCGCTTCAATTGCTGCATGCATGGTTGATACCATCCTTTCTAAAATAATTTTATAACTTTGTGCCATCATTAAGCTTTATCTTCTGGATGGAAGATTTCTGCTTTAATTTTTTCTTCTTTTTCAATCATTTCTTGTTTATAAAGTTCAATGCTTGGTCTTGCATCGAGTACTGGTATGATGTTATCATAATCAGTTTGATCGGTTATGACCATTATATTGAAATCATATGAACTGATATCAATAAGACTTTCCAATTCTTCTTTATATCCCGGAGGTAATTCGGTATTATAATCAATTGGTATGATATCAGTTGCATA
>JAEEGL010432323.1_pt1 | contig 11008 bp, 6 predicted proteins | sample 9134231 | NCBI WGS metagenome assembly JAEEGL01 (sample SAMN16246548, study PRJNA631951) | gut metagenome | biome: gut microbiome; feature: rumen; material: fiber-attached | host: Bos | place: Iran: Karaj | collected 2018-10
CAAAAAGCCGGAGGAGATATTGTCAGTGGAAAGAAAGAACAGAAACAGAAAAATAAAGCAGGAGAATTTTTTTGATTACACGCTGCTCTTTGTTGTGTTGTTTTTGCTGTTGTTCGGACTGATCGTTCTGTATTCGGTCAGCTCCTATGAAGCAAATATCAAATTCGGAGACGGCGCATATTATCTGAAAAACCAGATGAAGGCAACGGCGCTCGGGCTTGGCGTATTTGCGTTTGCAATCCTGGTTGATTATCATCTGTGGCAGAAGGTGTCCATCATAGCGTATATCTTCTCGCTTTTTATGGTGCTTCTGATCGTAACGCCGCTTGGCAGGACATATAACGGCGCGAGACGCTGGCTCGATCTCGGCGGCATTTCACTGCAGCCTGTGGAGATCGTCAAGGTGGCGCTGATCATGGTCCTTGCCGCTTTTATTTCAGCTATCGGGACAAAGATCAAAGACAACAAAGCGATCCTGTGGGCGGGCATTATTCTTGCGATTCCTACGGCAATGATCTTTTTCATCACAAGAAATGCCAGTTCTGCCATTATCCTTGTCGGTATCGCTACGGTGATGTTTTTTATGGCCGATCCAAAGTATCTTCGTTATGGAGTTCTTGCGATCATTGTGGCGATCGGTTTGGTATTTTATGTTTTCCTGTCCTTGCATAAGGCCCAGTCAGCCGAGGGGACCGGTGACTTTCGTAAAAACCGTGTCGTTGCCTGGCTGCATCCGGATGATTATGCGTCGGATACGAGTTTTCAGACACTGCAGGGAATGTATGCCATCGGATCCGGCGGTGTTTTCGGAAAAGGACTCGGAGAGAGCGTGCAGAAAATGAAACTGCCGGAAGCGCAGAATGATATGGTATTCTGCATCATCTGCGAAGAGCTGGGTGTGTTCGGCGGTCTGTGCGTGATTGCGCTTTTCCTGCTGCTGATCTACCGGTGTATGGTCATAGCGAGCAATGCGCCGGATACCTTTGGGGCCTTGCTGGTCTCCGGGGTCATGGGGCATTTTGCCCTGCAGGTCATGATGAATATCGCCGTGGTAACAAACAGTATGCCGAATACGGGCGTGACGCTGCCATTCATCAGTTACGGCGGAACGAGTGTGCTGTTCCTTTTGGCTGAGGTCGGCATCGTTCTGAACGTTTCAAAGAATATCAAGACAAAAGAGGCTGTCGTATATGAAAGCAGGAGGGCTTAGCCGCATCAAGTTCATCCTGATCATTGCAGCGCTCCTGCTTATCATTTTGGCAGGGGCTTTTTGGTATGTCACGACGGAATATAAAGTAACGGAAATGGCAGTCGAAGGAAATATCCATTATACCAGTCAGGAAGTAGCGGATATGGTGCTTCCGGGTGGGATCAGGAATAATTCCCTCTATCTGAAACTGTGGTACCGTAACAGGCAGATGCCGGACATCCCTTTTGTAGAGACTATGGATGTGGAGATCTTAAGCCATCACAAGATCCAGGTGACGGTCTATGAAAAAGCGCTGGCCGGCTGTTTTGAATACCTTGGCAAATATATGTATTTTGACAAGGACGGCATCGTTGTCGAATCATCATCGAAGCTGACGGAAGGGGTGCCGCAGATCAAGGGACTGTCTTTTGATCATGTGGTTCTCTTTGAACAGCTGCCGGTGGATAATGAAGACATATTCTCGGAAATCCTGAAGGTGACACAGCTTCTTGACAAATACGAACTGAAAGCAGACCAGATCTATTTTTCGACCATCGGCGAAGTGACACTGTATTTTGACCAGGTTCGCGTGACCATGGGCGGCGAAGATTATATCGATGAAAAGGTCATGGAGCTGATCGAGATCCTGCCGAATCTCGGAGGCATGAGCGGTATCTTGCATATGGAAAGCTATACGCCGGAGACTACGAAGGTAACATTTGTCCCGGATGATATCAATGCGGTGGCAAAAAAAGCCGCCGAGGAAGCCGCGGCGCAGGAAGGCGCCATAGGAGAGGGCGATGATGAAGGATCCACGGACCCTGCAGATTCAAATGCAGACAATGACACCGCAGCAGGTTCGTCAGGTTCTCAGGATTCCGGTGCAGGCGGCGAGAGTCCGGCTCCTTCCGACTCTGCAGGATCGGGCGCGGGTACAAACAGTGAGAGTTCGTCCGGAGCTTCGAATACGGCAACCACGAGTACGTCAAACACAGAAACGACGACGGAAAATTCATCTAAGAAAAATTCGAATACAGCAGCCGGTAACGATACAAGCGGGACAAACGCGAGCGCGGGCGGTGAGGGTACAGCTGCAGGTTCCGGGAACGCAGGGGGAACGAACGCAAGTACAACTGCAGATCAAGCGGGAACAGGTGATTCGAATACCACGAATACCGGTAATGCGACAAATACGGCAGCGTCCGATACCGGCGCAGCAACGGGAGGCGCAGGGAGCGCTCAGACAGATACCGGCAATGCTTCCGCAACCGTAAATGATGACGGAATCATTGAGATCAGCGTCATTGACTGATCCGGCAAGCAGCAGTTTGACCGTGATAGTCAAAAACGCCTGATCTCTGCCTGCATATTACGAAAATATGAAATTATAGAAAAAATAGGTTGATTATTTGAAAAAATAATCGTATTATGAGATGTGTGGGTTTAAAAAAGAGTGGGTTCATAGGAGGATACGGTCTTGCTTGAGATAAAATCAAATAATTCCGATCTGGCCGCGCGGATCATCGTTGTCGGTGTCGGCGGAGCAGGAAATAACGCAGTAAATCGTATGATCGATGAGCAGGTAATGGGCGTTGAGTTTGTGGGAGTCAATACTGACTCGCAGGCATTGCAGCTCTGTAAGGCGCCGAAACATCTGCAGATCGGAGAAAAGCTTACCAAGGGACTCGGCGCGGGCGCAAGACCCGAAGTTGGCGAAAAAGCTGCTGAGGAGAGTATGGAAGAGATCTCAGCAATGCTCAAAGGTGCGGATATGGTATTTGTCACCTGCGGCATGGGTGGCGGAACCGGAACCGGTGCTGCACCGATCATTGCAAAGCTTGCAAAGGACGCCGGCATTTTGACTGTCGGAGTCGTTACCAAACCGTTTAAGTTCGAAGCGAGAACCCGTATGAACAATGCAATGAAGGGCATTGAGAATCTGCGGGCGAATGTGGATTCACTGATCGTGATCCCGAATGATAAATTGCTCGATATCGTTGACAGGCGCACGCCGCTGCCTGACGCACTCAAGAAAGCAGATGAGGTTCTGCAGCAGTGTGTACAGGGTATCACGGACCTGATCAATACGCCGTCCGATATCAACCTTGATTTTGCTGATGTTCAGACAGCCATGCGTGACCACGGCGTTGCTCATGTGGGTATCGGTACCGGTACCGGCGATGAGAAGGCTATGGATGCTGTTAAGATGGCAGTTGATTCGCCGCTTCTTGAGACCACCATTTCCGGTGCTACGGATATCATCCTTTGCATCACCGGTGAGATCTCACTCATGGATACCTATGACGCGGCAACCTATATCCAGGATCTTGTTGGCGAGGATATCTCAGTCTTCTACGGTATGAAGTACGACGAAGAGATGAAGGATATGTGTGTCATCAGCGTTGTAGCGACCGGTATTGACGAGTCCAAGAAAGACATCGGAAGAAGCGTATCCGACAGGATCAAGGCAGGAAAAATGACACTGAATCCTGCAGCCGCTGCGCCCGCACCGAAGCCTATCAGTCCTTCCGTGATCGGTCAGACTTCCCAGCTTCCCAAGGTAAGTTCCAAGAGCGGGAATGTGGGAACGGGAGCGATCCCTGCGGCAGCGATCCGCAACATTCCGAGCGGACAGAGCGCAGCTCCGAAGCGCGAGTTTAAGGGCAGCGTGGATTCAGGTTCTCTCAAGATCCCTGATTTTCTGCAGAGATCGGGTAAGGATTGAGAGTATTTCGTGTAAAGAACGATATGAAAATACAGACCGGATGAAAAGGCGTAAGCTTTTTCCTTCGGTCTTTTTCAGTATCAGTCAGTAAATGGAGTTTATGAATTTGGATCAGAATCGTTATGGGATGAATGAACGCAATATGGATCGTGATGAAAAACCACTGGTTTCTGTTGTGATGCCGGTCTATAACGCGTCCCGTACTCTGGCGCAGGCCGTGGAGTCTGTCTTTGCGCAAAAGATTCCTGTGCAGCTGTACCTGATCGATGACGGTTCCTCTGATGATCCGCAGAGCGTTCTTGGCGCCTATCTGGATCTGCCGAATTTCCATTTTTTGAAAAATGAGCGCAATATGGGCGTAGCCAAAACCCGCATGCGGGGCGTTGAGGAAGCCGGCACAAAGTATATTGCTTTTCTGGATGCGGACGACTGGTGGGCGGAAGGAAAATTAGAGGAGCAGCTTAAGCTGATGGAAGAAAGCGGAGCGATCCTTTCTTCGACAGGAAGAGAGCTGATGAAACCCGATGGGAGCAGTATGGGAAAGGTCATCAGGATCCCGGAAACGATCGATGAAAAGCTGATCCTTCGTTCCAATTACTTAAACTGTTCGGGTGTTATGGTGACACGCTCGGCCATGCTGGCTTTTCCCATGCAGCATGATGACAGTCATGAAGATTATATTTCCTGGATCAACATGATCAAGGCCTACGGTCCGGCTCTTGGGATTGACAAACCCTATCTGAAATACCGGATGAGCGATCAGTCAAAATCCGGCAGCAAGCTGCATTCCGCAGCCATGAACTACAAGGTCTACAGATATTGCGGCTACGGACCTATAAGGTCGCTGATCCTGAATTTTTCTTATATGTGGAACGGCGTTCGCAAGTACTATTTCAAATAATCAGCGCAAAACACAGGCGGATCGATCATGCTACAGATAAAGTTCTTCTTTCGTCAGATGGCGAAGTTATTGATTCAAAATATCATATTGCCGGTCGTGTATTTTTTCGCTTCGTCCAAAGACGCAGACGGTTCGCTGGTGGTATTTGCGGATGCGCATCATGACGGTCTCCCGGACAGCATGACGGATCTGTATACGTATCTGAAAGAGAGGGAAGAAAACACCGGCGGGAGTGTGCACATCACCACATTTTTCCGGGATTTCGGAAAGCTTTCTTCCGGTGAGCAGTTAAAGACTTCCATCCGCTTTATGAAACTGTATGCCAAGGCCGGCTGCGTTGTCCTCTGCGATAACTTTCTGCCGGTTTCCGCCTGCAAAAAAAGAAAAGAAACGAAGGTCGTGCAGCTCTGGCACGGCCCCGGTGCCTATAAGAAATTCGGTTATGATACAAAGGATGATATCCCCTCGTTTTATAAAAGCAATGTCTTTGCCAATTATGATCTGGTCACGGTATCCGGTCAGCGGGCTGTGGCACCATTTACCAGTGCCATGAGACAGGAGGCCGGCGTGGTGCGCCCGATCGGAGTGTCCCGCATGGACAGGTGGTTTGATGAGGCGGCCCTGCTAAAGGACAGGGAGCTTTTTGTACAGATGTACCCCGAAGCGGCAGGGAAAAAGGTGCTGCTCTGGGTGCCGACCTTCCGCGGAAACGCCGGTGTGCCCTCGCTTGATGGACTGGACAGTGTCAAAAAGCTCGGCGAAGTCCTGGGAGATGAATGGTTCGTGATCATCAGCCTTCATCCGCACCTTTTGACTTATGCGGATTATGCTGCATATAAGCAGAAAATGACATCTTCACAGATCCTGCCATCGGCAGATCTGGTGGTGACGGATTATTCGTCGATCCTCTATGACGCAGTGATCTTAAAAAAGAAACTGCTGATCTTTGCGCCGGATATGGATTCGTTTTTTGCAAAGCGGGGCAGTTATATGAAGCCGGAAGAGATTCCTGCCATGATCGTGCAGCGTGATGAGGAACTGAAAAGTGCGGTCCTGGAAACCGATGCATCTTATGGCGCAAATGCGGCTGCGGCATTTTATGAATCCTGGCTTGCAGCCTGCGACGGGAAGGCAACGGAGCGGATTGCAGAGTATATATTGAGCAGGAACTGACAACAGAGAAAAAGTTAGCAGTAGCAAACAAAAGGAATTCTATGAAGGAAGTCGGAAAAGCGTTTTTCTTGCATATTGTGATGCCTCTTGTATACCGGTTCTGGTGTCTGCGCCGGCGCGTGCAGGCCAAGGTGCTCTTTTTGGAGATCCGGTATGACGGGCTGTCTGAGAATCTGGAACTTCTGAAACAAAACTATGATGAAGCCGGTTATTATATCACGGAACTTTTTTGCCTGCATACGGCCGAAGGCGGATTTGGGGGTTATATGAAACGCTGCCTGTCCATGGCGAAGGCCCTGGCGGACGCAAGGCTTGTGTATGTGGATGAAAGCTGCGACGTACTGGCCGGACTGCCCATCAGAAAGCAGACGGCGGTGATCCAGTGCTGGCATGCCTGCGGCGCATTCAAGCGTTTTGGCCATGGCCTGCCGGGCCGGATGAAGGGTGAGTATTACGGCCCTTACAAGCTCGTTACGGTATCCGGTAAAAAGGTCGTGCCCTGCTACGAAGATGCGATGAATCAAAAGAGCGGGATCGTCAAAGCGCTCGGTATCAGCCGGACGGACGTTTTCTTTGACCGGGCATTTTTGCAAAAAGCAAAGGAAAATGCGCAGCGACTGGTGCCGCAGGCGGGGAATAAGAAAACCATCCTGTATGCGCCGACTTTCCGCGGAAATGTGGGAAGGGCTATGGCAGCGCCGATGCCGGATCTTACGCAGCTGAAAGAAAAGCTGGGGGATGACTGGATGCTCTTATACAGAGCGCATCCTGCTGTGGCAGGGAAACTGTCTGTCCCGAAGGGGATGGAGGATTTTTGCGTGGATGTATCGAAGATGGGGACGACGACGGAGTGGATGGTCTTCTCGGACGTCTGCGTAACGGATTATTCGTCGCTGATCCATGAATATTCCCTGCTGGATAAACCGATCATTTTCTATGTGCCGGACCGTGACCGCTATGCGGAGGAGAGAGGCTTTTACCATACCATCGAGGATCTGGATGTGGGACCGGTCTGCTTAGATACGCAGCAGCTGGCGGAGGCTGTCCTTGCCGTTGCAGGCGGGGAAACAGTGCCCGGCAAGATCAAAGACAGGCTTGCGGGATTTCGCGCTCAGTTCATGGACGGATGCGATGGATACGCGACGCAGCGGATCATGGAAGCAGCGGAGAAACTTTGAAAAAATACTTGTATATTTTGATGAGTTGATATATAGTTACTTGTAAAGAAAACCTCCCGTATTTTGGGGGATCTGCGAATCAATCGACAGGGCCTGAAGATCAGCAGGCTGTTTCAAAATGAATTCCCGATCAGTAAATGAAATTGGATGTTTAGAGCATTACTAACATGTGTTGACTTGTTATGATGAAATAAAGGAGAATCTAAATGGGTGATATGCGAGAAAAGTATGAAACCTTACCGCTTCCGACTTTGAAAGACCTTGCAAAAGGCCGCGGGATCAAGGTAACGGGTTTAAAGAAGGCAGACCTGATCGAGGCAATGCTGAAAAAAGATCAGGAGGAGACACAGGCGGGCAATCCGCCGGTGGTAAAATCCATCGTTCCGCCAAGGGAGAGCGGTGAAAAAGATAAGCTTTCCCAGCAGTATTCGCCGGACCTTGACAGTGGCGAGACGGCGAACGGAATCCTTGAGATCATGCCGGACGGTTTCGGTTTTATCCGCTGCGAAAACTATCTGCCGGGTGACCGGGATATCTATGTTGCGCCGGCGCAGATCAGAAAATTCGGCATGAAGACCGGAGATATCTTAGAGGGGGCCATCCGTACAAGGACACAGGGTGAGAAATTCGCCGCGCTTTTATATATCAAAAAGATCAACGGCCTATCGCCTGAGATCATCGCAATGCGAAAGAATTTTGAAGACTTAACGCCCATCTTTCCGGAGGAAAGGCTGCAGCTTGAGACCAGGCGTTCTTCCGTGGCCATGCGGATCATGGATCTGATGTGCCCGGTGGGCAAGGGGCAGAGAGGTATGATCGTATCGCCGCCGAAAGCAGGTAAGACCACACTGTTGAAGGAAGTGGCAAAATCCGTGAAAGAGAACAATCCGGAAGTGCATCTGATCATTCTGCTGATCGATGAACGCCCCGAGGAAGTAACGGATATTAAGGAAGCGATCGAGGGACCGGATGTTGAGGTGATCTATTCCACCTTTGATGAACTGCCTGAGCACCATAAGAGAGTATCCGAGATGGTGATCGAGCGTGCCAAGAGACTGGTGGAGCTGAAGAAAGATGTCTGCATCCTGCTGGACTCCATTACCAGACTGACAAGGGCCTATAACCTGACAGTTCCGCCTTCAGGAAGAACGCTTTCCGGCGGTCTTGATCCGGCGGCGCTCCATATGCCGAAGCGTTTCTTCGGAGCGGCAAGAAAAATGCGTGAGGGCGGTTCCCTGACCATCCTGGCAACAGCGCTGATCGAAACGGGATCCAAGATGGATGATGTGGTTTACGAGGAGTTCAAGGGTACCGGCAACATGGAAATGGTTTTGGACCGGAAATTATCCGAAAAGCGTATCTTCCCGGCTATCGATATCCCGCGTTCCAGTACCAGACGCGAAGATTTGCTTCTGACACCGGAAGAGCTTGATACCATATCTATTATCCGCAAGGCGCTGAACGGGCTGAAGCCGGAAGAAGCGGTCAATCAGGTGATCGACCTGTTTTCCAAAACGAAAAACAATGCGGAATTCATCGCCATGGCCAGGAAAATGCGGTGGTTCTGATCAAATCATGATTCAAAGACAATGGATTGTAACAGACCGGCTGGCTGCAAAGGATTGCGGCAGGGCGGTCTGTTGTGCACATGAGGTAACAGTCATTTCTAGAGGTATTTGCTATGGATATGAACAGGGTATATGCAACATTGGATGAGATGTTTGCAAGTGGAAAAAACGCACAGGCTGAAGATTTTCTCATAGACATGATGAAGGAGGCACAGGCTCAGCAGGATTACAATGCGCTTGTCATGCTGCTCAATGAGATGATCGGTTATTGCAGGGAGACAGGGCAGAAAGAAAAGTCTGTCGGCTACAGTTCCCAGGTGATCGATCTGATGCAGCGGATGGGACTCGAAGGAAGTGTTCCTTATGCGACGACGCTGTTGAATGTGGCGAATGCGCTGCGCGCAGCAGGGCGTCTTGAAGAGGCTTATCGTTTTTACATGGAAGTCTTTCCCATCTATGACCGGCATCTGAAACCGAATGATTTTTATTATGCGAGTCTGTATAACAACCTAAGCCTTCTGCTGCAGGAGATGGGTGATTATGAGCGTGCCATTGAGTGTCTGCAAAAGGCACTTGTACTGGCAGAAAGCACGCCGGGAAAAGAGTTTGAAGTGTATGTGACCCATGCCAATCTGGCTTCGACGCTTTGCAAACTGGCGCAGCTGGCCATGGAGGAAGAGGAGCGTTTCGGACTGGTCATTGAAAAGCCGACGGATTCGAGAGCTTATGACATCGCGCTGGATGCGCAGGCGCATGCGGAAGAGGCGATCGAAGGCTTTATCCATGAGCAGGTCAAGGATCAGCATATGGCCGCCGCACTGACGGCTTATGCGGATGCGGCTGTTCTCCTGGGACAGTATCGTGATGCTCTGCGGTATCTGAAAGATGCGAAGGAGATGGTCAGGGCGACCGTTGGTGAGACGGAAGCTTACGACAGGATCGTGGAAAAGATCGGGCATGCCCAGAGGCTTATGGAGAAGAAGACTGCGGCTGAGCAGGCCGGAGATGATGCGGACGAACGGGGAGATGCGACAGAGAGTCTGTCACAAAGTGTGCTGCCGGAGGATGCCGAAAGCTGGAATGGAAGAGGCTGCAGCGTGGCATCGGATGTATCAGTCGATGGTGATGCAAAAGATGATGAACATATATCCGGACTGGAGTTAGCAGAGGGTTACTATGAGACCTACGGAAAGAAGATGCTCTTTGACAATTTCGGAGAGTATCTGGGACGGATCGCCGTGGGACTTTGCGGCGAAGGTTCCGATTGCCTGGGTTTTGATGATGAAGTAAGCTGCGACCATGATTTCGGCCCGGGCTTTTGCATGTGGGTGACAGAGGAAACTTATCAGGAGATCGGACATAAGCTGCAAAAAGCCTATGATGCGCTGCCAAAGGAATATCGCGGGTATAAAAGAGTCGATACGAAAGAAGGCATCGGGCGGACAGGCGTCTGCGTGATCGACAGCTTTTTCGCGCGGATCCTCGGCACAGATAAGCTGCCGGAAACAACGCAGGAGTGGCTGGCAATCCCGGAGAGCGCTCTGCTGGCTGCGACGAGCGGCATGATCTTCACTGATCCCGAGGGGATTTTTACGCAGATGCAGATCTATCTGGCTGGCTACTATCCCGAGGAACCCTGGAGAAAACTGATCGCTCAGCATATGACGCTGTTTTCGCAATATGGGCAGTATAATTATGCGAGGATGCTAAAGCGAGGAGACCGGGCTGCGGCGACGCTGATGGTGGTGAAGGCCACAGAGCACGCCATGCATCTTTGCTATCTGCTGAATAAGTGTTATGCGCCCCATGACAAGTGGCTGCTGCGGGGCATGGAAGACCATGAGATCCTGCCCATGGCAGAAGATATCATGACCGCGCTTTTGAATAATCCCGATGTGCATAAAGAGGAAGAAGGCGTAGACCGGATCTATCTGATCGAGAAGCTGGCGGGTATGTTCTTAGAAGAGATGAAGAGGCAAGGGCTGCTCCCGCAGAGCGCAACGGATCCGTATCTGGCACAGTACGGAAGGCTGGTGGCTTTTTCGGCCAGCACCGGGGAAGGAATGAAAGCCGGTCAGTCCGCCGAGGCGGTAAGCGGTTCCGGAGCTTTGGATGAAAAAAACGACGAACGGAGCAAAAAGGCCTCGGATGCGCTGTCGAAGTTGTCAGGAGACGACGCGTATACGAAAGAGGATCTGGTGGATGCCATCGTGCAGATGGAATACCAGGCTTTTGATGAGGTGGAAAACGAAGGCGGAAGAGCGGAATGCCAGG
>JAEEGL013468375.1_pt1 | contig 11008 bp, 7 predicted proteins | sample 9134231 | NCBI WGS metagenome assembly JAEEGL01 (sample SAMN16246548, study PRJNA631951) | gut metagenome | biome: gut microbiome; feature: rumen; material: fiber-attached | host: Bos | place: Iran: Karaj | collected 2018-10
ATATTTGCGATTTCAATATTGCTGAATCACAGGTACCGCGCGGTGATCTCCGCGGGCATGATAACTGCCATATGCATGCTTGGAGTGATATTCAAAGGCCGGTCGCTTTACCTGGATTATTGGTCATCACCTCATATGCTGGAATTTGTGCTCGGAATGGCGGTCTGCTTCATATATGCCCATCGGGAGACGCTGCATAGGTTTTCTGAAGGTGCATACCATGTTGTATTTAGCATTGTGTTTGTTCTGGCTGCAGCGGCATGCATTGCGATGATCATTGCAAAACCTGATTATCTGCCATTAGGATTTATGAGATTACTAGTCTGGGGATTGCCATCGTGTGTGATGATAACAGCGCTTCTGCTGCTCGTGGATGGCAGAAGTCTCCCGTCGTTCATAGTCAGATTGGGAGCTATCACGTATTCCGTGTACCTGGTTGAATACTACACGACGGCTGTTTATAAGCTTCTTGTTTCAGAGTGCAGGCTTTCTGTATTTCTGACGGTATTATCACTGCTCGCGCTGGTTATTTTCACCTTTGCCATTTCAGTAATACCTTATTACCTGATAGAGCAAAAGCTGTCAAAGCTGTTAAGCGACAGGATGCATTTTGTCTTCGGTGATAGGACCTTGTGATGTAACCGGCGGTAGTTTCTGGATGAAAAAGACATTATGATGTGCGGCGTAAATTGAATGAGGCGTGGTAAATGATATTTAGCTCGGCGGTGTTTCTGTTTTTGTTTCTGCCCATAGTCTTTATTGGCAACTTGCTGATTGGAAAAAAGTATTCCAATTATTTCCTGCTTTTGGCAAGTCTTATTTTCTATGCCTGGGGAAGCCCTTATCTTTGGCCGCCGCTCATTATCTCTATCCTGCTGAATTGGGCAATTGGACTTGCTGTGTCAAAATCGCAGGGAATGAAGCGGAAGGCATTTCTGGTTCTTGGGATCGTATGTGATCTGGGAATGCTTGGATACTATAAATATGCGGGATTTTTCGCAGGGATAATTAACTCATTAATGGGAAAAGAGCTTTTGCCTGCACCGGAAACAATGATTCCTCTGGGGATTTCGTTTTTTACATTCAAGGCAATATCCTACCTCGCAGATGTTTACAGATGTGAAGTGGATGCTTCGGGCAATCCTGTGAACGTGGCTTTATATATTTCTTTTTTCCCTCAGCTTATTTCAGGACCCCTGGTAAGGTACAGGGATGTAAATGAGCAGATAGACAAAAGAGCTGTAAGCTGGATAGATGTATCGAATGGATTTAAGAGATTCATATATGGCCTTGGAAAAAAGGTACTAATAGCCAATGAACTTGGGATGTGTGCTGACGCAATATTTGCATACGACATCACAGCACTTGACTGCAAAACTGCGTGGATTGGCGCACTGGCATACACATTCCAGATCTACTATGATTTCTCGGGCTATTCGGACATGGCTATAGGACTGGGTAAGATGTTTGGATTTGGCACATCGGAAAACTTCCTTTACCCTTACATGTCACACTCGATAACCGAATTCTGGAGACGCTGGCATATGACTCTGGGAGCATGGTTCAGAGACTACGTATATATACCACTTGGAGGAAACGAAAAAGGTACACTAAGGACCTGCATCAACCTGATGATAGTATTCCTTTTGTCAGGACTCTGGCACGGTGCGGATATGTCTTTTGTAATATGGGGATTATTACACGGCGCTTTTGCAGTTATTGAAAGAGTTGGTTTAAAAAAGATTCTGGACAGATCAAAAGTACTGTCACTTATATACACATTCTTTGTTGCAACCATTGGATGGGTAATGTTCAGAGCAGATGATACTGTGATGGGGTTAAGGTACATTGCCGCTATGCTGATGCCCTGGCTTCATAAGGGAACAGCTGCATCCGGCGGGTATTACATGTACTACAAAACGATATTCTTTTTTATATGTGCCTTCCTTGGAATGGGCGTATTGAAGACTCTTTTACCGGAGAAAATAAAAACAGCATGGAAAGGTTCTGTTGTTGAGGCAATCTATTGTGTTTGCATACTGCTGGTATCCATGGCAGCGATCGCAAGTGATACGTACCACCCATTCATATACTATCAGTTTTAGGAGAGAAGCATGGAAGAAAAACGGACCGGCAGAGTCATTATCCTGATGGCATTTATCGTCTTTATATGCATGTCCGGAGTGTTATGGCTCTGTGCAAAAAAAGTGCTGGATACAGCAAACCATGAGAACAGAAAGCTGGCTGAGCTTCCAAAGCTGACACTGGATGATTATGAGACATTTCCCGACGATTTTACAAAATTCTTCAACGATAATATGCCATTCAGGAACAGCCTTGTCGCACTAAATTCCGGCGTCGATATAGTATGTTTTGGACGCTCTTCAAGCAGCCAGGTGATAATCGGAAAAGAAAACTGGCTCTTTTATTCAAATGTGCAGGATGGTGACCCAATAGGATGTTATAGCGGCACCAATCTGTATTCTGAAGAAGAGCTTTATCAGATTGCTCAAAACTGCAAGGCGCAAAAAGATTATCTTGAAGCGCAGGGGAGAGAATTTGTCATCTTCATTGCACCAAACAAAGAAAGAGTTTATTCGGAATATATGCCGGAAAAGTATGGTGAGCCTGCTGAGAACTATGGAGCATTGCAGATATATGAGTATTTAAGAGCAAATACAGATGTAAGAGTTGTTTACCCTTATCGTGAGTTAATGGATGACAAGGAAAAGATAAAAGAAAACATCTGGTATAAAACTGATACTCACTGGAATTATCTTGGGGGATACATAGGCACCTGTGCTCTTATGAAAGAATTGGGTGTCGATATGCAGCCAATATACAGTGATGACATTACTGTAAAAGACTGCGGCGAAGTGACCGGTGATCTTGCCGAGATGCTAAGGCTTGGCAGGATGTTTGGCTTTACTGATCATGAATATATAGTTGAGGGATTTGAGCTGCCTGATTCAAAAACCACAGTTGGAGAAGACACCGGGATTGAGTACTACCATACAACAAATGCTGATCCCAGAACTATTTATGTGATCAAAGATTCTTTTTCGGGCATGATGTCTGAATATATTGGAAGCCGGTTCACTAATAGCTACTTAAGGCATGTTATTTCATATACCAGTGAAGAACTTGAGGCTTATGACCCGGATATTGTCGTTTATGAAACTGTTGAACGTTACGCCGCTGGGTTGGGCACGTTTTCAGTGAGGTAAAGTGGTTCAAAGGCGCATATTCACTGACTTGCGCATATGTTTTTGGAGTAATATACTTAAAAAAGTGGATGTTTGCTAAGTACGGAACGCTCCTTTTCAGCTAAATACGCAGGTTTGATATATAGACAAAACTGTAGGAAGACGGCAGCTTAATGTGAGCGCCGTCGGAATATGGCGGCATAGGGAAATGAGCAGCCGGGCTGGACAGGCCGGATGGGTTTTCACGCTCTTTTAGGCTTTTGGCAGTTATACTATGTCCGGCTGACAGATACATACTATTCGGGAAGGATTTGCAGCTTATATGTGGCATGTCATATGGGTTTTAACAGGTAAAGAGAAAGAATTTATCAGAAGATTCAGGGAAATTGTCCCCTGTGATCTATACACACAGGTATGGACGCCCTACAAGGTATGGATAAAGAATAGCGGCAAGGAAAAGAAACAGATGCTAAGCAAGATGTTTCCGGGCTATGTGTTTATTGATACCGATTCTCCCAAGGCTATCCAGCAGCTGATAAAGAACGAGCAGCTGTGCATGGGACTGTTGCAGAACGACGATGAGTTCTTGAGGGTATCCGACGAAGAAAGGCAGATAATCGATTTCTTTACATCCGGAAAAGGTATTGCAGGCGTTTCCCTGTGCGTCATTGAGAACGGACAGCTTAGAGCTATAGAAGGCCCACTTAAGGGCATGGAGGATAAGGTGTTCCGCTTAGAGCGGAGCAAGAATCAGGCGTGGGTGAAGTTTGACAATCTGCTGGGTGCAGAACGCAGACTGAGCTTTGCAGTTGAAATAATTGAGGGCTGATATGTCAAAATACACGGACAAAATCAATTTGGAAGAAAACTCAATAGACGGCTTCATTCTTGGAAGTATCGATAGAAACAGTTCTGTACTGGAACTTGGATGCGGCGGCGGAAGAATGACCAGGTATATGAAAGAGGAACTGGGATGTCGCACCTATATCGTTGAAAAGTGCAGGGAGGATTTTTATAAGGCTATTGACTATGCTGAGGATGGAATGTGCGCCGATATTATGGAAGACGGGTGGAAGAAGAGGCTTGAGGGAATGCAGTTTGATAATATCATTCTTGCAGATGTTCTTGAGCATCTTACCGACCCGGAAAGCGTAATGGAAGCTGCATCTGCACTTCTGTCCGATTCCGGTACTATCATGGTTTCAGTTCCGAACGTGGCACATAATGATATTTTGATAAAGCTATATCATAATCGTCTGGATTATACTCCGACAGGTCTTTTGGATGATACCCACGTTCATTTCTGGGGACCTGCCAATCTGATTCCATGGTTTGAGCGCTGGGGACTTGTGATCGACGAGATTCACACCACTGTGATACCTGTTGGCGGAACCGAGCAGTTTTCAGATCATGAACTGCATATGAGTCTGTTCGAATCAAATCTTTTAAGAGAGCGCCGTTTCGGAACGGCATATCAGTTTGTACTTAAATTGAAAAAAGGGACTACACCCGGATCAGGAAGCACCAGAAAGCTGGAGATGGCAATGCCTGTTCCCGGGTTTGAAGTCAGAGTATATATTTCGAGAGAGGGCAGAGGATTTACTCCACAGGACTATATCAGCGGATGCGCATCCCTCATAGAAAACGGATGCTACCGCCTTCATGTAGAGCTGCCTTTCGTATCGGATGTTGAGGCAATAAGCATAGATCCCCTGGATGGCCAGGAGACCATATGGAAAGACATTCGGATCCATCAGGGAGGTAAACAGATCATACCGCCCAAGGCAATGTTCCTTGGCGGAGAGCAGATTGTATTTGCAACAAGCGATGAGCCGCAGACTTATGTACCGCTTGAAAACCGCTTTGATCCTCTGGTTATTGATATTACAGGAGTCATTTGCAGCGAGGAGTTTTACAAGCTGCTCAGGGAAATGATCAGAGAAAAAGATGGAGAGAATCTGAAGCAGTAATATGTGCGCTGTTATAACAATAGAAAATGTAAGCAAGGCTTATCGCGTCTATGATAAGCCTTCAGACCGTGTTAAAGAATCTCTGGGTATTGGAAAAAAGAAATACTCCAGGGATTTTTTCGCCATCCGGAATCTATTTCTGACAATAGAAAAGGGCGAGACAGTAGGCATTATCGGAAGGAACGGAGCAGGAAAATCGACACTGCTCAAGCTCCTCATGGGGATAATAAGACCCACAGAAGGGAATATTAGTGTATCCGGCAGAATTGCAGCTCTTCTTGAGCTGGGAGCCGGATTTAATCAGGAATTTACGGGGCGGCAGAACATCTTTCTCAACGGCACCATCATGCAGATACCCAGGGCTGAGATGGAAAAGAAACTTGATGACATCATAGCTTTTGCCGATATTGGAGAGTTTATCGATCAGCCGGTAAGGACCTATTCAAGCGGAATGTTTATCCGACTGGCATTTTCCGTTGCAGTGCATGTGGATCCCGACATACTGATCGTGGACGAGGCACTGGCGGTAGGAGATACACGCTTTCAGCTCAAGTGCATGGAAAAGTTTAAGGAGTTCCAGGAGGCGGGAAAGACAATCCTGTTTGTCAGCCATGATATGAATGCGATAAAGAGATTCTGTACCAGATGTGTGTGGCTGGATGAGGGAAGACTTATTCTGGACGGGGATACGGACACGGTGACTGACAGGTATGTGGACTTTCAGAGAAGCAGTTTTACCCTGGAAGATTACAGGGAATTTTTGCGAAAACAGGAAGAGCAGAAAAAGGAAAACCGAAAGAGCCTGGAAAAGATCTGGGAAGAAAAAAAGGACGACGAAGCTCTGGCAGAGATTGTTCAGGTTACGCTCCTTGATATCTCAGGGAATGAGATAACCGAGGTTACACACGGTCAAAAACTTGTGGTATCGATCGACTATATTGTACAGGATGAAACTTGTACCGATCCCGTACTGGGGGTCGCCATCCACGCCATGAATAATGATTATATCTGCGGTCTTAACACTCTTTTGGACGGAGTGAAGATTCCATGGAAGCGGGGGCTTAATCACTTTGAACTGGTATATGATTCCTTCAGACTGATAGGCGGAGGATACTATATGGATGTGGCAATCGAAGATTGTACCGCCACAGTAAATCTGGATTACAGGGCAAAAGCAGTGAGCTTTATTGTTAACATGCCGTACATCGGGGAGGGAGTTGTTATTCTGGATCACAAATGGTGCCATATGGCAGGATCAGAGGGGGGCATCGAACTGTGAAGCAGGAAAGACATCATTCATGGGCTTTTCTTTCGTGGGCAAAAGATCTTTTTCATGAAAGAAAGCTTATTCTGGATCTTTCTTTAGCAGATTTGAAAATACGTTACGCGGCCTCGGGAGTTGGGGCTTTATGGGCATTTATCCAGCCGTTTTTCACTGTACTGATCTATGTGCTTGTGTTTGGTGTGGGACTCAAGATCCAGCCCAGTGCAGGTTATCCATACGTGCCCTGGTTTGTGGCAGGGATCATTCCGTGGCTGTTTTTCCAGGACACGGTGCTGACGAGTACGAGCTGTCTTCGCGAGTACAGTTATCTTGTAAAAAAGGTCATGTTCAATGTCAGGGTACTGCCTGCAGCGAGGGTGATAGTATCGCTTTTTGTACATCTTGTTTTCCTGGCATTGTGCATCATTCTCCATGGAATATATGGCATTGGGATTTCTGCATACTATCTGCAGATACTGTACTATCTGTTCTGTAATGTTGTATTTTCCCTTGGTGTATCTTATCTTGTCTGTGCGCTTTGTGCTTTCTATGCAGATCTTCAGCAGATCATCATGATCCTGCTGCAGTTTGGCATCTGGCTTACACCCATCATGTGGTATGAAACTCTTTTCGGGGAGACCGTGCGTAAGATTCTTATGGTCAACCCGCTTTATTATGTGGTGACAGGTTATCGTGACAGTCTGTCGGGAAGCTGCGGCTTCTGGCAGAAACCACTTCTGACGGTGTGGTTCTGGCTGGTCACTGTGGTGATCCTGGACTTTGGGATCAATACTTTCAGGAAGCTGGAGGACCACTTTGAAGATGTACTGTGAATCTGTAAATACGATCGGAGGAATTCGCTGACGTGAATAGATTGGGGTTGTTTGTTTTTTATGACGCTGAAGGAGTTGTGGACAGATATGTACTGTATTTTCTTGAGAAGATGTCAGAATATCTGGATGAGCTCTATATTGTCTGTAATGGGAAGTTAAAGGATCCAAAGGCATTTTCCGCCTATTCTTCCCACGTGTTTGAGAGAGAAAATAAAGGATTTGACGCCGGTGCATGGCAGTATCTTTTATCAGAAGTGATAGACAGATCCAAGTTGGAGAGATTCGATGAGATCATTTTGTTCAACGATTCTTTTTTCGGTCCTGTCTATCCGCTTTCTGAGCTCTTTGGAAAGATGGACCATGAGGAGTGTGACTTCTGGGGGATAAGCGCCCACGCCAGGAGTGAGGATCCCATGGGGACATGTCCTTTGGGTTACTGGCCGGAACACATCCAGACCTATTTTCTGTGCTTCAGGAAAAGAGTCTTCATGAGTCCCGAATTTGAGTCCTTTTGGGCCAACCTGCCTGAGGGAGTTACGTTCCAGCAGGCCGTGGGATACAACGAAGTGCCGCTTACCAAGTATTTTGAAGACAGGGGCTTTAAATGGAAGGTCTATGCGGACATGAGTGACATCGATGAGGGACAGCTGGTAAAGGCCACCCACTATCTGCAGGACTCCTATGAAATGCTGGTTAATTTCAGAGTACCGTTCTATAAGAGAAAGAACTTTATCCTTCCAAGGGCAGATAACCTGGATTTCAATAATGCTTCTTTTACCGGCCGATCGCTGGAGTATATCACTGACAATACTGACTATGACGAAGCGCTCATCTTTGAGCATGTACTTCGCGTTTATGATGTCAACCGCATGATAGAAACCTGCGGATTATGTGAGATTCCGGAGCAGACTGAGAAAGAAGAGGGCAGCAGCAAAAAAGCAGCTGTATTTGCCTATATAAGAAACAATGCAATGCTTGAAGAACTGTTGGATTCGCTGGGGAAAATTCCTAAGAACATCCGTGTGTATGTGGGGACAGATTCCCATGAGACGGAAAAGATGATAAGGACAGCTCTTTCCGGCAGAAAAAAACAAGTCTCCGTCTCTGTCATCAATCCGGCGGGTAATGGTCTGGGAGCGCTTTTGATCGCGTGGAGGTCGGAGGTGAAAAAGTACGATCTTTTCGCATTTCTCCATGATGGTATTGGAAACCGTTCTGAATACTATGCGGGACTGATAACTGAAATTCGTGACATGTGGGAGTCGCTGCTCCCGGGAGACGGCAGGATCCAAAATGTGATAGGACTGTTTGACAGTAAGCCCTATCTGGGACTTCTCATACCGCCAAGGCCTGTACACAGCTCATATTTTCATTTGATGCATCATGCCTGGGGAATAAGCTTTGATACCGCAGCCTCTTTGATGAAGAGAATCGGTCTGAAGCGAAAACCCGATCCATTTATTGTGCCACAGAGTTTTGGTAACATGTTCTGGTGTAGAACAGATGCAATGAAAAAGCTGTTGGACGAAAAATGGGACTACGAAGATTTTCCCAAAGTATCCTATTCAGTACTGGAAGATACACGGGAGAACGCAGTTGCAAAGATACTTCCCTATATCGCCCAGGAGAGCGGGTTCCTGACGGAGATCATCTCCGACAGGTCGGTGCTTTCAAATAACTATTGGAACCAGAGTGCGCTGCTGTTCCGCGCAGCTGAAAACATACAGGCTGCGAAGGTAATGGACTACGGAGTTACTCCGGGGCAGTTTGTTTCTGCTGTGAGATCCGCGCCTGTTCCGGAAGTGGCAATTGTCCCTGCAGGTACCGATGCGGTTATGGAACCGGAGGAAGAAAGATCATGGGTGATGCTCTCCGAGGAGGAGGCAGTTTCTACAGTTCAAAGATCTGAGTTTTTTGATGCTGCATGGTATGCACACCGCTACGAAACAGGAAGCCGCTGTGCAGCCGAGCACTACCTCCTTGTGGGATGGAAGGAAGGCGCAGATCCGTCTCTTTCTTTTTCAACAAACGGCTATCTCGATATCAATCCAGACGTCAGGGCAGCAGGACTCAATCCCCTCATCCATTATGAGATGTATGGCAGGGAGGAAAAGAGATCTATTCAACCCTCCACACTGAAGGGGCAATGTATCTATTCCGGCGCTGCCAGGTGTTCAAAGGCTGCGTTTGCGCCTGAGTCATCCCATGCTCCGAGAAAGACTGTGGATGAGATGGTGGATGCACTTTCCGGCTATGATGTGATTTCTTTTGACGTTTTTGATACTCTGCTCCTGAGGAATGTGGGGCTGCCCACTGATATTTTCCGCATTATAGGATGCGAAACGGATCAGCCTGATTTCGCAAGAATGCGCACGGAAGCAGAGCAGGAATGCTACAGGCTTTTGGGGAGCGGCACGAATATCCGCGACATATATGAAAAGCTTCGGGAATACATGAGCATTGACGTCGATGAAGGAATACGCAGAGAATTCGGCGTTGAGAAGATGTTCTGTTATGCAAATCCATATATGAAGGAAGTTTATGAACGTCTCCTTAAGAAAAACAAAAAAGCAAAAATAATCATTACTTCGGATATGTACTGGCCTGCCGCTTATATCGAAGAGCTTCTCTCACATTGCGGATACCATGGATGGGATAAAGTATTTATTTCCTGTGATGAGGGCTGCACCAAGGGAGAAGCGCTTCTTCAGCGCAACATCTCAGATAAGCTGGGAAGGACTAAGCGCATTATCCATGTGGGAGATTCGATGCAGTCCGATGTGGTGGCATCTCAGCTTGCCGGCTGGAACAGCCTGCATTATGAGAGCTGTGCTTCACACGCCGTGAGCTTCTATGAGGAGGGAGTTAAGAGCCTGCCTCTTAGTATTGCTGAAGCGATATGGAAGAATACACTTCACAACGGAGTATCCCGTTTCGGAAAAGAATATGAACATGGCTTCCTTTACGGAGGATTCCTGACGGTTGGATTCTGCGACTGGATCGAGACATATTGCGAGGAACATAAGATTGACACGATCGTGTTCCTGGCGAGGGACATGGATGTGGTCTCAAAGGTATATCGCAAACATTTCGGAAAGCGCAAGTCGGTGTATCTTGCAGCATCAAGAAATGCAGTTCTTGAGCTCAATATTAAGAAGGAGCCACAGGCTTTTTATACACACCACATGATGCCGCTGGCAGGGACAGAGAAAATAAGTGTGGGCTCGGCGGTCAAGGACGCCGGCCTGACAGTTCTTGAGCAGTATCTCAGCGAAGCCGGACTTTCAGAAGATGATATCTTTGACTGGAAAGCATATAAGAAACTTAATGATGTCTATCTTGCACACAGCGAGGAAGTATGCGACATCTTCAAGGAAAAAGAGCATGCTGCGGAAGCATATTTCAGAAGTGAGCTGAAAAATCCGGGGCATATATGCCTTGTGGATCTTGGTTGGAACGGAACTATCCCACAGGGACTTAAGAAGTTTTTGCGTGATAAACATATTACCGGATCTGAGGTGGATATACTTCTGCTTGGAGCATCTATTGGGCAGAAGGCAACAGATCTTTTGTCTTCCGGATGGATTGAAACCTACGCTTTCTCAGGTACGAAAAACCTTGATATCGCAATTAGCGACCAGACCAGGGACGGTGTGTTGTCCCTTATGTGTATTGAGGCGATGTTTACTTCCACAGAGGGAACTCTTCTTCACTACGGACTGGACGAGAAGCAGC
>JAEEGL014402700.1_pt1 | contig 11008 bp, 8 predicted proteins | sample 9134231 | NCBI WGS metagenome assembly JAEEGL01 (sample SAMN16246548, study PRJNA631951) | gut metagenome | biome: gut microbiome; feature: rumen; material: fiber-attached | host: Bos | place: Iran: Karaj | collected 2018-10
ATGTCTTAATTTTCTTCTTACAGTGGAACGGCCTCTGCCCCGTGTGCGGCCATGAGAACGATAAGCCCTCCCGATTCTTCGACTTGAGATACCTCTTGACGACAGATATCTTCGTGTTGGCCTTCCTCGATAAACATCAACAATACTTGCTTCCTTCAGGGAAAGGTCTTCGTAAATGTCATCGACATAAAGGCAAGCACCCAATGTGTTCTCTAAAGGGTAATTATCACATTTTTCAGAAAGCCCATTGGATGAAATCAAAAGAAACAGCAGGACTACAATTATTCTCATCACATTATTCGTATTTTTTGTTAATAACAGTACTTACATTTTCTTCGACCATACTTATTGATGGCATCCTTTTCAGAAACTGCCAAAATGCGGCTATTGGCTTTCGCCAGTCCCCTGCACGTCTTGTAGGCATGATAGACAGACCCCTTCTCTGCAATATACACAGTTGCTGAAGGTGCTGGTGCTTTCACATGTGACTCAAAAACGAGTGAAAAAACAAATAACGTTGCTAATAGTTTTAATGTCTTCATAACAAACAGATCTTGATTAGTTATAATGGAATAATTCAGAAATTGAGCTGTAATGAATCTCGGTTCGGAATCTGGGATTTCACCCCAACTCAATTTCTGAATACAGTACGTAGTTATGCATTTTTCTTGAATAAGGCGAATACTTCCCTAACTATCATAACAAGAGCTGACAGCCCTATGATTATCGCCCAATCAGCAGGCTTAAGCGGAACAACATTGAAGAAGCTGTTGAAGCCTGGGATTTGAACAATAAGGAACTGGCCAACAAGGATAATAGCTGTTATAATTATGAATCCATCGCATCCCTTAAGATTGAGTCCACTACCGCCAGTTTTGTATGCACGAGCATTAAACATATACCAGAAGTGAGTCATCACAAAGATGGTGAAGAGAAGCGTGAGTTCATAAGGAGTTACAGGACCTTTATCGCCTACTGTGAAAGAAAGCAAATCTGTCATCTGCTGTATATCTGAATGTTGGAACACCCAAAGCAGTCCCACAAGTAAGGCAAAGAAGAAAAGGCCCACACCAAAAATATTGGCAAGCATTGACTTATCGAGAATAAAAGCATTTCTATCTCTTGGCTTATCTTTCATCACTTTATCAGTAGGTGGTAAAGCAGAAAGCGCAAATGCAGCAAAAGTGTCCATAATAAGATTGACCCAAAGCATTTGTGTTACTGTGAGTGGTGACTCAGTCCCCATAAACGCGCCTACTAATACAAGGAAACAAGCAGCAACATTAACAGTAAGCTGGAAAAGCAAGAAACGTTGGATATTCTGGAACAATGACCTCCCCCACTTCACCGCTCTAGCGATACTTGCAAATGAGTTGTCAATGATAGTGATATCACTAGCTTCCTTAGCGACACTGGTTCCAGCTCCCATCGACAATCCCACATGTGCCACGTTAAGAGCTGGAGCATCGTTTGTGCCATCACCAGTTACCGCAACTACATGGTTGTTCTGCTGAAGAGCCTCTACTAGACGTTTCTTGTCCATAGGCCTGGCGCGTGCGATTATCTTCAAGTCATTCACTCTTTGGAGTAATTCTTCCTTTGACAACTTTGCGAAAGTTCGTCCGTCGATAATACTCTTGTCAGTGCACTCATCAGTCCAAATACCAATTTGCCGTCCAATTTCACGAGCTGTTGCAAGAGTGTCACCTGTAACAATTTTCACCTCTATTCCAGCATTCAAACATTTCTCAACCGCTTCTTTCACATCGTCACGAATAGGGTCCTCAATACCGACGATTCCCATGAACGTGAGATTATCAGCTACAAGATGTCCGTCTTTGATTGCTTTTTTCTCATCTTCAACTATCTGATAAGCGAATCCAAGCGTTCTCATAGCTTTGTTCTGATACTCTAGCAATTTCTTCTCGTATTCTTCACTTGAATGATCTCCTTCAGTGTTCTTTCACATGGCCAGCACAATCTCAGGCGCACCTTTCACATAAAGAATCTTCTTTCCCTTTTCTACATTCGAATTCACGAGGGTGGCCATGTATTTCCGTTCTGTTGAAAAAGGAATCTCACAAACCCGTTCGGCATCTTCTCTCATTTCCTGATAACGCAAACCTTTAAAGTGCAGCCATATCAACAAAGCACCTTCGGTAGGATTACCAATAGCATGAGGTTTACCTCCTTTGGAGAAATCAAGTGACGCAGTTGAGTTAACAGCCATCGCCTCGTATATAAGATTTCCACCTTCAAGCATTGTTTCTCTAACCTGCATCTGATTCTGTGTAAGCGTTCCTGTCTTGTCAGTACAAATAACAGTTGCTGCGCCCATTGTTTCACAGGCGTGCATCTTGCGAACAAGGTTGTTAGTCTTGAGCATCTTTCTCATAGAATTAGCCAATGAGAGGGAAACAGCCATAGGAAGTCCCTCAGGAACAGCCACAACCACAAGGGTTACAGCAATCATGACAGTTTCCAATGAATATGCCAACAAATGTGACATTTCCTTATCCGGAGTAAGGTAATGATGGAATCCAACAACCATCCCAATAAAAATTCCGAAGAATACAATAATAGAAAGGGCACACTGCAAGGTTGTGAAGTTCTCAAATTTCTTGATTACTAACCAGAAGAAAATTGCAGTAGGAATCGCCAAAAGCCATGCTATTGGTGCCCAATTGAAATAGACAAGAAGTTTGAATACAATAATAGCTCCAGCAAATAAATAGCTAAGATTTGTGATTTTATCGCTCAATCCATCCAGTTGTTCATTCAGAGGAGTTTTCACTTTCTTTGACACCTTGTTACGTTCCTGCAACTTGACCGCACGTTTTTGGGTATCCGTCAGGTCATCAAGAGCTTCCTCGTCGTCCTCCTCATCATCTATCTCCACGCCAAGCAGAGACTGCATGATTTTTCCGTTTTCAGTCTTATCGCCTACTGCAAAAACTTCAGCATATCCGTGACCCTCCATAATCTGTGTGCCACGGTAGATTTTATTGCAAGGGTAGGTGGCGTCGGGATCAAAGTCTGCCTCTACGGTAGTCTTTCCGTGAACAGGTTCTCCCGTGAGTGAGGATTCATCCACGTTGAGGTTAACGGCTTCCAGCAGAGTGGCATCAGCAGGGATTTCCTGTCCTGTCTGCAGCACAAGGATATCACCAACCACCACATCGCATTTCGGGATTTCCACCACATTGGCGTTTCTCACGACTGTTACAATTTCCTGATCGTTTTGCTGATTGAGAATAGTAAACTCCTTCTCTGCCTTCAGCTCAAAATAGAATGCCAGTCCTGTGGCAAGAAGGATTGCGACGAAGATTCCGATAGGTTCAAAGAAAACAGTGAAGCCTTCATGCAATCCCCAATACTCGTAGCAAGAAACTCCAATAGCAAAAACACCTATGACCATCAAAATTTGAATAAGAGGGTCACTAAATTTCTCAAAGTACAACTTCCACAGAGAATCTTTCTCCGGGGGAGTGAGCACATTTGCCCCATACTTCTGCCTGCTTTCCGCCACTTGCGCGTCGGATAAGCCAATGTAATGTCTGTTTGTTTTCATAAATTTATTTTTTAACAATAAAAAAATCAAACCATGTTTCAACTACAAAAAAAAGTTATCCGAAGGAAATCTCTTTTTCTACACTTCTATTGTTTTGCTACATTCTGGAACAGTTGAGGCACTTGTCCATACACTGGCAACTTACCATCCCATTTTTCGATATACATCTGCTGAATGATAAGAGGTGTAAGAGCCGACGCTTTAAGATCGTTTGCCTTCTTCTCTGCATCTGCGGCTATAACCTTAGCTTTTGCTTCTGCCTCGGCTTTTCGTAATTTGTTTTCTGATTGAATTGCCTCCTGGGTAGTTTTCTTTTTGGCATCACTTGCATCCTTCAAAGATCGAGGAGCATTCAAGTTTGAGGTGAGCTGCTGGAATTCAAAGCCCTCTTTCTTTAATTGTTCCACTATCATTGTCTGAACTGCAGCCTCGAATTGGGGACGATGACTTATCAAGGAGTCGGACTGGTATAAATTCGCCACATTTCTATAGCAATCCATAATCACATTGCGGAGATAAGTGTTTTCCAACTCTGGCAATCCTCGTCTGAAGTTTCTGAAGATCTCAGGCACTTTTAAGGCATTAACTTTGTAGGAAAATGTGGGGTCAACCGTAAACTCAGAGCCATCTTTTGCATTGATGGCAAATGGTTCATAGTCTTTAACCTGGGTGTAAACAGGGAACTCATGAATTTCCGTAAATAGAGGCATATATACCACCCAACCGGAACACTCTGTAATATCGGCAACACCACGCTCGTTACCCACAAGATTCACTTTAATTCCCACACTACCTGCATCAATACGCTCAATGGCTACAAACCAATGGAAGAAAGCAGAAGCAACAACCAAAACTATAAAGCTTATTAGTATTATGCGAAACTTTTTCATTTTTCATTAATTATTAGACGATGACTAAAATCAAAAGAAGTATAGAACAAAAAACAAGAAACTTGGTATCAACGAATAGCTTGTCACCAACTTTAGCGTTGGGCAATTTGCTAAAAAGACTCAGAATCGGGCTGAACACTTTTTCTCCCGAATCCATTACTTTTGCATATTTAGGATATAGCTGATGTCTGTAGGGGAATAGTTTCCAATAAAGCACAAATCCGATGATTACCAAAGCGACAACAAACTTAAGAAAAGTCCAAGCACCCACATGGAAAAGAAGTGCCATCAAAAGCAAGAATGCAGTAACAATCAATATACTATCAGCCTTCTTCATATTCGAATCATTTATTGACATTATCTTCTTTTAGGGACATAGGTCCTATTACCATTGCTGTTGACATAATACTGTCCGCCGCGTTCACCGGTATAAATGGTATGTCCAGATCCATAATTGTAGGCGCGAGGTGAGTAATCGGGAGCACATGTCCCGACTGTTCCTGTATAAGTGTTCACATTTCCTCTTGTGGAATAATTGTCATGGTTGGTGTTATTCACTCCAGTCTTGTAGTGTCCACGGACATACGTGCCGTCTGAGCGAGTATATCCAGGTTGATAGCGAACCGAAGAGTTTGTACCATAGGTACTACTCATCGTCCCATAATTGTAACTGGAAGTACCATAATAGCCTTGAGCACTTAAATTCAAAGCAATCGCAATTGCTACTGTTAAAATAAACTTTTTCATCATTTTTTCGTTTTAGATTGATTATTTTCATTTTAATGATGCAAAGTTACAGACTTTTCTAAAGACAATTATACTTTATTAAAGATTGCAATTGGAGTGCATGTTTGAAGAGCTATAATCGTATGCAAGGTTGCGCAACAAGAGCCTTCATGCCTATTCAGAATGTCCGGCCCTGGTAGTTTTATTTCATACAGATATGATTAGTTGTTTACCAACTGCACAACAATCAGTCTTCCTCCATTTTCTGTGGAAAGAAGAATCTGACGCCCGTCTGTAAGTGGGATATATTCACCAAGTGGGATTTGCTTGTTGTCCGTCTTGTCCCAAAGAGAGTTCAGTCGTCTGTTGATGAGAATCCACTGATTATTATGAAAATGGAAATCACCTACCGGCTTCTTGTCTTCGTCACTGATTCGCTCATTGGGAGCAATCAAACGGTTCACATGCCACATATATAGCGTCTGCTTATCATATACCATGAGGCGATAGTTTTCACTGATGAATTTTCCTTTTGACGGAGAATAATAGAAATTAAGAATTGGCAACTGACCATGATATTCTTGTCCACAAAAAGGACATTTAGGTTTGCGGGTATTATCAAATACAAACCAATGAGCCTGACATCCGGGATTTTGGCATGGTTGTACCAGATCTGTGGTCTTGACCAATGCCTCCTCCCACTCTGCAGCACTTGGTCTTGCAGAAGGGTTGTGCAGTCCGTCAACAAATGCCCGGTCGAACAAAGCCTTCAGATAAGGTCCACAAATCGTGTAGGGAAGTTTATTAGGGTCGCCCTGAGGCAATTCTGAAGATGCCAGCTGCTGAGGTTTCACTCGGTTCGATGAATCTGTGGGATGCTCGATAAAAAGCGCATTTTTACCCATTGTCAACTCTTCATCTCTTCCTGCATCATCAATATCATGCACCTTTCCACCTCTAAGAGGATGACGGTTCAACAGATACATATAAATAAGTACTGCTAACGCATGACGGTCTGTATTAATACTTGGCAACTTGCGGTTTGGGTCCTGCAACGGCAGATTTTTAGTCTCCATTACCTCCGGAGCAATAAAATCTGGAGTGCCAAGAACCTCCGGCGGAAACTTTCCAGGCACAACCAGGCTATCATCGTCTATCACACATGCGGAACCGGAAATAGGATCAACCAAAATATTTTTATAGGAAAGATCAGAATGTGCAAGTCCTGCAGCATGGAGTCTTCTTACAGCACGTGCAATTTTGATACACATATGTATATTAGTAAGAAAAGTGCCTTTCTGATCAGCAGGAAGGAATCTGTTTTTCAACTTAGCAGATGCAAACCATTTTCCTTCCTTCTCTTTACCATCAAAAGGACCACCGGAAAAGAAAAACTTTCGGTCATAAAAAGGCATCACGACACCAGTTTTTCCATTCCACTCCACCATTTTTGTAGGCCACGCAAACATCTGATTCCAATAAGTACCTCCTGAACCATTAAAAATACGTTCACGATAGATACCCACAATATTTTCGATTCTTGCCTTGTCATTTGGGCTAACCTTTGTTCTATAAAAGGCGACAACATAGGTTTTGTCAGGACTAAAATAGACATCCTTCACACCTCCTTGCGCTTTTATTTCGTCTATAAACTCAACAGTTGACCCATCAGAGGCTTTGATTGTGATTTTATTTGGCATAGTTTAATATAAAATAGCAATAGTTCTGTCATCATGATTACCCCTATCCCAGAAATTGAGCCATTCCAACAATTGCTCCTGGGATTTCTCGTTATCGTCAGTCAGTTCTACTCCATTATCAAGGAGGTCTTTCCATAGTTCGTCCCACTTGTCCACATTCTGTAAGTTTGCGTCGGTCTCGAACTTAGGATCACTGACACCGTCGGTCATCAGCATCAAGGCTGTAAAATCGGTATATATCTTAAACCGAAGGCGTTGAGAGAGGGATTTCGAATCTGTGAAAATCTCTGGCATGGTGAGGAACCTCGTCTGCCCGGCGAATTCGCCTTCATCAGGCATACCAAGCATGTCTGCCATATGGTTCTCCTTATCATACACGCATATGGCACCGTCTCCTACCCAGAAAGAACCTACAACCCATCCGAATTCAAAATGCTTACATACAGCCAGCAACAAGGTTGTGGCGTAATCTTTCACTTTTGCCTCTGCAGAGCTCTCTGCTTCTTCTTTTATAGCATTATGTGCCTTAAATGCAGCATTTCCCAGAATTTGGTATATACATTTATATACACTCCTCCTTAAATCCACATCATCCCTGTTTTGAGCATACATCCTTATGGCATCCTCGAACTCATTGTTGTCTTCGAGAGCATTCTTACAATAATCAACGACAGTATCACATGCAACACGGGAACCCTCTCTGGAATATTTTGCAGAGCCAGCACCATCTGCCACTGCAATTATATACCATTCGGACTCCTGGCTGTAAAATAGCTTAAAATGGTCATCACGCGGCTTTCCTTCATGTGCATGTGAGCGTCCTCGTAAGCTTGCTGCCACGATGTCCTTTCTAGGTTCATCGTTAACAGCTTCCACCTTGACATACTCCATTTGTTCATCTTCTTTATAATATGGTATGTCTTTGGGCGTAGGCAGGCTCTTCCATAGCGTTTTGGGATCCGGGTTGATAATCAAATTCAGTTTTCTTGTCAACCATTCCTCATCAGGGAGCAGACATGCCGGCTTATATTTCAACGTCAACGGGAAGTCGCCACCTTTGGGATCCTCGGGCTTTGCCTGGCCAGACAGTGTAAATCCATGTTCGTTTTTTTCAAATTGGAGTCCGACCGCATCAAGTCCCTTAATATAGTAGTCCTCTACCCCTTCCACATTAAAAGCCACTTCAGCCTTATACATTTCCCCCACTCTGCCATTTGGAAGATATATATATTCAGCCTCCACTGCATTTTTCACAATTATCTGTTCATCCATACGTTCATGTAAATATTTATTCCAGATATTCCGGGTCAGCCGATTAACGAAATCATCAAATTCAGTCTGCCTCGGACAAATACCCGCTTTTTTGAGCATTTGTAATAAAAACAATTCGATATTTTCCATCATCCTCTACCTCTATTAATGTCAAATCCTTCACCATTTCCTTCGCCTAGTTGTCCCTGCATTCCGCACCAAGGACAAGCGGCCGTCCTTCCGTCAGCACACATCACGCCTCCACACTCACAAACAACAGCACCCAACTGGTTGCCACAACATGGGCAAGTAGGAACACCCCTGAGAGCCATTGAGCTAATCTGCTGGTTGGACTTACCATCCGAAAGGCTGTTGTATGTTTCCTCGTCAATTGGATATGCTCCAACCAGCTTATACTCTGAGGCTTTAATCCCGATACTTTCCCACCCTGGCATATAGTCGAGATGGCGGGCATATTTCACCAAATAAGTTTTCTTGGTGTTTGAACACTTTCCAAGCAATACGACAAAATTCTCGTCGACACGTGAGACTTCTGTATTGTCCACCTTTTCCAAGTTAATACCGTCGACTGGAGGTAATTCAAGTTCATCTTTCCCACTGTCGACAACAGCCACAGAACTTGTTTTGACAGAAGCAGTCACCCACTTGAAGAAAGCTTTGAACGACATTTCGTCTGTATTATTCAACCGCAGCACGTTTTCAGAAAGGCGGTTCAACAAATTTGTATCAGCTCCACTACCGAGCGACACACATATCAAGTTGCATTTCCTGGCATATTGATTTTTCCACTTATTGATGGCAGAATCAGGATTATCTGTTGGAATGCCGTCGGTGAAGAGGAATATGATTGGCTTCCAGTCACCTTTCATCTCAACCGTGGTCTTTTGCACATTCCGATCCATGTCGTCCATCAGGAATTCCAATGCCTTACCCAACGACGTGCCGCCACCTATCGGAAATACAGGAGGATAAAACTTATACAATTCCGTAAGCGGCGAGAGACATTTGGCCTTTCCCGCAAATGCAATTACTGAAACGAACACGGTTTCCAGTGCGTAGGGATCGGTTCTCAGTTCTTGTATGATACTTCTCATTCCATTTTCGACATGTGAAATAGGCTCTCCAACCATTGACTCAGACACGTCGACTAGGAAATAAACAGGTAGTCGTCTCATGATTTATCTAAATTTAATGTTAATGTTCTATTTTCTGTTTGATATTGTTTCAGGGGCAAATTAACAACATCAGTATAAATCTCAAAGATGGCATTCATGGCAAACTGACATCCATCTTTGGAAAGATTTGGCACTTTCACACTATTTAAAAGAGGGGTATAGTCATCAACTTGATATGTGGAGACAACCAAATCGACTATCTTTTGTAATTCCCAATAAGCCTTTTCAAATTCATTGTTATCTACAAGCACCTTGTAACCATTGATTGTGTGAATCATATATTCCTTTGATGAGGAGTTTTTCTCTCTCATTCTAATAAAAGAGATAAAGTTATCACATATTGGATTGTTTATGGTTTTGGAACTTATCGACTGTTGTTCATAAGAAGTGTCCGTTCTAGTTAGAGTACCATTATATTCACGGACATTATCCAGGAATTTGAAAACGGACTCATCAGCAATAATATCGCTATAAGACATCGGCTTCGTCAAATAGAGGCCTTGCAAAGACTTTGCCCGGCTCAATGCCACATACAACTGCCCAGGAGCGAATATATGGCTGTTGAGGTCTAAGATGACCTTATCGTAGGTTTGTCCCTGAGCCTTATGAATGGTAAAAGCATAAGCAAGTTTCAGGGGGAACTGCTTAGTCCTCTGAATGAAAGGTTTTTTTCTGACGAGTCGATGCTTCTGTTCATCATATTCCATTTCATACCGATACTCATTCATCTGATTCGACTTATATCTATCATTCGGGTTTGGACACATCACCACATCATGATTCTCATCTAATGCAATGGTGAAATAATCGCCATTGAAATTCCGAATGGTCCCGAATTGTCCGTTAACATATCCCCAACGCTTACTACTTTTGCAGAACACAACCCTTGCACCTTTTTTAAAGCGCAATTGCGAATCATAAGCAGATGGGAGTATAATCTCGTAAACATCCTCATCTGATGGAAGCTCGCTATGGTTCAGCGTCACAACACCACTTCCATCCTTCTTTCGTATAGTGTATTCCGCATCTATTGTAGTTATCGGTCCTGGAATCTCATCAAGTTTCTTCGTATTAACCCTTCTTACCTCCTCGTTGGATGACGCCACATAAACAGCATCGGAAGGAAGCTGGTCAGTCACTCTGCTATTGATAGCATTCATTACCTCCATTTTCCGCCGGGCATTCATGGGCTCTCGGAATGCATCCAATATTTTGACAAATTGCGGGTCGTTTTCTTGTCTGTATGATTTGTTCAGCTCAAAAAATTTTATGTTTCTGATTGCTTTTTGTATAATATGGCTGTTGAAGAAGTAAATACCTCCATATTCCTTTTGCAGATATTTCAAAACCTCATCATCGCTGACGATAGGCGGTAACTGGAACAAATCGCCGACAAGAACCACAGGGATACCGCCAAATGGCTTGTTGTTTCCCAGTGCCTTCTGACATATCTGGTTCATCATTTCAAACAAGTCGGCACGCACCATTGATATCTCATCAATAATCAGCATTTTCACTCCACTCAGTCTGTTTCGGAATGACTGAGTTTTTGCATCAGTAAGATTCTGAGGGTTTTGGAACCCCTCCTCCAAATCATCAAACACGCCGTAAAAAAAAGAATGGAGTGTTTTTGCGCCATTATACAATGACGCAGCAAGATTGGTAGGAGCCAGA
>JAEEGL010648555.1_pt1 | contig 11007 bp, 15 predicted proteins | sample 9134231 | NCBI WGS metagenome assembly JAEEGL01 (sample SAMN16246548, study PRJNA631951) | gut metagenome | biome: gut microbiome; feature: rumen; material: fiber-attached | host: Bos | place: Iran: Karaj | collected 2018-10
CCTTTAGGAACGTAACCTAATTTATCTTTATCTTCACTTTGTAGTTTAGAACCACATCCAAAACAAATCTTATTCATAATAACGTCCCTTCTTGAATAAATCTTTCTTTTCAAGATAATTAAAAATTACATTTTCAATTTTTCTAGTGAATCTAGTTACAGTTAACTTATCATCACTTATAGGATTAACATAGATACTTGTTATATCAGCTCTATTAGCAGCATAAATATCAAATACTAATCCACTTCCAATTAATGCAACTTCATATCTTTTTAATTCATACATTTTCATTGCTTTTTTTATTTTAAACTTAAATGGCTTTTTAGCTTTATAAGCAGAATCAACACATAATAATTCTTTAAAAGGAGTAACTCTCTTTTTAGATTCATTACTAATGATAATACATCTAAATCCCATATCTCTTAAATCCTCAAATAAATCTTTAACCTTATTTGTAGGAGTCTTAACATTTTCAGGAACTAAAGTATTTGAAACATTAAAAATTAAGCATTTTACGCCAGATTTTTTTAATGCTTTATAATCAATATCATATATACTCTTAAAATATTTATCTGGTACAAATCTGTCAAACATATTAGTCCCTCCATACCTAATAATTTTATCATATTTGCAAAATAAAAAGAATAGATAAACTATTCTTTTTTTAGACTAATATTTTATTTAATATTACATGTATTGTTATTAGTGTTGAATGAACATCCAGCAGCTTCACATTCACCTTGTTTACCAGCACCATTATGAGCAGCGCAAGCAGAATTCCATGCATCATTTGAATTTCTTGGTGCATCAGCTGTACATGTATTGCTTGTTGCATCAAATACACAACCTGATACATTCTCACATTCAGCTTTTTTACCAGAACCACTATGAGCAGCACATACTGAATTTTTAGGATTATCAGCATCATTTTGATTCTTGTTTGTATTTACATAAGGTTTATTAGTTTCTGAGTCTTCTCCAACAGTTGTTCCTGTAGCACCTAATGGACAATTATCAGTTAATCCCATTGCACTTAATCCTAAAGATACTAATGTTGGTAAGAAGAATAATATAATAACATATATAAATCTTTTTCTTAATCTAACAAATACATTTTTGAAATCAGCAGCTCCATCACCTTTTAATAAAGCTCTTATAGTTTCATATAATGTAAATCCAAATAATATTAATGGCGCAACAATTCTTAATATATTTAATGCCCCATTTATATCTTTAGTTACTTTAGGTCCTAATACACAATCAGCAAAAACTGATGGTAAATATAAAACACTTACTAATAAAATAACTGTTAATAAAGTCTTTTTCTTTTTCATTTAAACCACCTAATAATATTATAAAACAATAATTTGTTTATATAAATATTAACTTACCTCTTCTTTACATTTTTTGTATTTAAAATAAAATACAAATATATTGAATATACTATTTGAAATATATTACCTATTAAATAATATAACATATATCTATCATATAAATAATCTATGATAGTATTATCAAAATAAAATGATTTATATAAAACATAGTTAATTATTAATCCAAAGAATCCAGACATAAATAGAAAATTATATCTTTCACAATTAAGATTTAAATATACTTCAAATGTAACTATAATAAGTGCAATCATAATAACAATTATAATTATTTTAATTCTATTATAGTTATCTTTAAAAAAGTCTCTAAATTTTATATTAGTATTATATATTTCATTTAATATTTTATTATCGTATTTATGGAACTCTACTTTTTCAAAATTATTGCTAATATAATAATTAACATCTTCTTTAACATCTTTAATATCAATACTTACATTAGTATATCCAACATATTTCATATCTTCATTGATATTATTAAATATATACTCATAATAATTTTTATTATCTAATTCATGTTTATAGAAGTTTTTATTAAATAAAGTTAGTACACATAATCCAAATAATATAGTAAATGATAATAATAATCCGATTATTATACTATTTCTTTTTTCTTTCATCTTTTTTCCTTCTTGTTTTAATCATATAGAATAATGAACTACCAATTAATCCTGCACTTGAATCCCACATTACATCTATTAAATTACCTGATCTACCATCTATAAAACTTTGATGTAATTCATCTGATGCAGCATATGCTATACATATTAAAACTGATATAATAACTATTTTTCTATTTACTCCTAATGTATATAACATATTCATCACTAATACAGACAATATAAAATATTCAGCAAAATGAGCACCTTTTCTAACTACAAATTGATATTTATCTACTATTCTATTCATTTCTTCTGTTCCATCTTTAATATCAGTTAATACTTCTGTAGCAATAACAATTACTTTTCTACTCATACCACCTGAATGTTCTCCATTAGAACATGACATAGAAAATATTATACCCATCCAAATTAATACTAATACAATCGATATTACTTTCTTAGCCATTAATTAGCCCTACTTTCTATATAATCATTTGATACTTTAATAAATTCTTTTATATATTTCATATCAAAATCTATTTTATCTTCTTGTTTACTATTAAAATCATATTGTAATAAAATATCATGTTTTTTATTACCTTCAGATATTATTCTTTCCCATGAATTTATATTACCATTTTTAGTAGATAATTCTTTAAATAAATATAATTGAAATTCTTCCATATCCTTTGTTTTATCTTCTTTAAGATATATATTCTTATACATATCAACTTTATCATGTGTCATATATATATTACATACATATCCTATTCTAATAAACTTAACATTATACTCTTCAAATATATCAATTAAATCAAATATTATTGTTTCTAACTTTTTAAAATATGTATGATTCACGACAAAATTTAAAGTATTAAAATTACATCTTAAAAAGAATTCAGGATTTTCTTGAAATATAATTGTAGGAACTTCCTTATTATTAGATACAGGTAATATCACAGGACTTCCTAATTCTTTATATCTATCTTGAATCTCTTTAGCTATATCGATTGGATTATAATTTACATTTTTATCAAAATATAAACATATTTCTTTTGAATCATTCATATAATCACCTATATAAATTATATCATATTGATTGACTTAATAATATAAAAGTGTTAAATTATCTCATATCCAAAGGGGAATAACAATATGAATAAACTACAAGAAGCTAAATACATTATGTATATGTCTGATGATTATCACAGATACTTTGCATTAGATCAACAATACAAAAAAAATACAGATGTTGTTAAAATTTGTTTTGCTAAATATCATGACAGTGCTAAAAAAATATCATCTATTTTTAATGAATATTTAAAATATCATGATTTAACTGAACAAGGTTCTTTAGAATTAATAATAATGTTAAAGAACATATTAACTGAACAACAAAAAACAGCATTAAGATTTGATTTATATGATGAAATAATAGATAGTATTGTTAAACATACTGAATTTGAAGATTTATATAATAAATATAAAAATAAAACAGTATTACATTTCTTATTAGATAAACATTTAGATCTATTATTTAAAGCATTTAAAGTTGATAGAACATCACCTGATACAATGATATTAGATATAATGAATAATATTAATCCTGTATTAGGAGCATATCTTAATGAACATAAAAACTTATTAAATAAGTTTATTAAACCACAAGAAAAGAAACTAACTAAGTAGTTTCTTTTTTTATTCTCCAATAGTGGAATATTTATTAATATATTTATTACCATTAGCTTCTACTATTTTAATTGCTAAGTCTTTTCTTGTATGATCTATTCTTATTTGTTCTTCATTTATATTAAAATACTTATATATTATTCTATCTATTTGATCATCCCATGTTAAATCAACATTATAATATCCATCTTCTAATAGTATTAAATTCCATGCATGTTCACCCTTAGCATCACCAGTTAAATAATAAGTTGGTATCCCAAGTTTAGTCATGATTATTTGAAATGATTTAGCATACCCAGCACATACAGCTCTATTACTAACCATAGCATTAAAAGCTGATTGATCATCTTTATATGTTTCATCGTATGTAATTCTATTTATTAATTCATCATGTACATATTTTTCTTTTTCATAATCTAATTCATATGTTTTAGCAACATCTACAATAGAATTTATTTGAGAATCAAACAATCGTCTATTCTCTTCTATATTATTAATAGCATCTGTATATTTTAAATTAATCTTAATTACTTCATTAGAATCATGATAATAATCATATGAATACTTACTATCTAACCAAAATATTTCAGGATGATCAAACATAACAGCATAGTAAATATTTTTAACATCATCTATTTGTATTTTTCTAGAAGGTATAATAGATTCCTTATATTCATTTGCACCTTCTATAATGTCATAATAAACTTCTTTCTGAGCACCATTTAATAATCCATAATATGGATAAAACTCAGCATCTATATAATCTCTATTTTTTGCATCTCCACTATTAATAATTTCATCAAAATTATTCTTTTCATTTTTATCTTTAATTAGGCTTATATTAAATCTTTCTTTAAAGAATTCATTAGCTTTTTCTAGGTAACTATCAGAATTATAATAGCATATATATCCAGCATACAATATTCCAACTGACAATGCTATATATACAATACCTTTAATTGTCTGTACTATCCTTCTAACCATATTATCACCTAATCTATAATAATTATAGCATAATATGTTATAATTTATATGTGATAAATATGGAAATTATAAAATTAAACAACAACTATGAAATTGTACATTTCACTGATTCATATAATAATGAATTAGTATCTCTTAAAATAAATGATACTACTCAATCTATATCATTTACAGATAATAGAAAATTTATATTATATGATCAATACTCATATAACTATAATATCCCATGCGAAATAGATGATATTAATACTACACTAGTATTAGGAGGAGGCACTATGTCTTATCCTAAATACTATATATCTAAATATAATAAGAAGTATATGGATGTTATAGAAATCAATCAAGATTTAATAAATGCCTCATATAGACATTTCTATTTAAATGATTTATATAAAGCATATGATCCTGAAAGAAAAAGATTGAATATTATAAATGATGATTGTATACACTATATCAATTTTACTAATAAGAAATATGATTATATTTTCTTTGATGCATATATAGGACATGATATAGTTCCTGCTATATATGAATATAGTACTATACAAAGATTAAAAACTATATTAAATGAAAATGGTTATTTAGGTATTAACTATGTTATACCTAATCAAGATATGTATAATACTTTAATAGATGTATTAACTCATAACTTTAATTATATTAAAGAATATGGTGTTGAAGGAAATAATCAATTTAAATATATATTAGTATCTGATAAAGAAATAAAAAGCGAAGATGTTATCTAACGATAATACATTCTCCGCTTTTTTTAGTATCAATTAATTTTTTTATTTCTTCTATAGCTTTATCAAAAGGTACAAATTCTATCATTGGTTTAACATCTTCAGGTATATCATTCATTTCAGTATCTAACCAACCAAAGCAAATAGAATTAATTGTATATTTATTACTAAATATTTTTGTAATCATATTTAAACCTGATTTAGATACATCATATTCTAATGTTTCTTCATCATACATATCTATAGCATTATCAGATGAAATATTTACTATAGAACCTTCATTCTTTTCTATGTCTTTACCAAATAGTTTAATAAGTAAGAAAGGAGCTATTGTATTAATATCTAATACCTTTCTAAATGTTTCTTGATTCTTATCTTCTATACTACTTTTATGATCTATAGCAGCATTATTTATTAAACAATCTATAGATATATTTTTTTCTTTTATTTGATTATATAAATTAGTAATAGATTCTTCATTTGTTAAATCGCATTGATATACTAATGAAGTTTCTTTATATAATTCATGTAAGTTATTAACTTTACTTTCATTTGAATTATATACTAATATTACAAAGTTACCATCATATAATAATTGTGTAGCTAATTTAATTCCTAAACCACCTGATGCTCCAGTTAATAGAATTGTTTTCATATTGCCTCCTAATTACCTTCTTAATATATCATTTTTTATATAAAATAAAAAGACACTTAAGTGTCTTTTTTTATTTAGTTAATTCATAAAATTTAGCAAATATTTCTTCTTCATCTTTAAGAATATCTTCTGTTAACTCTTGAGTGCTTGAAGTTTGTTTAGATGAAGTTCCTTCAATAAGTTTTAAAGGTGTACCATTTTTAACATATATGAAGTTAGGAGCATATATTCTCTTTTCACCTACTTTAACTTCATCACCATCTTGTGTAGTTAAAGTATAATCTTCTAATACTGAATCAAACTTTTCTAATAATTTCTTATATGAATCAGTTCCATCTTCTTCTTTTTCTATTTTATTCTTTTTACCTAAGATATATTTATCTCTTAGTATTTCTTCATTTTTATCATTTCTTATATTAACATAGTAAATAGTTTTAATCTTTTCTTTATTAGCAACTTCAATTGCTTTTTCAATTACAGATCTACACCATGGACAATTTGGGAATCCAAAATAAACTATAAAAGTTTCATCCTTTTCAAATTTCTTTACTATATCTTCTGCTGTTGTATATACAAAAGGATTATCTTCTGGAATATTTACTGTTCTAATAGCAGTTCCTGATGAACTTACTTGTCCATTTAAAGTTTCATATTCATTTTTAAATTTAAGAGCATCATCTTTATTTGTTCTAGCAGTCATACCTCCAGTATGAATAATAACAATAATTAAAGCAACTACTAAAACTACAGCTGCAACTATACCACCTGCAGCAAATATATTCTTTTGTTTATCGTTCATACAAAACCCTCGCTTTCGTATAAATATATTATAGTATATATTATTATTTTTTTAAATAAAAAACTAGTTGATTTTTATCAACTAGTTTTTTTATAAACCTAAAAGTTTCTTTACTTCTTCTACAGTATTATCAAGTTTCTTTGTACTATAATCTGTAATTTTATCTATTAAAGCTTTAATATCTTCTTTTTTAGTTTTTCTAGAACACGATTTTACATATTCATCTTCTTCTTTAATTTCATCTACTATATTAAATATATATGTATCTGTTAAATCTAAATTATTCATTTATATACTTCTTTCTATTTTAATACTACATCAGGTGCTAAATTTGCTTTTGATGCTTCATTAACCATTTCTTGAACTGTTTCTTGATATTCTTGATATTGAGCTCTTAATTTTTCTTGTAATCTATTATATTCTTTAACAAATGGATTTTCTGCTAATTCAGCTAATCTATCTTGAATATAATCAAGATCATCTTCATCCTTAACAGGTTCATCTGTAATTGTTAACATTTGAGTTAATTTAGCTATTTCAGCTTTTGTTTCTTCACGAGTTTGAACTTCATCAGGTTCATCTTTTATTTCTAATGATTCAGTTAATTTAGCCATTTCTGCTTTTTCTTCTGGTGTACGTTCTCTAACTGGTTCATCTTTTATTTCTAATGATTCAGCTAATTTAGCCATTTCTGCTTTTTCTTCAGCTGTTCTTTCTCTTACAGGTTCATCCTCAATTGTTAATGCTCTTGTCATTTCTTCAAGTTCAGCTTTTTCTTCGGCTGTTCTTTCTCTAACTGGTTCATCCTCAATTGTTAATGCTCTTGTCATTTCCTCAAGTTCAGCTTTTTCTTCGGTTGTTAATTCTCTAGCTGGTTCATCTTTTATTTCTAATTTATCAAGCATTGTATGTACAGATTCAATATTTTTATTTTCTTGATTTATATAATCATCTAAAGTTATAGAATCTAAACTGTCTTCTTTAGACTCATTTCCAGTTCCAGTTCTTAACCAATCTGGTATTCTTGCTTCATGTGTAGAAGCTTTCATATCTAATAATTCTTCAAAACTTAGAGTACCTCTTGCTCGTTCTTGTTCTTTAGCATCTAAAAGAGAATCAGATATACTTCTTACCATTGCATATGTAACGGTTTGAGCTTCAGGGAATATTTCTTGTAACTCACGATTTATTTCCATGATTCTACTAGGATCAGTTACTTTAGTTCCATCTACATAGCAATTGAAATTTCCTCTTTCATATTTATAAGTAATATCAATTCCGTCTTTTATAAAATGATATCCAGTTCCATCTTCCACGAATCTATTATCTGTTTTATTTCTAACATAATTCTTTTTATATTCTGCAACATAATGTTTAAGTGAATCTTTTTGTCTTACATTTATTCTAACAATTAAATTATCAATTTCTTGTTGAATGTTTTCAACAGTTCTTTCAAGATATGATTTAGATTCTCTGCAAACTTCATCAATAGCATCTTCTATTTGATGAGACATTACATTATCAAATTTAGCCATTAAGAATCTATTTAAAGTTGAAGCATAGTCATATGGGAAAGAATCAAGATCAACTTTATAAGTTTTTGCATCTTCAATAACATCTTTATACCCTTCAACAAGATGATTAACTTCTTCCATATCTTCTGCTTCATCTAATCGTGCGCATGTTGTATTAGTAATTGAAGTTAATTCATCTTCAATCTTACCATATGCATTTTTAAATATACCTTTTAATACTAAATCAACGTTATCTTCAATAAAAGAAAACATAAAATTAGCTGATGTTCTAATATTATCAGATACTATATCTTGTAATCTACTATATGCATTTCTTACATATGTAGATTTAATATTATCAAATTCATCATATAAAATATTTAATACTTGATTATTAGAGAATGCAATATAATCTCTAGAATCTAAATTAGCCATACTAATCACCTATTATCATTATATCTCAATATGTAACTTGATATGTCTATTTTCAGTCAATTATTTGTCCATTTGACATATTAAAAGGATAACAACTGTTATCCTTTTACAATCTCATCATATGTAGAATTAGCTTTTATTTCATCTAGTTCCTTAATACTTACCTTTTCTTCATCAAATGGTTCTATTACATATGTCTTTCTTAATTGAGTTTTAACTAGTTTAAATATATCTTCTTTAGAATCAAATTCTATTCTATTATTATCTAATATCCAATTATTTTCTAAGCTATAATATTTATCATCTATATGTGCTATACATATTGCATGAGATGCAATTAACTTATCAACATATACAAATAAATATATATGAGATTCTATATTTAAATCATCTAATAACTTTTTAGCAACACAGGCATTTTCAAAGTTAGTACCAACATTATTTTCTAATGTTTCATCTATAGACATTAATCTATAGTTAGATAAAAAGAAATCTTGTTTACTGTATTTATGTAATACTTTATCTTTACCTATCCACCCATATTTTATTTGATCTAATCTTTCTAATACTTTTTCTATATCTTTATTCATATTATCACCTATATGTTAATTGTTTTATTATATTACCATCAGTATCTTTAACAATTAATTCATCATCTGTTATTAAGCCATATGAATTAACTGTTCCATTTCTAGGAAGCGATAAACTTCCTGGATTAAAGATAATTGGTTTATTATTTCCATTTATATTATTTATGTGTGTATGTCCATGTACAAATACATCACATGGGAAAGTATCTGGAAATACTAAATGTCCATGTGTAAATATAAATGTTTTACCATTTATAATTTCTTGATAGAAATTTAATAATCCATCGGTAATTGGATAATCCATATTTCCTCTTATAGCAACTAATATATCTTTATAAATATTTAAGAAATCTATCATTCTATTTGAAGCATCACTTAAAGATACTAAATCACCTAATAAGATTATCTTATCAGGTTTTTCTATATCAACTAATTGATATAAATAATTAATAAATGCTTCATTTCCATGAATATCAGACGCTACTAAATATTTCATATATTACCTCTTTAAATCGTCATAGTAATCAACGAAATCATGTTCATTACCATTTATATCACGATATCCTAATATGCAACTCATATTTATATTACCCATTGCATTAAATATATTATTATCAATATTCTTGTTTTCTTTTCTAAATTCTTCTATAAGTTTCTTCATTTGTTTTCTCTTTGATGCATCTTCTACATTAGCAACTTTTTCAGTAAACTTACAAGCACAGTTTAAGAAGGTTAATTCATTATATTTAACCCATGAAATAATATCTCTTTCTTTAACTAAGAACATAGGCCTAATTAATTCTATACCTTTAAAGTTTTCTGAATGTATTTTAGGTACCATTGTTTTAATTTCAGATCCATAAAATAAACTTAATAAAGTTGTTTCTATTACATCATCAAAGTGATGCCCTAAAGCAATCTTATTGCATCCAAGTTCTTGTGCTTTACTATATAAGAATCCTCTTCTCATTCTTGCACACATATAACATGGTGATTCTCCATTTAACTTCTCAGCTACTTGGAATACATCTGATTCAAATACTTCAATAGGTATACCTAATAATTTAGCATTTGCTTCTATTAATTCTCTATTCTTTTTATTATAACCAGGATCCATACAAACATATTTAGCTTCAAATTTGAACTTACCATGTTTAATTAATTCTTGTATACATTTAGCTAATAGAAATGAGTCTTTACCACCTGATATGCAAACCATGACTTTATCTCCTTCAGAGATTTGTTCATAGTTAGCTACACCTTTAACAAATCTAGACCATATTTCTTTTCTAAATCTAGTTATTATACTTCTTTCTACTTCTTGATATTTTTCCATATAAAGACTCCCTTTTCCTTTGAGTATTATATCATACTTTTAAACATATAAAAAAGAAGATATTAATCTTCTTTTTCATCTGAGATAACATTACAAATAAGATTAGTAATTTCAGTTGGATTATCAATTGGTAATCCTTCTATTAATCTAGCTTGAGCATAAAGAATCTTTGTGTAATCCTTCAATGCTTCTTTATCAGTTTCATATAAGTGTTTTAACTTATCTGCTATCTTATGATTTTCATTTATTTCTAATACTTTAGCAGCATC
>JAEEGL010676448.1_pt1 | contig 11007 bp, 2 predicted proteins | sample 9134231 | NCBI WGS metagenome assembly JAEEGL01 (sample SAMN16246548, study PRJNA631951) | gut metagenome | biome: gut microbiome; feature: rumen; material: fiber-attached | host: Bos | place: Iran: Karaj | collected 2018-10
GAACACAACCAGCCGGCCGTTGGTGTTCGCGTCCGCGCAGGTGGACAGTGCCAGGACCTTTACGGCATCCTTCGCCACCTCCCGGTCCCAGACCAGGACCTTTGTCCCGATGCCCGTGTCATGGCTCGGGTCCCCGGACAGGAAAGAAACCACCTGCTTTGCCCGGTTTCCCATGGTATAGACCTGTTTCTCATAGGCGTCCGTGAGCGCAGTCGCGAAGAAAGTCACATCATAAACCTTGCCGCTTTTCGTGGTCAGCACCGCCGTCTGGTGGGCCCTGAACCAGTCCCGGTCCCGGTATTTGTCCAGCGAACCGAACATGGCGCCGTTGTCCATATGGTGCCCGTACAGCAGGTTATAGCTGTCGGAGAAATCCGGCCTGCACGCGGCGGCCAGGTAAATGGCGCCGGTCAGGGAAACCTTGCCGTAGACGTCGTGGGAAGCGTAATACAGGTCGTCCTTCCCCTGGACAATGGGATAGTCAATGGGAGTATCCGCCACGGTAATCCAGGCGCGGTAATCCTTGTTGACGTCCGCCAGGGAAGGCGGTTCCGCCAGGGCGGCGTCCGGCACGCCCGGCTTGTACTTCAGCAGGTCGCTGTAGGAGCCGAAAGCGCTGTTTGAAACCACCATGCTGTCAAAAAGGACATATCCGGAATAGAAGATCAGGACAAAAGCAAGCAGCGCGGCGCAGGCGGAAACAAGCCCGCTGCCCATGCGCAGCGCGGTCAGGATACCGTCCCGTTCCCTGCGTTTCATCCCGGATCCCTCCTTTCCCGGTATGTTCCCGGTTGTTTTACAGGTTGTTCCTCCTGAGGATCGTGATCACGATCCCCCGGATCTCGTCCTGTGTGACCACCCCGAAATAACGGCTGTCCATGCCGCCGTTCCGCTGGTCCGCCAGGACAAAGTACTCCCCTTCCCCCAGCTTCAGCGGATACTGCGCCGTACCCTCCTCATATGGCCGGGTGGGATAGAAAATATTGTTCTCGATCACCGCGTTTCCGTTTACGGAAAGGCCCCGTTCCTCCGTAACCTCCACCGTATCGCCCTGCACGGCGATCACCCGGCAGACAAAGCGCTGGGATGCCGGCGCTTCCGGATCCCGGAAGCCCAGCCAGTCCAGCGCCTTCCGGACAAAGCCTTTCTCACCGGTCCGGGTATCTGCTTCCATCCGCTTGTCGATCACAACCACGTCCTGGGCCTTGAAGTTCCGCTCAATCCGGTAGAACAGGAGCAGGTCCCCCGCGTCCATCCGCGGGTACATGTCCCGGCTTGGCATCACGGTGAGGCCGACCAGGTGGAAGAACAGGATATAGACCACCAGCGCAAGGGCAGCCAGGCGGAACAGGAAAGAGCGCAGCGCGCGCAGACGGCGCCTGCGGCGTTTTTCCTTTGCCGCGGTTTTCTCCTTATCGCCGGACCGGATAATGACGGCATCCGGGGGAGAAACCGGGACTGCTGTTTCACCGGCAGTTCCCGGTTCCCCGGCCCGCGCCGTTTCCTTTGGTTCCGATTCCTTCAGGAAATCGTCGGTCATTCATCTTCCTCCGTGTGTTTCCGGTGCTTTTTCGCCACAAGCAGCAGGGCGATACCGCCGATCAGCATGAGCGCGTACGGCGCAAAGCGGACCACATAACCGGTGGGGGAAATCAGGGACAGGGTGTTGGTAAACTGGATCTCCGCGCTGGTATCGTCATCGGGAGCCTCCGCCTGTGCGTAGGTCACGGTTGCCCCGTCAGCCACGGTCGCGGTCTTGCTGTCATCGGACAGGTCCGCCGTGCCGCCGGTAAAGGCCACCGCCGTGCCGTCCTCTTCCGCCGTGGTGGTATAGGTGGTACCGGTCACGTCGTTCGTTTCAGTCACTGCTGCCACGGTACCGGCCGGAATACCGATATACTTCACGGTGCCGCCGTTGGCGATCGTGGGTGAACCGTCCTTATCCGCCGTGCCGACCGCGGACGCGCCGCCGACTTTATACAGGCTGTTGGCCGCCACGGAGGTTCCGCCCACGGAAGTCGCGGCCGCCTGGGCTGTTTTGGTCACGGAAGCGTCTGATTCTTCCACAGCGAACTGGAAGTTACCCGTCGCGCCGCCGGCTGTCCAGGCCACGTCGAAGGGGAACTTGTGGCTGTTCATGACGTCATCCCCCACCAGGGTCTTGCCGACCGTCAGGTTGAAGGTATGATACTCATCCGCCTTTACGTCCGTCCCGTCGTTGGTCGCCGCCACAAATCCGTTGGTCTTGACGGCACCGGTCGTGGAGGTGTCACCGGCGGGCGTAATGTCTTCGCTTTCGATGACGCACACATAGCCGTAGATCCGCCAGTCGTCGCTTGTGATCTCCGTAGCATCGTAATCCTCGCTCCTCATGACATAGACGTCAAGGTAGCGGGTATGGGTGCCGGTGGTTTCCGTGACGCCGCTGGTAGTGTAGGCATCGGCGCTCTCGGTAATCAGGTAGCGGTACACACCGGGCTGGGTGAAAACCACATCACTGAAATCCAGGGTGAATTCCTTACAGTTGGCAGTGCCGGACGCGGACGCGTCCAGGATATCCGCGTTGGTCCACGCCAGGGTACCCGACGCGGAAGAGGCGGTGCCGGCCGTCCCCGCGTTCACTTTCACGCCGGTTGTAATACCGGGAAGCGTGGTAGTCGTCGCGGCCGTACCGGAAGAATGATCCCCGGTCTCATCCGTAATGCTCACTTCCGTTCCGGGGGTTACCGTATAGGTATAGGTAATCGCCGGCCCGTAAATCAGCGCCTCATCCGGGTTGAAGGCGGTAATTTCCTTCTGGATGCTGACCACCTTGTCATTCACATTGGGGGTGTCCGCCTGGATATACCCGCCGACTTCGCCGTCCGTCAGGGTCTGACCGGCAAACGCCGCGCTCACCGCCAGCACCAGTACCAGTGCCAGCAGCAGGGATCCGGTCTTCTGCAGTTTCTTCATTGTTTTTTCCTCATTTCTTTATAATATTTCTTTTTGAGTAAAACCACCTTCAGGCTGCCGTTCCGTTTCATCCGCCGGGATCACCCCGGTTTTTCGCTCTTTTCATTCCACGGTGCCACCCCGCTTTCCGGGTGTCCCTTCCACGGGCGCCGCCTTCCGGCGCCTGCGCCTTCCTGCCAGGGCCGGCGCGGCAAATCCCGCGGCCAGCAGCAGGCCTGCAAGCATCATCACGGCAAACGGCTGTGTCTGTATCCGGACTGCCGTAGGCGCGATCACCGGTTCGCCGGTGTTGGTAAAGACGATCCTGAGGCTGTTTTCCTGCCCGGCTGTGTAGAGGTTCTGCTGGGGAGTAAAGCTGGATGCATAGTCGGAATTGATACTCCGGCGGGATGTAAAAATGAATGCGCGTTCATCCTGGTCTGTCTCGTAAACAATGGGACCTTCCACATCCTCCACCGATACTTCCGTCTCGTACCCGTCCTCGGCTTCCTCTGAAATCCTCAGGGTATACCTGTAATCCGAGACAAAGTTTTTATAGGTGTTCTTTTCGCAGTAGATCACCTGGCCGCTCTTTATGATGACGCCGTCTTCGTCGATCACGTCGATCACTATGCCGATAACCCCGCCCCACTTGTCTATATACGACACCGTTACGCGCACCGTATAGGTCTGGTTGTTTTTCAGCGTTGTGGATACTGAACCCCATCTCCGCGCCGGAAGCCCTACTGTGTTTGTCCCGGTCGTAATTTTGCCTAATACCAGCTCGTCCACCACTTCAATATTGAAGGTAAACTCATCCTCCGGATTACCGTCCACCACCTGTTTTTCCACCGTAAAGGTGTAATGCTGCGGCAGGCTTTCAGTCCAGGAAGTAACCAGCGTCACGTTTTCCGTAACCCGCCGCGAAAAGTCAAAGGAGTAGAACGCAATCGCATCCGTACCAGGCAGGTTCGCTTTGTAGCGGTAAGAATCAGTCGTGCTGTTCTGTTCCAGCCAGGCGATAAAATTCCAGTTCTGATGATCAGAGTGGGGAGACGGATCCTCCGGTTTTAACGCCCGGTCCCCCTTCGCCAGGGACCAGGTCACATAGCGGAGGTCCCCATCGCTCCTGTAAAAGACGTAAGGCTCGTCCGTATTCACTGTCGCGGGCCCGTTCCATGTATGAAGCTTGGTATTGCTGTTATAGATCATGTTGTAGGTGACGGTCACCTTGTCGCTCCATACGGCATACAGGGTATGCTCATACGGCGGCGGCTGGCTGAAATCCCACAGGTACTGTTCCCTCACCACGTCCAGGACATTGGAACCCGCGTCCGGGGTAATCGTTGTGCTGCCCCAGGTGACCGCTTCTTCCGAGCTGAAATTCGTATGCGCCGCAATATCCGCGTTAGTAGTCCAGCCGATGAATAATTTGTCGGGATGGGTCGGATCCGCGGGCCGGTAACCGTTCTCCGTAATCCGTTCCTCGTAGATCGTGTATATGTCGCCATCCAGGTGCGTATAATCCGCTGACGTTTCCGTCCAGGTGCCGGTATTGACATCAAAGATCAGTTGTTCGTCCGATTCCTCTGTATAGGTAACAACAATGCCCTCACTGTCAAACTGCAGCGTTCCGGACCAGGTCACCGTATGATTGTAGGGAACCTCTTCGTCCCCTGTACCGCAGGGATCGCCCTGGAACGTACCGCTGACGCTCATCTTTTTCCGGGTATGGTCATTCGTCGCCACGGCATTCAGGATATCCACCCCGGCCTCCGCCCGGGGAAGGACCACCTTGATCCTGCCATCCGTCTCCCCGGACTTCGCCGGAATGACGACCTCGTTTCCCAGCTCTTCCCGGTCATATTCCCCGGTGACCATGTTGACCACCCGGACCGTCTCCGTGCCGGCTGTCCCGCTGAGCCGGACCGTAATGGGTTCGGACGTTGTGTTGACAAAGATCACATAGATCATAGGTTCCCACATGGCATAGAGCGTTTTCTGCCCTTCCCTTGTCACCGCGGCCACAGCGTCCGCGGCAAAAGCGGGAATATAGGGGGAACCGGTCGTGGGGCTGAACGGATCGTCGTTTTCGTCAAAGCCCAGGAGCAGGTAGAAATCATCATTCGAGAAGTAGTTCGTACCCTGTACGCCGTTATGGGTCTGTTCCGTGGCATACCGGTACAGGTGCACGGCCACATTGGACTGGAGCTGTTCATCCAGGTCCCCGAAGAGGATCTGCGTCGGGCGGCCGCTGCCGTCCAGGTGATCCTCCGAATTAATGCAGGTGTGTCCCGGATGGTCCAGCGCGGGAAGGCCGGAGGAATCCGCGGTGTTCACGTATCCGCCATGGGGATCATTCGCGTCCAGGACCAGGCTGGTGACGTCCGGCCTGCGGTAGGAGGAATCATCCGGCTCATAATAGGCCTGCATATGGATCACGGCGCCGTTGGCGGCAATCTCCGACACCAGGCTGGAATCAATCAGGAACTCATCACCGGGCTGGTAATAGACGGGCTCCCCGTTCTGATCCAGCTGGATCGGCTCCCAGGTTGTCCCGTTCAGGCGGACCACCCGCCAGCCCCGGAAAACCCAGCCCTGGGTAATATCTGTCGGCGCCCGCAGGATATGCGTGGGAGATTGATCCGCGTAAAGCAGTTTGGTGGGATCCTCCGGATCGTTCCACTGCTCCACATTTCCCATGACAACCGTCACGTTCCCCTGACCGTCATCTTCGGTATAGGTGGGGTTATACCGGATGTAGTACCCGCCGTCCAGCCGCCACAGCGCCCGGATCTCGGTATCCCGCGTGATCATGGTATTGAAATTGAATGGAGCGGAAGCTACAGAGCCGTTCTCCATCACTTCGTACCAGCCCATAAAGGAGTAGTGCTCGGCACCCTGTTTCCTGCGGTATTTTGCCAGGCTGTCCAGGTTATGGCCGCCGAGATACGCGTCCATCCACTCATTTTTGCTGGTAAATTTAACCGCGCCGCGCTCCGTGAACCGTTCCTCGGAGAAAGAGCTGTAGTAGGCCCAGTATGTGTCGATTTCCGCCGCGGTCAGGTACAGCGCGTTCCGGAGGGAACTGGGGATAAAGTCCCCGTCATGCTCCTCGCTGATGTACTGGGTATTCAGGTAGTAGTAGATTTCAGTATCCGGATCCAGGCCAAGCTCCGCGATCTCCTGCGCGTAGGTGGGCAGGTAGTTGCGCTCCAGGAAGTTGTAGGCGCTGATGGTTTCCTTATAGTTTACCCGGAATCCCGTGGAGGCGCCGGCGGAGGTGGAAGCGGGCCTCCAGCGGTCGATCTCGGCGCCGTTGGGGTCAATGCGGATCACGTAATCCAGCTTTTTGAACACCGGATAAAGCACCAGGCTCTGGCACGGCATGGTTGATCCGGCGAAATCAAAGGGTTCTCCCGCGCCGGCTTCGTTGGTGTACCAGCCGAGGAACCTGTAGCCTTCCTTCCAGGGATCCTCATATTTCCTCGCGTCCGCCAGGGACTGTTTATAGTAGTAGGTGTCCATCTTCCGGTCCGCCTCGTTCTCGTACATGAACGTCAGCGTGTACTGCTTGGGCGTATAGAAGAAGAAAACATGGTTCTCATGCTGGACCGGTACGGTATAGCAGCTGTAGAAGTATTCATAGCCGTCCAGCTCCCAGGCCATCTGGAACTGGGGATCAACGTTGGAGATGACCTCCACCGGGGAATCGGCGAGTTCATAGAATGTCTTGTCAATGATTACATCCGAGTTGACATGCGCAATATCGCTGCTCCAGGTCGTCCGGCTGTAGGCGGCGTAATCCGTACCGGGAACCAGGGTAACGGCGTCGGGGTCATAGGTCCCTTCCACCGCCTCATACAGCGTATGGTACTGCTTATACCGGTCCTGGTTCGATGTCAGGCCGAAATAGGCCACAATATGGTGAACCTGGTTCTGGTTGATAATCCCTGTGCCTTCCCGGTTGGTGCACAGTTCCGCGGACATATAGCTGTAGATGCCGTTCAGGTCCGGGTTGTTGCCCTGCTGGCCGCCCCAGGTCGGCCGCTCGTTGGCGATCCTGCAGTACAGGCTGCCGTAATAGCCGGCCCAGGTATACATGGTATAACCGGAACCCGACGGTTCATTAAACCTGAAATTGGAATTGGACGGTGTCGGCCAGCGGTCGCCGATGTAGGCGCCGTACTTGGCGGCAATCACATATACATTCTCACCATCGCCCGGGACATAATCGCCCATGACGTTGGCGTTGTTTGTCACGTACTCCGAGGTATAGGTCCGTCCCGTGGGCAGGTAAGTCATGGAATACAGGCCCGCCCGGGAGACGCCGTTATGGGTCGATGTATCGTCGATGTTATATCCCAGCTCCCGGATCTTGTTATCATTGAACATGTACTCGATCCAGTTGCCGTCCCAGCCCGCAGCCGTCTTCTGGTTGCCCCTGGTCTTCACATACCCGTCGCGGCCGATGTGGAAAACCAGCCTGAAGACCTTCCTGCTGTAATAAACGTTGAAGATTGCTTTGCCTTCACCGTCTATGATTTTGGACCGGTCGGACCTTTCCGCGTTCAGGTCATAGAACATCTCCTCGCCCGCAGGCACGGCGTTCACGTCATCCAGCATCTCCGTACCCAGCACGCTGACGGAGTCCACCATATACGCCTGCAGCTGCTCCAGCGTGATTTCAGAGCCGGAAGCGTAGGAGGTATGCAGCTGGCCGTTCAGTTCCGCCGTGGTGATGGTCTTCACCGCGCTGGAGGCATATCCGTCATCATCCGCGTTCTCCGTCCAGTACACCACGGTGATTCCGGAATCATCCGGCGTCCAGTTGGCATAGAGCGTCAGCCGGTCCAGGGCGTCGTAGAACTTCAGGGAGGTACCGGAGCCCTCAAACAGTTCATACCCGCGGCCATCGGCCTCCAGGGTATAGATGCCCTCATAGACGATCTCGCCGTTCCCGTCCGTAATCTTTTTTGCTGTTGTATTGATGGTGACAACCTGTTCCGCAAGATTGTCGTCGATATAGCTGACAGTCACGTCCTTCGGTTCCGTCAGGTTGGTGATTTCCCCTGTTTCCGGATCCGTGGCGGCAAACGCGTACCAGCCCTCAAACACATAGCCCTGGCGCTCCGAGACCGGGATGGACGGGTCAAAGACGTTGGTGCCGGGCTTCGGCGTCATTCCGTCGGGCATAACCCCGTTCCTGCCCCAGGACTCCAGGAAGCGGGAACCGATAAAGGCCGCGCCGCTGCCGCTGACACCGGAAACAAAGTCCACCCAGCGCGCTTCCACAAAGATGGGATAAAGGTCAATGCTGGCGCCTTCCGCAATGCCCTCCGCGGTGAAATACACCCCGTCCCTGCCGGGGTCCTTCATCTCCGCGCCGGAATAATCCACGGTCGGAATCTGGACCCAGTCCGGGGCGTCCTCCGTTCCGGCATTGTATTCCCAGCCGATGAAGATCAGGTGCACCGCGTCCTTGCTGGTGGACCGGATATCGCTGATCCTGATGTCAATGGCAGGCGCGCTGCCCATGGCGATCAGTTTCCGGGTCATCACGTTGCTGGCGCCCTGGAATCCCGTGTCCCGGGCATAGAGCATAAAGTTAATGAAATTATACTTGTCAAAGACAGGCGCCAGGAACACATGCACGCTTCCGTCCCGGTCCACCGTGCCTTCCCCGGAAACCCCGGCCAGGCTCCAGTGGACCGTATCGCCGATGCTGACGTTGCTGTCCGGGATGCTGATGGGCGTTTCAAAGGAAACAGATTCCGGATTCACCGGCCAGCTGTAATACAGCTTCCGGTCTGACAGGCCGATCCCGTACTCGTCCGTCGTACCGCTGACAACAAAGGGATCCACCACATACCAGCCGTAGAACTGCTTGTCCGCCGTGTTTCCCGGGTCTGTGATCAGTTCCAGCGATTCGCCGTCCTTCAGGATCTGCGTGTACTGGGTCTTCCCGTCCTTGTTCCGGAAAGGCCAGGGATCGGACGCGTAATAAACGCTGGTGCCGCTGCTCAGCGCATTCTCATCCCGGGAGATAAAGTGGAATTCCACCCGGGGATTTTCCACCGTGCCGTCCTCATGGACAACCACCACATACACGGAGAAGCCGGATGCTTCAAAGACAATCCTGCCCTCTTCCGCAGTGAAATCCTCAACCTTTTCCTCTGTCCCGTCATCCCGGATGTGCCAGAGTTCAAGCTCCCGGTCCCCGGGAATCCGGCTGTCCACGATTTCGACCATGACCGGCCGGTCTTCGTCCGGCTGGTAGTCACTGTCTCCAACGGAGATGCTGATATCATACGCGGCCAGCGTTACCCGCTCCGCCGGTTTCTCCGTTTCCGGCGCGGCCTTCCGCGCCTTCCTCACGGTTTTTTCCGGGAAAGCATGCCCGGCAAACTGTTCCGTCACGTCTTCCGCAGCGGCTTCCGCGTCCCTGGGCACCAGGCCGTCCAGCGTGACCGCCTGTTCCCCGTCCGCCCCGTCCGGATTCACGGTCAGCGTCAGGTGGCGGAAACCGGTGTCCTTCACCAGGGCCACCCGGCCCGCATCCAGTTCCACAACCCGGGCATCTTCAGCCAGGTCTTCCACAATCACGTCAGCCTGGCCGTCCTCCACCCGGTACAGGGCAACGCCTTCCATGGGATCCAGGTCCGCGCCGTCCTTCAGCTCCGCCCTGATCCAGAGGGCATCCTGGCTCTCCGCACCGTCAGACGGCTGCGCCTGGCCGCCGATGTCGAATGTACCCAGCACCTCCAGGCCTTCCATCACTTCCGGATCTTCCGCCCGTGACAGGCTCACCGGCGCGTCCGAGGCAAAGCCCAGCACTTCCACTGTGGCCAGTTCGGTCTCCCGGGCCGTCAGGGGTGTCAGCGCGTTGCAGATGCCGAATACCCCCATGGAATGGGTCCGGAAGGACACGGTCTCCTGCGACCATTCACTGTCCAGCAGCACGGTCCCCGTACTGTCAAAGCGTACCGCCTGCAGCGCTTCCGCGCCTTCCTCCACGTCCGGCAGCCGCACAAAAGCCGTTACCGGCGCGTCCAAATCCAGCGCCTCCCCGTTCAGGGCCAGCGTAAACTCCAGGTATTTTGTATATCGCAGATAAGATTCATCGCCGCAGTCCAGGGCCTGCGCCATCTTCGCCCGGTATTCACCGGCTTCTCCGGCGGGCAGTTCCCTGACATGCAGTTCCGCGTCCGCGGGAATACCCGCGTCAGTCAGGAAGCTGATCCACGCTTCTGTTTCCGGTTCCGCGGCCTCCAGCCTGATTTCCGCCGGTGTTTCCTTAACCGGTTCCAGGTCTGTCGGGGTGGCGGATACTTCCGGTTCCTCCGGATTTTCCCCGCTGTCAGCCTCCGCGTCCGGCACAGGTTCTTCTTCAGCCGCCGGTTCTTCTTCAGGTTCTTCAGTTTTTTCCTCGGGTTCTTCTTCTGATTCTATAGATCCTTCGGGCGCTTCCGCCGTTTCTTCCCCGGCGGGCTCTTCCGTCAGTTCCGCCCCGGCGTCCCCTTCCGGTTCTTCCGGGATTTCGCCTGTTATCTCTTCTGTGATGTCTTCCGGTTCTTTCCCGGATTCTTCTTCCGGTTCCTGCTCCGGTTCGTCCCCGGATTCTTCCACGGGTTCTTCCGTAGTTTCCCCTGCGGGTTCCTCCGCAGGCTCCTCTGCAGGTTCCCCGCCCAGTTCTGTCCCGGCTGCTTCTTCAGCTTCCTCCCCGGATTCTTCTCCAGCCGCTTCTTCGGGTACCTCTTCGGGTTCTCCTGCCGGCTCTGTTGCCGTTTCTTCCAATAATTCTTCTGCGGGTTCCTCCGCAGGTTCCGTCCCGGGCGCTTCTTCTGCTCCCTCTCCGGATGCTTCTTCGGCCGCGGTCCCGGCAGCTTCTTCGGGCGCTTCTTCTGGCTTTTGCCCGGGGATTTCTTCAGGTTCTTTCGCGGGTTCTTCCTTTGGCTGTTCCGCAGGCTCATCACCCGGTACCGGCCCCGGTTCTTCCGCGGGTTCCACCTCCGGCGCTTCAGCAGGCTGTGCTTCCGTTTTTCCATCCGGTTCTTCCCCGGGATTCCCCGC
>JAEEGL011086445.1_pt1 | contig 11007 bp, 6 predicted proteins | sample 9134231 | NCBI WGS metagenome assembly JAEEGL01 (sample SAMN16246548, study PRJNA631951) | gut metagenome | biome: gut microbiome; feature: rumen; material: fiber-attached | host: Bos | place: Iran: Karaj | collected 2018-10
AGGGTACATCGAGATGCTTCGGAAGAACGGCATTCGCGTACATACGGTGATTGATATTCTGGAGGAAGTGGGCATAGACAGCCTCCGTGCGTTGGCAGCGAAAGTGCTGACATATGATATCAGCAGCATCGCGGGTGAGGACGCTCAGGCCACGGAGAAGTACCGGCAGGAAGTGCTGGGCAAGATGAGTCGTGCAGACCTGATTCGTTGCATTCTGCTGCAGCCCACAGTCAAACTGGCGAAGACCAACAATAACACGGGCTATGAGGCACAATACATCCAGAACCCGCTGATGAACCTGTATTTCACTCGTGACCAGAGTGTTACGACCCCACGGGGTCATATCATCTGCAACATGAACAGCAGTCAGCGTGCTCCGGAGACGGAAATCATCAGTCTGTGCTACGAACATCTGGGGCTGAAGCCGATATTACGCATACAGGGCAAAGGTCGTCTGGAAGGCGGTGATTATATACCTGCGGGAACCATCTCGCTGATTGGGTGCGGCATGCGTACCAATGACGAAGGTATCAAGCAGATGCTGGAGGCTGACGCTTTCGGGCACGACACGGTGGTGGTGGTCCGTGATCATAAACTGTGGCAGATGCAGATGCATTTGGACACCCACTTCAACATCATCGACAAAGACCTGTGTACGATGGTCAGCAGCCGCTTGAATGCCAAACCCGGCGAGCCGGAGTTCAACACTTGCGACATATGGACGCGCAAGCCGGGGACAAAGCGGTACAAACTATGGAAGAAGAATCTGCCTTTTGTGCCCTATATGCGTGGTCGCGGGTTTAAGATTATCCCTATTGATTACGAGGATGAGATGCACTATGCGAACAATTTCCTGACCATCGGTCCGCGGCATATTATGGCCGTGGGCGGGCAGTCTGAGGCCCTGCAGGAGCGTTTCCGCGAAGCGGGTGTGACCGTGGAGTGGATTCCGCTGGAGAGCCTGATAGACGGTTATGGTGCAGCGCACTGTATGACGCAGGTTATGAAGAGAGAAGTGGACCAATAAGAGGGTTTTAGACAAAGAAAACAGCGGTTATACGCATTTTTTTACGATTTTTCTTGGTCATTTCAAAACTTTTCATTACCTTTGCACCCGGTTTTAGATTAACAAAACTGAAGAATGATATGAAACGATTGATTTATGGAGTATTAGTGGTTCTGGCAGTAGTGCTGGCAAGCTGTGAAGGCAAGCCGGGTCGTGACGGCCGTGACGGCTTGGTCAACTACTACAAGATCCCCGTTCAGATCAACCAAAACGAGTGGAAGTACACTGACTTCGACAACAACAACTACTTCTACGCGACGATCAGTATGCCTGAGATTACGGGCGAGATCTACCAGCATGGCAACATCATGGTTTATCGCGAGTATGACACGGGCACGGCACAGGCTACGCAAACTCCGCTGCCGTATGTTCGTCACAAGGAGTATTTGGCAGACGAAGCGACGCAGACGTGGGGCTTCTACACGGAGACGGTTGATTATGAGTTTACGGTGGGCAAGATGACTATCTTCTATACTGCGAGCGATTTCGACTACGAGGTTGATAAGCAGTTTGTGCCGGAACAGATGAATTTCAGAGTGTTTATCACCTACTGATGACTCTAGAAGAGTTCGTACGAAAGAATCGAGAGGCCGACGTGAGAGCGTTGGCATTGCACATGAGGCAGTATCCAGAAATGGACGCTGCCTTTGCGTTACAACAGATAGAGGGTTGGCAGAAAGCGCGTCAGAAGTTGCCGGAACTGGCCGCTATAGACGGGTGGTTGTGGCCGAAGCGGGTGAGTGTGGAGCAAAGCTCGTCTCAAGCCACCGCCATTTACAAACGGCAGATGCTGTCAAAGGTCAAAGGTCGAAGGTCAGGGGAGTTGATTGACCTGACGGGCGGAATGGGTGTGGACTGCTATTATCTGAGCGAGGGATTCGAGGAAGTGCATTATGTAGAGAGGGACGAGGAGCTGTGTCGGTTGGCGGAGAAAAATTTTGCGCTGGCAGGGAAGAAGGTGCAGGTGCATCATTGCAGCGCAGAGGAGTGGTTGAAGGTTCTTACCTCGCAGGCTCAGACGATCGGCAGAGCCGTGCAGGGTTACAGAGAAGACACGACAATCTTTGTGGATCCGGCGAGGCGTGACAAGAACGGAGGGAAGGTGTTCAGGCTGGAGGATTGCGAGCCGAATGTGGTGGAACTCCTTAGTATATTACGTGCGTGCGCGGGAAGAGTGCTGATGAAATTGTCGCCGATGCTGGATATTACGGCGGCGGTTCGGTCGTTGGGCGGAGCAGCAGAGGTGCACGTAGTGGCTGTGAAGAACGAAGTAAAGGAAGTGTTGGTGCTGATAGAAGGAGCAAGGGACAAGGAACAAAGAGCAAGGACGGGGGCAGATGTGCAAGGAAACAGTATGGATCCGGAGATTACGTGCGTGAATCTGGAGACAGAGGAAGAGGCGTTTGTGTTCAGGAAGAGCGAGGAAGAGGGGGAAAATAGGAGTGATAGGGCTAATGAGAATAATAGGCCCAATGGGACTAATGGGGGCGATGGCGGAGAGGAGTTGTGGTTGGTGGAGCCGAACGGGGCGATAATGAAGGCGGGAGGATGGACGTGTTTTGGAGCGAAATACGGATTAGAGGAATTGGGTCCAAATTCACACCTGTTTTGTGTGCCGGGAGACCCGAGGTGTATGCAAGAGAGTCCCAAGGCGGTTCGAAGAATATATGGATACTTTTGCGGGAAGGCGGGCGCCGAAAAATTGTTGCCGGGCCGGATTTTTCGTGTAAAAATAGCCAGCAAAGAAGAGTTGAAGACCTTGAATCAAGCGAACGTAATATGCCGGAACTACCCTATGTCGGCAGATGCGTTGAAAAAGAAGTTACGGGTACGTGACGGTGGTGAAAAATACGTGATAGCTACCCAAATAGGGTCAAAACCCGTGCTTTTTTTGGGGGTTCGTCAATTTTTACACAATTAATACCAATTTTTGCACACCTATACGCGCGAAAAGCAGTAATTTTGCACCGGTTTTGAAATTGTAAACTCAAGATAGCAAAACAATAATAACAAAACACACAGTATGAACAACAAAACAACCTTTTTCAGAAAGACGCTGTTGACGCTTGTAATGAGCGTTGCATGTCTTCTGGCTTATGCCCAGAAAACGGTGACCGGTCAGGTAAAAGATCAGTCCGGTGAGCCGCTGATAGGTGTAAGTATTCAGGTGAAAGGTTCCACCACGGGTACGATTACGGACTTTGATGGAAACTTCACTATGCCAGACGTAGAAGCGAGTGATGTACTTGTTTTCTCGTATGTAGGATTTACGTCACAGGAAGTGACCGTAGGCAACCAGAGTACTATTAACGTAACGTTGTCGGAAGACACGGAGACGCTGGAGGAAGTGGTGGTAGTAGGTTACGGTCAGATGAAGAAGAACGACTTGACGGGTTCGGTATCGTCGGTAGGAACGGACGCTATCACGGCTCGTGGTACGTCGGGCGTTGTAGAGGCCTTGCAAGGTGCCGTAGCCGGTGTGAACATCACCCAGTCTTCGGGTCGTGTAGGTGGCGGATTTGATGTAGAGATTCGTGGTAAGTCTTCGACCAACTCGGACACGAAGCCTATCTATGTAGTAGATGGAATCATCTGCGACGACATTGATTTCTTGAATCCGTCGGACATCAGCCGAATCGACGTATTGAAGGACGCATCTTCGACCGCTATTTACGGTAGCCGCGCCACGGCCGGTGTAATCATGGTGACGACGAAGAGTGGTTCGAACACGGGTAAGAAAGAGGCCAAGCCGACCATCAGTTACGATTTCTACTATGGTTTCTCGAATCCTGTTCGTATGAACAACTTCATGAACGAAGAGCAGTTCTACAACTACCGTTTTGCCAAGTTCCTGACGTATGCCGGCGGTCTTGCCAATGCCATAAACGGTTCGCCGAGCTACCAGATGGGAACGTTTGAGCAGATGGCCTTGTGGAACGACGATACGCAGAGCAGCCGTTTGAAAGAGATCATGAGCGGCAATGACCCGAAGGGAATGCACTCGTGGAACTGGCCGGGTATGGTGACCCGCAACGGTATGCAGCAGAACCATTATGTATCGGTTAACGGTTCGTCGGAGCATGTAGCTTATCACTTCGGTGTAGGTTACAACCAGGAAAAAGGTATCTACGTAGGTGATGAGCAGCGCCGAATCAACATCAAGGGTTCTATTGACGCGAACATCAATCAATACGTGCAGGCCGGTTTGAACCTGAACCTGTCGTACATGGGCAACACATACGGCAACGACGACGCTGTGAAGTTTGCGTTCCGTATGAACCCGTTCATGCAGCCCTATAATGCTGAGGGTGAGTTGAACGAGAAGCCGGGTAACTATCAAGCTATGGGTTCGAGCGCCAGCTATCAGTTCTCGGATGAGCCTAACCCGCTGTTGAGACTGATGAACCAGACGAAGCAGAAAGAGACCTGGAGAGGTTTGGGCAACGTGTATCTGCAGATTACTCCGGTGAAGGGCCTTCAGATCAAGTCGTTGTTTGCTCCTACTTACAGCAGCTATCGTTTGGGACAGTTTGACGACACTATTATTGACAACGAGACCAATATCTCGCAGAAGACCAACTATACTAATTTCTCGTACACGTGGGATAATACTATCACGTACGACGGCACTTTTGCCGACAAGCATCACCTGAACATCATGGCATTGTACTCGATGATGGGTGGTCGCACGGAGAAAGGCATGACCCAGTTTACGGATGTGATTGACGGAACCCTTTGGTATAACCAAGGTTCTGGTACGTATGACGCAGAGAACTCGGCTCCTTCGTCTTACAGCGAGAGTTCGATGATGTCAGCCGCGTTGCGTGCCAACTACACCTACGATGGCAAGTACATGATTACGGGAACGGTCCGTGGTGATGGTTCGAGCAAGTTTGCCCCGGGTCACAAGTGGGGTTTCTTCCCCTCAGTAGCCGTAGCATGGCGCATGTCGGAGGAAGAGTGGCTTCAGCAAGCCGAATGGCTGACTAACCTGAAATGGCGTTTGAGTTACGGTGTAACGGGTAACAACTCGGGTATCGGCAACTACGATACTCAGCAGACTGTAGCCGGTCCGGTTTACTATCCGTTTGGTCTGGTTTATTTCCCTGGCTTCTATCCGAACAAGATCATCGACAGCAACCTGAAATGGGAGACCTCGAACGAATGGAACGCAGGTGTGGACTTCGGTTTCCTGCGCGACCGCATCACGGGTACGTTTGATTTCTATAACAAAGTGTCTCACGACCTGCTTTATCCGAAGGAGTTGCCTTTGGAGGCCGGTGGCGGCACGCTGGTTACCAACGTAGGCTCGGTACTGAACCGCGGTGTTGAATTCGGTTTGAAGACCGTGAATATCGACACGAACGGTTGGTACTGGGAGACCAGTTTCACCTTGGCTCACAACCACAATGAAGTACTGGAGATCAACGGTTCGGGTACTGACAAACCGGGTAGCACGCCTACCAATGGTTTGTTCATCGGTCACTCGGTTAACAATATCTACGGCTACGACTGGACGGGCATCGTGACTAATCAGGACATGGTTGTTCCGAACAATGATGTAGCTATTGCCAACGGTTTTGTTCCCGGCAGCAGCGTACGTCAGTCGGATTACTACTACGCATGCTATGGTTTGGTAGAGGGCAACCCGATTATCGACGACGTGAACGGTGACGGCAAGTTCACTGACGAGGACAAGAAGATTTGGTCCGCTGATCCGAAGTTGACCGGTTCGCTCACATCTACTCTGACGTGGAAAGGCATTGAGTTTGCCTTCACCCTGTACGGTAAGTGGGGTCAGAAAGCTTACTCGAACTTCTACAGCGAGTATCTGAACTACTCTGACCGTGGACGTCAGAAGATAGCAATGGACTATTATATTCCGGCAGGCACCATCATCAACTGCGATGGCGTTAATCCGGACGGAACGTATATCAACCCCGTTTATCAGGAGTACACCCACTACGGTTCTTATCCGTTCCCGAACAATGCGGGCACCAACGGTGGTACCAACTCGAGCCAATGGCTGGAGAACGCCAAGAACATCGTGGACGCCAGCTACCTGAAAGTAAAGAACATCACTTTGGCTTACAGCTTCCAGAAACCTATTCTGCAGAAACTGCACATCCAGAGACTGCGTTTGTACTGCACGGTGACCAACCCGTTTGTCTTCACAGGTTACAAAGGCTTCGATCCTGAATGGGCGAGCGCTCAGCTGAAGAACGATGCTCCTTCTACCATTAACACTCAAATCGGTTTGAACCTCAAGTTCTGATATTCAATTTGTAAATCTGTAAATTAGTAAAATTACTATGAAGAAGTATATTTATATATTGGGAGCAGCGCTTGTTAGTTCACTGATACTGACAAGTTGCAAAGACTTTCTGGAGGCAGAGAACAAATCTGCCGGTGGTCAGACTGCAGAGCAGTTTTTCAATGGCGACGCTACGTCTTTAGGCGTGTACGCGTACTCGCTCATGAAACCTATAGTATCGCGTACGAACGTGTATCAATACGGAACGGACCTGTATGTACCTTCTCGCGGCAAGACGTCGGTTTTCCACGACTATACTCTTACCCCTGAGACGTCAGACATCAAGACGTTCTATTCGGACCTGTACGCATGTATCAATATGGCCAACGCCTGCATCTTCTACGATCAGAACCGTACGCAGTACACTCCGGAGATGCGTTTTGTACGCTCGTATTGCTACTATATCCTCACGCAACAGTTCGGGCGTGTGCCTTACTGCGCAGAGTATATCAACAATGCAGCAACTGAGTACCCGTTGACCGAGCTCTCGGAGATTTACGCGTACATCATCGAGGACCTGAAATCGGCTATCTCTGACGACAAGATGGCGGCTGCTTACATCGGCGACGGTCATGCCAGCAAGGACGCCTGCTATGCTTTGCTTGCCAAAGTATGTCTGGCTGCAGGTTGGGACCTGGGTGTCAGCTACAACGATGTAGCGAAAGGCACGTACACCATAAACGATGACACATATTTCAGCGAGGCACTGAGTTATGCGAAGCAAGCCGGTGCAGATGAGGTGCTGGTAGAGAGTTTTGCCGACAAATGGCATGCTGCCAAGGCTGACAACAGCATAGAGGTGCTCTTCTCGGTTCAGTACGACCGTGCCGGTTATCCGGGTGTAGCACAAGAGGGTGGTCACGGACTGCAGAACAACTACGGTCATTACTATGGCTCGCCTTCGCTGGGTCAGAAGTACGTAAACTCGGAGATGTGTGTATCCCCCAAGGCTTGCAAACTGTGGGACAAGGGTGACCTGCGTTACGAGAACACCTTTATGACCACATTCTACAACGCCAATGGCTCTGACAACTGGGGATCGGACGGTTACTACGCCTACTACAACTCGGCAGACACCGCTACTCAGGGTATTCGTTGGAAATATTTCCCGTACTACGTGAGTGATGCTGAGATTCGCGCATGGATGACCGCGCATCAGCCTCAGATGGTGAAGGGCACATGGGACAACCAGCCTAACGCCTACAAGATTTGCGATGCAAATAACACCAATATCATCACCTACAAGATGGCCGATGACGGCACCATCAGTGTAGAGAGCACCCAGACCTATGAGGACGCATTGGAAGGCTCGAATGCGCTGAACAAATTCCCTTGCGTACGCAAATGGGATGATGCCACTTCCGGTTTTATCGATGGCACCAATACGACCAACGACTACCGCGACATCATTCTGTTGCATAGGAGTGACATCGTGCTGGTAGCAGCCGAGGCCGCGTATATGTTGGGCCAAATCGGTCAGGCAGAGGGTTACCTGAACAACGTGCGCAACCGTGCAGGATTTGCGAACACCACTATTTCCGCATATTCGGCCAAATACACTGTAAGCGCCGGATTTGAGGACGAGTTCCACAAAGGCATCGACTTCATCCTGGATGAACGTGCTCGCGAGTTGTACGCCGAGAACGAGCGTTGGATGGATCTTCGCCGTACGAAGCAGTTGGTACGCTACAATATCGAGTTCAACTCGAAGATCGGTTCGCTTCAGGACATGTCAGACGACGGTGAGCACGCCAAACTGTATCGTCCTATCCCGCAGGCCGAGATCAACGCCAATGAAGCTCTCACTGCCGCAGATCAGAACTTGGGCTACTAATAAGCATTCGTAAGTTAAAAGTTTGTAAGTAAAGAATTAGTACATTTATGAAAAAGAGTCTTATTATATTATTAGCAGCCATCAGTTTACTGGCATGCAAGAAGAACGAGGAGATCAAGTTCGACAAGACCGCTTCGGAAGGTATCACGGGTACGTACCAAGGTACCTGGACCCGCTCTTTGGACGATGACGTTGTTTCAGGAGAAGGTTTTGTGACGTTCACCGCAACCGACGATCCCTATGTATGCGTAGTGACGGCTACTTGCGACAACCCGGCTATCAACCGCTCGGGAATCGCCAACGTGGCTCACTCGGACTACGAGTACGTGTTCTACAACAACTCGGCTTCGGATGAGGCCGGTTTCGGAACGAAGTTTTCGGGACGCGTCTATAAGGACAACAGTATTGACATGCAATACTCCGTAGAGGAGCAGGTAGGTCGTTTCAAGAACACCTATCAGTTCTCCTTTGAGGGCGAAGAAGTGTTGCTACAATAATGCAAAGAGAGGGGAGGGTGTTCCCCACTCTCCCCAAACCAATAATAACAATTAACAATCATTATTAACTAAAAATTCAAATCAAAATGAAAAAGTTTTTCTTTTTTGCAGTTGCACTCTTGACATCTGCAACTATGTTTGCTGAAATCTCCATCGAGATTTGCGCACTTGACTCTACCAAGTTGGCAGAACTGAATGGCGGTCCGATCGCTACCAAGACCTACACTGAGGCCACCATCCCTGCCGGTACCGTACTGTTGGACGGCAATGACATGAAGGTAACTACTGCTTTCGACCAGACTTACCAGTGGGTAGGCGCAGCACAACCTAACGGTGCACACAAGAAGATTGGTTTTGGTAATCTCAACGCCGAAGTCAACATGATTGAAGGTCTCCAGGGTAAGGACAACCCGAAAGACGCTGACGGTGGCAACCCCTGCAATACTTTGCTTGCTCCGACTCAGGGTGCTGCTTTCGCAATCAACGCTAAGGTTGACGGTTGGATTGTAGTACTCCACAAAGGTTCTTCCAACAAACAGTACTTCGTATTCGAGAACGGCAGCCCTCTGGGCTACGAGCTGGGTTTGATGACCTATGCTAATCCTTCGCTGGGTGAGGACGGTCTGTTGAAGATGACACTTGCCGGTGACCCGAATAATTTCAATTACCTGACCAAAGATCTCCTGTTGGCCAACACCGGTTTCGACAAGATTGCTATGGTAGAGGACTACTTCAATGACACGCTGACCTCGGGCATCGCTTGGGAGAGCTACAAGCAGAATGGCGTTTGCGCTATTGCTTTCCCCGCATTCAAAGACTGCAATTACCTGGTAGGTGGTGCAGGCACCAAGATGACTGCCGCTGCCATCGTATTCGTTAAGGGTCTGGACGGCACGCTTCCTATCGTTGCCAAAGGTGAGACCATTACCGAAGAGGGCAAAGACCCTGTTGTTTACAACGACGTAACTCTGGTTACTCTGTATGGCGTAGGTGACGGCATTGAGAACGTAAACGAGAGCGTTAAGGCTCAGAAAATGATTCGCAACGGACAAGTCCTGATTATCAAGGAAGGCGTTGCTTACACTGTTCTCGGCACTGTTGCCAAATAAGTTCAAGCAAACAGACTTATGACAGGGGAGGGCTTCGGCTCTCCCCTTTTTTCTGCCATTTTGTCAGTTGGGACTGACATATCGCACTTTGGCACAACCTTTGACATAGTATTTGCGAACTTGTTGGCATAGCGAATAAGTCCAATGAGTCCCATAGGGCCTATGAGACCTATGAGTAATTAACATTGTAAACTAAAAAAAGAAATATTATGTCTAAGATTATCGGTATTGACTTGGGAACAACTAATTCCTGTGTCGCAGTTATGGAAGGCAATGAGCCTGTAGTTATTGCCAACTCGGAAGGCAAACGAACCACGCCGTCTGTAGTAGGTTTCGTAGAAGGCGGAGAACGCAAAGTGGGTGACCCCGCCAAGCGTCAAGCCATCACCAACCCGACTAAGACCGTGTTCTCTATCAAACGTTTCATGGGCGAGAGCTATGACCGTTTGGCTAATGAAATCAGCCGCGTGCCGTACAAAGTATCTCGTGGCGACAACAACACCGCACGTGTGGACATCGACGGACGTCTGTACACTCCGCAGGAGATCTCTGCTATCATCCTGCAGAAGATGAAGAAGACCGCAGAGGACTATCTGGGTCAGGAAGTGACCGAAGCCGTCATCACCGTGCCCGCATACTTCAACGACTCGCAGCGTCAGGCTACCAAAGAGGCCGGCGAGATCGCAGGTCTGAACGTACGCCGTATCGTCAACGAGCCTACCGCAGCAGCGCTTGCATATGGCCTTGACAAGGCAAACAAGGATATGAAGATCGTTGTATTCGACTGCGGTGGTGGTACGCACGACGTATCTATTCTGGAGCTCGGCGACGGTGTATTCGAAGTAAAAGCTACTGCCGGTGATACTCATCTGGGCGGTGATGACTTCGACCATCGTATCATCGACTGGCTGGTTCAGGAGTTCAAGAACGACAACGGTGGCGCTGACTTGAGCAAAGATCCGATGGCTATGCAGCGTCTGAAAGAGGCGGCTGAGAAGGCTAAGATTGAGTTGTCTTCTGCAACGACCACAGAGATCAACCTCCCGTATATCATGCCGGTAAACGGTGTTCCTGCTCACTTGGTTAAGACCCTGACACGTGCTAAATTCGAGCAACTGATTGACGATCTGATCCAACGTACGATCGCTCCGTGCCGCACGGCTCTGCAGAACGCAGGCCTCACGACC
>JAEEGL011265848.1_pt1 | contig 11007 bp, 3 predicted proteins | sample 9134231 | NCBI WGS metagenome assembly JAEEGL01 (sample SAMN16246548, study PRJNA631951) | gut metagenome | biome: gut microbiome; feature: rumen; material: fiber-attached | host: Bos | place: Iran: Karaj | collected 2018-10
GTGGTTATAACATTAAAGAAGAAATGAAATATTTATATCGAGTCTATCAGTTGCTGGTCGGTGTGCCAGTTGTTATTATTTTTACTATCATTACGGCTTTGGAGGTGGGCATTGGCTGTGCCATCGGCAATGGCCATTTCTGGGGCTATTACCCAGGCCATTGGTGGGGAAAGGTGATTATCCGTACCCTGTTGCTTCCTGTTACTGTCGAGGGACGTGAGCATTTGGAAAAGAACCAGTCCTACGTCTTCGTTGCCAACCATCAGGGTGCATTCGACATCTTCCTTATCTATGGCTACCTGAATCGCAACTTCAAGTGGATGATGAAGTACCAGATCAATAAGATACCCTTCGTCGGCTTTGCCTGTCGCAAGTCACACCAGATCATGGTCGATAAGCGCGGTGTCAGCAAGATCAAAAAGACGTACGACGATGCCCGCAAGATACTCAACGAGGGCTATTCCGTGACCGTCTTTCCAGAAGGAGCTCGCTCCTTTACTGGGCACATGGGCAACTTCAAGAAAGGTGCCTTCGCTCTGGCTGACGAGTTGCAACTACCCGTTGTCCCGCTGACCATCAATGGTTCGTTCAACGTTCTGCCCCGCATGAAAGACTGGCATTTCATCTCGTGGCATCCCCTCCGCCTAACCATCCATCAGCCCATCTATCCTGTTGGGCAGGGGCCCGAGAACGTCGAAGCCACCCTTCGTCAGGCCTACGATAGCGTCATGTCCGCCCTCGTTCCCGAGTATCAGGGCTATGTCGATAACCCTGACCAGTAGAGAGAAAGGCGTTTTTTGCCAATTCAATTAATTGTTTTACCTTTGCTTCTGTGTTTACATTTAGATGAAGAAGAAAGTAATATTTGATTTTGTTCGGTATTGCATTAACGATGACCGTCCACTGCCTGAGAGTGCCCAAACCATCGATTGGACAATAATGATGCTTTGGGCCCAAACACAGGGTATAACAGGGGTGGTATACAGAGGAATTGAGAAATCAGGTAACGCACTTAATATTCCTTTGAAGCAGCTGATGAAGTGGATGGCTTGTGCTCGGACCCTTCAAAAACAAAACATATTACTTGACAAACAGTGTGTAGAGATTGTTTCCAAGTTCCAGAACGACGGCTTTGAAACCTGTATATTGAAAGGGCAAGGTAATGCGGCATTCTTTCCTAATCCTTTACTGCGAACCACAGGCGATATTGACATGTTGGTTACTAACAGGTCTCAGCGAGAGGTTATCAAGTATGTAAAGGCCCATAATCCTGAGGGAGAGGCGGCCTATCATCATATTGACTGGGGAGTTTACAACGGTTTTGATGTTGAAGTTCACTACAGGGCCGCGTTCTTCTTCAATCCTGTCTCCAATCGCCGCTTGCAAAAATGGCTGAAAACGCACCTTGACGTATGTCAGCAAGTGCTTCCAGAAGACATAGGCAGTATACCAGTACCCAATTGGGAATATAACGTCATATTCCAATTGGCTCATATTTATAACCACATCTTGCATCAAGGCATTGGGCTTAAACAAATCATCGACTACTACTACTTGTTGAAGTCCAACGAAAGAGGTCATTCAGAAATTGACCATCAATTGCTCAGGTATTTAGGAATGGAGAAAGTTGCTGAAGCCATGATGTGGGTGATGCATAAGGTACTGGGACTACCAGAGCAATATCTGATAGCGCCATTGGATGAAAAACGTGGCAAGAGAATTATGCGAGATATCATGAAGGGAGGGTGCTTCGGCGTGTCGGACAAGGAAACCCATCATGCCGACAATCAATTCAAACAGAATGTTTTGCGATTCAAGCGTGACTGGCGTATGCTGCGCTATTTTCCTTCAGAATGTCTGTGGGAACCTGTATTCAGGGGCTCCCACTTTCTCTGGCGGCTTGCTAACAACCACTGACATCTCACTAACATCTCCAACTTTTTTGAAGCCGCCAGGAAAGACGAAGGGAATTTCTATAATAGGATTCTACTCAACGATTTTCGGGTACTTCCGCGTCCAGCCGTCCAGACGGAGGCGCATGACGCCGAAGAAAGCCTCACCGAAAATGCCGCCCGACATCTTTGAGGTGCCCTCGCGGCGGTTGACGAAGATAACGGACACTTCCTTAATGCGGAAACCGATTTTGTAGGCAGTGTACTTCATCTCTATTTGGAAGGCATAGCCCTTGAAGCGTATCTTGTCCAGTTCGATGGTCTTCAGCACACGACGTTTGTAGCACTTGAAACCGGCGGTGGTGTCGTGTACTTTGAAGCCCGTAACGATGCGTACATATTTCGATGCGAAGTAGCTCATCAGTACACGACCGATGGGCCAGTTCACTACATTGACACCTGACACATAGCGGCTGCCAATGGCTACATCGTAGCCTTCGTCATGGCAAGCCGCATAGAGTCGTGGCAGGTCGTTCGGGTCATGGCTGAAATCGGCATCCATCTCAAAGATATACTGGTAGTCACGCTCCAGTGCCCACTTGAAGCCGGTGATGTAGGCCGTCCCTAATCCTAACTTTCCGCTGCGCTCAATTAGGAACAGCCGGTCGCCGAACTCGTCGGCCATCAACCGTTTTACAATCTGTGCAGTACCGTCAGGCGACCCATCATCGATGACTAAGATGTGGAAACACTTCTCCAGACCAAAAACGGCCCGGATAATCTTCTCCATGTTTTCCTTCTCGTTGTAAGTCGGAATGATAACTATACTGTCGCTTTCGTGCATCATACAATATATTCTCCTGTGCCTCGCCAATTTGCGTGCAAAATTACTAAAAATATTGCACTTACGATAGCTAAAGCGGGAAAAAGGAGCGTTTTCCCGCTGCTTTAACAATAATTATCACTGAGGTTCTGGCGTATTCCCGGGTTTCGCGTTGCTGTTGTGCCCTAAGATAATGTCGACGATGACGCCGATGTCTGTCACCGTGACCGAACCGTCGCCGTTGGCATCGGCACCGTAAGGCGAATAGCTGGGGTTGTTCAGCTGCAGGATCTTGTTCACCACCACTGCGATGTCCGTCACCGAGACGTTTCCGTCGCCGTTGGCGTCGCCCCGCAATCCCAGGTCAATGTAGTAATAGTTTTCTTTTCCTATCTCGGCATTGATCTGGTAGGTCAGCCCCTGGTCCACCTCTACGGTTTTTCCGCCAGTGTAGACCTTGAAGACGAGCGGATCGCCATTCGTTGCGCCATACACCATGAAATAGAATATGTTGTTGCGACCGTTTTTGTTTCCCACCGTGCCTTTGCCTCGAATCTCATCCCCGCAGTACACAGCCACGATAGTCCCGCTGCCCAGCGGTTGGCCGTTCTGCCGCACTTGTCCCATGATGGTCATGTTGTCGGCATACTTGTAGGTGTCTACTGATGGAAACGGGTCTGTCGTGCTCTGAGCCATAAGGCTGGCACTCCCCACAAGGAGGAGCACCAGCATACTATAGATTCTTTTTATCATACACATTTCTCAACTATCTCAAGCTCCGCTTGCAAGTAGATAATAAGGAGATAACGGTCTTCGACCGCAGGAGATAATCGGGAGATAATAGGACATTTGTTCCTTTTTGTAATGCTGAGCATTTCTGCAGAAACGCTATTGTCCTACTATCTTCATAATAACTCCTTATTATCTCCATATTATCTCCAAACATACGAAACTTGAACACATTTACTTCACTTGCTTCTGTCCGTTGACAATGTAGACGCCCTTGCGCAGCTTGTGTGTCTGGTCATCAACCTTCACCTTGCGGCCCTGGAGGTCATAGATGTCGCTATTGTTGCCGTCAGCGTTCACACCATCTATTCTGGTAGCCGTACCGAGTTCGATGTGGAACGGAGCGCGTGGTGTGCCGACAACAGCATCCGTCTCGTAGTTGACGCTCTCCTTTGCGTTCAGGACGTATTCGTCTTCAGCCACGCGGAAGGTCAGCTTCGTGGCGGCATCGCCGGGAATGGTCATGTAGGCCAGACCCTCAGCGTCGGTCATTGCAGCCTCGCGGCATTCGCTACCGGCAAAGACACCTAACTCGACACCGCTTACGGGCAGACCGTTCTTCACGACCTTGGCAATCAGCACCATGTTGGTGGGATAGTTGCTGTAGTCAATTGGGGTGAAGAGTGACGGGTGAAGGGTGACGGGAGATTGGTGAGTGGCGGCACGTGCACCGGCTACCGCTGATGTGGGATAGGTGAAGGTGCGATTGCCGGTGGCTACGCTCTGGATCTTGTAGCCCTTGCCAGGCTCCAGCGTCTGGAGCGAGCCTCTCCATGTATTGACGTCATAGTAGGCAAAGTTTTGCTGACTCTTGATGATATCGCCGTTCTGCGGGTTCATGCCTGCTAAGGCATTACCGACGCTGATCAGAGTCTGTCCGCAGTAGCCTACCCAGTTCCAGCCGGTCACCACGGTGATGGGTGTCGTCGACGTGTTGACGCGCTGTCCGGTGACGCTGAGCGTCAGGGCCTCGCTGGCCTTCACGGCATACATGTCGGTATTGTTCATAGCGTCAAGTTTCGTGGTAACCCAGCTGCCATTGCTATAGCTTGCCGCTCCGGTCTGGTTCTTCACTGAGGAAACCTTGCCGCCGGCCTTGGCAAAGATTGCAGGTACTGTCATCGATTCGGGCGTCACGCTCAGCGACATCCAGTTCCAGCCCTTGCCCAACTCAATGCTCTGCTCAATGTCGTCGGTGGCTGCCAACGTCATGGGCGTTGCATAGAAGCCCGACATGGTGCCGGCACAGAACTTAAAGTCAGAGGCTGTTGTCTGATTGTACATATAAGCCTTGACGACAGGATAGATGATGTCTGATGAAGCATCGTAGGCCTTGAACTCAATCGCCTTGTTGTTGTCAATTTCATCACCATGGATACTCATCGTCACGAAGTAACCGTCGTAGCTCGGCTCGTATACAGGACGAGCCACGCCGCGGCACTCGCCATCGATGAAGGCAGCCACGATGTCATCCTCGTCACGGCTGGGCATGTCGAGTATCCTGAGCTCACCGATCATGTTCACCGACTCCTCGTAGTCATTCGGGTTGACGCTCCACAGCGGCTCGTTGCCCTTCGACTTCACGTTGATGGTCAGCGGGGCGGCGATGTTCTGTTTACCAGTCAGGTAGACCGTCGTCTCATACTTGCCTGCCGGCAGACTCTCAGCGATGCTGAAGGTCAGCGTACCGTTGGAAAGTGGCTTCAGCGTGCCACCCTCCGTATTGACAGTCAGCCATGACGGCAGTCCGCTCAGGCTCCATGTCTCGTTCTCTGAGCTGCGGTTCTCGAAGGTGGCGGCGAAGGTAGCTTTCTTACCAGCTTTCTTCTCAATTGCCATCTCCGACTCTTCCCAACGCAGGTTGTCCTGCTGTACATAGACACCCCATGTGATAGGCTCGGCCTTGTTGCCGTTCATGTCTTTCACATTCTTGACGGTGACGTAGATGTTGCAGCCTTCAATCCTTGCAGGACTTGCCTCGAGGTTCACCTTGATCTGGCGCTCGCTGGCTACGAAGCTGAACTGTACGTCCTCCATCTGCGGTGCCTGCTTCAGGGCAGCGGTGTTGGCTGAGCTGAGTGTCGGAGCACTTGTAGTATTGCCATCGGCTTTGTAGAACGTCAGTGTTTCCGGTGTGACACCATCGGCGACGGGAATCATGTCATTGAGCGTACCCTCCGAGACAATCTGTTTGTACTCGTCGCGGGTGTTCCTCTCCATCGGATAGTAGGCCACCAGTCCGGGTTCGTCACCCTTCACACGTGCGTACATATTATCTTTAATAATATCTGCCGTGCGGCGACCCTTCCAGATGCGCACCTCGTCGACGGCACCCTTCAGCTGCTGTTGGTAGTTGTAGACACCGTTCGACACCTGAACGCAGCGTCCACCGAGCGTCAGCTTGCTGCCGAACAATTCCGGCATGGCCGATGCTGCAATCTGCTTGTACTGCTGACCGTCGATGTAGATATTGCCGCCAACGTTGGTGCTCTTCAGCACGCTCACTGCCAGATGGTGCCACTGTCCGTCGCACAGGTTCTTGTTGGCTATCTCAACGGTGGAACCGTTGAGCACTGCTTCGAGCTTGCCCTGTGTGGTCAGGTGCAGGTCCATCTTCGTCGTTGCCATGACCGATGCCACGCCATTCTGTGTGGCGTCGGCGTCGGCCTTGAACCAGGTTTCTATGAGGTAGTCCTCGCTGTCGGTGGTGTTCAGGTTGCCGATGTTGACAGCGGCGGTCTTCGTACCGTTGAGCGGCAGGGCGTAGTTGGAACCGTTGATCCACCATGCATTCTGCGAGGGCAGCGTGATGTGGCGCAGACGGGCCTTGTCGGTAGCTGTGCTGCCGTGACCCTCGTCGAACTGCCAGTAGCCGATGAGCCCCTTGGTGTACTGGCTCTTGGTGGTGTGCATGGTGGCCTGTGCGTCAGTCATTGAACGGCTGCTGTTCCACAGGGTCAGCTCCTGCACCTTGGCGGTCAGGTTGTTGCCACCCAGGCTGATGACACCATTACTGTCGTAAGCCTTTGTAGCAGCGCCATTGATGAGTGTTATGACATCAGCATCCTTGGCGTAGGCAGCATTCACAGTCGGGTTGGAGCTGTAAGCGTCGGAAGCATTGTAGCTCACGTTCAGGTACAGCCACTTGTCCTTTGGCAGTGTTTCCGTCGATGTGGTCTTCTGTCCTGCCACGCTGACAGCCAGCTTGCTGTTCTCAATAGCTACGGTGAAGTTGTTGTCCTTGCTACCGTGCATCAGCAGCGTACCGTCGGTGCTGTAGTTCAACCACATACTCGTCGAGAACGACTTGCCGCTCAGGTCATACAGCGCCTCGGTCTTGGCAGCGTTATTGCCCGACAGGCTCAGGGCTACGTCGTGAGCCACCTCGCCCTCATTGAGTACGCCAGTCACCTTGAAGTTGGTGGACTGAGTGAGTATTGCGTTCTGGATATCCTCGTTGAAGGTGATGAGCAGGTCGCTGCCGCTGTTCAGGATGCCGCTGGCAGGACTTGGGGTAGCGATGAGCATCGGGCACGACATGTCGCGGATGATGTTGATCTCGTCGCTCTCGTTATAGATTTCAACGCCTCCCTGGTTACAGATGGTAACAGCGCGGAACACGTAGGTCTTGTCGTCGTAGTCGGCCTTGCGCAGGTCGATGGTGTAGTCCAGTGTCTGAGTGCCTAACAGTGCGGTCAGCTCTTCCTCACCCTGTTTGGGCTCCTTCATCCATTTCTGCAACTCGTGGAAGTTGGCTTCGTTGATGCCCTTGTACTCTAAGCGTATGCCTTTCAGCGAATTCATGTTGTAGTTGTAGCCGCTCATCGACAGCGTCACCATCTCCTTGGTTTCGGTGTTCACGAGGGTGGTTGATGACGCTAACTTGATGTCGGAGCACGTTGACTGGAAGTAGCACGAGAACTCTGTGGAGTCGGCAATCTCGGCGTAGGTGCTGGTGGCGTCTTTCTGGCACTGCGATGATATGCGCAGTCTGACGTTCTCATACACAAGCACATCGGGATTGGTCTGACTCACGGTGATGGTCTTTTCCAAGGTCTCTCCGGCTTTCACCAATACGGTGGTACCCTTGTTCAGGTTCACGCCGTCCATCGACACCACCAGTCCTTTCTTGTTGGAGTAGGAAGAGGTTCTCAGGTCAAACCAGCAGTCCTCGCCAGTGTCGCTGTTGTTGTAGATGTTCACCTTGAAGGTGCCCTGACCGCCGGCCGGTATGCCGGTGATAATCTGATTCTGTGCCTCGATCTTCGGGTTCTCAATCTGCACCGTCTTCTTCGAAATCACTGTGCCTGGCTGGTAGTATTCGGTCACCACCTCGTCCTCATACGGACAGCTGGTGGCACCGCCACGGGTCACGAAGATGGGGCCGAAGCCGTCGGGAGCAGAATAGACATCGACCGAGAGGTAGTCATCGTCGCCGTCCTCCATCAGCGTGTAGCCCATGGAAACAGTGTTCGTGGTTTCGTCCTCTTCCTCACTGGTCCAGGTGCCGCCGTTCTTCTCCTCCACCTCAACGCCGAGGCCGAGACCTGAGAAGCGGAAACCTGTCTCTAAGCCGAGTATGATGTTGAAGCCGTCGGATGAAGAAGTCGTTGTCGAAGTGCCATCCTCGCTTTCAACGGTATCCGTAATGCTGGCACCGGCCGAGAACGACAGGTTCTCCTTCAGGAACTTCTTACGGTTGCTCATGGCTTCGACCTTGGCTTTCTCGTTCTTGTACAGCTCGTCCTCCCATTTCTTGATCTGCGTATTGAAGAACTTGATGGTGTCCTGTACACTCGTAAAGTTCTCTGGCAGGATCATGGTATAAGACGGGCCTCGGTAGATACCAGTGGTCTTATCCAGCTTGTCGATGCTGACGGCCAGATCGCCCCATACCGACTTGTCGTCGTTGCTCGTTCCGAAACGCGGGTCATTCTCGTCCAGCAAGGTCACATACTTGGGACCTTCCTGCTTCGACGGACGGGCAATGCCTTGGTCGCTGGCCACATGTGTAAGGATGCCGTTACGGATAGTCTCAAAGTTCGGGATAAGCGTGTTCTTGATATAGTTCTGCTCGTAGGCGAAGCTGGTGGTGAACTGCTCACCCATAGAGATGGCATCGTCTTGCACTAAGACGGCCTTTTCCAGGGCGTTGTCCCACTTGATGTCCACCGCACGGCAGGCACCGAAGATGATGTTCTTCGACGAGCCGATGAACACGTCGCCCACAGCACCGACGAAGTCTATGGCATCGCTGGTGGAGATGTCGCGAGTGGTGGTAATCGACCATGATGTCGTGTTACCGGAGGTGCGCGTAGCATTGTATTCTGCACCGGCCTTGATATTCACCTTGCTCTCCAGGTCGGTAATCACCATGAAGCCCAAACCTGCACCGGTGGCTGTTTCCACACCGGCATAGATAGTGGTGTTCACACCCGTCTCGTTGTTGTATTCAGCAGTGGTTGTCTTGGTCCGTGAGATGGTCGTACCCTTGCTCCATGTCGTCTGTGAGCCTGTGCCGGGAGGATCGCGAAGCACCATGAGCACCTCGTCAGGTCCCTGTGTCACGAAGTTGTTGCCAGTAGGCAGGCCGCCGAGCACGATGACCTTGAACGTGCCGTTGCCGTCCCATTGCATCTCTGTGCCGTTGTTGTCGTAACTGATGGATAGTCCGCGGGTGTAGGGACTCGAAATGTTGGGGAAGCCCACGGTGAACTGATAGACAGCCTTACCGTTGTCGTTGAGCTCCAGCTTGTCGTCGACCAAATCGCCCAGGGTGCCATCATCTTGCTTGACGGCGGTTGTAGATGCAAACTGGTTCTTGATGGTTACGGTCTTGCCGGCCAAGGGCACCTGGTTAACGGCAGGCTCCGTGCCGTCGTAGTTGGTATATTGTTCGTAGGCAAAGATATTGTACGTGTGCTTCGAGAGCTCCTGATAGACGGGATAGGTGCTGGGATTGTCGTCAGTGGCACCGAACAGGTACTGTACCTTGCCGTTGTCATCCAGAACAGCTTTGCCGTCGCTGTCATACACGTAGAGGGGAACCTCATGCTCTTTGTTGTTGATATCCTTCAGCTTGAGGCTCTTCATACCGAAGGAGCCGTCCTTGTTTTCTGTCACCTCAATGGTCGACTTCGACTTGTACTTCAGCCTTGCGCTGGCCACGTACTCGAACTTCTTCCACTCGCCTTCCACCTCTACCGAGTCGGTGTAGGTCAGGTCGGGGTTCGTGGCATCGATGACGGGCAGGCTGCTGAAGCTCTGCGTATTAATCATGTCGGTAGTCGGACGCGTCGGTATCTGCACCATCGTGATGTTGTAGCGCAGCGGCAGCAATTGTGCCACCCACTCGCCTGTTTCCGGGTCGGTCTCTACAGTGATGTAGTTCTCGTTGGCAGGCACGTAGGCTGCACCCGTAGCAGCCTCGAAGTCGCGCTGCACTTTGCTGATGTCATCGTTCTCATCAGCGTTCAGGAAATATTTCTGGCTGTCTAATGTCAACTGTAATACCGCCTGACCGATGTTGTTCTTACCTTGACCCAGGCCGAGAGGCTTCTCGTACTCGATGTCGCCACCGGCTACGCGGCCAGCCACGGTTACCGTTGTCTGGTCGTAGAATATCAGACCGCTCTTCTCTGACTCGAACGTCTCGCGCTTGCCCATACCCTCAGGGTCGTTGGGATAGCGGCCGCCGTTCAGGAACGTGTGGCCCTGCTTCTTCACCTGTATGAAGTGGTCGCCGATGGGCACGCTGATTTCATACTTACCCTCAGAGTTGGTCATCACAGGCTCACCGTCCTTCGAGGCCATGATGCCGTCGATATACAGATAGGCATCTGCCACGGGGATCGTGGTGTTCTCATAGTAAACGACACCGCTGACCTTGAACGAGCTGATGTCGTCGAAGTCTACACCGTTGTGCACCAGTGAGTTGTTGCCCACATAGCGCAGATGCTGCTGCGGGTTGAAATCGTGGATGCCCTTGTGGGGGATGACAGCGTAGGTGGTACCCTCGCCGCTGAACGGCACACCCATGATGATGTAGTTACCGTTTTGGTCGGTCTTGGCCTTCATTTTCAGCGCCCCTGGAGTATCTGTCTCTGGCTTCGTGTTACTGCCAATCTTGCCGTGGTGCTCGTGATAGACGGTACCCTCACGCGAGTAGTCGAAGAACTGCTTCTTCAAACCTTCGTCGAAGGTCCAGTAGGTCTCAAGACCCTTCTCGTTGCCTACCAGCAGACGGTCGAAGTTGTTGACAATCTCATTCTCTGTCAGACACTTCGTCCACAGGCGGAATTCGTCGGCAAAGCCCTTGAAGTAGCCCAGTTCGAAATGTGTAGCTCCATCCAGTGGGAAGTTGCCTATGGTCTTCGTACTCTTTGTCACGATGGGTTTGCCATCCTCTACGGGTTCCACTAAATAGGCGGTCACCGTGTTACCGGTACGTGTGATGACCACGTGGTTGTAGGCATCCTTCTTCAGATAAAGTCCGAAATTATA
>JAEEGL011403517.1_pt1 | contig 11007 bp, 9 predicted proteins | sample 9134231 | NCBI WGS metagenome assembly JAEEGL01 (sample SAMN16246548, study PRJNA631951) | gut metagenome | biome: gut microbiome; feature: rumen; material: fiber-attached | host: Bos | place: Iran: Karaj | collected 2018-10
AGGGAACCTTGTTTAATGCGAAGTATGAAAACTCTTCGATGTATTATCCTGGCTTTACGATTCGTACGGTAAATACGGATGGTGGCGCGATGGAAATTACTGGCCGCCTCGGTAAGGATAATACGAATGCAGACAAGGCAAATAATAGCATTGTTACGGCAGACATTAAGAACAAAGAAGTGAAGATTGTCCGCGTAGGCGGGATGGTTTCGTATAGCATTGACGGCGGGGAGTTGATTCCGTTCCAAGATTACAAGAATTTCAGCCGCTACTTTAATCAGACCGCGGTATTCGGCGCCTCGATGCAGACAAATGGCACGCCGCAGCGGTACTATGACGGTACGATTAAGGACATTAGGGTTTATTTGAAGAAGGTTCCAGTTGAGACGACTGGCAGCATCGAGTTCCAGGCAAATGGCGGCACTGGCTCTATGGCGACGATTGAAGGCATTGAGGTTGGTACGGATGTGGTCTTGCCGATGAGTACGCTTTCGATGAATAATGCTAACTTTACTGGTTGGAATACGAAATCTAACGGTACTGGCGCAGCTTATGCCGATGGCGCAACGATCACGATCAATGAACCAGGGAAGCTGAAGCTCTACGCGCAATGGGAAGGCACTGGGATTGCAGTATTGGACGAAGGGACGGCCGTCAATAAAAAGATGAAGTCTTTGGCTAATTCGAGGAATATAGACGATTATTACTATGAAGATAGTAAAATCAAGAAAATAATGACTACAGATAGTTTGCCTGACGATTTTGATGAATCGGATAGGAATAGCGTAATATCTGACGCAAATGTTTCGTCGTTACCGATTTATGCGTGGTTTGATAATAAAGACAATGACGGTGACGGAAAAGGTGACGGAATACTATATGTGTATACTATTGCTGCCGGCATCTACGGCGGAACTGATATGAGCCATATGTTTACGTATGAAAAGTCGCTAAAAGATATATCTGCTCTTGCCGATTGGAATACGTCGGGAGTTACTGATATGAGGGGTATGTTCTATGGATCGATTGCTCTTTCTGATATATCTGCTCTTGCCGATTGGAATACGTCGGGAGTTACTTGGATGGGAGACATGTTCCGCAGGATGAGCTCTCTTTCTGATATATCCGCTCTCGCTAACTGGAATACCGCGAATGTGACGGATATGAGTTTACTATTTTGTAACGACACGTCTCTTTCTGATATATCCGCTCTTGCCGATTGGAACACGTCGGGAGTTACTAATATGAGGAGTATTTTCAACGGAATGACATCCCTTGCGAATATATCCGCTCTCGCCAACTGGAATACTTCGAGCGTAACGAATATGAGCGGAATGTTTTCTGGCGATTCTTCTCTCTCAAATATTTCTGCGCTTGCTTACTGGAATACTTCGAGTGTGACAGATATGGAAGATATGTTTAGCCGCACTATTATTACTAATGTGGATGCTCTTAGGAAGAAGCAGCATGAAGGAAAAGATTATGTCAGCTGGAATACTGCGAACGTGACGAATATGAAAAGTATGTTCTCTAATGCTTCGGTTCTCGCAAATGTCTCCGGTCTCGCTGATTGGAATACTTCGAGCGTAACGAATATGAGCGACATGTTTTATATGAATTATGCTCTTGCAAATATTTCTGGCCTCGCCGATTGGAATACTTTAAGTGTGACAGATATGAGTAGCATGTTCACTTTTGATGAATCTCTCACGAATATCTCCGCTCTTTCCAACTGGAAGACTACGAACGTAACAAATATGAGTAACATGTTTGCTCAAGTTTCCGCCCTTACGAATGTTACGGCTCTCGCTGATTGGAATACTGCGAACGTGACGGATATGGGTAGCATGTTTAGCGGTATGGATGCGCTTAGGAATGTTTCTGGTCTCGCTAACTGGAATACTGCGAACGTGACGGATATGGGTTGGTTGTTCCGTAGCGACAAATCGCTTTCGGATATATCTGGTCTCGCCAACTGGGACACGTCACGCGTAACAGATATGAGTTTAATGTTCCAATGGAATCAATCTCTCTCAAATATTTCCGCTCTCGCTAACTGGAATACCTCGAGTGCGACAGATATGAGAAGCATGTTTTCCTTGTCTGCAATTTCAAATATTTCCGCTCTCGCTAACTGGAATACTGCGAACGTGACGGATATGAGTAGCATGTTTTATAATACTAAGATTACTAATACCGATGCTCTTAGAACGGAGCAGCATGCCGGAAAGAGCTATGTTAGCTGGAATACCGCGAGCGTAACGAACATGTCTGATATGTTTTCTAGCACAAGGTCACTTACTGATATCTCGGCGCTTGCTAGCTGGAATACCTCGAGTGTGACGGATATGAGAAGCATGTTCTCCACCTCCTCCACTCTTTCGGATATATCTTGGCTTGCCGGCTGGAATACCTCGAGTGTGACAGATATGAGCAGCATGTTCGCTTTTGATCCCTCTCTCACAGATGTTTCGGCGCTTGCTGGCTGGAATATCTCGAGTGTGAAAAATATGAGTTACATGTTCTCGTATATGTCTTCTCTTACAGATATCTCTGGGCTCGCTAACTGGAATACTTCGAGCGTGACGAATATGAGCTATATGTTCGCTTATGATTCCTCTCTCACGGATGTATCCGCTCTCGCTGATTGGAATACTTCGAGCGTGACGAATATGAGCTATATGTTTAGCGATACGCCAGCTGACCCGCGTCCATCTTGGTATCATTAATCAATAAAATATCTCCCACGCGGGAGATATTTTATTGAGCTTGTGCTATTATAAATATATATGAGTGTGGTTATTGGGATTATTGTTGGATTGCTAATTTTAATGTTCCTCGTGACGGCGCATGAGTTCGGGCATTTTATTGCCGCGCGCAAAAACGGGGTAGAAGTAGAGGAATTCGGTATTGGATTCCCGCCACGCGCAATGGCTTGGCGCAAGATTGACGGTAAATGGCGCCGCATCAAGAAATCGCAGTGGGAGAAGATGCCGGGCAAGGGCCTAATTCTATCGCTGAACTGGTTGCCGATCGGCGGCTTCTGCCAGATGAAGGGCGAGAGTGATGCCGCGAAGGAGAAGGGCAGCTTCGGTCGTGCAAGCTTCTGGGGCAAGACAAAGATTCTCTTTGCCGGCGTCGCGATGAACTGGCTAGTGGCCTTCGTCGTATTGACGGTGTTGGCGTGGATTGGCATGCCGCATTTTCTAGAGAATCAGTTCCAGATTGATAACGACACGCAGACGATTGTAACGAAGCCGGTGACGGTGGCGGAAATCGAGCCGGGCAGTCCGGCGGCGAACGCACGTCTCATGAAGGGCGACGTGATTACGCAGATGCGCATTTTGAATGACAGGCGCGACGAGCGTATTGTCGTCAATCTCGCGCAAGATCTTTTGGATTTTGACGACAAATATGCCGGCGAAAAGATTTTCGTGACTTACGAGCGCGATGGCAATATTGGCATGACGGAAGTGAAACTCAATGAGAAGGGCGGTGATTATATTCTGGGCGCGAGCGTCGAGAGTAACGCGGTCTATCGGAGCACGTGGAGCGCGCCGATTGTTGGCTTCTGTACGATGGCGCAGATTACCGGCGAAACCTTCAAGGGCGTCGGGGAATTGCTCTGGAACCTCGTGAGCGGCGTTGTAAGGCAGCTGAACTTCTTTGATCAATCAGCACGCGAGAGCGGTGCGGCGGCGGTCCAGAAGGCCGGAGATTCGGTCAGTGGGCCAGTTGGAATTATCGGGGTGCTGTTCCCAAATATGATGTCGACGGGCATTAATAATCTGCTGTTCCTGACAGCGCTAATATCGATTTCGCTTGCCTGTATGAATGTCTTGCCGATTCCGGCGCTCGATGGCGGTCGCTGGCTTTTGATTCTGATTTTCAAGTTGCGCAAAAAGGAGTTAACAAAAGAAAAAGAAGAGAAAATTGTCGGCCGCGCGTTCATGGTTTTGCTCGCGCTCGTCGTCGTGGTCACGATTTTGGATATATTTAGGTTAATTAAATGACGCAGCAGAAGAAAGTTGAACAAAAAAAGAATAACCGCAATCGTAAGTCGTGGCTGCGGCTTGCTATCTGGGCGCTCGGGTTAACTGCTTGGGTCGGTGGGGCGTTATTCGCTAGTCAATTCGTGGTTGGTAAAATATTTGTTCTAATTTTGCCAGAATATCTGCTAACCAACAATCTCGTCAATGCGGTTTATTCGGTAATTACTTATGCGGTCTGTCTGGTTTTGACGATTGGTTTGCCGTGGTGGGTTTTAAAAAAGAAGACGACGCGCGACGAACTGGGCTTGCGCGGTTGGCCGACCTGGATGGATTTACTGATTGGTCCGGTTGGGCTAGTCGCCGTAACGATCGTGGCGGGGATTTTGACGACGATTATGATGGCGTTTATGCCGTCGGTCGACTGGAAACAGGCGCAAGATGTCGGTTTTCATGGTCTATTCCAGTTCCACGAGTATTTCTGGGCCTTCGTTTGTTTGGTCGTGATTGCGCCGGTTTGCGAAGAAATTATCTTCCGGGGCTGGCTCTACGGTAAATTGCGCGCGCGGCTGACGGCGGTCCCTGCGACGTTGCTTGTTTCGGTGCTATTTGGCATTATGCATGGCCAGTGGAATGTCGGCGTGACGGTTTTTGCGATGAGTCTTGGTATGTGTGTGATGCGTGAGCTGACCGGTACGATTTGGTCAGGCGTGATTTTGCATATGATCAAGAACGCAATTGCATTTTATGCGCTGTTCGTGATGATGTAAAATAGAGATATGCCGGAGTTGCCAGAAGTCGAGACGATTAAACGTGGTCTCGAGAAGTATATTGTTGAAAAAAAGATTCTGAAGCTCCATATTTTGTGCGAGAAAAGTTTTCGCGGCGAGCCGGAGCTCGTCGAGGGGCAGAGTATTGTTGGGATTACGCGTCGGGGGAAGGCGCTGCTGATGAAATTATCTAATGGATTAACTGTGATGGTGCATTTGCGCATGACTGGGCAGATGATTTATGATGGCGCGGAACGGTTCGCGGCGGGGCATCCGGATGAAAGTTTCCGCGAGGAAATGCCGGGGCGGTTTACGCGAATCTATGCGGATTTTGAGGATGGAACGCATCTATATTTTAACGATTTGCGGAAGTTTGGTTTTTGGGCGGTGATGGACGATTTGGCGCTCGCGACCGATAAGTTTTTGAAGAGTCTTGGGCCGGAGCCGTGGGCGATGAAGCCGGCGGATTTCTATGCGATGCTGAGCCGCCATGCGCAAGCGCCGGTGAAAGCCGTGATTCTTGACCAGCATAATATTGCGGGCGTAGGAAATATTTATGCCGATGAGGGTTGTTTTTATGCGGGGATTTTGCCGTGGCGAAAGTGTGGAACGCTCGGCCGCGCAGAGTCGGACAAGTTGCTCGAGGGGCTGTGCTCGGTGATGCAGGCCTCGATCGATAGTGGCGGGTCGACGATGAAAGATTATGTGCGCGCGGATGGTACGCGGGGAAATTATCTCGAGAAATTTGCGCAGGTGTTTCGTCGCGAAGGCTGCGAGTGTCCGCGCTGTGGCGGCGAGATTTTGAAGACGCGCACGGCTGGACGCGGTACGCATTATTGTGGAGGGTGTCAGAAATGATTCGGATTTTTTATGGCGATGATCGCGTAGCGGCGCAGAAGATGGTAGTGCGCCAGCTTGGCGAGGATTACGAAGTAATTGAGGCGGAGAATTTGACTGCCAACGATATGCCTTCGCTGCTGCTTGGAGTGTCGCTGTTTGCAGAGACGCGCGCAATCTTGATTAAAGACTTGTCTGACAATAAGGAATGCTGGGAGCAGTTACCGAAATACGTGGCGGAGTGTCCGCATAATGTTGTGATTTGGGAGACGAAGCTCGATAAACGTTCGGTAGTCTATAAGGAACTTAGCAAGGATAAAAATGTCGAATTTAAGGAGTTTAAGCTTGCGGAAGACCCGGACAAAAAGGTAGTCTTTGATATCTTTGATACAGCTTTCCGCGGCGACGGTAAGGGGGCAGTTAAAATGTGCGAAAAGATTGAAACGACGAATGATCCGTTCATGTTCATGGGGCTTATGGTGACGCAGGCGGTAAAGAAGTTGCAGTATAACAACCCGCGAGCAGCACGGGCGCTGAAAGCTTTGTCGGCGGCGGACTTGGACATGAAATCGACTTCGCTTGAGCCGTGGACGATTATAAAGATGGCATTATTGAAAATAGGAGGCAAATGAAAGTAAAAGTATTACAGCTAAATGTTTGGACGGGGCGTCTTAAAGGGGCGCTAACGCGATTTTTGAGCGAGCACGATTACGATATTATTTGTCTTCAAGAGGCAGTTTGGTGCGAGAATGCTCCTGCGCATCTGGGGCACTTCGTCGACACCGTAGAAGATTTGAAGGGGGCGTCTGGTCTCGAGTATGACGCGCGTGTTTCGAACTGGGGGATTGATCTTCTTGGTGGCAAGGCGACGATGGAGCAGGGGAATGTGATTTTGAGCCGTTTTCCGATTGCCTCAGTAGAAACGAAACTAATAAATGGTAAATATCGTTGCGCAACGAATTTTAACATTAAGAACGGCGTGGCAGACGATCAAGGCTATTTCGCGCTGAAGATAAAGCTTGAGAACGGGTTGACGGTACTAAACTATCATGGATATTGGTTGCCTGACCCGATTGGCGATGAAACGACAGTTAAATGTATGCGTAGGGTGGCGGATATGATTCGCGATGAGAAGGGGCCAGTAGTGATGTGTGGTGATTTGAACGTCGAAACGGTTTCGCCAGCGATGCGCGAGCTGGATTTTTTGAAGGATTTGACCGTAGAGACCGGTACGAAGCAGACTTTGATGAATTTGAAGTTCGTGAAAGACGTTGCCTGCGATCATATTTTAATTAATGACGGTATCGAGTGGTCGAATTTTGAGGTACACAAGGAATTAGTTTCCGACCATGCGGCAGTTAGTGTAGAATTAGAGTATAAGGAGGATAAATAATGCCTAATAATTTCGAGACCGGGGCTAGCGATAATCAAGATTCCAACGCTGACAATCCTTGGGTGCGCTCGATGGAGGAATTTGGTTCTGACGGTCAGAAGGTAGATGTCGAGGACGGCCTCAAAAAACATCAGTTGCAGGAATTTGGTTCTGATGGTCAGATGGTGGACGTATATGATAACGTCGTGCCGACCGAAACACACCAACTTCAAGAGTTTGGCTCTGACGGTCAGATGGTGGATATTGTTGAGCCAAAGAAGCCGTTGCCGGATAAAGAAGGAAATACTATTCTTGGTGTTGACGAGGGCAATGGTCTAGAAATGCCCCAACTTCAAGAGTTTGGCTCTGACGACGAGAATAATGGTGAAACTTCACTTTAGAATATGACAACAAAAAATCTCCTCGCAATGAGGAGATTTTTTTAATGCATTTACTTTGCGTGAACTTCGACGCGGGTGCGGCGAACGCTCTTGCCAGAGAAGTGGCTCTTCTTGGTCTTCACGAAGACGACCTTGCCATCGATAGCAGCGTGGATCGTGAAGTTGCGGCTCATGAAAGTGCCAGGGCCAGCAAGTTTCGTAGCGCCGGTTTGGCGGACGAGAACTTCGCCAGTCTTGACGGTTTGGCCACCAAAGCGCTTGACGCCGAGGCGTTGGCCAGCATTGTTGTGGATGTTTTTACTGGTACCACCAGCTTTGACATGTGACATACTTTACTTTTTCCTTAATACTATTATTTGACGCGCAACGATTTGTCCCTCTCGATAGTATAAGAGGTCATCAAAAGAAGCGTATCGATACTTTGTTAAATTATACCCGAGGTCGTCTAATCTGTCAACAATGTCTAAGCCGGAATATTTGCCGTTTGGACGGAGCCAGGCCGGAATAGCAAGCGCAACTCCGGTGCCGCTCTTGATTTGTGGCGCAAGATTTTTGAGGAAGGCGACGAGGAGTGCCTCGGAGTTTTCTTTTTCGGTGCGGAACTTGATTTCGACTGGCGGCTGAGACATTGGATGGCCGAGGTAAATTTCGCTCGCAACGAAGTCTGGGGCCGGTTTCCAGGTATGAGTCGTGGCGTCGCCGGCTTCGAGTTGTGGTTTTGTGGCGATGTCGGCGTAGCGACCAGCGAGCCAGGCGAGGTTGCGTTCGGAATAATTAATCATCTTTTCTGAGAGGTCGGTGCCATAAACCTGATAGCCCATAAGGGAAGCTTCTTGGAGGACAACGCCGGTGCCACAGAACGGATCGAGCACGCGGCCTTCGCTAGCGCCGCCGGTTGCGAGATTAATAAGGATCTGGGCGAGCTTTGGCGGAAGCATGCCGACGAAAGCGTCGCGGGCAGGGCGGGCCTGGTCGCGCTTAGCATAAGAAGTGATATTTTGTGTGCCGACAGAGATAGCAAACTGGTCGCCGAATTTGATGATTTCGATGTGATTGAGTTTTTCGCCGAGCTGATTGTGGTGCGCGGTGGCGCTAGGGATGGTGGCGGATTTGCCCGGGATGAGACGGACGTTGCGGCCGTGGCGCTTCAAGAGATTCTTGTATTTAAGGGCGAGTGCCCAGGCGGACTTTTGACTGGCTTTGGCGGAATAATCGCTGACGCCAAGGGTAATTTTGCCTTCCGGGAGCTGAGATAGATAGTCTAGGGGAGATTCGTCGAGAATTTTGGCAACCTTGAGAGCGCCGCCGAGACGATTGATATCGACGTATTTTGCGGTGACGAGGGCGAGATTCGGGGCGACCTGCTTGACTTTGCTGGACGAAAAAAGCGCCTCGAGTTCTGCGAGGGAAATCTTGGCTTCGCGACCGAGCACAACAAGATACTGCATATACTTAAATTATACCGAATTTACCCCAAAAATGATATACTATAAAGACTATGATTAAGAAGGTTTTGAGTGTAATCACTTTAGCTTTGGTTGCGTTCATTGCATATCAGGCGTTTACGGGGGAAGTAGAATTAAACGGCCAAATGATGCCGATGTGGGATGCTTTAGTATATTCTTTCCAACATTTGAATCTTTGGATTCTGCTACTTTTGATTCCTGAGCAGATTCTTATGTATTACGCGGCAGGTCAGATTTATTTTGCCTTCCTCAAACAGCGCAAGAATTTCAAGATGACGCAGGCGAAATTGACGCGCATTTCGCTCGAAATTAATTTCGTGAATCACGCTTTGCCAAGTGGCGGCGCGAGCGGTCTAGCGTATCTTGTTTGGCGCCTTAAAGACCTGAATGTGACGGCGGGGCAGATTAGTTTTATCCATATTTTGCGCTATGCAATTTGCGCACTGGCGAACACGGCACAGACCTTTATTGCAATTGCGATTGTCTTGATTGCCGGCTGTGTGCTTCCGGGCCAGCATTGGACCTTGGGTCTCGCGGCATTGATTGCGCTCGGCATTCAACTCCTCATCCTTACGATTTGCTTAATCGTGCGCAAACAGAAGAGAATTGATTGGTTGTCAGATAAAGCGACGAAGTTCGTAAACGGTATTATGCGCAAGATTTCGCGCGGCAAGAAGCGCAAGATTTTGAAAGAAAATACCGTCAGCAAGTTCTTTGGCGATTTGCGCGGCGATTATCTTCATATGCAACAGAATAAGAGGATTCTTTGGAAGCCGGCGATTTGGGGCGCATTCTATTCGTTCCTCGAGCTTGCAACCTATTGGGTCGTAGCTTGCTCCTTGGGTCATCCAGAGGTATTGCCGCAGATTATGATTGCAGAAGGCGTAGCGAGTGTTGTCGGTACGGTGATGGTGACGCCGGGCGGCCTTGGTGGTTACGAAGGCGCAATGGTGCTCATCATGGTAGCAACTGGCGTGGCGCCATCGGTGGCAATGATTACGGTGATTGTAACGCGTATTTGCGTGCTTCTTGGTACGGTATTGAGTGGTTGGGGCTTCTATCAGCATGCGTTGATGAGCCGCTCCGATAAGTTTAAGGCGGAAAGTAAGAATGGAAAATAATCCGCAACAAGTTTACACTGTTTCGGATTTCCAGGCCGTTTGTAATCAGATTCTTGAGACGGCATTTACGGGGGTGGTAGTCGAGGGCGAGGTCGCGAGCTACAAGGTCAACCAGGGCAAATACGTCTTCTTTGATTTGAAAGACGACAACGCGAGCGTCGGCTGTTTTATGATGCTATTTGCGCAGCGCTTTCCGCTTGAGGATGGGATGCGCGTACGCGTGCGTGCGGTGCCGAAACTGACGAATTGGGGCAAGTTCTCGTTGACGGTGCAGCAGGTGCAGCCGGTGGGCGAGGGGAGCCTCAAGAAGAGCTTTGAGATGCTCAAGAAGAAGCTGGCGGGTGAAGGGCTGTTTGATGCAGCGAAAAAGCGTCCGCTCCCAGAAAAGATTCTGAAGATTGGCGTAATCTCGAGCACGCAGGCGGCGGGCTATGCGGATTTCTGCAAGATTCTCAATGAACGTTGGGGTGGCCTGACGGTTTTGACGGCGCACACACAGGTGCAGGGCATGGCGGCGGCTGATCAGATTATTCGTGCGCTCAAATACTTCAATGAGCACGGCGAAGTCGATGTGATTGCGGTGATTCGCGGTGGTGGTTCGGCGGACGATCTCGCGGTGTTTAATGATGAGGCCCTGGTGCGTGCAATTGCGGCTTCGAAGATTCCGGTAATCACGGGAATTGGGCATGAAGTCGACGAAAGTCTATGCGATCTCGCGGCCGATATCGTGGCTTCGACGCCATCAAATGCGGCGCAGATGCTGACGCGCGACCGCAAAGAAGTAATTGCGAGTATTCGCGCTGACGTAAAACGAATAAATAATTTGCTCAATACTAAAATTGACGAATTAACAGAGGTAAATCGTGGAGAAATTACGCGAATTGCGCAGGAAATTTACCATAAAATCGAGCTGCTCGGAACGGAAGTGTCCGGCCAAATTAAGATTTTGGCGCAATTAAATCCGGAAAATGTTTTGGCGCGTGGTTATGCATTAGTGCGTGGCGACGTGGCAGTCGGCAACGATATTGAAATTGAAACGAATAAGCAGTTC
>JAEEGL011848920.1_pt1 | contig 11007 bp, 8 predicted proteins | sample 9134231 | NCBI WGS metagenome assembly JAEEGL01 (sample SAMN16246548, study PRJNA631951) | gut metagenome | biome: gut microbiome; feature: rumen; material: fiber-attached | host: Bos | place: Iran: Karaj | collected 2018-10
GACACCCCCAAGAAGGCTAATGTCAACCTGGGGCGCTTCTCACTGAAGAAGATGGCCACGCAGACCGTGCTCAGCGGCAAGGCTGACGACGAGAACAACTACGACCGCCAGCCCATCGCCCCGCAGAAGGAGGAGGTGAAGGCCAAGAAGAAGTTCACCGTCGACCTGCAGCCCTACACCATGATGATGCTGGAGTACCAGCTGTAGCCGTAGTGCTTCGCGCTTCTCCGCGAAGAAGGCCGCCGTGTTTCGCGCCTTTCCGCGAAGAAGGCCGCCGTGCTTCGCGCCTCTCCGCGAAGAAGGCCGCCGTGCTTCGCGCCTCTCCGCGAAGCAGAACGTACAATCGTTTGCGCATTCTCACTTGACGATTCAAGCCGCTGGCAACCGCTGCCAGCGGCTTTTTTTCATACCTTTGCAGCAACCTTATCAAGCATAATAAGTGACAGACCCTTTTGGTATCAACAAATAAAACTAACAACGATGAAACAACTGCTCTTAGGATTATCAATCGTCATTTCACTCTTAGTGTTTACCCCCAGTCAGGTGCAGGCACAGGGATGGCCGTCGGGCTACGGCGGCGTCATGCTACAAGGATTCTACTGGGACAGTTTCGACGACTCGCGGTGGACAGCACTGGAGCAACAGGCTGATCAACTGCAGGGCACCTTCGACTTGGTGTGGCTGCCGCAGAGCGGCAATTGCGGCGGCACGTCGATGGGCTACGACGACCTCTATTGGTTCACCAACTACGACAGCTCCTTCGGCAACGAGCAGCAGCTGCGGCAGCTCATCAGCACCTACCGTGCGAAGAACATCAAGACCATTGCCGACGTGGTCATCAACCACCGCAAGAACCTCAGCAACTGGGTGGACTTCCCCGCTGAGACCTACAAGGGCGTGACCTACCAGATGACCTCCACCGACATCGTGGCCAACGACGACGACGGTGCCACCAAGGCGTGGGCCACAAAAAACGGCTACAGCCTGAGCCAAAACAACGACACGGGAGAGGGATGGGGTGGCATGCGCGACCTGGACCACAAGAGCCAGAACGTGCAGACCATCGTCAAGGCCTACCTGCAGTTCCTGAAGAACGACCTGGGCTATGCCGGTTTCCGCTACGACATGGTGAAGGGCTATTCGGCCTCGTTCACCGCACAGTATAACAGTGCTGCACAGCCGGAGTTCTCAGTCGGTGAGTGCTGGGACGGCACCTCCACCATCCGCAAGTGGATTGACGGAACGGCCGTTAATGGCACTCCGCAGAGCGCAGCCTTCGATTTCCAGTTCCGCTACACCGTGCGCAACGCCATGAATAAGGGAATCTACAACCGTCTGGCACAGCAGAACGACGGCAACTGGCCCCTGGTGAGCAGCAACTATGAGAGTGGCCGCTACCGCCGCTGGGCTGTCACCTTTGTCGAGAACCATGACACTGAGAAGCGAAGCAACGCCACACAGGACCCACTGACGAAGGACACTTTGGCTGCCAATGCCTACATGCTGGCCATGCCGGGCACACCCTGCGTATTCCTCAAGCACTGGCAGGCCTATCCCTCGCACATCAAGGCCATGGTGGCTGCCCGCAAGCTGGCCGGCATTAACAACGAGAGCAGCTATCAGAATATGTATAGCAACACCGCTTACTACGTCAACACCGTCGACAACAAGCTGATGGTGGCTGTGGGCAAAGTGGCTGAGGCTGAGAAGAGCATCAACACGCAGCAGTGGATAAAGGCCGTTGAGGGCTACCACTACGCCTACTACCTGCCTGCCTCGATGAATACTGCCTATGCCGACCTGCCCTCAGGCACTTACGAGGGGGCGCAGCAGGTGCGTCTCAGTGCCATCACTACAAATACGGGCAGCAGCATCGTCTATACCACCGACGGCTCCACGCCTACCATCAGCTCGTCGAAGGCAGCCAATGGCGACTGCGTCAGCATCCCTGTGGGCACCACCACGCTGACCGTGGGCCTGCTCAATGGCACCACCGTCAGCGCCATCACCACACGCCAGTATGTGGTGAAGGAGCGTGAGAGCGATAAGCCTGTTGAAATACCGTCCTTCTGTACCGTGGGCGACGGCGAGGTGTGCGCGTTCTTTGAGGCGCCTACCACATGGACCAGCACCATCCACTGCTGGGCTTGGACGAACACCCCGTCAGACAACTTCACCTATAGTGAGAACCATAACTGGCCCGGCGTCAGTTGCACCCTGCTGGGCACTCACGACAATGGCAACAAGGTGTGGAAGTGGACGTGGGACGGCACGCGTCAGAACAACACTTCGGCCACGCAGCCGGCCTTCATCATCTTCAACAACAACGGCTCGCCCCAGACGAACGACATGGCGTTCCAGAACGGCGGCTATTACACCAAGGATGGTCTGAGGGGTGTGGCTGCAGGCATTGGTGCCATTGCAGCTGACGACCAGCGTTCAGCATCGTCAGCCACCTACGACCTGCAGGGGCGTCGCCTCAGTGGCCAGCCTGCACGGAAAGGCCTTTACATCCGTGGTGGCCGCATCCTGCTTGTGAAGTAGGACTCTCCTAGCGCGCGTGCGCTCCATCTCTTATTATAAGCTTAAGCGTCTTTAAGAAAACAAATGAAAACCGAAAAATCAAAAGAAACAGGGGTCGCTGTTTATTTTGTTTTTTCGGTTTTCCTTGTTTTATAGAGACGCGTAGCGTTTGTAGCAATCACTTCAGCGAGCGGACGATGAACCAGCCGTGCATGAGTGCCGTGGTGACGTAGCCGTAGTGGTTAGCCATGATGGCAAAGCGCTCCTTCAGCGACTCACGGTGATGGACGGTAGAGGCACCCTCCTCGGTGTAGTTGGCCACCACCATGCCGATGTTCTGCAGGGGCAGCGACAAGCGGTCGGCCTCCTTCATCACGCGGATGCACCAGTCCACGTCAGACGAGTATTTGTACTTCAGGTCGTAGGGCAGGTTCTTGGCAATGTCGGTCCGTGCATAGAAGGCCTGGTGACACACCATCATGCCATGCTTGAACGAGCGCCACGTCAGCTTCTTAGGCGCCTGCTTCTTCCGAGGGTAGAGGAACCGGCCCTCGTTGTCCACCACGTTGGTGTCGCCATAGAGCACGGCGGGCAGCTCGCCGCTGGGCAGCTCGTTCAGGCGGCAGCGGTGGGCCACCTCTTCCAGCGTGTCAGGCTGTGGAAAACTGTCGCCGGCGTTCATATAGACGATGTAGTCGCCCGAAGCCTGCGTCAGTCCCTTGTTCATGGCGTCGTAGATGCCTTCGTCAGGCTCTGAGCGGATGATGACCTTGTGGCCACTGTTCGAGGCGTCGCTCTCGGCCTTGTAGCGTTCGGCCAGGGCGAGGGTGCCGTCGGTTGAGGCCCCGTCGATGATGAGGTGCTCCACGTCCTCATGCGTCTGACGGCGCACACTGTCCAGCGTTCGCTGCAGCACTGCCTCAGCATTATAGGTGATGGTAATGACCGTGAATTTGATCATCTGATGACACTGTTATAGATGTTCATGTATTGGTTGGCTATCATCGTCTCGCCAAAGCGGCGCACCACGCTGCGGCGCATCTCCTGTGGCGTCAGACGGCTCTGCAGCGCCCATTGCAGACCGTCGGCCAGGCTCTCGGCCGACAGCCTCCGCGCCAGATAGCCTGTCACCTCGTGGCGAATGATGTCAGCCTGTCCGCTGCCGTCAAAGGAGACGGGTATGCTACCGCAGGCCATGGCCTCGATGAGCGTCTGACCGAAGGTCTCGTAGAACGAAGAGGAGACGGTGGCGTTGGCAGCGGAGTAGATTTCCGACAGGCGGTAGGCATCGTCGACATAGCCCAGATAGGTGTAGGGCACGGGTATGGTGCTGAGAACGCTCTCGTCGCGCACGTGGCCGAAGAGCAGCAGACGGATGTCGGTGGCCTGGTAGCGGCCTGGGGCCGTGAGCAGCCGCAGCGCCTCAGTGAGATAGCTGAAGCCCTTGATGGGATCGTCGATGCGTGCAGCACCGAAGGCAATGACATAAGGCTCGTTGCACTTCAGGGCCGACCGGGCATCGATGCGGTCGATGATGGTGAACTGCTGTACGGGCAGCACATTGGGAACGACATGCACAGGGAAGGAACTGGTGAGGGCGCTCATGCGCGCCTTCTCAGCCAGCCACTCGCTGACGGCCACGAAGGTCAGCCGCCGGGCGTCGTCCAACACGCGTTTCTTGCGACGAAACACCTTGTACGACAGGTCGTGACGACCGGGCCGCCGCAGGAAGGGACACTCGCAGCAGCCGTCCACATAGCGGGTACACTCGTAGGCATGGTGGCAGATGGCCGTCAGCGGCCACATGTCGTGCAGCGTCCAAACCACGGGCTTGTCCGACTGCAGGATGCGGCGCAGCCCCTTCAGTGAGAGCAACCCCTGGTTGACCCAGTGCAGGTGGATGATGTCAGCCTCGCGGAACTCAGGCGTGCGGGTGATGTCGGTCCCCGCATTGGCTATCGACACCTTGAACAGGTTCTCCCTGCTGAACAGGTTGTGCGTCCAGATGACCATGCGCTCCCACACAAAGTGCCACTTGTTGGCCAGCCGTCCGCCGCAGGTGGCCACCGAGATGTCGGTGCTCTCCTTGTCGCGCACCAGCATCTTCGCCTTCACACCGTTGTTGTTCAGGGCATCCATCAGCCGGTTGGCAGCCACCGCTGCCCCGCCGTTCTCCTCGAAGGTGCTAACAATCAGTACTCTCATTGTGCTACTGAACTTATTCCTTTGTCGTCCGTCTGTCTTTCTTGATGTAGTCGTTATACACCTTGATGCCGAAGATGATGCAACTGCAGACGGTGGTGATGAGGTTGGTGATGAACAGCGCCCACAGCATGTCGGGCTTGTGCAGCACTCCCTGAAGCATGAAGCAGATGCCGCCGATGCCTATCATCAGGAAGGTGGGCAGGGCAATGTCGTCGGTCTTGCGTGTGCGCATGGTTTGAATGGCCTGTGGCAGGTAGCCCAGGATGAGTCCGATGCTGGCTATCCAGCCGCATAGCTCGTAGAAGGTTGACTGTTCCATAGTGTTGGTTAAGATTGGTGGTTAGCTGTTCTGATGGCAAAGACGCAGGCTGAGCCGATGATGAGCAGGGCACAGGCCACAAACATCATCGCCGTTTGCGTGCTGCCGACGAGTTTAAAGACAAGGCCGCCACAGGCAGCTGCCACAATCTGCGGCAGGCAGATGGCGCAGTTGAACAGGCCCAGGTAGGCACCCATGTGGCCGTAGCCCTGCAGGGCGTTGGTGACCAGCGTGAACGGACAGGCCAGCATGGCAGCCCAGGCGCAGCCGATGAGCAGGAACGGCAGAATCTGCAGGTACTGGTCGTGGCACATTGGAACGAGGGCGAAGCCGAGGGCACCCAGCAGCAGGCTGAGCGAGTAGACCTTCTTCATGTCGGCAAAGCGGGGGATGACCATTGCCCAGAGCACGGCTCCCACGGCCTGTATGGCATAGAGCACGCCCGTCCAGTTGCGTGCCGTCTGATAGGCCTCACTCTCAGGCGCGTCGGTGTTCCACACGGTGAGCGACACGGCATCGACGACATACGACCACATATAGAGGAAGGCTGCCCAGCAGAAGAACTGCACCAGCGACACGCGCCAGAAGGCCTGCGGTGCGTTGCGCAGCAGGGTGAGCCAGTTAGCCTTACCCTCTTTCTCCTCAGGCTGTGGGTTATACTCGGCGTATTCCTTCGGCGGCCATTCTTTTACCTTCATCGTGGTGTAGAGCACGCAGAGCAGCAGGATGGCGGCACCCACGTAGAACGACCAGATGACCGAGTCGGGCACGACGCCCTTCTCAGCCACGTTCTTGACGCCCAGCCATGTGAAGAGGAAGGGGAAGATGAAGCCTGCCACGCTGCCGGCATTGCACAGGAACGACTGGATGCTGTAGGCCTTGCCTTTCTGCTTCTCGTTCACCATGTCGCCCACCAGCATCTTAAACGGCTGCATGGCCATGTTGATGCTGGTGTCGAGCAGCATCAGTGAGAAAAGACCGAAGATGAGGGCCATGCTGACCGACATGCCGAAGGAGCCGCTGTTGGGCAACAGGCACATGACGGCCACGGCGGCGAAGGCACCGACGAACAGGTAGGGGATGCGCCGGCCGAAGCGTGTCCATGTCTTGTCGCTGAGCGTACCCACGATGGGCTGCACCAGCATGCCCATCAGCGGGGGCAGGATCCAGAAGAAGCTCAGCGAGTGGGGGTCAGCGCCGAGGGTGCGGAAGATAGATGAGATGTTGGCGCTCTGCAGTGCGTAGGCTATCTGCACGCCGAAGAATCCAAAACTCAGGTTCCAGAGTTTCCAAAAAGATAAATCAGGTTTCTGTTTCATGTTGATAATGCATAATTAATAATGCATAATGCATAATTATTTGACTTCTGAAGTTTTTACTATGGACATAAGTAATTTTAGCAATTCGACACAATCAGCAAGCATGCTATCATCTAACGGCGAAAGCAAAACTCTTGGCTACGATAATATTGTCTTCTTTAGTCTTCATTCTTTGTAAATATTATAGTGAGTAATTATCATTTTCCATTATGCATTATTCATTATTCATTATGCATTATCTTGTGGTGCCGCGGAGTATCAGTCTGGTACGGACGATGCGCTTCTCCACGCGGTCGGCGGGCAGACGGCCCTCGACGAGGCCGATGAGGATGTTCGCCGCCTCCTCGCCCACGCGGATGCCCCGCTGCTCGACGGTGGTGAGCATGGGGTCGCAACTGACGGCCCGCTCGCCGTTGGTGAAACCACAGATGCTGATGTCCTCAGGCACCCGCAGCCCCATGCGCTTCACAGTGTAGAGGATGCCGATGGCCGTCTCGTCGTTGACGGCGAAGAATGCGTCAGGGTAGCGGTCGCCATCGAAGAGGTCGGGGGTGATGAGCTCCGCATCCTGGCGGTTGTCACACTGCCGGGTGAGGCTCTCGTCGTAGGGCAGGCCGTGCTTCAGCAGTGCGTCCTTGTAGCCGTTGAAACGGTTCTTTGATATCTCCAGGTTCATTTGCGAGCCAAAGTAGACGATGCGACGGCAGCCCGTGTTGATGAGGTGGCTGACGGCATTGTAGGCTCCCATGTAGTCATCGACGACGACACGACTGGCATTGACGCCCGTGCAGATACGGTCATAGAACACCAGCGGCACACCGGCATCGAGCAGCCGCTGGAAGTGCTCATAGTGCTGTGTGTCCTTCGCCTGTGAGACGATGATGCCGCACACCTTGTTCTCGTAGAACGACTGACAGAGACGCACCTCGCGCTCATACTGCTCGCCGCTCTGTGCCACCATGATGCGATACCCGTGCTGCTCGGCCTCTTCCTCGATGCCCTTGAGGATGGTGCTGAAGTAGTAGTGTACCATCTCAGGCACGATGACTCCGATGACCTTCATCGGCTTCACCTTTGAGTGGCGCAGCGACTCAGCCAGCACGTTAGGTGTAAAGTGGTGCTCGCGGGCATACTGCTGTATACGCTGGCGCTGTGCCTCGCTGATGCGTGGCGAACCCGCCAGTGCCCTCGACACCGTGGCCACTGAGATGCCCAGCTCGCGGGCTATGTCCTTCATCGTCATCATTCCTGGCTCAGTTTCCTTTTTCCATGCAAAGATAATGCAATCTTTTTACATACGCGCGAAACCTTAATAATAAATAATGTGGAAGCTATGCAAACGTTTACGCTTAATGCCCACGAAAAAATGTACAAAAAAATGTCACTGCACTGCAAAAATAACTTAACTTTGCACGCAGATTACCTAATAGTCGATATACGATAACACTTATCAATATTAACTAACCAAAAATGTAATGATGAAGCAGGTAAACATTCAGTTACCGCTAAGAATGATGACCCTCTTGCTGGGACTCTTTCTTTCGGTAGGGGCCTTTGCGCAGCAGATGACTGTGAAAGGCCATGTGAAAGACGCCGCCGGTGAACCCATCATCGGAGCTACCATCCGCGTTGCTGGTAGCCAGGATGGTGTAGCCAGCGACTTCGACGGAAACTTCACAATCAAGGCCAATGCAGGGCAGATGCTCAACGTGTCCTACATCGGCTACCAGACAGCCAGCGTGGCTGCAGCCCCCAACGTCGTAGTGACGCTGCAGGAGGACTCGCAGACACTGCAGGACGTGGTGGTCATCGGCTACGGTCGTGTGAAGAAGAACGACTTGACAGGCTCAGTGTCGGCCATTAAGCCCGACGAGCTGTCGAAAGGTATCACGAACAACGCACAGGACATGCTGGTGGGTAAGGTGGCCGGCGTCGACGTCATCACCGGTGGTGGTACGCCGGGCGGCGGTGCCCAGATCCGCATCCGTGGCGGTGCATCGCTCAACGCCAACAACGACCCTCTCGTCATCATCGACGGTCTGGCCGTGGAGAGTAACACCAGCAACACCGCCAAGGGTATGAGTAACATCCTGGCCATGGTGAACCCCAACGACATCGAGACCTTCACCGTGCTGAAGGACGCCTCGGCCACCGCCATCTATGGTAGCCGCGCTTCTAACGGCGTCATCATCATCACCACGAAGAAGGGCCGCAAGGGCAGCACCACACCGCAGGTGACCTACAATGGTGACTTCACCCTGTCGACCATCGCCAAGAAGTACAGCACGCTGAACGCCGCTGAGTACAGGGCCCTGGTGGCCAAGTTCCCCGACGGACTGAATGCCGCTAACCTGGGCACGGACGACACCGACTGGCAGGACCAGATTTTCCGCACCGCCATCTCCACGACCCACAACATCTCAGTGTCGGGCGCAGTGGCAGGCATCCCCTATCGCGTCAGCGGTGGCCTGAGCCAGCAGAACGGTATCGTGAAGACCTCGAGCATGGACCGCTACAATGTGGGCGTCAACCTGGCTCCGAGCTTCTTCGACGACCATCTCAACCTGAACATCTCGGCTAAGTTCATGCACGAGCAGGACCGTTATGCCAATGCCGGCGGAGCCATCGGCTCAGCCATCGACATTGACCCCACGCGTCCGGTCTATCTGCCGACCACCGATGCCAACTACAATGCCTTCGGCGGCTTCTACCAGCCCTACGTCAACGCTACCTTCGCTGACCCCTACTGGACGGTGACCAACAACCCCAACGCCCCGCAGAACCCGCTGGCACTGCTGATGAACCAGAACGACCGTGCACAGGCCAACGACTTCAACGGCAATGTTGAGTTGGACTATAAGATTCATGGCTTCGAGGACCTGCACATCCATGCCAACTACGGCGGACAGTACACTGCCTCGAAGGAGCGCAACACCATCCTGCCCACCTCTTATGGCAATAACTACTATGGATGGGACGGCGTGGAGCGCTACTACAAGTACAGCATCACCACCAACCTCTATGCACAGTATGTGAAGGAGCTGGGTGCACACCTCTTCGACGTCATGGCTGGTGCTGAGGAGAGCCACTTCCACCGCAACGGCTGGAGCAAGGGCCAGGGCACTGACTCCTACACCGGTGCTGCCTACAACCCGAGCACGCGCGACGAGACCGGCTGGGCCACCCACTATTCGCTGGTGAGCTACTTCGGACGTCTGAACTACACGCTGCTCGAGCGCTACATGATTACCGCCACGATGCGTGCCGATGCCTCGTCGCGCTTCCCCGATGGCAACCGCTGGGGCTACTTCCCCTCAGCAGCCCTGGCATGGAAGATCAGCGAGGAGCCCTTCATGAAGAACCTCTCCTGGTGGAACGAACTGAAACTGCGTCTCAGCTGGGGTCAGACCGGTCAGCAGGACATTGGCCTGGACTTCGGCTATGCACCCCTCTATGTGGTCAGTAACTCATACGCCATGTATCCCTTCGGCAATACCTATTATAACACGCTGCGCCCGGGTGCCTACAACAAGGACCTGAAGTGGGAGACCACCACGACGTGGAATGCTGGTTTGGACTTTGGCTGGCTGAACAACCGCATCACCGCCAGTGCCGACGTGTACTACCGCAAGACCACCGACCTGATTAACGACGTCACCATCCCCGTGGGCACCAACTTCGCCTCGGTGGTGAAGCAGAACATCGGCGACCTGGAGAACTACGGTGTGGAGTTCTCGCTGAACGCCAAGCCCATCGTCACCAACGACTTCACCTGGGACCTGAGCTACAATGTGTCGTGGAACCACAACGAGATTACCTCGCTCACTGCTGGTGCCGACGACAGCTACTATATCAAGACCGGCAGCACCGTGTCGCGTGGTAACAGCACGCTGGTGCAGGCTCACAAGGTGGGCGAGGCCGTCAATGCCTTCTGGGTCTACCAGCAGGTGTACGACGAGAAAGGCAAACCCATCGAGGGTATGTTTGTTGACCGCGACGGCAATGGCGAGATTAACGACGGCGACCGCTACTTCTACAAGAAGCCCGCTGCCGATGTCATCATGGGTCTCACCACGAAGTTCATCTACAAGAACTGGGACCTCAGCGCCGCCTTCCATGCTGCCCTTGGCAACTATGTGTACTACGACCATCTGTCGAACATGGCCAGCATCAGCGCCCCCGGACTCTATTCCAACTCGGCCTTCCACAACACCTTCGACGAGGCCGTCAACCTGGGCTTCACCGGTCAGGGCACACAGTACTGGCTGTCAGACTACTTCGTGCGCAACGCTTCTTACCTGAAGTGCTCGAACATCACTCTGGGCTACAGCTTCCCCGCTTGGCTGCAGGACGAGCACCTGAGTGGCCGCGTGTTCTGCACCGTGCAGAACCCCTTCTTCATCACCAAGTACAAGGGCCTCGACCCCGAGGTGGCCAGTGGTGTTGACCGCAATCCCTATCCGCGTCCTCTGAGTGTGCAGTTGGGTGTCAACCTGAACTTCTAAGCTATTGAACCATGAACATTGAAAAATAGAAGATAATTATGAGACATATATTTGCTAAGACAGCGTTTGCAGGCCTGCTGCTGATGGGCGCCACCGCCTGCACCAACGACCTGAACATCTCATCCATCGACCCGCA
>JAEEGL012225358.1_pt1 | contig 11007 bp, 11 predicted proteins | sample 9134231 | NCBI WGS metagenome assembly JAEEGL01 (sample SAMN16246548, study PRJNA631951) | gut metagenome | biome: gut microbiome; feature: rumen; material: fiber-attached | host: Bos | place: Iran: Karaj | collected 2018-10
AGCCGCGCAAAGGATTTGTTTGCTTCCTCCAAGCGCTCATGCAGCTCCTCGGAGGCGGCCTTGAACGCCTTGTACTCGCGAAGCTGCCGAAGCAGCGCTTCCTTCGGATCCTCTTCCTCCTCGTCCTCCGCAGGCGGCCGCGGCAAAAGCGATCTCGATTTGATCAAAAGGAGCTGCGCCGCCATCGTCAGAAACGAGCTTGCGCGGTCCATGTCGAGATCGGAAAGGTCGTCCATGTACGCAAGGTACTGCGACGTGATCTCGGACACGAAAATGTCCTCGATATTGACCTCGGCTTTCTCGATCAGATGCAGCAGCAGGTCGAGCGGTCCCTCAAATTGTGAAAGCGATACGCGGTACTCTTCCATGACGTTTACAAAAGGATGTACGCAAGATGCTGGAGCTGATCCAACACCCAGCCCGAGAGCAATGTGATCGGATGAAATCCGGTCAGCCGGAACACCAGAAGAAGTCCGATCAGGATGAACTGACCGTATCTTCTGAGGAACAGAAACACCTTCATCGGCAGACGTTTTGCGAAGATCAGCTCGAAGACATGATATCCGTCCAGCGGATATAACGGCAGCAGGTTGAAAAGGCACAGCGCAAGATTCAGGCAAATGCCGTAAATCAGGATCTGCAGCAGCAGGCCGTTCTCAAGCCACGAATACGTTTTTCCGCCCAGGATCATGAGCAGATACAGCCGGTAAAATATCACAAACGCAACGGAAAACACGATCGCAAGCAGCAGGTTCATCGTGACGCCCGCAAGCGATACGATCGCTTCTCCGCGCTTGTAGTTCCGGTAGTTTCTCGGATTGACGGGAACCGGCTTTGCCCAGCCGAATCCGACGAGAAGGATCATGACGAAACCGATCGGATCGATATGCTTCAAGGGATTCAGCGTCAGACGTCCGAAGTTTCTTGCCGTGTTGTCGCCGCATTGATACGCGGCGAACGCATGCCCCCATTCATGCAGCGTTAAGCTGATGAGCATGACGGGAAGCATGCAGGCAAGCAGTTTCAGAAATTCCATCGGCTCGTGAAGGAGCATATCGAGATTGAGCAGAATCATGGATTTATTATAAACGAAAACGCGGGGGTTTGCAAGAGCAATTCCCCCCGCTTCTTTATCCGTTCAGAAACCGTTCGAACACGCGTTTCAGCACCGCCGAAATGCTGTTCGACCTCACCGCCGTTCCGGGATAGAGCGCGGCTTCAAGAAGGACCGTTCCGTCGGCGCCGCAGAACGAAATGCTCCCGACCGCGTGCTCCGGATCGAGCGGCGCGGTGAGCATCTCCGGAAGGTCGGTCCGCTTCTGCGGCTCTCCGCCGCTCTTTCTGAGGATGAGCGCGCAGGATTCGCGTGCGTACAGATCGACCGATTCGACGTCGCCGCCCTCCACCGGATACGCTTCGATCACCGGCTCGCCGGGATCGCAGATCGTGTAATACTTATAGTTCGCAAACGCCTCCTCGAACAGCTTTGCCGCGGTCTCGAACCGGGTTTTGCTGTTCGCCGCGCCGATCACAGCGCACAGATAGGTCGTTTCGCCGCGTCTGCAGGCGAAGATCCCGCAGTAGCCGTCCGTCTTGGAACTGCCCGTGAACAGCCCGATGCAGCCCGACAGCGAAGACAGCAGCTTATTTGCGCTTGCAAGCTCCGTTTTGCGTCCGTCCGCGTGTTCCAGAACCGCGTATTTCTCCGCGCTGTACTTCAGAAACGTCGGACTGTCAAGCGCCGCCGCGCCGAGCGCGATCAGTTCCTTGCATGAGAACGTCATAAATGTGCCGAGGCAGCCGGGGAGCTGCTTATTTACGCCTGCGGATTTCATCGTCAGCTCGATGTTGTTCAGAAACACTTCCTCGGAACCGAACGCATGCTCCGCAAGCGCAAGGATCGCGTCGCCCGCCGAGATCATGACCGCCGCCTGTATCAACTGCTTCGCACCGATCGTTTCGCCTTTTTTGAGATAAGCCGACGGTCCGTCGATCGACGCGGCGCTGCCGCTGACCTTCACCTCGGCGTTTTCATCGATAAGTCCCTGATCAAACGCCAGACACAGCGTGAGCACGGCGGGCAGCTTGGTGACGCCCGCGATGTTCCGCCACTCGTCTGCGTTCTGTTCCGCGATCACGAGGTCGCTGTTTTTCGGCATGATGCAGTAGGATACCTGTTCCGTCTCCGCGGAAGCGGCAGGCAGGACGGAAAGCAAAAGAAAGACGGTGATGAGAATACAAAAAACTCTGCGCATGATTTTACCCTCCCCGATCAGCATATGAGGCGGGCATACAAAAAAGACGCCGCATCCGGCGTCTTCGGATCATTTGCGTTCGGGGTTGTACTGATACATCGTGCAGACCATGCCGCCGTTCGACAGCTTCCGTCTCCGGTCCGCCGGTTTCCCGTAAACCGATTCAAAATCGCGGTTCGACGTAATGATATTGATCTGCCAGTCGGGAATGCGCTCAAACACGCGGCGCATATCGCGGTACAGCGCCTTGACGGAGCTTGCGTCGGAAAGCCGTTCTCCGTAAGGCGGATTGCAGATCAGGACGCCGCTGCGCCATTCGGTTGAAAGCTCCTTCACCGGACGAACCCGCCAGTCGAGCATCACGCCCGCTTTTTTGGCGTGCTTCTTGCAGAGATCGATGCAGTGCGGATCGATGTCGCACCCCTGAATGCAAAGCCGGTCGTTCCTTCTCAAGTCCTGCGCTTCCTCTCTGGCAAGCGAAAACACCTTCGGATCGAGAAACCGCCACGCTTCCGCCGCGAAGTTCCGTCCGAGCGACGGCGCGACATTGTTCGCGATCATCGCCGCCTCGATCGGGATCGTGCCGGAACCGCACATCGGATCGATCAAAGGCGTATCGGGAAAGAACCGAGAAAGCAGGATCAGTCCCGCGCCGAGCGTTTCGGAAAGAGGCGCGGCGACGTTGTAGGTGCGGTATCCGCGGCGCGACAGTCCGGCGCCGCAGCAGTCGAGCGCAAGCGTGACCTCGTTTTTCAGGATACCGACCTCGACGATGACCTCCTCCGCGGTCTCGGGAACGCTGTTCACACGATAAGCCGCCTTCAGCGATTCCACGATCGCTTTTTTGACGATGCTCTGACAGTCGGAAACGGAGAACAGCGCGCTTTTTGCGCTCTTGCCGTTCACATGGATGCGCGTCGTCGGCGAAAGATACCGGTTCCACGGCAGCGCCTTCGTCTGCTCGAACAGCGAATCGAACGTTTCCGCGCGGAACGTGCCGACGGTCAGCAGGAGCCGTTCCGCAGTACGAAGCCACAGAAGCGCTTTTGCCATTTCAGGATAGCCGCCGCAGAATTTCACGCGCGCGTCGAGCGTTTCCGTATCGAGAATGCCGAGCTTGTGCAGTTGGAACGCGACGGTCGATTCGAGACCGATCTTTGCGGTTGCGATAAACTCCATCTCAGCTCTCCTTTGTTCTCTGCATGGTTGAAAGAATGCGTTTCAGCGCGTTTTCGAGCCGTCTCGGAGACACGCCGAACACGTCCATCAGCACGTCCGGCTTGATCGACGTATCGTTCAGCGCGCCGAGTCCCATCAGCACGAACGCAGCCGCCATCGCGTCTTCCTGCAGATGCGTGATGTGCGGGAGCTTTCCGCCGCCGAAGCACGCAAGATAGAAGAAAAAGATGCGCATCGAAACATTCGGAAGCTGTTCGGGGACATTGACGTTCCTGTACCGGAGGTCTTCGTGCAGCATCTGCGCGAACTCCGTGATCATGCCGAGGATCGATTCGTAGCTCACCGGAAGCCGCTGCGGCACGGCGAGCGGACGAACGACGCCGTACTGCCATTCGCCCTGATAATACAGCGAAAACGGCGGCTTCGCCTCCATTCCGAGCAGCACGCCGAACACGAACTGCTTGTCCTCGTCGGATTGATCGAACCGGATCAGAAACGAACGCAGCGCATGCTCCGCTTCGCGGCTGCCGAGAACGGACAGCATCTTTGCCGCCCCTCGCAAAGACGGCGAAAGCGGACTGACAAGCGCCCATTTCAGGATCGCGCGGAATTCCTTATCGTTCGCCCACGTCTGTCTGATCGCGTCCGTGCCCGCCGTGGCGACGTCGCGGATGCGGCGCTGACGCACAACGGCTTCCCGGATCGGCACGTCGTAATTGATCGACCAGCTTCGCTTGAAATCGGCTTCGGAATCCTCGCGGATGTGTTTTTTGTAGTACGCCGCGACGGAGTCCTCTTCGTTGCGCAAAACGAGATCGTCGTAGATCTGTTCCGCCTCGCGCTTCCTGCCCTGCACATAGTAACAGAATGCAAGCTGGTGCAGCATCTCCGTATCGAACGGCAGCGCGTCGCGCAGCAGCTCGAGCGCGGTCTCGGCGCGTTCGTATTCTCCGATCTCCATGAGGATCGGCGCGGCGTATCCGAGCTCCTCCGGCGAACAGTCGGCGTCGATCAGGATCTTTTTGCTCTGCTCCTTCGCCTCGCGATCCTGGTTCTGCACATGATAGATCAGCGTCATCAGCGCGTTCCCGCGGACGCTTTTGCTGTTGCGTTTAAAGAGATTGAACAACCGTTTCTTCGCTTCGTCGTACGCGCGCAGAGAGAACTGCATCATCGCGATCTCCATGTCGAGCATTTCGCTGTCCGGATGCTTGTCGGAAAGCGACAGAAGCAGATTCAGCCCCGAATCGTCGTTGTTCGAGATATACATCGCCTTTGCGCGGTGGATCGCGTCCAGAAGCGCGATGTCCTCGCTGCCGGTAAGCCCGATCTGCGCCTCAAGCTCCGGCTCGTCCTCGATGAGCTCCAGCATATCCAGCGCGCGGTCGGCATACGGACCGTTCGGTTCCCGTTCGAGACAGATGTGCAGGCATTGCGACGCCGCATGGAATTCTTCAAGCCCGACAAAGACGGACGCGATGCCGAAGATCATCTCGGCGTTGTTCTGGTTTTCACCGTTCAGCGAGCCGAGCAGAACGGACAAACTCTCCTCGAACCGGTGCATACGGTGCAGCGTTTCCGCAAACGCGAGGATGTACTCCTCCCGATCCGGCTCCAGAAGGTATGCTTTGCGCAGATACTGTTCGGCCTTCGCTAAATCCTCGGGTTCCGCCAGGTATCTGTTGCCGCGCTGATAATAGAATTCGGCGTTCTGCTGAAACGGGACGATGACGCCCGTTTCGCGTTCATTCTTCATGCGTTCCTCCGTCGTCGGTCGCTTCTGCCAAAAGCGCTTCGAGCGCGCTGCGGTCGAAACGGTAGACTTTTTCGCAGAACTGACAGGTCAGCTCCGCCTTTCCGTCCTGTTCGATCAGTTCGGAAAGCTCCTTCTTCCCGATCGAGATCAGCGCGCGTTCGAGACGTTCCCGCGAGCAGTCGCAGGAAAACGCGGGCGTCAGTTCGTTCGTAAACTCCGCGTCGAGATCCGAAAACAGGTCGGAAAGGATCGCCTTTAACCCTTCTCCCTCCGCGATCCGTGTTCCGATCGCCGGGATCCGGTCCGCGATCTTCATCACGCGTTCGATCGCTTCGTCGGGGCAGTTCGGCATCGTTTGTATGAGCAGTCCGCCCGCGCCGGTCACAAACCCGTCCGCGGCGTTCTCATGCACGCCGAGGTACACGATCGACGGCTGCTGCTCGCTTGCCGTAAAATACTGCGCGAAATCCTCGGCGATCTCGCCGGAGATCAGGTTGCACATACCGACATACGGCTCCTTAAGTCCGAGATCGCGGATCACGGTGAGTTTGCCGGAGGTTCCGACGTAGCCGCGCACGTCCAGCTTTCCGTCCGCACGAAGCGGAAGCTCCGCGCCGGGATTCGTCGCGTACCCCTTGACGAGTCCCCCGTTTCTGCCGACGCAGACAAGATTGCCGGACGGGCCGTTCCCTGCGAGCACGGCGGTCACGGTGTCGGTATCGTTCTTGCAGAGCGAGGCGACGACGGATGTTATCAGAAGCAGCCGTCCGAGCGCCGCGGTGGCAACGCGGGACAGGCCGTGCGTCTTCTGCGCTTCGCGCACAAGTTCCGTACCGTCGATCGCCGCAAAGCGAAGCGCGCGACCGGCGAGCATTCCGTGGATCAATGTATCGCGTTTCATATCAATTCTCCCTGATTGCGGCGAACTGGATCCGTTCGCCGTCGTTTCGTACCGGATCGCGCGTAAAGGCGTCGTATGCCTCGATACGGGCAAATCCGTTCTGTTCAAGCGCGTGCGCAAGCTCATCGACCGCGTGCGCGCGCTGCAGATGCGTTTCCGTAAACCGGTCGTATTGTTCGCCGCGCTTTACGAAAACCGTCAGATCCATTTCACAGAGCTTCGTTCGTGCATCGAAGCGGTTTTTCCAGATGTACGCATATTCGTCCGTCTCCTCGGTAAACGTATTGTTTCCGAGGATTTTGCGGAACTTATACGGGCTCGAAACGTCGAACAGCAGCATCCCGCCCGGCTTCAGACAGGCGTATGCGCGTCCGAAGAACGAACGCACGTCCTTCAACGACGTCAGATAATTCACGCCGTCGCACACACAGACGATCGCGTCGACCGGTCTGTGCACGGCAAGTTTTCGCAGATCCTGACAGACGAACACGACGTCCTTTGCGCCGGAAGCGAAGGCGTTCGATCTCGCTTCCGAAAGCATTTCCGGCGAGACGTCGCTTGCCGTCACGCGATAGCCAAGCCGATGAAGCGGGATCGCGTTCGCGCCGGTCCCGCACGCGCAGTCCAGAACGTCCCTCGCGCCCGCCTCCTTCAGAAATCCGTCCAGATAGGAGATCCATGCCGCGCGATTGACGTCGTGCATCATTTTGTCGTATACAGACGCAAACGCGCCGTACTGCCGGTTCATTCGTCCTCCAATCCTTCGGCGATCTTCATCAGCCGGTCGAGCCGGTGATACATGCCGGATTTCTGTATCTCCGCAAGGTCGGCAAGCTCCTGCACGCTCGCGTCCGGATGTTCCGCGCGAAGCCGCGCCGCCTGCTGCAAGCTCGCCGGAAGCGAAGCGAGTCCGATCTGTCTGTCGATCGTCCGGATCGCCGCCTGCTGACGGATCGCCGCATTCACCTGCTTGTCGAGATTTGCCGCCTCGCAGTTTGTCGTGCGGTTGACATAGTTTCTGACGTCCTTTTCCACGCGCACGTTTTCCAGCGTAAGCGCAGCGGACGACGCGCCGATCAGCGCAAGCATGCCGCTCACGTCGTCGCCGTCCTTCAGATAGACGATGAACCGGTCGCCGTTCCGAACGGAGATCCTTGCAGGCAGGTAAAACGACTGAACGAGTTCTGCCGCGGTTTCGGCAACGGATCTTGTTCGGAAGATCATTTCAAGATGATATCCGCGCTTCGGATCGATGCAGCTTCCGCTGCCGAGAAAGCACCCGCGCAAGAAAGCGCGTTTCGTTTCCTCGTTTTCAAAGACGCACGCAGGGATATCGGTCATCAGACGAAAGCCGTTGTCGGTTCGCACCATTGCGCCGGTCTCGAGCATCATTTTGTCGATCTCTTTTCCGGAAAGCGTGACCTCGTAGATCGGCTTTCTGCGGTGCTCGACGATCTTTTCCTCGACCACGGCGTCAAGGTCATAAAGCCCAAGCGCGATCGACGCGATATGCTTTGCCGTGCCGGGATTTTCGGTATGATAAAACAGGGACGGCTGCCGCGAAATGCGGATCCCGCCCGCGGTGAACGTCATGCCGGAAAGCTGCGCGAGGCGCTGTCCGGTGTTTTTGACGCGTATGCGGATCAATTCGTCCTTTGAGACGGAAGAAAAACTCATATTTCCTTTTTCTTTGCCCGAAGCTCAATATCCTGAAGCTCACGGCGCATATCGCGGTGATAGATGCGGACGGCATGTCCGTTCTTCCGGAGCCGGGCAGCCATCTCCTCCGCCGCGGCGACCGAACGGTGCCTGCCGCCCGTGCAGCCGAAGCAGATCCTGAGGATATGCTTGTCCTGCTTTTCAAACAGCGGCAGCATTTCGGTGACGCTCTGCTCCAGATGATCGAGGTATTCTTTCACATACGGCTGACGGAGCACGAAATCGCGTACCGGCTCGTCGAGCCCCGAAAGATACCGCATATCTTCATAATAGAACGGGTTCTCCACGAACCGCATATCGACGACCATGTCGGCGTCGACCGGCACGCCGCGCTTATAGCCGAAGCTCGAGAGCACGATCGACATCTGATCGCGGTTCATCTCGGGGATAAACTTCTCAAGGCACGAGGTCAGCTCCCTTGCGGGGATATCGCTGGTGTCGAGGAAAAAGTCCGCCGCGTTGCGGATGACCGCAAGATAGCCGCGCTCCGTGCGCACGCCGGATTCCGCTTCGCCGGAAAGTCCCAGCGGATGCTTCTTGCGCGTTTCGTTGTAGCGCAGTTTCAGCACGTCGTCCCGTGCGTCCAGGAACAGGATCTTGAAGGGCACGTCGAGCCGCTTGATCTCGCTGATCACCATCTCGGGGCTTCTCGACAGCAAGCTCTCGCGCGAATCGAGCGTGACTGCGGCATAGCGGATCGGCGGGTTCGCGTTTTCGCAAAGCGCGGTGAATTCGCGAAGCATCGGCGACGGCAGGTTGTCCACGCAGAAGAATCCCATATCCTCAAGCGCTTTCAGCGCAAGCGACTTTCCCGCGCCGCTCATGCCCGTAACGATCAACAGATCCATATGCTAACCCCTTTCAGATTCGTTTGACTTCGGGTTCAAGGGTAACGCCGGTTTGTTCCTTCACAACGCGCCGCACATGCTCGATGAGCGCGGAAATGTCCGCTTCGGTCGCGCGGTTTGCATTGACGATGAATCCGGCGTGTTTCGGCGACACCTGCGCTCCGCCGATCGAAAAGCCCTTTAAGCCGCACTGTTCGATGAGCGCGCCCGCAAAATGCCCCTCGGGACGCTTGAACGTGCTGCCTGCGGACGGCACGTCGAGCGGCTGTTTTTCCTTCCGCTTTTCCATACAGCGGAGCATGGTTTCCGCCGCCGTCCCGTCGTCCTCCTTCAATTCGAACGCCGCTTCGAGCGCGATCGCGTCCGGAAACGAGAACACGCTTCTGCGGTAGCCGAGATCACCGTCCTTGACGTCGATCCATTCGTCCCTTCCGTCCTTCAGAATGCGGATGCGTTTCAGAATCTGCCTGATCTCGCGGCCGTACGCGCCCGCATTCATGGCGCAGGCGCCGCCGACCGTGCCGGGAATCCCGCAGAGACATTCCATGCCCGACAGTCCCTTTCTGACCGTCTCACGTGCAAGCGAGGTCATCGATGTGCCGCAGCAGACGGTCACGGATGTCCCGTGACAGACGGGTTCGTGCAGCGGCGTGTCGAAGCGTATGATCCATCCGTCGTAGCCGCGGTCAGACGCAAGCACGTTCGTTCCCCTGCCCAAAAGCGCAAGCGGTACGCCGTACTGCTTCGCAAGCGACACGATTTCCGCGATCGCTTCATAGGAGCGCGGATGCAGCACGACGCGCGCCGGTCCGCCGACGCGAAAACTCGTCAGCTCCGACAAAGGAATATTCCGTTCCGCTCCGAACGATTCCGGAAGCTCCAAATTCCTCCAATTTACATTCATACCTGTATTATAACAAAAAACGTTGCGCGAAACAACACCTATCTTCTACATTCGTTCAAACGGATCCGGAAGCGTTCCTTCGCCTCCGCATCGCCGCCTGCCGCAAGCGCCGCGTCCTCTGTGAGCGCGTCGTACTGCGCGTTCCAGAGAAACGGATCGACCGTCGATACGGATTCATAGGCACGGAAAACCTGCTTGAGCCCCGCTTCCGGCGGCACGTTTTTTACGTCGGCGCGCACGGAAAGAAGTCCGAGCGGATTCAGCGTCTGCTGCGATTCCGGTTCCAGAAGAAACGCGATAAAATCGAGGATCACATTCGCCTTTTCATCGTCCGTTTCCCGATCGATCCCCATCCAGCAGACTGCGTCCGTGAAGCTGTCGACCGGCTCGATTTCCGCAAGCGCAAATCCGTCCTTGTAACGGATCAGATCGCCCGCGCGCCGCAGGTCGAGATACAGATCGTCTGCTTTCTCCTCCGACGCCGGGACGTAATCCGTTTCGCAGCGCGCCGCAAGGACCGGATCGGCAAAGTACGCCGTTTTGTGCCCGCCGTCCGGTTTTCTGATCAAACGGCAGTACCCGGAGAAACAGTACGGGATGCAGCGCTCGGTCCGGAACACCCCCTCGCGGTACGGAAAGTCCAACGCCGTGAGCGCCGCAAGCCGGTCGGGATACAGCGTGCCGGAAAAAAAGGAGTACGCGTCCGGACGTCTGCCGCGGTCGAGCCGTTCGTAAAAGTGCGTCTCGTCCATCCCTTCGATCTCAATAAACGTCCCTTTATGCTTTTTTTCATACGCTTCGGCGCGGGATTTCAGCCATTGCGTTATGCTTCCCGCATAGGGACGATGCCGGACGATATGACAGATCACGACGGAGCCCCGGTATCCGTCCGTTTTGCGGACGAACCGTGTGTCGACAAATTGTTCCTGCGCGCCCTTTACGAGCGCCTGCGGCGTAAACAGCAGAAAACAGACTGCTGCCGCGCATAAGATCATCCGAATATATTTCATGGTTAAAGCTATTCGACAAAGCATGTCCGTAATCGTGAAAGCATGTCCGTTTTCGCAAAAGGATGCGGCGGGTTTGTGCCGTATTTATATTTGAACCGGAATCGGAGGTGATTATATGGAACTGAACGCACAAAAACGAGGCCCGCGGCTGTTTGTCCGGCTGTCCGGAGAACTGGATCATCACAGCGCGGAACAGACGAGGATCATGCTGGATACGCTTCTGAAGGACGTGACCGTCCGCGAGCTCGTGCTCGATCTTTCGGATATGTCGTTTATGGACAGCGCCGGTCTCGGCGTCATTCTGGGACGCTTCAGAAAGCTCTCGATGCGCGGCGGCAAGCTGATCGTAAAGGGCATGAATACGTCGGTCGACCGCATCTTTCAGATGTCCGGTCTGTATGCGATCGTCGAAAGACAGTAAGGAGGCACGCTATG
>JAEEGL013609097.1_pt1 | contig 11007 bp, 12 predicted proteins | sample 9134231 | NCBI WGS metagenome assembly JAEEGL01 (sample SAMN16246548, study PRJNA631951) | gut metagenome | biome: gut microbiome; feature: rumen; material: fiber-attached | host: Bos | place: Iran: Karaj | collected 2018-10
CTCGAAGGATTGTTCGCAGTTGTTCATCACGACGGACTCTTTCAAACTGTCGGGGAAATCGTTCCACCTTGAATTTAAGCCGATAGAATGGACTGGCACGGAATATAAAGCGATGAAAGATAGTGTTGTGACGGGGGAAATTAAAATGGAATAGGTATGGGAATAATGATTGATACAAAGGCCTTTATTGTTGATGGCAATGAGTTGGTTTCTGAACAGCGGAATGAAGAGGAAAAAGTAGGACTCGAAAAAAAACGAAATATTAATGCCGAAGATTTTTTTATAAAAAAATGTTTTGGAATATTGGGGATTGTTCACAATTTTAAACATGATTTGGAGGCTTTATCCATAGATACAATGACGTATGAGAATGTTCAATCGCTTGTCGAAAAGTATGCCTCAAAACTCTGGACAGAAGCAAAATCAGCTGTTCAAAGTGGTACCTATGATGACAGACCATTGTATTGGGCTCGGATAAAAATGGAGGTGGCACTAAAAAATCATTTAAAAGGTAAATTGGATTCCGATATAGAAAATCTCATACAATTGTTTGAAGAAAAATCGAGGAATTATACAGGTATAAATTTTTCAAAAAAAACAGATAATTCAACAGGTGGGAAACCTAAAAAGAAAATTTTGATAACTGGGTTTGACCCATTTGGATTGAACGAAAACATTGAACAAAGTAATCCGAGCGGTGTTGTAGCACTTGCTTTACACGGAACAGAAATTTCTGATGAGGATGGAAATATCGGAGAAATACAAGCAATGATATTTCCTGTGAGGTATGAAGATTTTGATAAAGGGTATGTAGAACAATACATTTATCCTTATATCCCAAATGTGCATATGATAGTCACTATTAGCCAAGGTTATAAATATTATGATATAGAAAGATTTGCTTCAAAAAAAAGAACATCGAAAACATTAGATAATCTTGCACAAAACAAGCACATTATTTATTATAATATTGAAAATGGTATATTAACAAGAGTAAGCTATAATGATCTTCCAGAATTTTTAGAAACAACATTACCTAAAAATTCGATTGTTCCGGGAACTCTTGGCAATAATATAGTGGTCTATAATCAATTTTATTTAAGTTCAGTAAAACAAGAATCGTGGGATTGGTCTTACGTTCTACAAAAATTTGTAAATGAAGGTACAAAGGATATACAGGGACCTTCTCTTGGAGAAATATCCGTAGAAGGGTCTGGAGGGGATTTCCTTTCAAATGAGATTTTTTATAGAGTTTCTTTACTTAGGGAACAGTATAATTCAACTCTAAAAACAGGACATCTTCATTTACCGATAATACAATACTACCAAGCACCATTTTTTTCATTACAAAAAACACGTACAGAAGTAGAAAATACAAAAATAATATTACAAGATGCTCTTGATGGTTTATCGTAAAAAACAAATATTGTTTTTATTGGTGTTATTCTTCTCAATAGGGACCTATTCACAACCTGGTTCTTATACCTATCTTCGTATTTATCTTGACAAGATAGAAATGTATCAGGTAAATGTTTATATGAAATCTGATAATACGGTAAAATTAATAAATTCATATTTATATGATCGAAGTATCTCGTATTGTGATAATCTTGTGAATGAAAAGAATGTTCACATATATGAGGAACCCAATAAGGATATTTTTTTTATAGATTGTAACATAAGTAAATATTGTAATATAAGCAAAAATAAAGTAATAAACAAACAACCAAAGCTCATATTTGAAATTATTGATGTTGAAACAAGTGGAAAAATGTATCTTTATTGTTTTAATTTTGAGGAAATGCGTCAACATGATCCTGTTGTACTATGTTTAGATTTATCTTTGACCTTTGTAGCAGATGGGAAATATAAGATAAAATATGATGATTTTGTGGAACTTTCCCGAAAAACACCGTATAAAGATGCTGGGACACAGGAACTAAATCTTAATAAAATACTAAAAAATGTGAATTAAGGCGAGATGAGATATTTAGGTGGAATTAATAGCTATGATTAATTACATGATATAGTTTTCATTTTTCGTCTTTGACGCAAAGATTTATTTATTCCGTATAGAAACAAAGATATTGAGAAAATACAAAAAACTATTGCCATTAAGTTGAAATGCCCATAAAAAAGAAAACAAGCAAAGATACAGAAAATCAATGCACCACTATAAATCCCAAAAACATTTCCGTCAAATATTGAGACATCTACCTTGTCTATATCTAACGCATAAATAGTAGTTTTTAGTTTTGCACACAAAAAATCCACTATTTCTGGTTTATCGTCATATTCAACAACAATTGTAATTTTAAAAAAAGAGTTTTTCTTTAGTATTGATTTAAAACGAAAGTAAAAGGCGTTTTCATGGATTTCTATGCTTGGTTTTTGATAATCTGGATATTGGCAATCTTTAACTTTCACATCACGTAATCGACATGATTGTGGAACTTCAATTTTCAATAGTTCAATATCTTCCCCTTTAATATCTTCAGTACCATCATTTATAAGTACTATATTAACAATTGATAAATTACAAGTTATTTCTTTTCCTGAATAATATATTTTTTTCTCTGCTTTGATTTCTTGATTTTCATTAGAACCGCGTTCAAATCTTTCTCCATCAACCAATTCCAATGTCATTTTTTTGGGGGGGAAAAGGAAATGCCATACTTTAGGAACAAAAATACTTCCTAAAAAAATACTTCCAATAAAATCGAGTATATTTGATATGATTTCTATTGTTGCACTATCCATTTCGTTTTTAATATGATGCTCAACATGTTAAATCCTATAATATAAATTTTTAAATGCATATTACAAAGATCTTAAGAAAACACTATCATTATTTTAGAAGGCTTTCTCGATTTATTTTGCAATTCCTCCGATCTACAATTTTAAGAATATTCGTGTTGTTTATCAGTGCTAAAATAAAAAAAAGTAACTTTCGTCATTCCATTGAAAATAGGCTTTAAGAAAAAATTATTTCTTTTTGTTTACTTTTTCGCTCAATGCTTTACCAGCTTTGAATTGAGCAACTTTTTTAGCGGCAATCTTAATCTCTTTGCCTGTTTGTGGGTTACGACCTTTACGAGCGTTTCTCTTTCCAACTTTGAATGTTCCAAAGCCAATTAATTGAACAGTTTCGCCTTTCGCCAAAGCGTCAGAGATTGATTCTACAAAAGAGTTGATTGCAAATTCAGATACCTTTTTAGGTAATCCTGATTTTTCAGACATTGCTTAAACTAAATCTTGTTTATTCATAATAATATTTTTTTAGTTATTTTGAGCAAATATAAGGTTTTTGTGGATAATAGACAAATACATACGAATTAGAACAGTGCATTTACGATATAATGTAAGATTATATTGATGATGTAAAGATTCAGCATACGAACACAAAACTATTCTAACAACTGACTCGTTTTTGCCCAATAGAAGTATGCTTCAGGAAACTGTCGTTTCAATCGATTTAGCTTGTTTGTAAGCGTTGGTTGAATTGTAAGCGAGGATATAGACATAGGATTACCATTGTAGCGTTCGATGTTGGTATGACCTGTTTCGAGAAGAGTGGCGATATATGCGGCACGAGCTGAATCAACAATGGCATTGTCGATGGCGTAACCATCATGAAACATAAACGATTTGATACGAGAGACACCCCGCTGAAGCATCGTGAAATCCCCTTTGCCCTCGGTGCCACGTGTCGCAAGACAAAGGGCGGTCTGTCGGATGTCCTCAAAAATAAGTTTGGGATTATTCTCCATGCCTCTATAAGAAAGTTCCACTTCTGCAATACGATTGAATGATTTTGAAGTGATTTCAAGATTTTCTATAACGTCGAAAAGCCGTGAAACATCATAGAGTTGTTTGATTATTTCCATGCTACAGTCGTGTTCTTTCCCATCTTGTGTTTTCTTAACATACGGTATTCCTGTTGTGTTGGGAGCAAACGCAGTCAATTTGTCTCCAAGAATATCGCCGACTGAGGGTACTTTAACTTTGTTTGGCGTGCCTTCAATATTCAAGAATGGGCCATCGATTGGCAATTCCAGCACCTGTTCATAATGACATTCTTCGTTCAGCACGTCAAGCAGAATGCTTTCCTGCCTTCTACTATCGTCAAGAAAAGCGACATGATAATAGAACTTTGAATGAGACTTGGGAATACTGGAACTACGTTGTATTCGCTCGACAGGTCGATAATCAATGAACCCGAAGTCTTTGTATGCTTTCAGATATTGCTCGATGTCGGTGCCAGGAGGACAAATTATGTCAATGTCAATAGACAATCTATGACGAGCATCTTTCAACAACAGCATCAGACAACTGCCACCCTTGAAATGAAAAGGGCAATTGCTTTGAGCAAGCATATCCAACAATGAGAAAGCACGAATAACTTTTTCAATGATGTTTTTATCGTTAAAGTGATGTTCTTGTGATTTTTGGTCAATCCAATTTTTGGTAAAACATTCTTTACTTATCATTTCGAATTTGGTTTATAAGTGAGTTAATTTCATGACTGATATTTCTGCGTCTTGCGTAACGCATTAGTCGTTGTGTATTGACGGAATAAAGGTCGAAAGCAAGTTCATACATATTCAGCGATTCGGCACCACGCAAATAGTCAAAATCCGCATCTTTTTGTGTGTCAACCAGCAGTTTTTCAAGAGTTGGAACTTTTATGCCGTCGGCAATCATCAGAGGTGATTCAGTGACGAGCGTTTTTACGATGATACAATTAGTTTGTAGGTCAATGTAATCGGACATAAAAGTCGCATTGGGCTGACGATACACGTTTTTATATATTTTTTTCAGTTGGATAAAAACCGATTCAACAGCATCGCGGTTAGTTTCAACATAAATTGCGTTATTGATGGACAAGTGATGCTGAAAGGAAGACAGAATACTACCATCATAAACACAGAAGTCAGTAAACGGAAGTTCCGCCTTCAATTGGGAATACAACTCCTTGGTCTGTTCAGTAGGCACATAAGAGAATGTTTGTTTTTGTGCAATAGCATATTTCCCCTGACCAACCCGTACCAGTTCGTTATCCTTTGCCAAGGAACTAAGGTATTGTTGAGCGGTGACAGGATTCATACCATAATCATTTGCCAAAGATCGGGCATTGACTATGAAGTGGGATTGAGCAAACTCCAGTATTTGTCTTTTACTTGCATTCATATACTCTTGTATTTTTTTACAAAAATAATATAAGTTCGGCAATAAACAAAATTCATTGCCGATTTTATATAAAAAATTATATCGGTCTTCCATATCGTCCATGTGAGGTGTGAATGAGAGTTCCGATTTGACACCAGTTTTTAACAAAACGGTCGGCTGTAGTTTCGGGAATGTTTAGCGACTGGGCTATTTCTTGGAACTGCTTACGGTCGAAGTTTGTGGGAAGATTATCTAAGAAAATCTGTTTGATTTGTGTGGATTCCTGGGCAGAACAATCTTGGCTGCCATCTTTCTTGTTATTGCCAGGAAGCGAGCAGAACACTTTTTCGGTGTGCCGTAGAAGTATTTTTGCCATTGTAATGGCCGAACGAAAATCGGCATCGGAACAAACTATCGGAGTGCGATAATTGCCAGTGTCGCACATTCGTAGCGTTGATAAAATCATAGCAATACGGAACGTGATGATTCCCAAACGACGGATGGAGCCAAGAATGTCCAAACCAAGAATTGACGCATAGTTTTGCTGAATATCCTTGAAGAACTCATTGAATTCCTTTCGTTGAGGTTCGGTGAAACAGAAACGCATCGGCTTCATTGCTTTTAGGGAATTGTAGTATTCCTCAAATTTGTGTCCCAATAGTTCAAAAGAGCTGTCGTCGGTGCAATCGTCATCGTCGGAAAACACATCGTTCCATTCCATACGAATGTTCATGTAATAGAACAAAAAACGACTAAATAACCCATTTTCCGCATCGGGGATGAGGTTTGTTATTTGGCGAGGTGTACCAGATAGAAGAACGGAAAATTTTGGTTTGTCGAGTTCCACAAATTCGTTTTCCTTGCGACGATTGTAGGAAATTGGCTCGTGGTGGAACGCCTTGCGAAGTCCGTCGGAGAAGTTTCCGAAATCGGAATTGAAGGTATTGGCAAGCGTGTCGCCTTCGGTTTCGAACATAAGACCAACGCCGTCGTTGTCGTTGAGAACCTTGTACACCGATGTGGCACTGCTATTGGCAGGCATAAACAAAGTACGCAAGGGGGGTTCTTCGGGTTGTTCGTAGTCGTGATTTTTTCGGTTGGCGACATATTCCGCCTGTTTGCGTTTATAGTCCTCGTATTCTGCTTTGTTGGTTTCACGCAAATGCTTCTGAATAGGTTCGACCAACTTACGACAGAGCGACAAGCGACCTTTTCCTGCCGATGCCTGGGCTGTGATAAAAACAAATAGGTTTGGATAAACATCGCGTTTGTTGTACACGCCATAGATGTTTGGCAGACACGCAGAAAAGACGGTGATAGAGCCAAGAATGAGCAAGTCGGCATCTTCGTCGGACTTGGCTTTGCCGACAATTTGAGAAAGCAGATACGGAAGATTGTCCTTGATGAGGTTGGAGAACGTTGGCATCGGTTCTTCTTTGCCAATCGTTATAGGGGAAAATATTGGAGATTTTGGAGATATTGAAGATTTGGGAGTCTCTTTTTTCTGTAAATCTCCAAAATTGTCAATAATTCCAATAATGTCGGTTAGCAATTTTGGCGTTCTTGACAGAAGAATGTTAATTCCCGCTTTTTTAGCGAGAAAGAAAAGTGTTCTAATGGTGATTCCCTCTCTATTTGAGGAAAGACACCGAGAATACTGCTCGTTGGTTTCCTTTTCGGTGTAATTGTGGTAGAAACGGCTTAACCGTTGAAAGAACGGACGTCCGTTTTCGCCAAGGGCATCAACCAAAGCAAAGCCAAGTTGCAGCCATTCATTATAAGTCGGTGCAATATCGACGGCTGCCTGTTCTATACGAGAGGTAAGTTCTTCAATGGCGTTGGGAATATCGTCGTTCTTCCATTGTTGAGGGTAGAAAGGTCTTTTCATGGTTCTAACAAAAGCGGATTTATAAAAACGGATTGGTCGTGTGGTAGGTAGCATGCTCGTGACACATCTTTTCCAGATGTGTCGATTTGTATTCGGTAGGTTTGCCGAATATATTTTTCTACTGCCTGAAAGTAGTCCAGATGGCTTGCGTAGAAAGCGGATTTCGTGTCGCGAACTTCGATGGGAATAACCCATTTTAGGCCGTTGCCGGAAGGACTACGAAAGAGTAGCATTGTTTCAAAGTATTCGTCTTGCAACAACTTGTATCGAAGTAGCTCGACGGACATTGCGTTTTGTTCGTTCCGTGCCGTATCACATTCATACGAATACAGCCCATCAAAATCAATGCAGAGCAGATTTGAGTGTTCGACAAGATGTTTGTCCTTGCGTTCGGAGAAAACGCCTGAGAACGTACAATAATCGAAATTGTAACACTTGAATTTCTGTGCCTGTTTCTTGTCGATGATTTTACGCAAACTTTGGGTGTTCTGCGCAGCAGAATCGCCCTTGATGTAATTGTAAATGTCAACAAGAGTGACTTCGGAATACGGATGGGTGTTGTTGATTGGAGATTTGAAGAATGAAAATCTATTTGTTTCCATAGATGATGTTTGAGGTTAAAAGACTATCGATGTCGGCTCGTCGATAATAAATCTTGTTTCCTAACTTGGTATAAGGAATTACGCCTTTTGAGCGTAATTCCTGTAGTGTTCTCAAAGAGATGTGCAACTGCATAGTTACATCTTGATTGTCGAGCCAATCATCGGAAAGGGATTTCGATTGGTTGGCGAGCGGACAGATGAATGTTTGGGAATCCATTGGTTAGTGCTTTATAGGGTGTTGTCTTAAATATTCAGAAATGTCGGAACGGATTTCAAAAGAACTTTTTTTCTTGTCAATAAGAAGCCATTGTTCCACTTCGGATTTTAGAAATCGAATTCTTCTGTTTTTCTTATAGTATGGTATTTCATTCTTGGCAATCCAATTGTAGATAGTTTGCTTTGTTGGATGTTCTGGAAGATATTCGCATAAATCTTCAACAGTGAGCCAAGATTCGGTACTATCCTGTTGTGTGTTGTCTTTGTCGTGTAGCAAACAAAGATTACTAATCATTTTTTTGATTTCACTAATTTGGTGATTCATTTCAGCCATTACCTGAGGCATTGCGTCAAAACTTATTTTTGTATCTATCATAAAATAATTATTAAAGGTTTTTAGTTGCAGATAAGACTATGTGGCATAGAATTATCTTAAAACGGGTGCAAAAGTGCTTTAATTTTTTTTATTATGCAAATGCAAAAAGCCCTGGAAGCCTTACAGAATGTTGATTAAGGCTATTTTTTCATAAATAATTATAAATTGCTGTAAATAACAATAAAAAAAATTGCGTTTTTTATAAAAAATTTTTTTTCAGCGGTTTACATATCCAATGTTATTGAATTTGCAGCTTCTTCTTTTTTCTTGTCAATAATATGAGCGTAAATTTGTGTTGTGGAAATTTCCCGATGTCCCAACATTTTGCTAATAGTGTATAAATCAGTACCATTTGAAAGTTGAAGCGTCGCAAATGTATGTCTAAAGCAATGGAATGTTACATTTCTTGTTATTCCTGCGGCTTTAAGCCAGGGTTTTATGCTCTCTGTGGCATGCTGAACGGTGGAAAGTCCGTCAAAAACCAATTCGAACTCTTTTTTTCTTTCTCCACAAATTTCACGTGCTTGTGCTGAAATTGGCATATATTCAATTCTCTTGGTTTTCTTCTGCTGAAAATGAAGTTGCGTTTTACCATCTGATTCAACAATTTCTTTCCATGTTAATTTATAAATGTCGCAGTGTCTTAATCCTGTTAATGCGGAAAACAAAGCTGCACGTTTTGTTCCCTCTGATTTGCATGGTGTTTTCACCAGTTTGTTCAACTCTTCTAAAGTTAGATATTCTCGTCGGGTTTCTGGTTTTTTGAAACCTTCGACAAATGCGGCAATGTTGGTTGTGAAGAAACCATTGTCAAAAGCTTGTCCCAATACGGACTTAAACAATGTGAAATAAGCTGATTTTGAATTTTCAGAGAATTTTTTGGTCTGCCCATATTGGTTTCTACTTGCTTCCTGAGTTTCTATATAGAATCGAAAATCTTTTGCTAATTCAATTGTAATATCCTTACAGAGAATAGAGTCTCTTTTTAGAAAATCAATAAATATTTCTAAACTTCTTTTCCAATGGAATGCGGATGTCTGAGAATTTGAAAGAGCTTTCTTTTGAACAATACTTCTATAAAATTCAATAAAATCGGTCTCCAGCTTTTGATTTATTTCTTTCTGCCTAATGTCTGCCTCAGTGTATAAATCTTGATTGTCGTATTCGTGTTGCCGGATGTTTTTTATGCCATCAGCATAAATGCAAGATTGTTGGTCAATCTCGTTTTTACATTGAATAATACCAGCAGCATCTCTTTTAGGATGAAATGTTTTTTCTCCAGTATTGTTTGTTCTTGCAATATGCTTTTTGTCCCAAATGGGAGTTGTAATAATTCGATTAAGGTATTCACGAACACGAATCATTTTATGCTTCTGCAAATCATATACAGGATATGCTTCAATGTAAAGATACCATTCGTCCTTAAATTCGTTTTTTCTTAGTTTCACAGAAACCTTTGTTTTGGTGAATTGCTTTTTCATGAGGTGTTATTTTATTTTTTTGTTTGTTGGATTTAATAGAGCATCAATTTCTACACGAGGAACAAAGACGTGGAATCCTCGGTGGCAGGTCGGAATGCTGTGAGAATCGACCGCGCTTTTCACTACTTTGAAATCTAATTTATACTTATCGCATACTTCTTTCATTGTATAGCAGTCTCTTTCGTCAAAGTAATATGCTTTTGGTGCGTCTTCTGCGATATGTGTCACGTTATTGATAATGGAATCTACAGGAATGAATCTTTTCTCTAAATCAGTTTTGCTGATACGTAACATTCTTGTTCCAAAATTAACTGTTGTTACTCTTCCTAATTTTATTTGTCTATATATGGTATGTTTTGAAACCTGGTATAGTTTGCAAGCTTCGGAGACTGAAAGAAAATCTTTCTCCTTGATTTGCATTGCAAATTTTTGCAGTCGTTGTTTTTCTCTTTCTTGCTTCTTTCTTTGGTAAACATAACTTGCGGAACAGGTATTACTACAACAAATTGTATCAATTCTTCTTGCAATAAAATACTTGCCACAAAAACCACATTTCTTCTCTAATTCCATGTTTGCGTAAAATATTAAAAATCAACTATATAAATTTATTTTTGTTTCTTTGTATTAAAGGTTAAGTCGTTGTACAAATATGGTACAAATATAATATAATTTGTTTATGTTTACATATAATTGTTTATAAAATTTCAGAAAATAAAAAAGGTGTAAATGATTGATTTACACCTTTGAATATAATTTTCTATAAAATAGAATAATCAAGAAATACGCCTTCTATTTATCGCGGACATACACTCTCACCGTAGAACCGCAGAAATTGAAATTCTTGCGCAGTTGGTTCTCCAAATAGCGTTTATAGGGGTCTTTTACATATTTTGAGTTACTGCCGAAGAATACAAATGCTGGATAGGGCGTAGGTAATTGGGTTACATACTTGATTTTAATGTTTTTACCTTTCACTGCTGGTGGCGAGAATCTGTCGATTGCCTCAAGCATAATCTCGTTCAATCGTGCGGTTTGAATTCTGCGTTTGCGGTTTTCATATACTTCACGGATTTTTTCAAGTATTTTTTGAATGCGTTGTTTCTCCAAAACCGAAGTGAAAATAATGGGAACGTCGGTGAATGGTGCGATTTTTTTTCGAAGAGTTTCTTCAAAATCACGGGCGGTATTTGTCGTTTTGTCAATTAAATCCCATTTGTTCACGCAAATCACAACGCCCTTGTTGTTTTTTATAATCAAATGAAGAATATTCATATC
>JAEEGL015213084.1_pt1 | contig 11007 bp, 4 predicted proteins | sample 9134231 | NCBI WGS metagenome assembly JAEEGL01 (sample SAMN16246548, study PRJNA631951) | gut metagenome | biome: gut microbiome; feature: rumen; material: fiber-attached | host: Bos | place: Iran: Karaj | collected 2018-10
GGCTACCGCTACACTGGTCTCGCTGCAGACGAAGAATAACGACCTTCATTAGCATATTTATATAGTTTGCGGCCTCGTTTTCGTGAAGAAGATGAGGTCGTTTTTTTGTCCGTTCGAAAGAGAACAATATGTCGAGCTGTCCTTCGGGGCGGCTTTTTGTGTTTATGCAAGTGTAAAAAAGTGTATAAAGTTCGTAAGTGTCTAATAAATAGCAATATACGTATTTAGCAGCACGCAAATCATCGCGCAAAAAAGCTGATAGTTATAGCCACTTTTCCACCTTATTTAGACAAAATTACCCAATGAATGTTAATAAGTGTTGTCATTTTTGCGATGTTGAGTAGTGTGAAAATGCTCATAGAAAATGAAACTTATAAATAGGAATGATTATGAAACGAACAATGTATTGGCTCGATGGCTAACGGATGTCGTCTGTAGTTTTGGTTGCATGTGTCGATGTCAGTATACATATGTATAGTGTCGGCCGATGCTTCCCCATTATAGTTCTACTAATCAAATAAAAAAGGAAATCAGAGAATCAATCTATATAAACAAAGGAGTGTTATGAAATATTCTTATTTCGTTCTGCCTGCGTTGCTATGTGCAACGATTCTTGCTGCCCCAAGTGTTACGATGGCACAAGATACGCAGCAGACACAACAAGAAAGGACTATCAACGTTTCGGGTGTGGTAGTCGATGAGCAAGGCCAGCCAATGCCTGGTGTGGCAGTATACGTAAAAGGAACTACTACTGGTTCTGCAACCGACGGCGAGGGTAAATTCTCCGTGAGAGCGTCAGCAAATGCCGAACTTCAGGTGTCGTTCATTGGCTACGAGACTAAGATTGTAGCTATTGATGGCCGCGAGGATCTTGGCTCTATAGGAATGGTATCGGAACTGACGGAGCTCGACCAAGTGGTTGTCGTTGGTTATGGTACGCAGAAGAAAGTCGACCTCACCGGTTCGGTAGCCGTAGTTGATGCCGACGAGATGAAAAAGGTATCTAACTCCAACATCTCTACCATGCTCGAAGGTAAAGTGGCTGGTGTACAGATTACCTCCGACGGTCAGCCAGGTGCCGACCCAAGTGTACGTATCCGCGGTATCGGCTCGTTTGGCGACACAAGTCCGCTCTACGTCATCGACGGTGTGCCAATGGGTACAAGCATTCGCGACTTCTCACCTAACGACATTGAGACAATCCAAATTTTGAAAGACGCTTCTGCTGCTGCTATCTATGGTTCGCGTGCTGCCAATGGCGTTGTCATCATAACTACTAAAAATGGTAAGAAGAATCAGCCATTGCGCGTAGAATATAAGGGCTACTTCGGTATCGACAATGTAGATAAAGATACCTACGAAGTGATGGAGACCGACGAGTTTGTGAAGTACATACAAACGGCTTGCGCTAACTCAGGTTCGTCGCTTCCAGCAGGCTACAATCCAGAATCTGAGCACTATTTCTTGAAGTCGGGCAATAATGTAAATACCGACTGGTTCGATGCAGTGTTCAAGACTGGCAAGCGTCAGAATCACAACGTAAATATTTCTGGCGGTGGCGAGAATGGCACATACAACGTCGGCCTCGACTACTTCGACCAGAAGGGTGTGGTAGAGGGTACAGGTCCTAACTACAAGCGCTACACCGTGCGCGCCAACAACACTATGGATGTGAAGTTCCTCAAGATTAGAACTGGTTTGGTCTATTCACATTCCGACCAAAACAACATGTCAATCTCTAATGGCAATGAGTACATACAAGGTTTGAGCGGCGAGCAAGGCAACTTCATGACCTCGATACTCGTTATGCAGCCAACCATCAAAGCTGTCGACCCATCTACTTGGGTGCTCGATGAAGCATACAGCGATGCTGCCAACTATCCTTACGATGCTTATGGCTACGGTGTATATTATAAGGATATTCACGGCGAAATTGCTCAGTCGAACCCATTGGTACTCAACAATATCATTCAACGTACATATCAAGTGGACCGCTTCGTAGGTACGGGTAGTATGAATGTTGACCTCATAGGAATGTTCAAGCAAAAATCAGAAAATCACAAACTTTCTTACAACTTGAACGTTTCGTATAGCAAGACATACTGCAAAGATCTCGTTTGGATTCCATCGTGGTATCAGAGCGAGAAAATCAAGCAGACCGTTCAATCGTCGCGCCTCGACGAAGGTTATCGCCAATATACCGATGCGCTCATAGAGAATACTCTTTCTTATGAAGGCACTATTGCTGGCGTACACCACATCAGCGCCGTAATCGGTCAGACGTTCGAGAGTGAATATTATCACACGCTTTCGGCATACGGCACAGAGTATAGCTCGCCTATCTATTTGCAGATTTCGAACGCTGCCAACCGCGATGCCTCTTCGTATGAAGACGAGCACACCCTCGCATCATACATCGGTCGACTCAACTACGACTTCGACCAGAAATACCTCCTTTCAGCTACCGTACGTCGTGATGGTTCGAGCCGTCTTTCAAGCGACGACCGTTGGGGCTGGTTCCCATCAGTATCAGTTGGTTGGCGTCTCGATCGCGAAGATTTCTTCCCTGTCGACGATGAACTCATCAACCTCTTCAAGTTCCGTGGTAGCTATGGTATACTTGGTAACGAGAATATAGGTAACTATCAATATATGAGCACAATGGCTCGTAACAATTTTGCATACTCATTCGGTGGCGACATAGTTTATGGTTCAGCCGTATCTACCTTCACCAACAACTCTATAGCTTGGGAGAAGAAAAAATCTACCAGCGTAGGTTTCGACTTGGGTATGTTCAACGGCGCTCTTGAGTTCACTGCCGAATGGTACAAGAACGTCAGCGAAGACCTTCTCTACAGCGTGCCTGTGCCTGTAACGGCTGGTACGAGCAATTCTACCGTAACCATGAATGCTGCCGAGATGGAGAATAGCGGTTTGGAATTTAGCGTTACTTATCGCAACCACAATCGCCCAATCAAGTGGGAAGTTTCGGCTAATGCTTCTACACTCAAAAACAAAGTTACCTCGCTCGGTTTTGGTAATAACTACTATCTCACTGGCGACTACATGACCGTTGTCGACGAGGAACTTGGTCAGTTCTACGGATATAAATATGCAGGCATAATCAAAGATCAAGCGCAACTCGACGAACTCAATAGCCGCGCAGTAGCCAAAGGCGTTGAGAGTGGTCAATATCAGATTGGTGCTCGCGTTGGCGATTGCTACTACGAAGATGTCAACGAAGATGGCCAAATCACAACCGACGACCGCGAGATTCTCGAGTCTGGTATGCCTGCACTCAACTTCGGTCTTAGCGGCCGCTGCGAGTGGAACGGCTTCGACCTTTCGGTTTCTACATACGGCGCTCTTGGTTACCACGTAACAGACCATATCTATAATACTATTACGAGCTGCTATGGTGCTGGCAACAAAGACCCACAAGTGATGTCGAACGGCTATCCTAACGTATACTATTCGTCTACCGAAGCAGGCCACACCTCGCTTGCATGGAACGACCTTATGAGCAGCCGTAAGATTCAGAACGCAAACTACTGGAAGATTGCCAACGTAGAACTTGGCTACAACTTCAAAGACGAATGGTTTGCTGGTGTGGTTTCTAACGTTCGCCTCTACGTGAGCGGTCAGAACCTTGCCACCATCACTAAGTACAAAGGCTACAATGTCGACTATGCAGCAGGCACCTTCACGCCAGGCTACAACTATTGTTCGTTCCCTACGCCACGTACTATTATGGTAGGCTTGCACTGCACATTCTAATACATAGCTAAGTAGGATTAGAAACCATTCTAAAACAATTAATTGACAGAAGATTATGAAAACAATATTCAATATAGCACTTTCGGCTTCTTTGTTGCTTGCTGGATTTACGGCGTGCGAGGACGAGCTCGACGTTGTCAATCCTAACCAACAAACAACGCTGACCTTCGGCGCTAACCAATCTGAGCTGGACGAAGTGGTTCTTGCTTGCTACAACCGTATCCGCATCGAAGGTACGTTTGGTCGCGTGGGTTATCTCTACGAAGTGGTTGCTGGCGACGAAGTAAACTCCTATTCCGATAACGATTGGTGGCGTCCATACGACTACTTCAGCTCTATCTCGCCATCCGATGGTCCCGACTGGCCTTTCCGCGATTGGTATTATACTATAAATACGTGTAACCAATGTCTCTACTATCTTGGCAATTCGTCGCTCGACCCTAATAGTGAAGCATACGCCAAAATAAAAGGTCAAGCTTTGTTTATTCGCGGTTTGGCATACTACGAGCTTGCTACATATTATCAAGATGTGCCATTGATTACTACTTATGAGGTATCTAGCTTGAACGATTTATATGTAGCTACCACGCCACAAGCCGAAGTTCTCGACCAAGTAGAAGCCGACTTCGCCGAAGCAATGACGCTCCTACCCAAACGCGACGAAGGTGGCGAATGGGCTAAAGGTCGCGCAACGTGTGGAGCTGCAGCTGGCTACTACGCACGCGCGCTCATGTTCCGCCACAAATTCAGCCAAGCTCTTCCTGTGTTGAAAGACATCATTGCAGGTAAGTATGGTACGTATAAACTCCTTGCCGACTATGGCGACAACTTCCGTTCGACTGTAGAAAATCAAGAGGAATCACTCTTCGAAGTTCAGTTCTTGGATTGGGGCATTGGTGGCACCGTGATGGAATGGACTCCAGTCAACAACGACAAAGCTTCGTCGCAAGGCCAAGCGCTCGAAACAGTATTCTCTGGTGGCGATTATGGTGGCGGTTGGAACGACCTCGGCTCTACGCCTTGGCTCTATCAGACCTTCAAGAGCCAGAAAACTACTGCCGGCACTGTAGATCCACGTCTCTATTGGACTCTCATCTCATACGAAGACGACTACAACAATATGTCGGGCTTCGAAAACAAGGCTTACACACTCGACGTAGCTCAGCACGTCACCACTGGTGCTCACAAAGGTATTTCGGTATGTAAGCATACTACTGCACGCGAGAACCTCTATCAAGTTGTTGCTGCTGCAGGTTTGAGCTGTGGTGTAAATATTCGCCTCATGCGCTATTCGGACGTGCTTTTGCGTGCTGCCGAGTGCGAAAACGAAGTCAATGGTCCTACGCAGCAAGCTATCGACTGGATTAACCAAGTGCGCAGCCGTGCTGGCCTTGCTAACCTCAAGCTTGCCGACTTCAACACCGCCGATAAACTTTTCGAACAGATTGCCAACGTAGAACGCCCAACAGAGTTTGGCTGCGAACACGGCAGATTCCAAGATATTATCCGTTGGGGCTGGCTCTACAAAGACGACCGTCTTGCTCAACTTCGCAAACACGGCTGTACGTATTGGGACGATGCTGAAAAAGTTGGCACCTTGCCTACCACTGTCGATGAGGCTCAAGACGATCCATTCTCACATTGGATTGCTGGTCACGAATATTTGCCTATCCGCGAAAGCAATTTGGATGCTAACCCAAATCTCAAAGGCAACTCGGCAAACAAAAGCACCTCTAACTCAGCATTCTACGAAGGTTACAACATTCACCCTGTTGTTGCTGGCATAGGTGTACAATAAATAATTAAGGAGTAGAGACGTGGTCCGCCGCGTCTCTACTAAAAAAACGATAAAACAGATTTCTAATTATGAAAGCAAATAAGATAATAGCAGCATCGTTTATAGCGCTTACTGTAGCATCTGCCACAATGACGGGCTGCTACGAAGGCGATATATACGACGTTGGTCAACCCGACTGGATGTCCGACAGCATTGCAGCAATTGCAGCACGAAAAGCCAATCAACCAGCCACTTCGGACGAGATAGAGGGCTTCATGGAAGATGTATATACCATAGGTAATACCGACTTCTCATCTGGCTGGTGGGCAGCATTCTCTAAGTATTATGTGATTCCAGAAAACGGAGTTTGGATTTCGCAATTCACGCTAAACATAAACCCCGATGCGACGAATACTTATAAAAACTTCGCGCTCATACTTACCAATGATGTCGACCGTGGTGGCGATGGCTACAAAGAGTATGGCGCAATCCGCTACGACTTCCAGCCAAGTGGCAACTCCGAATGGGGCGACTACATCGACCGCAGCCTTGCTACGAGTAACCTCGAGTTTGCTACCGACACCGACGAAGGCGTTGACAAACTTGCAGGCAAGGTAACCCTTACCATCGACCGCAGTGCCGGAGGTCTCGTAGTTACTATGACTAATGGTGATATTACTAAGACCTACACGCAGACAACTCCAATTGTTAACCTCAATGCCGATGCTGCTAACACCAACATACGCGCATTCCTCGTGCCCGAAGGTTCTTACATAGACTTCATTGGCACTACCATCGAACCTATTGGTGGCTGCACCTCGAAGGAAGATAAACAGCCATTGTCGTTGTCGTTGTCGGGCGTTCCAAGTGAGGTGCTCGCAGGCACAACGCTTAGCGAAGCTATGGCTAACGTAACTGCCATTGTAGAATTCGAGCAAGGCGTTTCTAAGACTGTTACGGCCGAAGAACTTCAGTTTGAGGCTATTCCTAATATGGAAGATTTGGGTCAGAAAACTCTTATCGTTCTTTATAACAAGACATTCAAGGGCGTAATTACCGAAAAATCTATCATCGCAAGTAAGACGTTTGCTGTGGTGAAAGAGCTTTCGGCATACACACAAACTGTAGTTGTTCCTTCTCCGATCAACTTCGGTGCAGACGACAATAGCTCTGCTTGGTGGTCTATGCATACTGAGAATATCAAGGTTGAGCCAAAGGAGACCAAGGTTGTTACGTTCACCAACTATACTTCGGGTGTAGAGAATTGGAACAACTTTGTTATCGTACTTAACAAGCAAAACGTTAGCGCAGAATATGCCGTTGTGCGTGCCGACAACTTTGGTTGGGGCGATGGCTATGCAGCATGTACGCCGAGCGGTGGTCAAGCCGATTGGGCTACCTGGCGTGCGGCTATGGACGGCGCTAAGGTGACGGCTTATATTACTAACAACGGCGATGGTACGGCTAACGTGAAAGCTGTGATGGTCGGCAACGACGGCAATACCTACGTTCAAGAGTACAATGGCATCAATACTATCGACCCAGACGATATGTATTTCCGCTTCACGGTAGATAACTGCCATTTGGTATTCGATAACGAGCTTGGTACTGCAGATTGCGCTACTGCTTGGTGGACGGCATTTACTCCAAACGTGAAGATTGCGTCACATCAGATTTGCACTATCAACTTCACCAACTACACAAGTGGTGCAAGCAACTGGAATAACTTCGTTGTAATACTAAACAAGGAAGACGTTAGTGCAGAGTATGCCGTTGTACGTGCCGACAACTTTGGTTGGGGCAATGGCTATGCAGCTTGTACTCCAAGTGGCGGTCAAGCCGATTGGGCTACTTGGCTTGCTGCTATGAATGGTGCTAAGGTTACTCTTACTATTGCTAACAATGGTGATGGTACCGTTGATATAAAGGCCGTTATGGTTGGTAATGATGGTAATACATACACCCAAGATTACATCGGCATAAACACTGTCGACCCTGATGACTTGTATTTCCGCTTCACGGTTGATGGTTCGTACATAGTATTCGAGTAATTCCATTATATCCACTAACAAAGAGCGAGAGTCGCAAGTTGATGCTTGCGGCTCTTTTTTTGTTTGGTATGCGCGCCTCTGCGTCTGCAATTGTGGTTGACATGCTGTTGTCGGATTTCCCCTCCATCAAAATTTCGGACGCGCTGAATTTTATCGAGTCCGCATGGTAGAGACGTTTCATGAAACGTCTCCATCAAAAAATGTTTTCTGCATTCCCCATGCACGAAATAAAACAATTAACATATATTTGCTTTTGACGGTAAATCCCTCAGAATCATAGACTATTAATATACGTTTAATCCTAAAATTTAATCTTTATGTTACAAATCAGCTTCCCTAGCGTATCGAAGTACGATAACGCGCTCTACTACTCACTTATCTCCGCCATCGACGAACGTATGACGGCTTACAAAGGCACAGAAAAACAGCTCACCGAATTAGCTTCCTCCTTCCACACGAGCTGCGAACGCTATGCTGCCGCCTATAAGCAGTCTACTAAGTCGTTTCTCACCGACACCATTGCGCAAAAAGATTCGGCTCGCGACAAAATCACCCAAGTAATCGAGAATGTGGCTCGCTATTGGGCCGAATTGCCCGACGATGACGATGCTTTGCATGGCAGACACATCAGCCAGCCGTTCAAAGATTTCGATTATCGCCGCAACGAGGCACTGCTCGCGCAAAACAGCAAGTGGCAGAACATAGCTCAAGTGTTTGCCAAAGCAGAACAAGCCGCCGACCTCGCTACTATGGGTCTCAGCACGCTTGTGCAGAAAGCCAACACCCTCACACAAGAGATTGTCGACCTCATGGCGCAGCGCAACGAGGACCAATCTACCTACATGGTGGGCGAAATGAAGTCTGCCCGCACCGAAAACGAAGCACTCTTCTTGCAACTTATGCAGTATATAAATGCCCTGCTCGTTGTCAGCCCAACAGAAGCCATAGAGCAGACGGCACAATACATACAGCAAGACCTAAATAAGGTGGAGCAACAGTATCAGCAAAGCCATAAGCGCAAGAAAGCGGACGATGGTGCAGTAGAAACACCAGCTACGCAAGAATAAATTCATAGATAGTTACTGTTATCAACCGTCATCGAAGACCTCGGTGGCGGTTTTCTCTTGTATATAGGAAATGCATTTTCACGATTGATTGGGACTTGCTGAGCGTCAGATACGCCTTTTCACGACTGATTGGGACTTGCTGAGCGTCAGATACGCGTTTTTACGATTGATTGAGGGTTGCTGAGCGTCAGATACGCGTTTTCACGATTGATTGGGACTTGCTGAGCGTCAGATATGCGTTTTTACGACTGATTGGGACTTGCTGAGCGTCAGATATGCATTTTTACGATTGATTGGGACTTGCTGAGCGTCAGACACCCATTTTCATGACTGCTTGAAATTTTCCGACGTTGAAATAGAGCCATTTATGAGCATTATGGACGGCGTTATATGGTAGAGACGTTTCATGAAACGTCTCCTTGCGGATGATGCGGACGATTTCTACACACAAGCAGTGTTAACAAATGAAAAATAAATCCAATAGTATTACTTTTGTCAAGCCCGAATGGACTCCTTATTGATTGTAAACTAACTATATATATTTATATCAATCCCTTATATCAATGAGTATGAAAAACAAAATTCTACTAACAATTCTTTTTTCCTTCCTTGCACTTATGCAAGCGAAGGCTGCTTGGAGTCTATCAGCAGATAGCACTCTTACTATTACAAGTGATATTGAGTATGATTATTCCAGTGAATATCCCTGGTATACAAAAGTTTCAGCTATTAAGAAAATAATCATAGCCGAAGGAGTTACCACTATTGGTAGCGGTGCTTTCGTTCAAGCCACTAACTTGACAAGCGTTGAAATAGCTTCAAGTGTTACTACTATTGGTGATTACGCTTTTTATCTGTATTCAGACAATTTGGTAAGTGTAAATATACATACACCTTCTAACCTTAAATCTATCGGTTCATATGCTTTCGCGGGGTGCAATAAGATGCCGAGCTGGGAGCTTCCATCGAGCGTTACGTATATTGGAGGACATGCCTTTGTCGATTGTAGTAGTTGGGGTGGTGATGTCAAGATTCCTAATGGAGTAACCTCTATTGGTGCGAGTACATTTGAAGGATGCAGTGCTTTGTCGAGCATAGAGATACCGTCAACGGTTACTTCTATCGGTAAAGCTGCTTTCTTTGGTTGCACAAGTTTGACGAGAATCAATATCCCCAACGGCGTTGTATCTATCGGAGATGAAGCATTTTTCAATTGCGAAAGTTTGAAGTCTATAGAAATCCCATCAAGTGTTACCTCTATTAATAGTAAAGTATTCGGTAATTGCCATAATCTATCTTGCATAATAAGTCATATAGAAGCGCCCCAAAGCAAAGTGTACTTATATACAAAAGCGCTAATTATTATCCCGTTTGGAACCACTGAAGCCTACAAAGCCGCATGGGGCGAGGGAAACTACTACATATACGAAGAGGTGCCAACAGGCATGAATCCGTCAGATGTGATAGCAGCCTACTCCGTAAAAACAAAATTGACTAATCTGCCAGAGGCAAAAAAAATAACCAGCTACACGTACTACAAATCTACTATTGAGGACGCTCGTACTGCATACGAAGGCCTCACTACGACTCAAAAAACTTTGATAGGGGAATCATTAGTAGAGAAACTATCTGCCTGCGAAGAAGCCTTAGCTGCAAGAGCAGTTGAATACGAAATAGATAATCTCAAAAATGCGAACGACATAACATTAGCCGATACAACAGCCGTTTATTCCGTTTCTGCAGCATACAACGAACTTACTGATGCGCAGAAAGCTTTAGTTTATAGTTATTATGTCGATCGATTGACTAATTGCGAAGCTAGGATTTCAGCGCTTTTGGCCATTAGTGCAGTTGAAACTAAAATACAAAAATTGCCTGCGGAAAATGCCATAACCATAGATGACAAAGATGCTGTCGAAGCAGCCCGTTCCGCTTACGATGCACTTACTTATTCGCAGAAACTCAATGTAGATTATGCGTATACGAGCAAATTGAGAGCATGCGAAACAGCAATCACAGATATTTTGGTTATTGGAGCAGTAGAAGAAAAAATAAACGACTTACCAGCCGCAAATGCTGTAACAGTAGATGACAAAGCAGCTATCGAAGCAGCTCGCGCAGCATACAACGACCTTACCAGTGTGCAGAAAGTAAAAGTAGCCGCAGACTCACTCGAGAAACTTTCAAACGCCGAAGCAGCACTCGTTGCAGCAGAGAAAGAAGCAGCCGACGAAGCCGCCGCTAAGGGTGTTGAGGAGGTTATTGCTAATTTGCCTACTACTGTAACGGTAGATGACAAAGCAGCAATCGAAGCAGCACGCGCAGCATACAACGA
>JAEEGL015749781.1_pt1 | contig 11007 bp, 9 predicted proteins | sample 9134231 | NCBI WGS metagenome assembly JAEEGL01 (sample SAMN16246548, study PRJNA631951) | gut metagenome | biome: gut microbiome; feature: rumen; material: fiber-attached | host: Bos | place: Iran: Karaj | collected 2018-10
TGAGCACGTAGTTGCAGCTAAGGCTGTATGCTTCAAGGAAGCTCTTACTCCTGAGTTTGCTGAATATCAGAAGCAGATTGTTAAGAATGCAAAGGCTCTCAGCGAAGGCCTTATGAAGAGAGGAGTTCAGATCGTATCCGGTGGTACAGACAATCACCTTATGCTCATCGATCTTACAAACTTTGATCTTACTGGTAAGGATGTTGAGAACTGGCTTGATGATGCTCATATCACTGCAAACAAGAACACAATCCCTAACGAGAAGCAGTCACCCTTCGTTACAAGTGGTATCAGACTCGGTACACCTGCAGTAACAACACGCGGAATGAAGGAAGATGATATGGATCGCATCGCTGAAGCTATCGCTATTGTTATCAAGGGCAAGGGCGAGAAGAACGACGAAGCAAGAGCAATTATTGACGAATTAACGAAAAAATATCCTCTTATCTGATTTGAAAATTTAGAAACAATTTTATAGCAATTCCTAAAAATGAAACCATCCGGTGAAATTTCCCGGGTGGTTTTCTTTTTTTTGAAAACACTATATATTGTGGTGCATAACTGCGAAAGCGGATTCGACTTAATGGTAAGTTTAAATACGGTATTTTGAATTGTATATATAATATATAAGATTTGTTCAATTTATCAGAAAAACGATTAATTGAAACGAAGTAATCAATTATTTAAAAGAAAATTTGAAAAATGTATTGACAAATTAAATGGGCAATATTATACTTCAGATATAAACAAACGAGATACATCTTTAATACTTCAGCAGGTGGCTGAAAGAAAGGAAGGTACGGTCCAAAGGGAACTTAAATCTTATTACTAAAAACTTTTTTATCTAGTTTCGGAAAGGAAGGTACAGTCCACCGAGCAATTTAGTTTGAACCACAAACAATAGTGAAATTCCATCACAACTAGTTCAAGTACATGACAAAGTGGCGAAGGTTTTAGCCGTCGAGCTAACCGTCACAGCATACGAGTGCAAGAGTTAATGGAAAGGACAGGGTTGAGAATTTGGAGGTAAGTCCATTGGACAATGAGACTCAATTCAAGATGACTTAAGGGCGAATGATGATTCAGCACATTCGCCCTTAAGTCTTTTTTACATTAATGGGTTTGCTCCGCCTGAGGTGGCGGGCTAATATTTGTTCTCAACTGGCGCTTTCGCTCAGTGAAAAACGTAGCGGTTCTAAGGTGCTAAAAGACAGCACCAAGAACCGACGTTTTTCAAAGCAGTTTCGAACGAATATTTAGCCCTTATCCCTGGCGGAGCAAATACATTAATGAGAAAGGATGGGATACGAATGTGTTTGATGAGAAAGTAAAAAAATTGGATGAAAAAGGATAGTAAAAGTGAGTTGGAGGGGAAGAAGATCGTAGGGGATAAACGGTTTTTATATAAGAACATATGGTATTTAAAGCACAATATTTTGTGGTTTAATGTGGGCGAATTAGTAGAAATTGTGGTTGGGATATGGTATAGTTTATGTAGAAAAAGCGTGGTATATGGACCAGCGGAGATGGTGGAAATATCAGTTTCTTGAATGGCTGGTTTTGGTGGGTATCACGAATTCTTATGAGGATGTAGAAGGGTATTTTTGGTAGCTGATCGTGGGGGCGATGGCTTAGCCCGAGGAGGTAGTATGGATGGTATGGAAAAGAGGAATGAAATGTCTAGCGGACGTTCAGATAGAGATGATAGAAGAGAGATTAGAAGGAAAAGGAGAATCAGGAGTCAGATAATTGCATATTCTATGGCAGGAACACTTGCACTGGCGGTTGTTGGTGCTGTGGGATATGGAGTAAGTCAGGTTGGAATGATAATACAGGCCAAGACAGCGGCTAAGGATGCTTCACTCGAAGAGGCTACTATTGAGGCTGAGCAGACTGCTGTTTCATCTCCTGAGGAGACAGTTACTGAGTCTGAGGTAGAGAGCACAGAGGCTATGCTTGATAACATAGTCAATACATGTATAGCTGATATGCCTCTTGAGGATAAGGTTGCCGGTTTATTCATGGTCACACCTGAGGAACTCACCGGATCTGACGCAGTTATAAAGGCAGGGAGTGCTACACAGGATGCACTTGCAAACAGAGCAGTTGGCGGACTTTATTACGCTTCCAAGAATGCGAAGGATGAAGCTCAGCTTACTGATATGCTTACAACCACTGCAAGCATGAGTAAGTATCCACTTTTCCTTGCTACAGTTGAGACAGGTGGAGAGGAAAGCCATATAGCTAATGCACTTTCAGTTGAAGCACCTGCATCACCGGCAGAGCTTGGAGCATCAGGAGATCCTGAGAATGCACTGGAGACATATACGAGAGTTGCCAAGTATTTAAATGGATGCGGATTCAACCTGAATATGGGTGTCAGTGCTAATCTTTCAGAAAATAGCAATAGTTATGGAACGGATTCGGCTAAGGTTTCCCAGATGGTTTCACAGACTGTTACAGGACTTCAGTCCTTTGGAGTTTCAGCATGTTTACAGTTTTTCCCTGAAACAACTGATTCAGGAATGAGTGCTGATGAGATGAGTGAAGCACTTGCACCGTTTAGGGCTGGAATAGAAGCTGGAGCAAATATGATAATGGTTTGCTCAGGAACTTCAAGCGGAATTACAGGAGATGAGACTCCCGCATGCCTCAGTTCACAGGTTATTGATGAGACACTTAGACAGAAGCTTGGATTTGACGGTGTTATCATTACTGATACTTTATATGATATTTCTGAGATGTCCTCTGCAGATGCTGCAGTTGCTGCAATCCAGGCCGGTGCAGATATGATCAATCAGCCGGATAATTTTGAGGAGGCTTACGAAGGCGTTCTTGCAGCAGTTCAGAATGGATCAATCAGTACAGACAGAATTGATGAGTCTCTTAGAAGAATTTACAGAATAAAGTACGCGGAGAGAGTTGAGAAGATAAACGAAGGAAAATAATATATTTCAAAGCAAAAGGAAGCCCCAGAGTTACGAACTCCGGGGCTTTTACCTTGTTATTTAATTGTTTATTCGATCAGATAAAGGAATCAAGGATTGAGGAATAGTCACTGTTAAGGCTTCCTAATGAGGAATAGGTGGAGCTGTTTGAAGCAGCTTTTGTTGCTGAACTCTCAAGAAGAGATGCAGCTGAGGATATCTGATATGCATATCCGCTCTTTCCACCGATTACATTCTGGACTGCCTCCATTCCTGATTCTTTCATTTTGTCCTTATTAAGGGACAGCTTTCCATCCTTATTTACAGAGATTCCGATAGAAGACAGCTCGCTCTTATATGAGTTTGTGATCTTGGACATATAGGAAACTCTGGTATCAGTTGTTACATCTGAAAGGTCAGAGGACGCAGATATGATGCTGTTGTAGTCCTTCACAAGACTTGATACAGCGCTCATGATCTTATTGGTATCATAATCAAATACCTTTGACTCTGTTCCATCTTCGTCTGTAACATTCTGCCATGATTTATTAAAGACAGAATCAGAACCTGTAGCCATCAGCTTATCTGCATCTGCACCAAGACTCTTAGCTGTGGATGCAATTGAAGAATACTGCTTCTTTTCTGCTGCAGCTGATTTTGTTGTATTGGTTTCTGTCTTCTTTGTTTCTTTATCTCCTGATGAAGAGGTGTCGTCACTTCCAACTTTTTTATAGTATGCAGAAACAAGCTTTCCATAACTTCCGTTTTTAATGGAAGAGTAATCAGAAAGCATCCCTGATAAATTCGATAAATAGTTTGTAGATGATGCGCCGCCAGGGGAAAGACTGCTGAATAAGGTGGAATAATCCATATTAACGTTTATTCCCATAGACATCACTCCTTTGATCTGGGGGAACGTGTCCCCGAAAACAGCATCCGTGCTGCTCACATAGTTTCTCTAATTAATTTTTATACCAAAACCGTCAAAAACTCAAATGAAAAGATGATAAAGACTATAAAGGATGTGTAAAAGTTTGCGTTTTTTCGGCAAGCCTGTACTCGCGGGGGCTGCAGCCATAGACCCTTCTAAAAAGTCTGTGGAAGAAGCTGGTGTTGTCATAGCCCACAGAAATGGCAATGTCAGCTATTGGCGCATTTGATCTTGTGAGGAGCATGCACGCCCTGTTAAGTCGCTTTGCCTGCAATAATTCCTTGAAATTTTTTCCTGTTGCCTGTTTCAAAATTCTGCTAATAGTATAGATGTCCATGTTCTTATTTTCTGCAAATTCCTTAAGGGATGCAGTTTTGTATTTTGTGTCTATGTATCTTAGGACGTCAAGAACAAGCTCCTGCTCGTAGGAGTTTCTTGAAACATTGATAAGATCTGTGTGATTCATGAGATTGAGGAAAAGAAGACCAACTGTTATTTGATTTAAGGTTCTGCTGTTTCTTTCGGATTCAAGCATATTCCAGATGAGGTTCTCCATGAGGTTTTGAATTGGGAGTATGCCTGAAACATTGAAGTATAGAAAGTTGCCTGCCATGTCCCTCTTTGTAAGGCAGCTTACAAGGAAGTCACGGAGGGAGTTGGTTTCATTTCCCATCATGGGAAGGACAACATCGAAAAACTCCGGGAGAATCATGAAGTTTACTGCGATATCGTCTTTGCCTGCGGGATAGATTTCCTGGATCGCATGCTGATTGAGGAAGAGTAGGTCGCCCTCCTTAAGTACTATTTCCTGGTTGTCTACGATGTGCGTGGTGCTGCCCTTTACCATATATATGAATTCGACATAGTTGTGAGTGTGCTTTGGAAAATGGACAAAGCGCACATGAGGACGCAGATCGATAAGGCGCCCGTTTTTGAGGACCCTTGCAGAGTCGACTTCATCTGAGGATGAGCCTGAATCCTTACTGTAGTACAAGGCGCGGTTAATGGTTGTTTTTCCATCAAGGTGTGCCTGTTCTTCTTCTGTTATCGGACTTAATTTCTCTATAAGCTCAGCGTTCATATTTGCTCCCTAAACTCTTGTGTTTATCTAGTATAAATACAGTAACACCAGACAATTATCTTTTGCAAGAAAGGACGTATTTTTATTCTTTTTAAGACCTTAAATTACCCTCTGATATGTTTTAGGATGATATAAACAGATAAGTGGTCAGATGCGTGTCCTGGGGGATGAGTTTTATATAAGACAACATCTGGCTTAGCGACTTAAGAAGGAAGGTATAAAAATGACAATTAAAGAGCGTTATGAAGCAGCAAAAGAGCGTTATGCGAAAATTGGCGTGGATGTAGATAAAGCAGTAGACGAGCTTTCAAAGATAAGTCTTTCAATGCACTGCTGGCAGGGCGATGACGTAGTTGGCTTTGACCAGAAGGGGCCTCTTTCGGGTGGGATTCAGACAACCGGTAATTACCCTTATAAGGCAACAACTCCGAAGGAGCTTATGCAGGATATAGAGGAGGTTTTCTCACTCGTTCCCGGAAAGCACAAGCTCAATCTCCATGCAAGCTATGCTGTATTTGAAGATGGTGAGTGGGTTGACAGGGATAAGCTGGAGCCAAAGCACTTCAAGGCATGGGTGGATTTTGCAAAGAAGCATGGAATAGGACTTGATTTTAACCCTACAATGTTCAGTCATCCCAAGGCTGAGGATGCAACTCTTTCATCTGAGAACGAGGAAATTAGAAAGTTCTGGATTGACCACTGCAAGGCATGTATCAGAATTTCTGAGTATTTTGCAGAGGAGACAGGTGTTCCCTGCATGATGAATATCTGGATTCCTGATGGCTTTAAGGATGTTCCGGCGGACAGAATAAGCCCCAGAAAGAGACTTAAGGATTCACTTGATCAGATCCTTTCAATAGATTATGACAGATCAAAGGTTTATGTGGCAGTTGAGTCCAAGGTATTTGGAATTGGTATGGAGTCAATGACTGTTGGCTCACATGAGTTTTACATGAATTATGCAGCAAAAAATGATGTGATGTGTCTCATCGATTCAGGTCATTTCCATCCGACAGAGAATATTGCAGATAAGCTTTCTTCAATGCTTCTTTTCTATGATAAGATGGCACTTCATGTGACAAGACCTGTTCGCTGGGATTCAGATCACGTTGTCATCTATAATGATGATACTAAGGAGATTGCGCAGGAAATAGTAAAGAACGGCCCTGACCGCTTCTTTATCGGAATGGATTACTTTGATGCGAGCATTAACAGGGTTTCTGCATGGACAAATGGTATGAGAAACTTCTTAAAGGCACTCCTTAATGCTGAGCTTCAGCCAAATGAAAAGCTTGCAAAGCTTCAGGAGGAGCGCAATTTTACAGAGCTTATGTCACTTCAGGAGCGCATAAAGATGATGCCTGTCGGAGATGTGTGGGATTACTACTGTGAAAAGCAGGGAGTGCCTACAGAGGACGACTGGTTTGATGCTTGCAAAAAGTATGAGGATGAAGTTCTTAAGCAGCGCAGTTAAGGCAAATGCACCACAAGGTAGTGCTGCATGAAATAGAAATGTATAAATAGGAGATTTAGAAATGAGTGTTTTAGATTCAGAATTTGCAAAGGGCTTTTGCCGCATGTGTGTTGACGGCTTTTATCAGGGCTGGCATGAGAGAAATGGCGGAAATCTTAGTTATCGCATAAAGGATGAGGAAATCGCTTCTGTAAAAGAAGAACTTTCAGAGGATGGTGAGTGGAAGGAAATTGGAACCACAGTACCTGAGCTTGCAGGCGAATACTTCATGGTCACAGGATCAGGAAAGTACTTTAGAAACGTAGAAATCGATCCTGCTGCGAACATCTGCATCATAAAGGTTGATGAAAAGGGCGAGAAATACCAGATTCAGTGGGGGCTTGTAAAGGGAGGAAGACCTACATCAGAGCTTCCTTCACATCTTATGAACCTTGAGGTTTGTAAAAAGAGAGATCCTGAAATAAGGGTTGTTTATCATTGCCATCCTGCAAATACCATCGCTCTTACCTTTGTTCTTCCCCTTGATGGCAAGGTATTTACAAGGGAAATCTGGGAGATGGCTACAGAGTGCCCTGTTGTTTTCCCTGAAGGAATAGGTGTTGTACCGTGGATGGTACCCGGTGGAAGAGAAATAGCAGTTGCTACTTCTGAGATCATGAAGAAGCAGGACGTTGCTATCTGGGCTCATCATGGCATGTTTGCGTGTGGAACAGATTTTGATATAACCTTCGGACTCATGCACACAGTTGAGAAGGCAGCAGAGGTACTTGTTAAGGTTATGTCCATGACTGACAGAAAGCGTCAGACAATCGAACCTGATGATTTCAGAGCATTGAATGAGCCTTTTGGAATTAAGGTAAATGAGGAATGCCTCTATGAAAAGAAGACCGATATTATCGGTGGTTGAGGGATTTTTGAGAATGGTAACATGCGTTACTAAATAAGGATGGAACTAGTTATGAGTGATACCAGATACTATCTTGCAATAGATATAGGGGCATCATCAGGAAGGCATATTCTTGGTAGCGTGGAAAACGGAAAAATCGTCTACGAAGAGATTCACCGCTTTTACAATGGCATGGAGGAAGAGGACGGACACAAGGTATGGGATACCGAAAGGCTTTTTGATGAAATTCTTGCCGGAATGAAGAAGTGCCAGGATTTGGGGAAGGTACCTGTTTCCATGGGAATTGATACCTGGGGCGTAGATTATGTTCTTCTTGATGAGAATGGAAATAAGCTTGGAAAAAGCTATGCCTACAGAGATGGCAGAACATCGGGGATGGATAAGGAGGTTTATAAGGCCATTCCTGAGGATAAGCTCTATGAGAGAACCGGAATACAGAAGGCGATTTTTAACACAATCTATCAGCTTGAAGCCGGACTATCAAAGGAACCGGAGATCCTTGAAAAGGCGGACTCTCTTTTGATGATTCCTGATTATTTTCACTTTTTGTTAACGGGCGAAAAGAAGCAGGAGTACACAAATGCTACAACAGGACAGCTTGTAGACCCTGAAACAAAAAAGTGGGATTTTGGACTGATTGAGAAGCTTGGTTTTCCGAGAAAGCTCTTTGGCGAGCTTTCTATGCCGGGAACCTTTGTTGGCGAGCTGAAAAAGGAAATTCAGGATAAAGTGGGCTTTAATTGCAAGGTTGTCCTTCCTGCGACACATGATACAGGCTCTGCTGTTATGAGTGTTCCGAGCACGAGAGAGGATGTCCTTTACATTTCTTCAGGAACCTGGTCACTTTTTGGATGCGAGGCTTTGTCTGCCAATTGCTCTGAAAAGGCTAGAGAAGCTAACTTTACTAACGAAGGCGGATATGACTACAGATTCAGATTCCTTAAAAACATTATGGGGCTTTGGATGATCCAGTCTGCAAAAAAGGAATTTGAGGAAGGCTACGAGTATCCCGGAAAAACTGATTTGGACGATTATTCCTTTGCTAATCTGTGTAATAAGGCAGAAGAAGCGGACATAGATTCGATTGTAGATGCTAATTCAGAGGTTTTCCTTGCACCGGATTCCATGATAGCCGCTGTGCAGAAGGAATGTGAGAGAACAAATCAGAAGATTCCGGTAACTCCCTGGGAAATAGCAAGAGTTATTTATAGATCCCTTGCTGCATGCTATCAGAAAGCAGCTGATGAAATTGAAGAAATCACAGGCAGACATTTTGAAGCAATAAACATTGTTGGAGGCGGATCAAATGCTGACTATTTAAACAGGCTTACAGCTGAGTTTACAGGCAAAAAAATATATGCAGGACCCGGAGAAGCTACAGCTATAGGAAATCTTGGAGCACAGATGATCACCGACGGTCTGTTTATGGGCCTTACAGATTTTAGAAAATGTGTATTTGATTCCTTCGGAGTTAAGGAATACTAAAAAATAAAGGATGATGTGAGATTTCTTACATCGTCCTTTTTTAGGCGTTTACAAATAAGTTTGCAGTATTGTACAATGATGTGGAACATTTGTGAAAGCAAGAGGTTTAGTATATGTCATCGATAATTCAGGACGATCAGGTTTTTAATAACGAGGTTTCTTTTTGCAGAGTTTACTCAGAGGAGAGCAAGAAGATACTGGAGGAGCGCTTTTTAGCAAACAGAATATCCTATTTTGTTGACTGGCAGGAACAGTCCTTGTTTAAGAAAATCTTTGGAAGAGGTAACAATAAGATATTGTGCACCATTCGTATAAACAGACAGGATGTTGAGAGAGCAAGGGATCTGGTTTCAGGCCTTGAAAATATCAAGCTCAGAGATTTCAGCGACAAGAAAAAGGATAGAAACAAGAAGAAATGATTATAACCTTCGGGGCGGGGATAGTTCCGAAGGTTTTTTGTCCTATGTGGACTTAGGTAAGAGGTTAAAGATGGAAAAGAAGTTAAACAATACTAATAAGAAAAAGACATCGCAGCAAAAAGCTCCTGCGAAAAAGAGCAGGTGCCCATACTCCAAGAAATGCGGCGGCTGCCAGATGATCGACGTGCCCTACAAGAAGCAACTTGAGCGAAAGCATGAGAGGGTAACTGAACTCGTGGGAAAATTTGGTGAGGTTGAGCCTTTCATTCCCATGGATAATCCGGAGCACTACAGATGCAAGGTTCATGCTGTGTTTACCCATGACAGAAAGGGTAATCCCGTATCCGGTATCTATAAGGAGGGTACACATGACGTTGTGCCTGTAGATGAGTGCCTTCTTGAAAATAAAAAAGCAGATGCTATCATTGCAACCATAAGAGGAATGCTGAAGTCGTTCAAAATCAAAACCTATGATGAGGATAATGGCTTTGGTTTGTTCAGACATGTGCTTATCCGCGTTGGACACAACACCGGTGAGATCATGGTGGTACTTGTACTTACATCACCAATACTTCCTTCCAAGAATAACTTTGTTAAAGCTCTTTTGAAGGAGCATCCTGAAATAACAACAATTGTTATAAATGTGAATGATAAGCATACAAGCATGATTCTCGGCGATAATGAAAAGGCAATCTACGGACCCGGATTTATCTACGATACTGTCTGCGGTAAGAAATTTAAGATTTCGCCCAAGTCCTTCTATCAGGTAAATCCTGTTCAGACAGAGAAGCTTTATTCCAAGGCTGTTGAGCTTGCAGGTCTTACAGGAAAAGAGACAGTCCTTGACTGCTACTGCGGAGTTGGTACCATCGGTATCATTGCCAGCGAAAAGGCAGGAGAAGTAATAAGCGTCGAGCTTAATAAGGATGCTGTCAAAGATGCAAGATTAAATGCAAAAATAAACGAAATTAAAAATATAACAGTATACGAAAATGATGCTAGCAAGTTCATGGTTCAGATGGCAGAAGCAGGCGACAAGGCTGACGTAGTATTCATGGATCCGCCGCGCTCCGGTTCAACAGAGATTTTCTTAAACTCAATGTTTAAGCTTAATCCTGACAGAGTGGTGTACATTTCATGTAGCCCTGATTCACTTGCCAATGACCTTGCTATCATCACAAAGAATGGATATAAAGCTGACCGAATAATACCGGTTGATATGTTCCCACATACCAGGTCAGTTGAGACGGTAGTTTTATTGTCCAAACTCCATGAAGCAAAGGTACATGTCGATGTGGAAGTTAAGATGGATGAACTGAATCTGACTAAAGCTGAGAGTAAGGCTACCTATGATGAGATAAAAGAGTGGGTTAGTGATGTATATGATTTAAATGTTTCATATCTCAATATATCTCAGGTAAAACGTAAGAATGGAATTATAGAGCGTGATTGTTACAATAAGCCTAAGTCTGATGACAGCAGACAGCCTAATTGCACTAAGGAGAAGGAAAAGGCTATAACAGCAGCACTTAAGCATTTTAAAATGATATAAAACAAGCAATATCTGCGGTGCAACGCGGAAGGTTGCAATGGTAAGATAGAGACATGTGCTTTCTGAATTGGAGGGCACATGTTTTTGGTTAATTGAGGGATAAAATGTTTTGTACTGATTCAACGCCCAGTTGTTTTTTCTCCGAGAATAAGTTGTTAGGAATCTTCTTTGACTTTTGTTAAATTGAATTTATCAAAGATGCATCTATTGGAAAAAGCCAAAGAGAGGTAA
>JAEEGL016282326.1_pt1 | contig 11007 bp, 7 predicted proteins | sample 9134231 | NCBI WGS metagenome assembly JAEEGL01 (sample SAMN16246548, study PRJNA631951) | gut metagenome | biome: gut microbiome; feature: rumen; material: fiber-attached | host: Bos | place: Iran: Karaj | collected 2018-10
ATATTGAAGGATTCATGTTTGCCTAGGATTAATGCGTTATGATATCATTTGATAGGTTCAAACAGCGACAACCATTATGTTATCACAGTTTTTCGGACGGGTAAACCAATGAAGGGCTTTACTAAAACCATCATAACATGCATATGCATGCTGATAATAATTCTGATCCCTTTGCCTGCGGACGATCTTTATGTGAGATTTCATATAAAAGAAGGGAACGTAAGCGGATACAGGATTTATTATGCCACCGATAGTAATCCGAATTATACGGACGAGCAGCATATCGATTCGGAATATGACGAACGTACGGGGCAGATCACATTTGTATTCGATTCATCTCTTGACGGCCGGATCACGGGAATACGTTTTGATTATCCCCCCGCAGACGACATGATCACAATCGACGGGGTGAGTGTCAATTCCGGAGGAATCGTTAAAAAGAGGCTTTCTGTTCCCGCTCTTTTTAACTCCGATGATTATCTCATGGTAAACGGGGCTACTCTTGATACCATCGAAGACAGAGAAACGGTCTGCGCATCGACCACTTCCGATGACCCTTTCGTAGTATTCGGTCCCGAAGGCGTAAAGATGCTATCAACGGGTTTTTCGCATAAGTTTTCGACTAAGCTTTGCATTGCGCTTTTGATCGCAATAGCTGCTATTTTCTACAATAAAGATCTGTTCGGATCTAAAGGTGCGGAGGAATAATGATATGACACTTCAGCAGATGAGATATGTTATAGAGATTGCTGAACGCGGTTCCATGAACGAAGCTGCCAAGAACCTGTTTATGTCGCAGCCGTCACTTTCCGCATCCATCAAGGACCTCGAAGATGAAATAAATATCACCATCTTCAGAAGAAGCAATAAAGGTATCGAGCTTACTCCGGAGGGAAGTGAGTTTTTGGGCTATGTAAGACAGATCCTCGACCAGTATTCTCTTATGGAAGATCATTATCTGGGAAGAAACAATCCGGAGAAAAAATTCTATGTGTCCGCACAGCACTACACCTTTGCAGTCGAGGCATTCTCGAATGCGGTGCTCAAGGCCGGAATCGATGAATATGACTTCGCTATTTATGAGACCAGAACTCACGAAATAATTTCCAATGTAAAGAACATGAGAAGCGAACTCGGAATTCTGTATCTGAATGATTTTAACGAGCGCATTCTTCTGAATGACATAACAGAGAACAATCTGGTATTTACCGAACTGTTTTCATGTAAGACATATGTGTATTTGGGAGCGGATCACCCTCTTGCCAAGAAGAAAAAGATCTCCTTCAAGGAACTTGATGAATACCCTTGTCTTTCTTTTGACCAGGGAGAAAAGAATTCCTTCTATTATGCAGAGGAAGTTCTGAGCACATATCCGTACAAGAAACTTATCCATGTCAACGACAGAGCTACCGCGCTTAACATGATGACACTTCTTAATGCATATACACTGTGCAGCGGTGTTATATGCAGGCAGCTCAACGGAACCGGATATGTGGCACTGCCTCTCGAAAGTGATGAAGTGATGCGTATCGGCTACATCAAGAGAAGCGATGCAAAGCTCAGTGATATAGCCAAAATATTTATAAAGGAAATGAAAAAATATGGCGGTAAGAAGGGCTGAAATAAAAGATATTCCCCGTTTGGAAGAGATTCTGTATCAGGTTCATGACGTGCATGCGAGAGTGCGCCCCGATCTGTTTATTCCCGGCAAAAAGAAGTATACCGCTGAAGAACTTGAAGCGCTGATCGGAAGCGAAGACACCATCATCTTTGTATGCACCGATGATACGGGCCTGATAATGGGATATGCATTTTGTATGGATAAGACCTATTCCGGAAACCATTCCACCAATCCCGATAAAATGTTATACATCGACGATCTGTGTGTTGATGAAAAATTTCGAGGAAAGCATGTGGGAAGGATCCTTTGCGAATATGTAAAAGAGTACGCGAAGGAAAAGGGATATCAGCGGATAACTCTTAATGTATGGGAATTCAATACCGGAGCCAGGGCATTCTACGATACACTGGGATTTGAGCCTCTTAAGACCGTAATGGAAATGAGATTGTGATGGCAGAAATAACACTAAAAAAGGGCGGCGGCAGATATTTAAAAAGCGGCGGCCAGTGGATATACGATAATGAGATAGAGAAAGTATCCGGAGAATATGAACCCGGCGATATCGTCACGGTTCTTGATTTTGACGGATACAAACTGGGAAAAGGATACATTAATCCAAACAGCACAATTCGTGTCAGAATGCTTGAAAGATATCATGATGACGAGATAGATGAGGCTTTCTGGGAAAAAAGAGTACGTGACGCCTGGGAATACAGAAAGTCTGTCGTTGATACTTCAAGCTGTCGTATTCTTTTTTCGGAAGCGGATTATGTACCGGGACTTGTGGTAGATAAGTTCGAAGATGTGCTGGTATGCGAATGCGAAACTCTCGGAATGGAGAGACATAAAGAGCTCATCTGTAATCTGGTAAAGAAAGTACTCGAAGAAGACGGCATTAAGATCAGAGGTATCTATGAAAGAAGCGATGCTTCCGTCAGAAAGCTGGAAGGACTCGAGAAGGTAAAGGGATTCATCGGTGAGCCCTTCGATACGAATGTGGTCATTACCGAAAACGGTGTTAAGTACAGGGTAAATATCGAGGAAGGACAGAAGACCGGATTTTTCCTTGACCAGAAATATAACAGGGCAGCCGCAGCAAAACTTTGCAAGGGTAAGAAGGTGCTGGACTGCTTTACGCACACGGGATCTTTTGCGCTTAATGCAGGCCTTGCTGGCGCAGAGAGTGTGCTTGGCGTGGATGCATCAGAGCTTGCCGTTGATCAGGCAAGGGAAAATGCTGAACTGAACGGATTGTCCGACAGGGTTAAGTTTATGACTGCGGATGTGTTTGATCTTCTTCCGGAACTTGTTTCAAAGGGCGAGAGCTATGATGTGGTAATACTGGATCCTCCCGCATTTACCAAATCAAGATCCGCAGTTAAGAATGCGATAAAAGGTTACAGGGAGATCAACACAAGGGGAATGAGACTGGTTAAGCCCGGCGGATTCTTATGTACATGTTCCTGTTCGCATTTTATGGAGCCCGAGCTTTTGGAGAAAACAATCCTGGAAGCAGCAAAGGGTGCGAGGAAAAGACTCAGACAGGTGGAGTATCGCCTTCAGTCTCCGGATCATCCTTATCTTATGGGGTGTCCCGAATCGCTGTATCTTAAGTTCTTTATTTATCAGGTATTTGAAGAGTATTGATCTGTTTCCGGGGGGATAACCCCGGAAATTTCTTTTATTTTTCTAAAATTTCACTTTTTCGCGAGCATTTTTTATATAGAGTGATATAATACCTCTTCGATAAAAAGATTATTGACCGCAGAAGCCTTTGAACGTTAAGGGCGTCTGCGGTTTATGTGCTTTTTAAGGAAAATGGAAACGAAAACGGAGGAGTATTTGTGGAAAACAGTAAAGAGAAGAGGAATAAAGAAACCGACAACTCATTTATGTTAAAAGTTGCCACATTTATCGTCGACAGAAGGAACCTGTTTTTCCTGCTTATCGGAATTGCATTGATTTTCAGTGCGATTGCATCAAAATGGGTCAAGGTGGAAAACGACCTTGCGGCTTATCTTCCCGATACCGCAGAAACAAGTAGGGCACTTGATCTGATGGGAGATCAGTTCATCACATACGGAAGTGCTTCGCTTATGGTTACCAATATCACATATGATGAAGCAGAAACCATTTATGACGAGATAAACGGCAGGGAAGACGTGACCATGGTATCTTTCGGAGACGGTTCCGATCACTACAATGATTTCTCTGCACTTTATGATATTACCTTTGCATATCCGGAAGATGATGAGAGATGTCTTCAGGGACTTGATGAGATCAAAGAAAGTTTGTCGGGATATGACATATATGTCAGCACTTCCATGGGAGATCAGGCGGCTGAGATAATCGCGGAGGAAATGAAAGTCGTATCCGCACTGGTTGTTGTCGTTGTTCTCTCCGTTCTTATATTTACTTCTTCAACATATGCGGAGGTTCCGGTTCTTCTCCTTACTTTCGGAGCATCCGCAGTGCTTGCCGCAGGAACAAACTTCTTCCTCGGAACGATCTCTTTTGTATCCGATTCCGTTACAATAGTTCTGCAGCTTGCACTGTCCGTAGACTATGCGATCATTTTCTGTAACAGATACAAGGAAGAGCACAGAGCACTTGATATAAGGGAAGCGGATATAGTTGCGCTTTCCAAGGCGATACCGGAGATATGCTCAAGTTCGCTTACCACCGTCGGCGGTCTTATTGCAATGATGTTCATGCAGTACGGAATAGGTAAGGATATGGCTATTTGTCTTATCAAAGCCATATTCTTCTCACTCTTATCCGTATTCTTACTTATGCCCGGACTTATCATGGTATTCGGAAAAGCCATGGATAAAACAAGACATAAGAGCTTTGTTCCCAAGATCTCATTTATCGGAAAGTTTGATTATCTGACAAGATTTATCATTCCTCCCGTATTTGTACTTGCGGTCATATATGCATTCTACCTTTCGGGCAACTGTCATTACGTATACGGTTATTCGAAGATCGAAACCCCTGTTAAGAATGAAACACAGATTGCGGATGAGATGATCGCATCCGCATTCGGAGAAAAGAATTTCGTGGCAATGATGGTTCCCGCGGGCAATTATGAAAAAGAAGCTCAGCTTATGACCACGCTTGAATCGATGCCCGAAGTCGATTATTGTCAGGGACTTGCAAATACCGAAGCAATGGACGGATACATGCTCACAGATGCACTCAGTGCCAGAGAGTTTTCCGAACTGTTCAACGTGGATTATGAAGTATCCGAACTTCTGTATATGGCATATGCGATAGGCGATGAGAATTATGCCAAGATCATAAACGGTTTTTCGGGATACAAGATTCCGCTTATCGATATCGTCATGTTCTTATATGACGAGGTCGAAGAAGGATATGTAACTCTCGATGACGATCTTATGGATACGTTAAGAGATGCCAATGCACAGATGCAGATGGCCAAGGATCAGCTTCAGGGTGAAGAGTACAGCAGAATCCTGGTATATCTGAATCTTCCCGAAGAGGGTGACGAGACATTTGCATTCCTTGATGAGATGCATGAGATTGCCGGAAGATATTATGACGGTGCGGATAAGATCTTGATCGCGGGAGAATCAACCAGCCAGTACGATCTGATGAAGACATTCGCACGTGACAACACTGTTGTAAGTATCGTATCGATACTTGCCGTTCTCGCGGTACTTCTCTTTACATTCCTTTCCGCAGGAATGCCCGTACTTTTAATATTGGTAATACAGGGCGCGATATGGATCAACTTCTCCTTCCCTACATTGCAGCACACCTATCTCTTCTTCATGGGATATCTGATCGTAAGTTCCATACAGATGGGTGCGAACATCGACTATGCGATCGTTATATCCGGAAGATATACCGAGCTACGTAAGGTAATGGGCAAGAAGGAAGCTGTTATAGAGACACTGAATTTTGCATTCCCCACGATCATTACATCCGGTTCCATGATGGTTTTGTCAGGCGTTGCGATAGGACGACTTTCATCCGATGCTACGATATGCGGTATCGGTCAGTGTCTCGGAAGAGGAACTACGATCTCTATCATCCTCGTAATGTTCGTACTTCCCCAGATCCTCATGGTAGGTGAGAAGATCATTGAGAGAACTTCGTTTGAAGTATCCGTTCCCATCAAGCTTAACCGCGGATTCGGAACGGTAACCGTTGACGGATTCGTAAGAGGTCAGATAAACGGAACAGTTATCGGTGAAATGCATGCACTTGTAAGAGGTGAGGTTGCAGCCGTTGTCACCATGGGAGGAATAAAGGAGGCAAAAGAAGGCGAGATGCCGGAAATTGACAGTAAAGAAGGAGGTGCGGAAGAATGAAAAACAGAATTGTTAAAACCCTGATCGCACTTTCAATGGCACTTGCCCTGACCATCGGAGAATCAGTCATCCCCGGAATTGAAACAGTATATGCTGCGGAAAATGAAACCGGCGGATTTACCGAAATTGATATAAGCTCCGAGGAAGAACTGATCGCCTTTGCGGAAAGCTGTCATATCGAAAGCTGGTCATATGATAAATATGTAGTGCTTCAAAATGATATTTATGTTACGGATGAGTTTCAGGGAATCCCCATCTTCTCCGGATTGTTTGACGGAAACGGTCATACTATCAGCGGATATAACCATGAAGGAACCGGATATGTGCAGGGATTGTTCAGGTATATCGGAAAAACAGGTATTGTACAGAATCTTACGGTGGGTTCCGATATCATCGCAGCAGGTGACGGTTATGTAACCGGAATCATTGCGGGAGTTAACGATGGCATTATCAAGAATTGTTCCGCCAAGGGTTCGGTTAAGGGCGATACGGCAACCGGAGGTGTAGCAGGCATCAACGGAACAACCGGACTTATCACCGGATGCAGGAACCTTGCTGAAGTAACGGGGTTTTATTATACGGGCGGAATCAGCGGTAGAAATTACGGTGTGGTAAAGTCCTGCGTCAATTACGGAAATATTGATACCTCATCCGAATGGGTTTCCGAAAATGATGAGAGACAGGTTGATATCATATCCGAGATCACGGGTGATGTATCTCTTATTTCTTATCAGACGGGAGTTGATATCGGAGGTATATCCGGTTATTCGAAAGGTATAGTGACCAATTCGAGAAACGAGGGCATTGTTGGTTACGACAGAGTCGGATACAATGTCGGCGGAATATGCGGAAGACAGTCAGGTGTAATATACGGATGCACCAACTACGGACCTGTAATGGGCAAAAAGGATGTCGGCGGAATCGTAGGCCAGCAGGAGCCCTATATCGAGATCGATAAAACAAAATCGATAACCGATTCCATAGCAAGGATCAATGCATTAACAAACAAAGCTGCGGAAGATGCAGCAGGTGTAACACCCGATGTTCAGCAGGCGCTTGCCGCGCTTCAGGCAGCTTCGGGAAAAGCTATGGATGATGCACAGTCCATGACGGGAAATGCATCCGATTATAAACTGGATGAAAACCGTGACTGGGCATCGATGATAGAACATGAAGCGGAAAATGCCGGAAAGGCTGCTGCGGATTCCGTAAGAGAAAACTATAATGAGCTCTTTGACGAACTCAGTGCTCAGGATATTCCTTCTTATGATGAACTTACAGAACTTCTTGAACGCTACGACGATCCCGCTCTTCCGGATGAGTTAACGGATGCAGCGGAGGATCTTAAGGAGGCGGCAGAGGAAGAAAAAGAGCAGGCACGTGAGGAAGCCGAGCGTGAAAAAGAAGAGATCGGACAGGAAATCAACTCTACAATCAACGGAGAGATAGGAAGGTGGAATTCCGCACTCGATACTCTTGATCAAAACAGTGAACTTCTTGCAGGAGACCTTCAGGATGTAAGACGTGCAAGTGATGCACTTATCAGTGTGGCCAATATGTATTCGACGCAGCTGTCGAACGATGTTATGGCGGTTAATGCAAGTATCAACGATACTTACAGACTTATCGATGATCTCATTACGGGAACAGAAGATGAAGGTATCAAATATCTGTTTTCGGATGTTTCGGAAGCGGATAATCCCGGGATGTTAAAAGGAAGAACGATAAGCTGTATCAATTACGGAACAGCATCGGGAGATATCAATGTCGGAGGGATCGCCGGCAATATGTCAGTCGAGGACGAGAATCTTGAGAGCAGTGTCATCAGGACTTTTGATATCAAGGCCGGTGAAGGATATGCGATATCCAGCATAGTTCAGGATTGTGAAAACAGCGGACTTGTCAGACTCAGAACCACCTGTGGCGGCGGAATCGCAGGAAACATGGAACATGGATGCGTCATGAGCTGCAGGGGATACGGCGGAATCCTTTCCGATGAAGGTAACTTCATAGGAGGTATAGCGGGATCTTCCGAGGGAAGCATTGTCTCATCCTATGCACTTTGCAGTCTTTCGGGAAAAGGCCCCGTGGGAGGCGTTGCCGGATATGCCGAGAAAGTTAAAAACTGCGTTTCAATGCCCGTGTTCGGCAAAGTATCCGAAAAGTGCGGTGCGATTGCGGGACAGATACTCAGGGATTCCGAAACCGAGAGCATAGACAGCACCGATTTCTACGGAAATTACTATGTTACGAATGATTATTACGGAATTGATGATGTCAGTTACGACGGAATTGCTTCCGAGATAGGATATGAAGATGCACTTAAGATAAACGGAATTCCCGCAGAGTTTGAGGATCTGAAGGTTATTTTCGTAGCCGACGGAAAGATTCTTTCCGAAGTCAGGGCATCATACGGTGACAGAGTGGAAGGTCTCAGCCTTCCGAATATTCCCGATAAGGATGGCAGCTACGGTATGTGGCCGGATCTTTCGGGTGTCAGCGTGACCGGAAATATTATGATCGAAGCCGAATATGTATCCCATGTTGCCGTTATCAGAAGCACTGAAGAATATGAAGGCACCAGAAAACCCGTAGCACTTATGCAGGGACAGTTCAAGGAGGCCGATTCGCTCAGGGCGGATGTGGTGGAAGCTGATTTTGAAACCGATGACGGAACGGCCTATACCGACGTGACTGTATACAGTATCGGATTTGAAGGAAGCGGTGACTTGAACGGATTCTCATGCCAGCTCAGGATTTACAGCCCTTATGACGAATACCGTGTATGGATCAAAGACGGAAACGGCTGGAAAGAAGCGCAGTTCAGTGCGGAAGGAAGCTATGCCCAGCTGACCATGGATTCACCCATTGCCATGTATGCCATAGCCCAGATGCCCAACGGAAGACTTAAGTATGCCGGATATGCGGCAATTGCGGTACTTTTGGCTGCAGGCCTGATAGCAGTCCTGGTCAAACTGTCGCATTCTATTAAAAAGAAACCGGACATCTCAAAAACTTCCGAAAAATAAGGCATTTAAAGGCAATTGACCTTGCTATTGCCAAACAATCGTTATAGAATATAGGGTAAGCCTCTGTAAAGGCTTGCCCTATTTGTTTTAAGCGAATTCCTGCCGGTAGCAGGACGCATGAAAGGAGAAAAAGTATTATGGATCAGGAAATGTTTTTAAGTCTCTATCGTCATTCTATTGCCCACGTTCTGGCAAAAGCAGTCATCGAAATCTACGGAAAAGAAAATGTGCAGTATGCCATCGGACCTCAGATTTCCGACGGATGCTACTATGATTTCGTACTTCCCCGTGCGGTCACGGAGGAGGATTATCAGGTCATCGAAAATAAGATGAACGAGATAATCAAGAGAAAAGAGGACTGGAGAAGAGAGGAGATCGGAAAAGCCGACGCTCTCGAAATGTTCAAGGATCAGAAGTTCAAGACCGAGATCATTAACGATCTTCCCGAAGATGAAAAGCTCACCGTTTATTACACCGGTGATGATTACGTAGATCTGTGCCGCGGACCTCATGTAGAGAACTCAAGAGAACTTATGGGTGTTGCTTTCAAAGTAAGAAGCGCATCCGCAGCTTACTGGAGAGGCGACCAGAAAAGGGATGTAATGCAGAGAATTTATGTATATGCATTCCCTAACAAAGATGAGCTCAAGGCACATCTCAATATGATAAGAGAAGCTATGGAAAGAGACCATAAGAAGCTCGGACCCAAGCTTGATCTGTTTATGTTCAGTGAATCAGCTCCCGGAATGCCTTACTGGCTTCCCAGAGGATGGAGACTTTACAGAACCCTTATGGAGTTCTGGAGAGAGATTCACGATAAGCACGGATATCAGGAGATCAAAACTCCCATCATCAATAACAAGAAGCTCTGGCTTATCAGCGGACACTGGGCTCACTATGTTAACAACATGTTCATCGTTCCCGGTGTACTCGGAAATATAGATGCCAAGGCTCAGATTCCCCAGGAGGACGGTTCCGTATCCGAGGTTACTCTTAACCCCGTATACGATCAGAACGATGACGACACCATGGCTGCAAAGCCCATGAGCTGTCCCAATGCGATGAATGCTTATAAGAGAACCATTCACTCCTATAAGGAACTTCCCATCCGATACAACGAGGTAGGACTTGTACATCGTAAAGAGAAATCCGGACAGATGAACGGACTCTTCCGTGTACAGGAATTCCGTCAGGATGATGACCACACATTCGTAATGGAGGATCAGATCGAGTCCGAGATCGCGGACATCATGGAGATCGCAGATCAGATCTACTCCACCTTCGGTGTAACCTACAGAGCGGAGCTCTCAACCAGACCCGACGATTTCATGGGTGAGATTGAGACCTGGGACAAGGCGGAGGCAGCTCTTAAGAAAATCCTCGACAAGAAATACGGCGAGGGCGGTTATGAGATCAACGAGGGAGACGGTGCATTCTACGGACCCAAGATCGACCTTCAGATGAAGGATGCTCTCGGAAGAGAATGGCAGTGCGGAACCATCCAGCTTGACTTCCAGCTTCCTCATAACTTCGGACTTACCTATCAGGATGCCGACGGAAGCATGTCACAGCCCATCGTAATCCACAGAGCAATCTTCGGTTCCTTCGAGAGATTCATCGGAATCATCATTGAGAACTTCAAGGGTGCGTTCCCCTTCTGGATCTCCCCTTACCAGGTAGCTCTTGTTCCCATCAAGCCCGAGCACAATGATTTCACCAAAGAACTTCAGGATAAGCTCGAGGCAGTCGGCATCCGCGTAGAAGCAGATTATGCCGACAAGAACATGAACGAGAAGATAAAATTCTTCAAGACCATGAAAGATCCTTATATCGTAGTTATCGGAGATAAGGAAAAAGAGTCCGGAACTCTTTCAATCACCGTAAGAGGACAGAAAGAGCAGCTCCACGATGTACCAGTTGATGTATTCGTTGAGGCATGTAAGAAGCTTAACGAAAGCAAAGCACAGGAACTTGACGGACAGATAAATGGCTGATAACAAAAGCTATACAAGAGGACAGA
>JAEEGL016735047.1_pt1 | contig 11007 bp, 10 predicted proteins | sample 9134231 | NCBI WGS metagenome assembly JAEEGL01 (sample SAMN16246548, study PRJNA631951) | gut metagenome | biome: gut microbiome; feature: rumen; material: fiber-attached | host: Bos | place: Iran: Karaj | collected 2018-10
CTGTCAACCACTTCCATCTCATGCTTTCCGAACGCCGTCAGCCCGTATGTATCGACGCTGGCAGTCCGGCCGCGGTCATTGCTGAAAAGTTCATAGTATACCAGGTTCATCACCGGGAACCGGTTCTCCCGGAAGGCGAATTCCGCAGCCCGGATATAGACATCCGGATTCATGACCGTGCCGATGGTGTAAATGCCGGTGGCGTTGATCTGCCGCAGGCAGCTGACAGCCAGCTTCACCATCAATTTTCCCATGTCCCTCGGATCCGCCTGCCGGCCCAGCAGCGCAATCAGGATGTGGGCCTGGTGCTCTTTGGCCACGGTCACTGCTTCAGGCCACATGTAGTTGTATACCGCCCGTTCCTCGGCTTCCCCGCGCGGTACTCTGGCCGGCATGTAGGAAACCGTGCACAGAATTCCGTCCCGGTCAAAAACCAGGCTCTCAGGATCCCTGGCCATGGCTTCGGAGACATCGATGCCCCAGTCATGCCGCAGGTCACGGGCGAGTTTCTTCGGGTTGAATGAACGGTTTTTCAACAGTACCGAACTGACAAAGGGCCACTTCTTTTCTTCTTTCTTCTCGTTATCCATAGTGCCTCACCTGCATATTGTACCATGCCGGAACAAAAACGCCCCGATCTTTCACGGGGCGCTTTCCGATAAAATGCTTTTTCTGTTTACTTGTCAGCAGTATTCGGAACACCTGCCGGCAGGCCTGCCTTCAGGTCTTCCAGGGCCTTGGTGATATCATCAAGTTCCTTCAGGGCCTTGGTCAGTTCGTCGCCTTCCAGTGCGCCCTTGGCAACCAGGTCTTCCAGCGCCTTCAACCGGTCACCCAGGGCATTGTACTTCGCCTTGGCGGTTTCATCAGCCTTGTCGAAGTCTGCCTTCATGCCGTCAAACAGCGAACGGGTTGTGCCGGTCCGGTTCTTGAACAGGTCGAAGCTCGGCAGGGCCATGCCCTTGAGTGCTTCCAGATCCTTGGAAATGTCATCGATTTCCTGCAGCGCCTTGGTCAGTTCGTCACCTTCCAGATTACCCTTGGCAACCAGGTCTTCCAGCGCCTTCAGCCGGTCACCCAGGGCGTTGTACTTCGCCTTGGTGTCCGCATCGGCATTTTCCATATCGGCCGCCATGCCGTCGAACAGCGAACGGGCGGTGCCGGTCCGGTTCTTGAACAGGTCGAAGCTCGGCAGGGTCATGCCCTTGAGGGCCTCGAGATCCTTGGAGATATCATCGAGTTCCTTCAGTGCCTTGGTCAGTTCATCGCCTTCCAGATTACCCTTGGCAATCAGGTCTTCCAGGGCCTTCAGGCGTGCCCCCAGGTCATCGTAGGCCTTCTTCGTGGCTTCATCCGCCTTGTCGAAGTCAGCGGCCAGACCGTCGAACAGTGACCGCAGGTCACCGGTATTCTTCCGGAACAGATCGAAGTCCGGAACATCACCTTCCGGCTTCACCGGCTCGGAGAACTTCGGGAACAGGTTCTTGGAGCCGAGGCTGAAGTGGATGTTGCTGATCTTGTTGTTCAGATCCGGATCTGTGAACCAGCCTTCGAAGCTGCGGCCCGGAATCGTAGCTTCCGGCAGTTCCACGTTCTGGTAGAACTTGTAGCTTGTCGGCGCATCGGTGATCGTCGCCTCTTCCGGCAGGTTGTAGTTGAGCTTGTACGGGATTGCCCAGAACGGCAGCGACGCAACTGCCAGCGCTCCGCAGATCCATGGCAGCTTGCTCTTCTTCTTTGGTTCTTCAGGAGCTATTACGGCCGCCTTGGCCGGTTCCGGCTTGACTGCTTCCTTGACAGCCGGCGCAGCTGCGGCCAGCGGCAGGATACCCGGCAGGGCCCCGTCCTTGGCCTGTTTCAGGAAGTCGCCCAGCTTGAAACGCAGCGGTTCGGCATCGGTAAAGGCCTTCTTGCCGTAGAAGTGATCCTTGAACCAGTCAAGCAGTCCCTTCTTCGCGTCCTTGTCGTCCGCCCCGTCAACAGCCTTCTGCAGCAGGCCGGCACCCTTGTCCGGATCGCTCAGGACAGTATCGAGGTCATCCAGGGCAAAACTGCCGGACTTGGTGTTGTGCAGTGCCTTGACTGCGTTGCCCAGCGCCAGCTTGCTGGCTTCCGCCTTCTCCGGCGCATCCTTGAACCCGTCAAACAGCTTCCAGAGACCGTCGGTGATTTCATCCGGGGTACCCTTGGCCAGCAGTTTCTTTCCATCCCAGGCAAACAGGTTCTTCAGTTTGTCCCAGAGCCCGCTGCCCAACAGCCCGGCCAGGCCGATCCCCGCCAGCGGCAGGACGCTTCCGGCCGCCTTTTCAGCTTCAGCCGGTGCCTCTGCTTCATCGATGGTACGCTTCAGCAGGCCCGCGATCCTGTTCCGCAGCGGCTCGGTGTCCGCATACGTCGGGGTGGCGTCCTTCAGGCCGCGCAGCCCGGTATAGTAATCCCGGTCAAACCACTTGATGAGATCGGTTGCCTCATCGCCTTCCGGCAGGGCGCGCAGGATATCTTCGCCTTCTTTGTCCTTGTTGAACAGCAGTTTCCAGAGATCGCCGAATTCGAATTTGCCGTAACCGCCCAGCAACGCCGCCTTGACGGCATTGCCCAGGGCCAGCCTGTTCACGTCAGCCTTGTCACCGGCTTCCGGGAACCCTTCAAACAGTTCAAAGAGGCCTTCGGTAATGTCATCTGCCCGGCCTTCCGCGACCAGCTTGTCGCCATCCATGCGGAACAGCTTCTTCAGTCTGTCCCAGAGTCCGGCTGTACCGGCTGCCAGTCCGGCCACCCCGGCGCCTACAGCCCCGAAGTCAATCGCCTTTTCATCAGCCCCGGCCTTCAGGTCGTCCAGCAGGGCTTTCAGCCGCTGCCGCAGCGGCGCACTCTTCGCATAGGCGTCATCAGCGCCCGCAACGCCGTCCAGGCCCGGATAGTAGTCCGTCAGGAACCAGCGGCAGAGTTCTTCATTTTCCGCTTTCTCTTCCGGCTTTGAACCGGCCAGGAACCGCTTCAGGATTTCTTCACCCTGGTGTTCCGGGTTGTTCAGCAGCACATCGAGTTCATCCAGCTCGATGCCTTCTTCTTCGCCGGTCCGGCTCAGCACCGTGACGGCCTTTTCCAGAACTTCGCTGCTTGGTCCGGCCAGTTCCGGTTCGTCCCTGAAGCCGCCGAACAGCTTCATCAGCCCGTTTTTTATGTCTGCCTCACGGCCGGCAAGGAATGCCTTGCCGTTCTTGAATGAGAACATCCTGCCGAAGATGTCCTTCAGGCCGCCGCCCAGGCCCATGAGCCCGGCGCCGACCAGTCCCGCGGCTGCCTTGGCAAGTGTGCCAGCCTTGTCCGTCATGCCGTCAAACCCTTCCTTCAGGTCATCCAGCAGGTCAACTTCCTCGCCCTGGGTCCGCTTCAAATTATCCAGGATCCCGGCGCGCAGATTCTCTTCCGCCTTGACCATGACGAATTCGGGACTGTAGTACCAGTCCGTAACCGGAATGGCAGGTCCGCCCTCCACGGCCCGGAAAACACCCCGGAACAGTTTTCCGGAAGCGTTTTCAGGATCTGCCTTTTCCTCGATGAAAATGAGTTTCAGCAATTCTTCAATTGTCATATTATGCCTCCCCTGAATCTCTGTTTTTATTATAGCTTGACTATTTCATCGCGCACAAAAAAATGAGCGGCCGCAGCCGCTCAATGCAGGAATTTTTATCTGTCGTTTTCGGGGCCGTACTGGTCTTCACGCCAGAAGTCATCGGCGAAGAACGCCGCCATCCCGCGGGCCCACTCGATGGCTTTTTCCGCCTGGCGGATCGTGTAGTCGCTGAGATAGTTCTTCGCGGCTTCCTCGTCCTTCTCCTTCAGCTTCCTGTAGGTGTCTTCAACGGCTTCACTTTCCTCAGCCCACTGCGCTTCGATCAGTTTGATGGAAGCCTCCAGGGCCCGGTGCGTCATCGGCCAGTTGTACTCATACGGCAGCTGTACGGTCTTGATCGCAAACCACGCCTTGTCCGGCGCGAACTCCTGCTCTTCCGGGTCCCATTTGAAATGCGAAGCCTGGGCCTGGCGGACGGTATTCCACTCATAGCCGGCCGGCATCTTCTTCAGGGCCAGGGCATACCACGGCACATACGGGTTTGTGCAGGGTTTCGGACCGGTCCGCAGCACCTTGAACAGGTTCAGGTCGTCATTGAAGACGAAGACGGAACTCTCGACGGTGACGTTGTTGCAGATGGACGGTGTATCAAAGTTCCGGTGCGGGGTGATCGTGCCGCCCTTGGTCATGTCATACTTTGTATCCTGGCCATGGCTGCGCAGGATAGCCTTGACATCTTCCGGGCTGAACTTCCGGTCGGCCTTCCGGGAGAAGATGCGGATCTCTTCCGGCGCGAACTCAATGCCGGTCAGCCGCTTCCAGGCATCGGTTGCCCGGGTCAGGTTGACATACATCAGTTCCGGTTCCGGTGCCTGATAGGCTTTGGCAAAGTCAAAGTCGGAATAATCCCCTTCCTTCGCCGGGGTATACCAGCCCTGTTCAATAGCGAAGGTGATCAGGTCAGGTGAGGCGTAATAGTTGTCCGGGTCATCAAACTTCACTTCGTGAATCGTATAGTGATTCGGCATGTAGTAGACATGATCATCCGGGACCCGCTTTGCCGCGCAGCGGAAGCCCCTGGCCACCTGGACCACCCAGGCTTCTTCCTTGTCCGCGATCTGGTACGAACGGGAAGATGTATAGCCGTACTTTTCAACCAGTTCCGCCGCGATTTTCACGCCTTCCCTGGCGTTGTGGGCCCGCTCGGCAATCAGCCGCCGCAGGGCATAGCCGACATTGTAGTCTTTCCAGTTGTCATGCTCGGCCCCGGTCGCGTCCCGGCTCTCCCGGCAGGCATTGGTCGCGATGGCCACGCCGCATTCATTGATGAACGTATCGGCGAAGGAAATGCCGCCCGGGCATTTGACATCCGTCCAGAGATATCCCAGGGTCTCCTCCACCTGCGGAATGACGGCCAGGCCGTCTTCAAAGGTAACCATCTCGCCGGGTTCATGGTGCATATGCGGAACGATATGGGCCTGGGCAATGGCATGATCATCGTCTTCGTTGTGCCCCATGATCACCTTGCCGGTTGTTGAAGCGTTTTTGCCGATAATGATGGTGCTGCAGGATCCGCGCTGCAGATCCCTGTAATTATAGTAAACTGACATACACGTGCCTCCATTACTGATTTCATTATAGCACCCATGCTGTAAGCGCTTACGGAAAATGCACGCGGACAAAAAACACTCTGCAGAAAACAGAGTGCTGCGGTCATTACGCTTCCTGGCGGGCCCGGGTCAGTTCAATGGCTTCCTTGCCGGTCATGTGTTCAATGGTGATCTCAAAGCAGGCCAGGCCTTTGAATTCCCGCTCGATTTCCTTCTTTACCCCTTCGGCATTGTCCCAGTACTTCATGCCGAAGATGTAGGCGGAGGAACGGATCTCTTCGGGATCCTCAATGATGCGGACCCGGCCGAAGACCATGACGCTGCGGAAATATGTCGTCAGTTCCTCGGCAATGACATCATCCTTGTCGATGACCGTGAACGCAACCTTGTCATCCCGGACCATGCAGTCGTACTTGTAACCGGACCTGGCCCCGTGGAAGAAGATTCTGCCGTCGCTGTACACATAGTTGATCGGAACGGCATAAGGATACCCGTCATCGCCGTTCAGGCCCAGGATCCCCTGCTTTCCTCGTTTCAGGATTTCAATTGTCTCCGCGTCAGGCAGCTGCTGTTTTTTTCTTCTCATTGGTCTGAACATTGTGTGTCCTCTCCTTTCAGCACCATATCATAGAATTCGTTTTCTTCCAGGGGCATGATGCCGTAGCGGCCCCCGTCATAATAGAATACTTTATCCGCCGGCAGCACCGCGCGCAGCCGGGCAAACGGCAGATAGCCGTAGGTCTGTTTCTGCTGCGGGTCAACCAGGCGCACCTGCCAGTTTTCGATGTAGGTGGACGGCACCCCGGTTTTCAGGTCATAAAAGCGCAGCGGGATCATCGGCTTCTGCGGGAACAGGGTTGTTTCCCCGGCCCGCAGGTCATACACCCCGGTATGCACACCGGTTTCGTTGTTGCGCAGGATCTCCGGCTCAGCCACCCGGGCCTCCACACTCTGCAGGCGATGCATCCAGTCCCGGAACACATCGGGATCGGTCCCGGCCCAGAACTGCTCGGCCTCCTGCACCCCGGCAGTCAGCGAATGCATCGCGCAGGACATGATGAGGCTGCCGGTCTCCTCGTTGATCACATTGCGCATGAGATGGTGCAGGACCCGCAGGTTGAAGACTTCATAGTCCTTCTGCAGACGGTCAAGGGAAGCCGCCCGGACTTCTGTGCCGCCAAGGAAGATGCGGCACATCCGCTGTGCGCACACCTGCCTGGTCATGGCAAAGACCGCGGCGATTTCCTCCCGGCTGGCCGGCAGGGCCAGATTGAGGAATACCGAACGCGGTTTGTCCGGCTTGCGGCGCACCCGGATGCCCCGGCCCAGATGTTCCGGCAGATAGGCCACAAAACCATGGCGGCTGGTCTCATTGGGAATCAGCTGCTCATGATAAAGACGCCCGTGCCCCATGCCGGGCAGCAGGAACAGCTCATCCGGCAGAAAGCGGGCCAGCGGCCTGACCTGGCGCAGTTCAACGTCGACGGCGGGGTTTGGCATCAGCTTTATCCTTTTTCATCAGAAAGAAGGCACAGGCAGCCATCGGGATAACGGAAATAACACCCCCGGCCCCCGGGCCGAGCAGGTAATGCTCCGGCGCATGGGCCAGGAAATAGAGACCGAACGAACCGGCGGCCATCATTGCCCCGTGGGCAATGCCGGCCATCAGGATACTGCCGCTCTTCTCGTACAGCCAGGAAAGCAGCGTACCCGCGGCAATGCAGTAAACCGCCATCATGACAATCCCGGTTGCCGGCGCACCCGGATAACCGTGCCCGTACTGGAAGCCGGCCATGATGATCAGCGGCATATACCATACCGCCCACACAAGCCCGCCGTAAATCAGGCCCATGCGGCGGCCGTAAGCGCGCTGCAGCATCGGGGTGAGCCAGCCGCGCCAGCCCACTTCCGCGCCCATCGCGTAGAAAGCATTGGTTGCCGGCCCGAGGGTCAGCATCATGAAGACCTGCCTGTTCAGAAGGTCATAGACATCTTCCGCCTCTTCCCCGGCCTGCAGCACGAGTTCCTTCAGGGCCCCGAGATTCGGGTCAAACCGCCCCGGGAAAACCAGGAAAAACAGTGCCGCCCCGGCCACGGCGAACACAGCCGGCGCCAGCCAGCCCAGCGGCAGGTACATCCACTTGTCACGCATCCTCATACCCCAGCCGATGCCGGAGGTTTCCGTACCGATACGGCCGTTGAACATCAGGAAAACCGCGATCATCGGCGCGGTCAGGCTCAGCAGGTACATGCCCCGGAAGATCTGGCTGTGCAGCAGGTACATCCCGCCGAACTGCAGGCCCCAGCCGATGAAAAACGTCAGGCCAAGATACCAGTAGAGATTGATGCGATCCTGTTCATTCATGTTCTTCTTCTGCCTCGATCTCACGCAGAAGCTTCATTTCCTCATCCGTAAACTGCCGGTTCACCAGCAGGTCGGGACGCTTCTGCCTTGTCAGCCGCAGTGACTCCTTCAGCCGCCACAGCCGGATTTTCTCGTGATGGCCGCTCAGCAGAATCTCCGGAACCTTCTCGCCTTTGTAATCTGCCGGCTGGGTATACTGCGGATACTCCAGCAGGCCGTTCTCAAACGATTCCTCGCTGGTGCTTTCCGCCTTGATGCTGCCCTTGAGCAGCCGGATGACAGAGTCGGAGATGACCATGGAAGCCAGTTCCCCGCCGGTAAGTATATAGTCCCCGATGGAAACGAGTTCGTCAACGTGATTGTTGATGCGGGCGTCAATGCCCTCATAGTGCCCGCAAAGCAGGACCAGGTGGTCCAGTTCGGCAAAACGGTGCGCGGTCTGCTGGGTATACGGGGTGCCGGCAGCCGACATCATGACCTTCCAGCTGCCTTCCGTGCAGACATCATCCAGGCAGTCCAGCACCGGCTGGCACTTCAGCACCATTCCGGCCCCGCCCCCGAACGGGGAATCGTCCACATGCCGGTAGGAGCCCGGGGCATAGTCCCGGATATCCACGATTTCAACTTCCGCCAGCCCGCGCTGGATCGAACGGGCCACGATGGAAGTCTTCAGAAAGTCCCCGTACATTTCCGGGAACAGGGTCAGGATCGTGATCTTCATAGCAGGCCCTCAATGACGTGCACCACGATGACTTCCGCTTCGATGTCAACGTCCACAATGAAAGCCGGCACATACGGAACCAGGAAGGTCGAGCCGTCTTCGCGTTCCACCCGCAGGTTGTCCTGGGCCCCGTTGGTCGGTTCCACATCGATGACCTCGCCCAGTACATTCCCCTCTTCGTCCTGTACTTCCAGGCCGATGAGGTCAGCCATATAGAACTGTCCCTCCGGCAGCGGCGGCCGGTCACTGTCCTCAATCTGCACCTCAAAGCCCTTGTACGCTTCAATCTGATTGATATCCTGCAGGCCGGCAAAGCTGACCAGCGGATAACCCTTGTGGCGGCGGTAGGTTGCCACATTCACCGGCAGGACTTCCTGGCCGTCGGACAGATACAGCTGCTGGCCCTTCACGTACCGCTGGTCATCATAATTGGACCAGCTCTCGATTTTGACCTCGCCTTTCAGGCCATGGGTATTGATGATTTTTCCGATTGCGATTCTTGTCATATGCTCACTCCTGAAAAAGGGATGCCGTGCATCCCTCAGATCTGTTCAAACTTGATCGTTACTTTCTTGTCGTCTGTATGCGACGCCACGGACATGACCTGCCGGAGCGCCGACGCCATGGTTCCCTTACGGCCGATCAGACGGGCAATGTCGTCATTGGCTGCCGTCACCCGCAGAACCACCTCGCGGCTGTTCTCACCGGACAGGACTTCCACTGTCAGTTTATCGGGATCCTCAACCATCGGTCTGACCAGATTCAGCAGCACTTCATCCAGCTGTGCCATGATGAATTACTTCTTCTTTCCGGCTGCCTTTTCGTCGTGATACTGCTTCATAATGCCCTGGCCGGACAGAATGTTGCGTACAGTATCAGACGGCTGGGCACCATTTCTGAGCCAGTTCAGTGCCTTTTCCGCATCAACGAACACTTCTTCCGGATCAGCAGTCGGATTGATATATCCGACGGTATCGATCACCCGGCCGTCTCTCGGGAAACGGGAATCAGCCGCAACGATACGGTATCTCGGCGCCTTCTTGGAGCCCATTCTTGTCAGTCTCAGTTTAACTGCCATTGTTATATCCTCCTGTTCAACAGGACATATTCTAGCAGATAATAAAAGCCTGTCAAGTATTTTTCCTTGACAGGCAAGTAACTATTCGAGATCGTCCCGCACGAGCGGCATGAATATCATCGTATATTCATCCGAACGCAGGATCAGCAATATATCGGAACCGGTGCGCTGCCATGGTTCCCCGGCAATGGTGACTTCATCTGCCGTCCAGGTGAGGTCGTATGTGATTTCCCCGAACACGGCCGTACCGCTGCCGTCAGCTTCCAGGGTCAGTACTACTTTTTCCAGCTCATCCTGGGTATAGGTCCCTTCCGGCGTGATCTCACGGAAGAGCACGTAGTACTGCGGTTCAGCCTCGTCCGGTTCGTCAGGGGCTTCTTCACCGCGGTATGCGAACACCATGGACATGGATTCATCCCACACCGTCAGAAGGCCGTCCTCCAGGCTGTAATCCAGCGGCATGTCCGCAATCATGATGAGATTGCCGTCATATACCACTTCGTGTGTCTCGCCGTCAAGCTCCAGCCAGCCGCCGGTTTCATCCAGGTACAGCCAGCCTGTTTCCCCGTCCGTTATGGATTCCCCGTTCTGTACATACGCGGTCAGTTCATAGTAACCGCTGAGATCCGGAATATCCGGCGGTCCGGGCTGCTGTGACGGTTCCGGGGTGACTGCCGCCGGGGGCACAGGCGCTGAGCCGCGGGCAAAGGTCATCCGGGTATCTTCATGGTACAGCACCAGATACCGTCCGTTCAGTTCGTAAGGGATCTCCTCCCCGTCCAGACGGATGAGGCCGTCAGCCCATTGCAGGCTGCTCACCTCACCGTTGAGCGTGTAGGTTCCCTCCCCGCTTTTGCGCAGCACCAGCTCGGAGACAACCCCCTGGGCAGCCAGGTCTTCCTCAGCATAGGTTGTATCGCCGGAAATCATTTCCACCAGATGCCATTTGCCGATTTCCGCCTGCGGTTTCTTTTCGGCACAGCCGCACAGGGCCGCAAGGCCCGCTGCCAGCACTATCTTCAGCCATTGTTTCATCTGCAGCACCTCCTCAGCCCAGGGTCACGGTAAATGTCCGGTTGCCCTTTTTTGTATGGGAACTCAGGTGGACCGGACCGATTTCCCGCAGGTTGTGCACATGGATCCCGCCGCAGGGGATCACCCAGTCCAGGCACTTCCAGTAACGGTAGCGGGCATCATTTTCATCTGCCCAGGTTTTTACTTCGACATCCCGGGCCAGCAGCGCGTTCAGTTCCTGTTCCAGCGCTTCCGTATCCGCTTCCGCCACCAGGGCGTTCTTGTATTTATTGATGGCAAAGTCCGCCTCAATGGTTGAGGTCAGCGGGTTGTCCAGTTCATGGCCCAGCTGTTTCTGCAGCAGGCAGTGCATCAGGTGCAGACAGGTATGCAGCCTCATCTGGGTATAACGGAACTCCCAGTCCAGCTCACAGTGCACGGGCTGACAAACGAGCACCGCCGGGTCAGGAATATCCGTGACCAGTACCGGATCTCCGTTTTCATCGTGGATGGACTTCAGAACCCGGTATTCGCGGCCGGCTGCCGTCAGGGTGCCGCGGTCACTTTTCTGGCCGCCGCCCTGCGCATAGAAAATCGTGTCGGCCAGCACCAGGCACGGCTGTTCATCCAGAACCTTCACAC
>JAEEGL010474910.1_pt1 | contig 11006 bp, 8 predicted proteins | sample 9134231 | NCBI WGS metagenome assembly JAEEGL01 (sample SAMN16246548, study PRJNA631951) | gut metagenome | biome: gut microbiome; feature: rumen; material: fiber-attached | host: Bos | place: Iran: Karaj | collected 2018-10
GCGCTTCCTGTCCCAGCCCTTCCACGTGGCCGAGGCCTTCACCGGCATGGAGGGCAAGTACGTCAAGCTCGCCGACACGATCAAGGGCTTCCAGGCCATCCTCGGCGGCGATGTGGACGATCTGCCCGAGCAGGCCTTCCTGATGTGCGGCAGCATCGACGAGGTCGTCGCCAAGCGCGGCCAGTATTGAGGTGACGGGATGGAAGGGAGCTTTCGCCTCTGCATCGTCACCGGGGACGAGACCGTGCTGGACACGGAAGTGAGCTATGTCAATCTGCCGACCGGCTTCGGCTCCGTCGGCATCCTGCTCAACCACGCGCCGATGCTCTGCGCCGTCGCCGAGGGCGTGCTGCGCTGCCGTCTCAAAGACGGCAGCACGCTGCGCGTCCGCGTCAGCGAGGGCGTGGCCAGCGTCGCCGACAACGAGCTGACCGTCCTCTGCCGCAGCGGCGCGAAAGCAGAGGAATAACAGCATACACACCGCCGGAGCCTCCGACGGATCGGAACAGGCGCATTTCTCGAACCGGGCGTTTTTCTCCATGACAGTACAACGGGAAGGAACGGATTCACTATGAAAAAAACGGCGAATCATGTTTTGACGACTCTGGTCGTATTTCTGGCGCTCATGCTTCTGCTCATGCCGAGCGCTTTTGCCGACGGAGGCCGCGGCGTCTGTGAAACGCTCCCGCACGGCCTGCCGTCGGGATGGAAGGCCCCGGAGGCGGACGCCGCGTACGAATACGCCGAGATGGCGGAAGAGACGCCTGCCGCAGGCACGAAGGCTGCCGGTACGAAGGCCGGCGGTCTGACCGTCAGCGTGTCCCAGTCCGGCACGATCCCGGGGCCGATGACCTGGACCGCGTCCGCAAGCGGGGGAAACGGAAGCTACAGCTATGAATTCAAGCTCTACAGCCCGAAACTCGTGGACGGCGTGATGTGGCACTACGTCAAGGCTCAGCAGGCGTACAGCTCTTCCCGTGTTTTCCATCATACGTTTACCGAGAACGGCGAGTACGAGCTTGCGGTCAACGTGAAGGACAGCAGCGGGAAGACCGGAAGCAAGATCCTGCAAATCTCGGTCCACGAAGAAGGCATGGATCCGCTGACCGCGAGCTTTAACGCGCCGAGCGGGGCGTATTTCACCACCACGACCACCTGGTCGATGAACGTTTCGGGCGGGGACGGCAACTATTCCTATATGTTCTGGTTCTACTGGGAGGACGCGCCGATCCCCATGTCGGTCATCTCCGGCGACGATACTTATGGGCCTGAAAGCGCCTTCCACTACAGGCTGCTGGCAAGCGGCACTTACAAGCTGATCGGCTTTGTGATGGACGGAAACGGCCAGCGGGCTCAGGACACGATCGTTTTCACCGCGCAGTCCCCGGACTATCCCTCCGTGCCCGAAATTGCGAGGCGGCTGGCGGCGCAGTGCGTCAGCGCGGGCTGCAGGACCGCGTACGAGAAGGCCTTGTGGATGCATGACTGGCTGATCTACCACGCGGATTATGACCACAGCTTCACGCATTACGGGCCGGACGGCGTCCTGTGCGCGGGGTCGGGCGTGTGCGAGAGCTATGCCTTTGCCTATGCCTATCTGATGCGTGAGCTCGGGATCCCCTGTGAGTTTGCATCCGCCGAAAACCACATGTGGAACATGATCCAGCTTGACGGAGAATGGTACCACGTGGACACGACCTGGGACGACCCGACCGACGCGAGTACCGGCGGAGGCGGTTTGGAACGGCATCTGTATTTCTGCGTGCCGTGGGAAGTGATCGCGGTCGATCACCATAATGGGTCCATATATTTTTACAATCAAATGTGCACGTCCTACCGGTACAACTATTATGTGATGACCGGTCAGGCGGAGGCCTGGGCGGACGATCTGGCGGCGCTGATCACGCAGGGGCTGGCTGCGGGCGACTACCGCTTCTCGGTCGAGATGCCGTACTGGTATACCTTTGAGGGCGATTCGGTTTTCTGGCAGGAGCCCGAAGGCGTCCTGGCAAGCGGCGCTGCGCTGCATGTGTGCAGGCAGCGGAACTTCAGCTTCGGCGGACAGACCGTGAAGATCGACGGCTATGTGATCGACGTGAACCACTTTGGCATCTACCGCTATGTAGACTTCGACAATCTCGGATGGATCTGCGTGTCGATCGACGGGAAGACGCTCGATCTGCCCTCCGGGGTAAAACGCGTGAACACCGACGCGTTCCGCTCGGATCCCTCCTTTGTCGCGGCACGGGTCCCGGACGGGGCGACTACCATTCAGAACGGCGCGTTTCAGGGCTGCAGCGGGCTTTGGCTCGCCGTGATCCCCGCCTCGGTGACCTCGATCGGAAACACGGCCTTCGATTCCTCCAACCCGCATCTGACGATCGTGGCCCCGGAGGGGAGCGCCGCGCAGCAGTACGCACAAAGCCACGGGATCAAGTTTTTGAGCGAAGAGTTCGATTATCATGTCATGTTCCCGGAGTACTGAGCGCTCTGCCGGAAAACGAAGCGCAAGCGCCCCCGACAGGGCCGCAGGCAAGCCTTGACGCCGGAGAAGGAACGCAGCAGTGAAGCACGAACTGGAACATTTTTATATCGGCGATTCTTACGGCGGCAATCAGGACTGGTTCCCCACCTTTATGATGCGCATCGGCGGCTGCGGCGCGGAGACCGCCTGCGACAGCAGCGTATACTTTGCTCTCCGCCGCGCTCTGACAAAAGCAGCGCCGGAAAACGCCGCGGAGCTGACCAGAGAAGACTACGTCCGCTTTGCCTATAAAATGAAGCCGTATCTGTCCCCGCGCAGAAGCGGTATCGACCGGCTGGATATCTATATCGACGGCTATGCGCAGTATCTGCGCGACTGCGGAGAGACGCGCCTCGGCATGACGCCTTTGGACGGCACGGAGCCGTATGAGGCCGCAAGAGACGCGATCATGCGGCAGATCGACGGGAGCTATCCGGTCCCGACGCTCATACTCAACCATCGCAATAAGGCGTTTCGTGATTACGTCTGGCACTGGTTCCTGATCAACGGCTATGACGCGGCGGACGGTGCGTTCCTGGTCAAGGCGGTGACCTACAGCAGCTATGAATGGCTGGATCTCCGCGGGCTTTGGGACACCGGCTACGAACGGCGCGGCGGCCTTGTCTTGTACCGCCTTGCGGAAGGGGCTGAACGGGAGCCATGATCTGTATCGTCCGGCACGGGCAGACCGGGATGAATCAGCGCGGGGCGCTCCAGGGCAGAAGCGACGCTCCCCTCGACGAGACCGGGATCGCGCAGGCACGCGCGGCGGCGGAGAAGCTCGGGGAGATCCGCTTTGACCGGGTCTATACCAGTCCCCTGAAAAGAGCGATCCAGACCGCGAGGATCATGGCCCCTTACGCCGAACCGATCGTTGAAGGCCGGCTGATCGAGATGGACTACGGCCCCTATGAGGGCTGCGGCCTCACGCAGCTGCCTCCCGAGATCATCACCTTTTTCAGCGACTTCGTCCATAACCCTGCGCCGGCCGGGATGGAGCAGCTCTCCGAGGTCGTGGCCAGAGTCGGCTCTTTTCTGGAGGAGCTGCGCCATACGGAGGGGAACGTCCTGCTGTCCGCCCACGCGATCTCCATGAAGGGGATGCTGGAATACCTGACGCCCGGCTCCGGCGGCGCGTACTGGTCGAGGTATATCGGAAACTGTTCCGTTTATGCGGCGGAGAATCGTGACGGCGTCATCGGCGTTCCCGCAGAATTGTTTTAGCCGACGCGACGGGAGGCGGTCACTTTGCCTGCAGGGATCATGTGCCTGATCATCGCGGCGCCGGAAGCAAGAGGGCTTTTCTGAGCATTGGGGACTGCCGCCGGAAGGTGTTCGCCTATTACACGCAGCCGGCCAAATACTCTCGCCATAAAAAGACGAAACACGGAGGGCCGCCTGAATCCAGGCGGCCCTCCGTGCGTTTATGTGTTTTTTTACTCCTTGATCGTCCCGTCGGCATTGAAGAGCGGCAGGGGCGCCAGCACGATGATATCGTCGCGCTTGGCGGCGTCGCCCTCGGCCAGGACGGCCATCTTGCCGGCGATGATGCCGCCCGCCTGATTGACCAGCTCCTCGGTGGCGCGCAGGGACTCGCCGGTGGAGATCACGTCGTCCAGGATCAGGATGCGCTTGCCCTTGATCTTCGCCGCGTCGGCGGTGTCGATGACGAGCTTCTGCACGCCCATGGTGGTGATGGACTTCACATTGACCTCGAACACGCCGGACATGTAGGCCTTGGGGCCCTTGCGGGCGAGGAAGTACTCATCCGCGCCGCTCTGGCGGGCCATCTCGTACAGCAGGGGGATGGACTTGGCCTCGGGGGCCAGCAGGTAATCGTACTCGGGCGCGCGCTTGAGCAGCTCCGCCGCGCAGTGAACGGTCAGCTCCACATCGCCGAACATGACGAAGGCGCCGATGTACAGATCGTCGGAGACCTTGCACAGGGGCAGCTGGCGCTTCAGACCGGCAATATCGATTTCATAAGTCATGGTTGAATTCCTCCGAAAGCAACTCAAAAATATAACAGCATCATTTTACAGGAAATCCCGGAAAAATCAAGAGGGCACGCAAAAAATTCGCCGTCTCCGCGCGCCGGCGCCGGAAAACAAAGAACCGCAGGTTTTAGCCTGCGGCCCTTCGTTTGGGAGAAAAGAGAGGATATAGGAGTAGAAAAGTGTCGTGATGAACCATTGCGAAAATCATTTCGCAATGGCGTGCCCGCATCGCTCAGGACGCCTCGGGCTTGGCCTCGTCAAAGGTGATGCTCAGCGTCATGCTCTCGCCCGCGCGGTAGAGCTCGATCTCCGTGGTCTCCCCGGCGGAGTAGCCCTTGATCGCGGTCTTGAGATCGCTGTAGCTGAGGATCTCGGTCTCGCCCAGTCTGGTGATGATGTCGCCCTTCTGGAGGCCCGCCTTCTCGGCGCAGCTGCCGGCGCTCACATCGTTGACATAGGCGCCGAGCGGCATCCCGTAGTACTGGGCGTACATGGCGCTGTAGCGCTCGTCCAGCCAGATGCCCATATAGGCCTTGCCGGTCACATAGCCCTTGGTGATGAGGTCGTTGGCGATCGACTGCACGTCGTTGACGGGGATCGCGAAGCCCAGGCCCTCGATGCCGGAGGATTTGTACTTGGCGGTGACCACGCCGATCACCTGGCCGAGGCTGTTATACACGGGGCCGCCGGAGTTGCCGGGGTTGACGGCCGCGTCGATCTGGAACATATTGATGGACTCGCCCTCCTCGGTGGAGATCACGCGGTCCAGCGCGCTCACATGGCCGGTGGACATGGAGAATTCCAGCTCGCCCAGGGGGTTGCCCACGGCGTAGACCGTGTCGCCCACATGGATGGAGTCGCTGTTGCCGAAGCTGACGGGCGTCAGGCCCGAGGCCTCGATCTTCAGCACGGCGATGTCGTTGGCCTGCTCGGTGCCCACGATGGTGGCGGGGTACTTGCTGCCGTCATGGAGAATGACCGTCGCGGTGGAATTCTGCTGCACCGCGTACTCGATCACATGGTAGTTGGTTACGATATAGCCGTCCTCCGAAATGATGAAGCCGGAGCCGCTGACGGGGGAAGAGCTCTGCATGCCGAAGATGTTGGTAAAAATCACGTCGGTCGTGATGCCGACCACCTGGCGGCAGGCCTGCGCATAGATCTGCGCGGCGGAAATGGAGCTGCTGCCGTCCGCGTTCACGATGGGCGTGGCGTTGATGATCTGCTGCTGGTCGGCCACGGCGGTGACGGCGCTCTCGTTCTCGCCCATGCGTTCCTCGAGCGCGCTCATGCGGTCGCCGAGCTTCGCGGAGGTCAGCGCCGAGCCGCAGAAGCCGCCCAGCATCGCGCAGACCAGCGCCAGGCACGCGGCCCGCAGAAAGCCGCCGGACTTCTTCTCCTTCTTCGGCTTCGGCTCTCTGACGTTTTTCTCGGGCGGGCAGTAATACCGGGGCGGGACCGTGCTCTCGTCGGCAGGCTCATAGTGCGCGTCGGCGTAGACCTGCTCCTCGCCGTAATCTTCCTTATTATAAGAATGCTCGCCGTTCAGCGCCGCGTCGAAGGCTTCCTCCGCGGTGGGAACGGTCTCGGGCGCGCTCTCCGCGCCGGCCTCGCTGACGGGCTCCTCGGGGTGCGTGCTGCTGATCTCTTCGCGGACCTCGCCTGCTTCTTCCTCAGGGACAAACATGGTTGACTACCTCTTTTGTTTTGGTTTGCCTGTAATATAATCGGAAATTATGACCTTGTCATGAACAATTCCACAAGTTTTTTTTAACATTCCCTCCCCGCCCGCTCCGGAGAAATGTCTGATTCCGCTCCCGGGAGGCAAATTGTGCTTGACAAGCTTGGCCGTTCTAACTATAATAAAGTTTGCAATCCAATGACATTTTGTGAACGGAATCGTTCCAGGTAAAGGAAGTGTTCTCTTGAAAAGCAAGCGTCTTTTAGCCTTATTGCTGGCACTCATCATGTGCCTGAGCCTGCTTCCGGTGAGCGCCTTCGCCGACGAGGGCGAGGCGGAGACCGCTGAGGCGGTCGAAGAGATCGCCGGGGCGGTCGAAGAGCCCGCCGAAGCGGCCGAAGAGCCCGCCGAAGCGGCGGAAGAGATCCTCGAAATCGAGGAAGAGCCCGCCGAGGCCGCCGATGAGGCCGCCGAGGAGGAGATCCTCGTCGTGTCCGAGGGCGAGGCGGAGAGCGTGTCCGACGACGCCGCCAAGGCCGACACCCGTATGTGGACCTGCGGCACCGACGCCACCGCCGTCCTGCACATCACCAGCGGCGAGCTGATCATCAACGGCATCGGTGCGGTCACCTCTGCCCCCTGGACCAGCGAGACCGACGTGCTCGGCCTGATCAAGACGGTCACGGTCAACAGCAGCATCACCGCTCTCTGCGCCGGCTTTGCGAAGGGCTGCAGCAATCTGTACTCCGTCTCCCTGCCCAACACGCTGCAGACCATCGGCGTCAACGCTTTTACCGACTGTGTCTCGCTGGCCAGCGTCACGATCCCCGACACGGTCACCACGCTGGGCACCTCCGCTTTTGAAAACTGCGAAAAGCTCGTGAACCTCACGCTGGGCGCCAGCATCACCACGATCCCGGCGGAGTGCTTCAGCGGCTGCAAGGCTCTCAACAGCGTCACGATCCCCGCGCTGGTCACCACGCTTGGCGCTCAGGCCTTTGCCGACTGCATCGCGCTCAAGACCGTGATCTTCCGCGGCAAGGCCCCCACCACCATCGCCGCCGATGCCTTTGACGGCGTGACCGCCACGGTCTACTACCCCGCCGGCGACGGCAGCTGGGACGCCATCCTCAGCCTGGCGGAGAGCGTGAGGAACTACGGCGGCACCCTCGCCTGGGTCGCGCAGGACTCCGGCTCCACCAACAGCGGCTGGGTCAAGAAGGGCGGAAACTGGTATTACTATGACAAGGGCGGCCGCGTGGTCACCAGTCAGTGGATCACCTACGGCGGCAAGAAGTACTACCTGAAGGACGACGGCGTCATGGCCACCTACTGGCTGAAGCTCGACGGCAAGTGGTATTACTTCGGCTCCAGCGGCGACATGAAGACCGGCTGGGTCTATTCTGCCGGCGACTGGTACTACATGGATGAAAACGGCGTCATGCTGACCGATACCTGGGTCAAGGACGGGAGCACCTGGTACTATCTGGACGAAAACGGCGTCTGGGATTCCACCAAGCCTCTCGGCCCCGAGCAGCTGCTCGACTTCAGCAAGAACGGCTGGCAGATCGCCCTGGGCAAGTGGTTCTACATCAAGAACGGCGAGAAGGTCACCGGCTGGCTCGAGGACAAGGGCAAGTGGTACTTCATGGATGAGGACGGCGTCATGCACGTCGGCTGGCTGCGCAACAGCGAGCTGGTGTTCTACATGAACGACCCCTCCGGCGAGATGATCACCGGCTGGAAGAAGATCGGCGGCACCTGGTACTTCTTCGGTTCCGACGGCGTGCTTCAGCCCGACAAGGACCGCGTCGGCTGGGAGACCATCGACGGCAAGACCTATTACTATGACAGCAACGGCGATCCTCTGACCCTCTGGCAGAAGATCGACGGCAAGTGGTACTACTTCGACAGCAACGGCGTCATGCAGCGCGGCTTCGTCAAGGCCGGCGGCAAGTGGTATTACATGGGCGCTGACGGCGCCATGTGCACCGGCTGGGTCACCGACGGCGGCAGCACCTACTACATGGACAGCAGCGGCGTCATGCAGACCGGCTGGGTCAAGATCAACGGCGTCTGGTGCTACTTCGGCGAGGACGGCGCGTTCCAGAAGAACATCGCCCGCTCCGGCTGGGTCATGGAGGACGGCGATTGGCACTACTACCAGAACGGTGTCATGAAGACCGGCTGGGTCACCGTGGACGGCGAGCGCTACTATCTCGACAGCAGCGGCGTCATGCAGACCGGCTGGCTCAAGGACGGCGGACGCTGGTTCTATCTGAGCGCGAGCGGCGCGGCCCTGAAGGGCTGGCAGGAGATCGACAGCAAGTGGTACTACTTCAGTGAGGAAGACGGCGCCATGCGCGTCGGCTGGATCACGCTCGGCGACTACACCTACTTCCTGAAGGGCGGCGGCGTTGACGGCGTCATGGCCACCTACTGGCAGAAGATCGACGGCAAGTGGTACTACTTCGGCGGCAACGGCGCGATGCGCCGGGGCTGGCTCTCCAGCGGCGGCAGCTGGTACTACCTGGATGACGACGGCGTCATGCTCAAGGGCTGGCAGACCATCGGCGGCAAGCGCTACTACTTCGACAGCAACGGCGTCATGGCCACCTACTGGCAGAAGATCGGCAGCAAGTTCTACTACTTCGGCAGCAACGGCGCCATGCGCACCGGCTGGGTCAAGTCCGGCAGCGAGTACTACTACATGAACGACGAGGGCGTCATGCTGACCGGCCTGCAGACGATCGGCGGCAAGAAGTACTTCTTCGAGGCGACCGATTCCACCAAGCTCGGCCGCATGTACCACAGCGAGTGGCTCAAGATGGGCAGCTACTGGTACTACTTCCAGTCGCAGGGCGACATGGCCGTCAGCAAGAAGCTGACCATCGCCAGCAAGGACTACACCTTCGACGCGAACGGCCATTCCGACAAGGCTCCCTCCTGATGCGCCATAAAACAGCGAACAAAGCATAAACAAATCAACGGCCCGCGGGATTGTCCCGCGGGCCGTTGATTTGTCGGCAAGGATCGTTTCTTTCCCTGCGGATGCGTTTTGTGGGATTGACCGTCCTATATGCAGGGACTGACGACCCAGGCAGCCCGGATAGAAGTTTTGAGTCGTGAGTTTTGAGGAGACGAAAGCCGCTCACAGGGGCGGCCTTTACGGTCGCCCGGCGGAGGAAATGCACGAAAACGCGAAAAAGTGAGGCGGGTCCGTACAGGCTGTGCGGATCTGCTGTTCGATATTCCTTGTATTCTGTTTCTCCCGTCTCCCGAAAACCGAAGAGACTGTATCAAAACAGACGGCGCCTGATTCAGACGGTACAATGCACGAAACTATCGTAGGTCCGGCGTCCTCTCGACGGCCCGATGGAAAGACGGAAAACGTCCGTTACGCCGTAGGGGCGATTCACGAATCGCCCGGCATGACAGCAAAAAGCAAGATACAAGGAAACGGCGAATCCGTACCATGCCGAATACGGATTCGCCGTTCTTTTTCCGTTGTATGACCGTTTTTCCGCGCGGGCGCTTCGTGAAGCGCCCCTACGGGCGAGGTGCAGCTGCAAGGAAAGATCCGGGACAGAGGACGCCGTCCCCCACAGGCGTGGTGCGTGAGCGCGGGCGGCTGATAGCCGCCCCTATGGGCGCGTCCCCATCGTCTCCTCAAAACTCAAAACTCACGACTCAAAACTCGTCCGCTCTCAGGAGAAGGGTGTGGCGAGATGGGAATACTTCCCCGCCCCGGCGACGACGGCGATCTCCACGATCGTCTCGAGCTCTCCGTACTGGTTGACGAAGATCGGTCTCTCCTCCTCCAGGAAGTTCAGCGTCTCCTCCAGCAGCCTGTCGTGGTCGAGCTCGGTCTTCACGCCCTCGGGGAGCGGCCGGTACTGCTCCTCGAACATCTGTATGACCTTTTCCCTCAGGCGCTCTCTGTAGGCTTCCTCGCTGATCCCCTTCTGCTCCAGAAGCATCTCGTTCGTGACCCTCTCCCCGGTCTCAAGGTCATAGCCGTATGCGCCGTAGAGGATATTGTCGCCGTTCTGATCGGCGGTGATCAGCAGGTAAAGCCGCGAGCCGTCCCGGAAGGCCTGCCACTCCGTCCGGTACAGCCACAGGGAATGGCCGCCCTCCATGCTCTGATATTGCGCCTCCACCCGCTCGCCGAACAGCTCCGCGATCTCCGCGTTGATCTCGCGCGCATCCGCCGTGTCCGCGTTGATCTGCGGGAGGTGGTAGGAATAGACGTAGCCGTTTCCGATCGAGTCCTCGTAAAAGCCGTCGTCACTGAAGAGCTCGCAGACCGCGTTCTTCTGCGGCAGCTCCGCGAAGGCGGCCGTCTGCATACTGAGCAGCACGCCCAGCAGCAGAAGGACGGACAGTATTGTTCTCATCGTTGTTTTCATTCGCAGATCCCCCTTTTGATTTTTCTTGCGCTGCGGCGGGAAAACGCCGCCCGCTCAATGAAACAGGCCCTTTTTCACCGGGCAGCGCAGCACGACGACGGCGCTCCCCTCGATCGTCTCCGGCTCCAGCACGCTGCCGTCGAGCAGCCGCACGCCCCGCACGCGCGCGGTGAAGTCCTCCACCGGCCCGATCACGGGATAGCCGAAGCCGCGGCCGCGATAGTGCATCGGCACCGTGATGCGCGCGCCGACGGCCTCCGCCAGCTCCGCGGCGGTCTCCGGGCCGATCGTGTAGTGTCCGCCCACAGGTAGCAGCAGCACCTCGGGCCGCCCGAGCTTCTCGAGCTGCTCCGGGGAGAGCATGTGCCCCAGGTCGCCCAGATGGGCCACGC
>JAEEGL010814845.1_pt1 | contig 11006 bp, 19 predicted proteins | sample 9134231 | NCBI WGS metagenome assembly JAEEGL01 (sample SAMN16246548, study PRJNA631951) | gut metagenome | biome: gut microbiome; feature: rumen; material: fiber-attached | host: Bos | place: Iran: Karaj | collected 2018-10
ATCCTGATGGGCTTCTATGGCTAGCAAAATCAGTAGAACAACAAAGATAATCCCTGCTGCCGCCCATGCACAAAAAGCCGCCACTCTAAACTGCACGACATATAACAGAATGCCTATAAGAATCAGGATACCAATCCATTTAAGCATCCCGGTCCCCGGCTCCAGCATATTCAGTTTATGCTTATATCTTTTTTCTTCGCCCACTATGTCCTCTCCCTTATATTTTGGACTTTTCAGATTCAATTTTATCTATAGTATCTTGCAATATATCTTTTCGCAGTTCCATAAGCCATTCAGAAAACTCTACGTTTTCAAACGCATATGTTTTATTAAGTTCATACTCATTTTCAGACCATGTATCTATAGGTGATTCATTATGCTGAATTAAGGCTTCAAGTTTATCAAGAGCTTTATAAAGCTTAGATTCTTTTGTTTCCTGCGCGTTCATTTCAGTAAAAAGCGCATTCATATAATCCGATACTTCCTTTGGTAAGCTCTCGACCCATTCACCAAGTAATGCATCTTCCATATCTCTATCCTGATCTGTTTTATTAAACGCCGGAATATCTCCGGTAAAGCATTCTCCCAAATCGTGAATAAGGCACATATTTACAACCTTATCAATATCAACATCCGGGAACTCATTTCTTAAAAGCGAAGCCATAAGGGAAACTCTCCAACTATGTTCCGCTACACTTTCTACTCTTCTTTTGCTTGTAGTACAGTGTCTGGTGGTATCCTTTAAGCGTTCAGCAACATGTAATATATTTAAAAAATCTCTAGTATTCACATTTTACCTCGTCAAATTCCGATATAACTTGCTATTCGATTGTGAAGCTTTCCGTCTTTAAATCACAATAGTATCTTCCGCTTTCAGCGGTAAACTTTAATACACAATAATCAGGATCCGTAACTCCACCCTTATAGAACATCGTGTCGCCTTTACGCCAGATCATATCTTTTGTCTCTTGATCAGTCAGCACTTCCATTTTGCCTTTCAGCATAACACCCACGTACTTTATCAAGCCCTTATGATAGAAGTAGATACATGCATTGGGATTATTCATATACTGTTTTACTCTCATTGAAGATGTGTTTGTCGAAAAATAAAAACTATGTAAGCCTTCAATCTTTCTCGGATTCAGCATGGCTTTCACATTTGGAAATCCATCTTCATCAATAGAACAGATAAAAGCAACCTTCTGTTTTCTGATAAAGCTCTCAATAGTGTTATTATCCATAATACTCGCCTTAAACTCCTTAACAACGTTAGAATTAATTATATCATAATTTTTAATTATTTAAGATACATTTAAGCTCCCTCTAATTCTCCTGCTACACTCCTTAAATGCAACGATGGAAATGGCGAGAACAAAAGAGCCCACGGAAGCGGATTCACTTCCGTGGAATGGCACAACTCATGTTTATTTGTTTTCTATATCATCTGATGCATTCTCTTCTTCAGCTGGTTCGTCCTCACTGTGCTTTCTAAATTTATTCTTAATCTTCTTTTTAAGAAGATAGATATCAAAGCTAATAGAATCTATGATAAAACCCTTTCTAACCTTACGATAGTTTTTATCTCTCCAAAACATTAAATCAAGTATAAAAATAACTACAAGTACGATAGGTATAGCTAAAAATCCACCCAATTTATTCTTAAACTTTTCTACGATAGTATTTCTTTGATTATCCATATATAACTTTCTCCGTCTTCATTATTTCAGTCTCGCTCCAACATCACGATATATTCAGGTGTACCTTCTTCTAATTGTCTTTTCCCGTTAAGCTTAAAGCCATGTGCCTCGTAAAAACGAATGGCGTCTTCGTTCTTCTCTAGTGTCCATACGAACTTAGCATCAAACTTTTCTTTTGCAAATTCTACCAGCTTAGATCCTATGCCCTCTTTCCAGAAGAAGTAATCTACATATAATTCTGCAATCTCTTTTCCCTCCAGATGGATCATTCCCTTAACTATACCATCATCGTAAACCCAGATATTATCAAGGGCTTTGGAGTTGCCATATTCTTCTACAAGCTTAACTACCTGCAACTCGTTAAAAGAGTATTCATCGTTATGAAAGATTGATCGGTACTTTATTCTTTTTGTAAACACCAGAATCTCGGCAATTCTGGGTATATCTTTTGGTTCTGCTTTTCTCATACAAATTATTTTCTAATCATTATCCCGCCAAAGTACTCAGGATTTCCTTCCTTGTCGCTAAGTACAAAACCTCTTGTAGTAAGAACAACATATGTGCCGTCTTTAGTCCTTGCGCGATAAAATATCTGTTTGACTTCTGCATTTCCACTTAACACGGCGTTTACCGCATCCCTGTAAGCGGACATATCATCAGGATGGATGTACTCCTCCCAAATCTTTTCAGCATGGTACATGTATTCAGATTCAAGTCCAAAATCATCTATAAGTGATAATGACCAGCGTGAAAAATCATATTTCATATCATTAAGATAAACGTATCCTTCACCGGCAATAGTATACAATGCTCCAAAAAGTCCATCCAACAAACGTTTTCTTTCATCTGAAATCGGAGCATTAATCTTATCCATATTAGCAAAACCGTCTCTCGCCGATATGGATTTTAGATCTTTCTTATTCTCGTACATTAACTTATCAGCACGAGCATATACAGAATCAATCTTATGATCCATCTGTGGATCAAAAACAGCCATTCCACATGACACAACAGGCCCTGAACGAGAACGTCTGTTAGCAAGCGATTCAGCTTTAAATCTACTTAACAAGTCCTCTCTATGCTCATAATCATGTCCGGATAGAACGGCAATGAATTCATCTCCACCCAGCCTGAATATCGGACTATGTTTATATATTTCACAGATCATTCGGCTTGTACACTGGATAGCCTCATCTCCAAAACTATGTCCTCTAGTATCATTTATAAGTTTAAGATTATTGATATCAAATATAACTATTCCAAATGGAGAATATGATTCAAGTTCAGATTCTATTGAATCAACATACTCCCTATAAGCATTACTGTTACGTACACCGGTCAGAGCATCTCGACGCGCCATTCGCTTTGCAGACTGAAGATCACGCTCTTTTGCTTCACTCCGCATAATTTCTTCTTCGATATTCTCAAGGCAACAGACAATATGCTTTCTATCCTTGCACATAATTTCAACATGACGCATATGATAGATCTTACCATCAATAACAGCTCTGAAAATAACGGTATAAACATCACTTTCCGAAAGATTCAAAAGCATCGCATCTTTATCATATAGCTTAAGCATAAACTCCAAGTCATCCGGATGAATAAATAAGCCGGCGTTCTTCTTTGCGTCATCAAAGAAATCTTCTCCTTCATGGGGATATTCCGAACTTGGCACAGAATCGCCACCTGTAAATACAATATACTGATTAGTCTCTAAGTCAACCAGATATACGCATTCGTAATGTTTAGCCAGAGATATCGCTATCAAATAATTAGTTTTATCATCAATAATCATAGTCACCCCTTACATATCATTAACACCCACTTACAATATCGAATACTTACTATATTTTACACCACTTATAGATTTTTCTTCAATAAACTCTTTTACAAACCCCTTACAGAATCTGGTCAGCCCAGGCTTTCAATTCAGACTCAGATGTACTTCCTGAACTGCAAGACCAATCCTCGTTATAAAATCCATTATTCATCTTTAATCACATGTATAACCCGGTTTCTTATAAAGGTTATTCAATTCCGGACCAATATACTTATCCCAAACTTTTTCCTTCCACTCCTCTTCAGGTATATCCGTAATTGCAACAGATACGCTAGAAGTCTTGCAACCCAATGTTTCAGCTACGACATCTGCTATTCTTTCAGCGCACTGTTTTTTCTGTTCATCTGTTCTGCCAGAAAAACACTGTATTTCAATATGTGGCATCGCAATCCTCCTAAAATTCAATACGTTTTAATCCTTAGCATACCCATCAAAGTTTTTCGTTGTATCCATTTTATACCTCATCATCCTTTTTGTAAGTTCGGATGATTTCTTCCGCTTCTTCTTTAGTAATCGGGTCGTAATTTCCATAGTAATCCATTTCTGAGTAGGTTCTTTCGGTCAATTCCCAGATAAATGTATCCTTATCCAGCTCGTACACCTTTCCATTTTCAACTTTATAAATGCTGGAGACATAATGAATAGAATAATGCCAGTTATCATCGCTACCAACTTTATGATAAGCATCACCGTTTTTATCAGGTATGATCCAGCAACCCTTTATATATTCATCTATATCAATTGCAGGGCCTACGGCACCGTATGATCTGGTCACAAAATAAGCACCTTCGGGCACATTTGGTCCAGTATCAGGAGCGTCATTGGTAATACGCCATATTCCGAATTTTTTACTGAAATGAAGAGTACGCTGCTCAATATTATTTCTGATGACTGCTTCGGCTCCTGATGCTTTTATATCCTTATCATCCTCATCCGCTGCTCTGATTGTGGAAGACCAATCTGCATATGTCATAATCAGGGTATCAATCTCATAATCAGGGTATTTTCTGCGAAGTATTCTGAGAACCTTCTTCTTACTGGTCTTTGTACTCATTCTTAATCCTCTGAAAAAAAAGACCAACAATAAAACTATCAAGACAAAAATATCTTTGAATACTTCCGCAATATTCCTTAATTTATCCTTGTTTTCGTTTAATTTTTTCATTTTTCCAATACTCCTGTTTCATTCAGAAATACCGCTATAAATATACCGTTGGGGTCTTAATGCAGTTTCTTTGGTAATTTGAAATTATCAATATTGCTGCTTATTATCCCCGAATAATCTTCTTCACTATCTATCACATCCAACCATGCCTGCTGGATATCCGATAAACGGCCACCATAACTCTTTCGTATCGCTTCTTCTCTTAACAATTCCTCCTTAAGGGATTCTTTGTTTTCTCTTTCTTCAAACCACGGCAACAAATATATATCAATTGCATCCATGACATTTCGAAAACTCACCTCTGCAATCTGCTCGTTAGAATAATCCCACCAAACATCCTTATCACATATCAGCTTTCCTAACCTGTCACCTAAATCGTATGCCAAAAAGGAACGCGATACATATAACGCGATTAATGCATAATTTACAGTAAATGTCTTTGAACCATATTGTTCTTTTTGCAAGTTAATATACTCCAAAACATCAACATTATTTCTTCGTACGTAAGAATTAGTTTTATATTTCACGAATCCCTTCTGCTGCAAGAAAGAATCCATCTTCTTTTTCTGTTCTTTGAAAAAAATATCTGCAGCCTTTTTATCAATGGATGTCATCTCTTCATCTGATCTAATAGCTACAGAAACATTACCTTGTAATTCGAATTCTTCTGTATCTTGTTTTGATTTAGTTTTGTTCTTAAACAAATCAAACATTCCCATTTTCTCCACCAATATTTGTCACTTAGCTCACATTCCATATGCTACTCTTTGTATCTCTTTCTGCTTGATGACCGCATGGCATATCAGCTAACTCTCCTACAGAATTATCAATCTCAAATATAGACTCTAATGAAACTAATCTTGCATCTTCTGTTTCATGCTCTTGCCCACATAAAAACTGCCACATACCATCTTCATCATCATGAGAAACAAATCGAATATAGTCTGTTCCATCCATAATGTGACAACATGTTATACATGCTGTATTAGGTGAATCTGCAAATGGATATTTCATATTTAAACCTCGTTATAATCAATATTTTACTGATAATCGACCATTCTATCTGTAACCATAAACAATAAAGACGCCAGAATCCTTTTCATATTCAAAATAAATATGATGCTTCTCAAGGATTTCTTCAATCTTGTCTTTTACGTTTTCCTCATACACCTCAGTATCCAGCAATAATCCTTTTTTTCGGTATTCTCTGATTACATCTCCAATCTTGAACCACTCTATTACTGCCATATTCATATGGGCTAAATATTCATCGTCAATAACACTCCAAAAGAATTCAGGATTGATTTCATCAAATAGAGTCTTATACATTATTGATAACTGTGGAATCTCAATGAAGTCATCAAGCATTTCACGCCATTTAGTATTGTTCATATATGATGTGAGTTTTCTCTGCTGTACAACATCTTGAATCCTATCTGACAACGTCTTCTTATTATTATATTTTCCCGACTCTGCTTCATCAATCAAACTCTGCATCATTCCTATAGTTTTCTTATTAGGAGTCTTGTAGTAGCGAAAAATCACAGAGACTTCCTGCTGATTTCTCTCAACACAAAACCACCCTTGTTTATGATTCTCACGAACAATAAACGTTATGTTTCTTGGCCAATCAATCTGAAACACCGCTTCAGATGAATTATAAGGTTGAAGAATTCCACTACGTTCATTCAAATTTGCACATAATAAATTGTATGTTTCTTGATTCATAAGATTTCACTTTACTAGCTTATTAAAGCCCTTCTGATTATGCTTGTTTATTCATACTGAGGTTTATAAAGCCTTTTTATATCACGATCATATACATAATCTGGTAGTTCATCAGTTTCAATAATATCAAATCGAATCAAACTGCATAGAATTCTCTCAAAATTATCATTTTCTCTATCGTAAAGCTTTTCAGCCTGCATTACGAATCGATTTAAATCCGGAAAACTGATTTCACCTCCAATAAGCTTTGTATCATATTTATAATACTCGATTTCAATTACCATTTTCTCTATTTAGTTGCACCCCATAATCATTATTCCTCTGCAATAGCATCCCATCCAGCTTTATTGCTATAAGTTTCATAACTTACTGTTGGTTCATGTGAATATTTATCACTATCCTCACTGTGTATCCTTTTCCAAGCTTTTATCGGTACATAAAGGATAGCCTCAAAATCCTTATTTGACGCTAATTTTCTTCTCCCTTTTAGAACTGCATTGTAATATGGTTTTCCATTTACTAATGCCACACAACGCATATATAAGAAATAGTCAGGTGAGAAATAATCTTCTTTTTCTATTATATGTTTTGCAATATTATAAGTATCTAAAGAAAACAATAGCTCTGCCATCTTATCATGGAAGGCATAAATCACATTATCTCCCCATTTTGCAAGAAATGCTATCAACGGTTCTATTACAGCCTCATCATCCCCTTGCTTATTCCAATCAAGCATATCTGTAAAATGGAAAAAATCCAAATCAAACATTCTTCCTTTTTCAATAATGGGCTGTATCCAAATTGGAGTTTTTCCTTCTCCTCTGTAATACGTTCTTTCCATGTTTTTCTCCAAAAATATCAATTTGTCTTAGCCTGTTGACCTGATATATATTATCTGCTTAAAACATCATTAATCACTTCTATGACTTCTGCATAACCTGTTATTTTACCGCCCTCTTGAAATGAAATCACATCGCCAGCTTTTAATGTGTGAGGATATGCTTCTGGCGATATAAATGTAATAAATCCTTCTGCACTTTGCCCATTACAAATATGATTCACATTAATATATTCATGCACTCCGGTAGTTAAGTAGCTTCCAATCATATGAGCCGGACGATATCCAGTATAAACGCAGTCCCTAGCTGTCAATGTTATACGTGCTTTTATATCAGCTTTCATACAAATATTCCTCTATTATCAATCATTCCCCTTCAGCTGGTGAGCGTTTTCATTGCCAGATAAAACAGATACTCTCCCCTACTTTAACATCATTCACTTTGCCTTACATGATAATTTCTCAGCTTCTAAGCGATAAACCGCAACTGCATCAACCATTTCTTTAGAATAATCCCATTTCGCTTTTCCGGAAATATGGTTCATTAGGGCATTTAATCCTTTTATCTTTTCTTCATCATCTTCAATTATTGATAACCTGCCGGTACCGATAACACTTTGGAACTTAGCTGAATAATCACAGGCAGCATCTGCCTCTAATAATTCATATGCACCATCTATTTCAAATCCAACATTAGGTGAAGCTTTACTAAGCTCATATTTTCGTCCTGCTTTAGCTCCGTGAAAATAGAATACATATTTTTCATTTTCATATGTATATCCATAATTAAGCGGAACAATGTATAGATCACCATTATCATAAAATGCAATTCTTATTATCTGTTCCTTTGCTATGAATTGTTCGATTAAAGTTTTATCGGTTATTTCTCTATCATTTCTTCTCATTTTGACTTTCTCCACAAGTGTGTTTTACTCACTTCGACAATTTCTTAGCGATCTTATCCTTCCAGGCAGTAAAGACCTCATAAGGCCCCTTCTTCGACTTCTCAAGATCATCGAAACTATAATCAGCATCAAATGAATGCGTCACATTTCCATATACAAATCTATACTGGTGCGGTGGCTTCTGGTTGTTCTCAACATACAGATCTGCAATCTCACGAAGATCATCCTTTCCAAGATTGAAAACCCGAAGCACCAGATCATCTGCTACTCCAAGCTTCCCATATCCCATAACAGAATTCCCAACCGTGAAAAACACATTAAAGAAAACTGTCGAATTGGTCCAATACCCATATATATATGTCGTATCAACAGACGCATCTATACCTTCCAATGCCTCCAGACAAGTAGATACAATTCTTTCCTGCAGATTCATAAGCTTATCTTCAAATACTTCTGCCATATACACTCCTCCAAAATGATTTCTGTTTATAATGTAATAAGTCCTATTTAGGCATCCCGATATGATCACCACCAACCATATACTTTACTTCAGCCACTTTAATAACCTCTCATTTGTATTCATCCGCACCCCAATAGAAAGTTTTACTGAAAATTAAACCCTTTAACAATATCAGAATTAATTATACCATAAACCGATGCCCATGATTGAACTAAAAAAGAGCCCACGGAAGCAGATTCACTCCCGCAGGCTGGCACAACCCAATGTTTATCTGATATCTATATTAGCTGATGCATTCTTTGCTTCAGCATCTTCTCTCCTCTTTTCATCTATCAAACAGCAGAGAATACATACATTAGCACATACTGCTGTAAGGAAGCCACCATTAAATGGATTGTAATTCTTAATTGTGAGCATGCTGAGGATGCAACCTACTACAAGTAATACAATTGTTACTGCTACGATTTTGATTGATGTTGTTGTTTTCATATTTTTATCTCCTTTGGTATTGATCATGTTTTCTAGCGATCAGTTTTCATATCTCTCGCTTACAAACATATAATACAATAATCCCGGAGATTGGTCGCTCTTTTAACCTTACAAATCCTTACAGTTCTGTAATGTTACACGAGCTTCTACGATTTTCCTGACCTCAGGAAAATCGTCTATAACACTATGCTAACGGTTTTCTCATGATGGCAAATTATGATATATTTATTAGCGCAGCCATTAAATCTCATGGAATATTGATCATAACGAAGGAGAAACCCAATGAGTATTTTTAATATATTTACAAAAGATAAACCGTCTAATATTCAATGGACAATCAGAGTTGCTGAAGATGAATTTTTAATTGACAATCCAGATACTTTTCCAATTAATCTGGATAATTATCTTACAGATTTGGAGATGAACGATATAGAGTTTATTGTATTGGCTCCTTCACAAACGCTTAATAATCTGACTTTTTTACAAGTAGCAAATAATAACGACGGATATATGCATGTTGAAGCAGGACTTGATGAAAAAAACTCTATGGGAAGACCTAAGATACTTTATAAAGATAATGTAACTACCGGTGAATGCTACGATATATTTGGGGCATTTTATAAAACTGGAAAAATTGATGTTTCAGGTTGGACGGAATTAGAATAGCAAATCAGCCATTTGTTAAAACATTTCTTATTGTTTCAAGCTGGCTTGGTACATATATGAGAAGTGGCGCCTGGACTTTTTATGAAGCAACGCCTATCGAGGATATAATGATTGCCGTAAAGCATTTAAATGAAATCAGCGAATCAGAACTATGTAGAATGATTGAAAAAGGAATTCATGACTATCAAAACCCTCTATATAATGATGAGTATCCAGAAGAATGGATGAAGGCAGACTTCCTGAATGCCCTTGTTTTTGTAAATGAAACTGAAATATAATTATGTACCAATTTTATCATATTTCTTGACGAAATCATCCATTGTATACTCCCGTAAAAGGAGCCTTTCTGTCTCTATCATGATTAAATCCTCATTAGTACGAAACTATAATATATATTCCAACTGTACGTCAAATGGTTCCTTCTCAGCCAGAATCTTATTAATCTCATCTGCGTGCCTGCATCCAAGTGCTTGGTACGCTGCCTGTGATTCTTTTGAGGAATGACCGGATATGTACAGCTTATCTGCTCCAAGCCGCATGGCCTCTTCACAGATCATTGTAAAGAGTTTCTTTCCAATGCCCCGGTGGCGATAATCCTCTGAAACTTGAAAACAGACCAGTTCCACATAATTTGCTGTTTCTCCAAATATGTCGTGTGATACGGTTGCGAAGCCAATGATACGTTCGCCATCAAATGCACCAAAGCCTGTTTGATCATGGTTCATATGTTGCACTATATCTCCAGCTACCTCCCGGCACTGTTCTATTGTCCAGTTTTCGACAAAAGGATTAGGCACAAGTACCCATTTATTATCCACCTCTCTCCAGCACTCAGTAACAGCCTGATGGCGGACAAAAGAATCCAGTGAATGTGTGTTAAAACAATTAGCATCTAATTTTTTATATTGTATTTCCCTCATCTATATAATCTCCCAATTTTTTTACATCGCAGCCCTTACTGGCATAATACGCAAACATTTCATCCAGTTTTTTCAGGTCATAGCTCGTTACGCAATCAGATATCACATGCACTTTGTATCCTGCCTTTACCAGATTGTAGCTTGTTGACTTGACACACCCCGTTGCATCAGCCCCGGTGATATAAAACTCTTCAATATCATTTTTCTCTATAAACCCGGCAAACGCTTCACTCGTCAGCGCACTGGCTTTTGACTTTTCAAAAACATTATCTGTCACGACCTTAAGTTCAGGAAC
>JAEEGL011055899.1_pt1 | contig 11006 bp, 12 predicted proteins | sample 9134231 | NCBI WGS metagenome assembly JAEEGL01 (sample SAMN16246548, study PRJNA631951) | gut metagenome | biome: gut microbiome; feature: rumen; material: fiber-attached | host: Bos | place: Iran: Karaj | collected 2018-10
CTTATCATTTAAATATATGATATATATAATGTATAGGAGGTCAAGTATGGACAATAATGAATTAAATACAGCTACTACAGTTGCTTCAGTTGCTCCAGTTCAACCTGCTGCACCTATTGCACCTGCAAATGCTGATGAAAAAGAAAGTAAATTAACTAATAAAAAGATCGTTTTAGATGAAGATCCTGTTTATACAGATGTTAAAGTAGATGACGATGAAGCATTAGGAATAATAGGAAAAAATGGACCTGCTCCTGCTTCTTATACTCCACCTGTATCTGCAGCACCTGCTACACCTACTGCAGCATCTGCAACATCAGAAGGAACTGAAGGCGCAGTTCAAACCGGAAATATTACATTCTAAGCTATATGTTAAGCATATAGCTTTTTTTATTGATTATAAAAGTTAATAAAAGTATAATTAATATAGAATAGGAAGGATATATATGATAGATTTCATCAAATATTTGGCTGAACAATTAAACAGTATTGGTCTAAATGATCTTCTATCATTTATATCTAATACTTACCATGGTTTGTTACCAATATTAATTATTTATTATATTTTATTAGTAATATGTTTCTATAAATTATTAGAAAAAGAAGAACAACCTGGATGGATTGCTCTTATTCCTTTATATAATTTATATGTATTCACTAAATTAGTTAGAATACCTCTTGTATTATGGTTTATACCCATATTAAATCTAGTAACACTAATTGCAATGCCATATAATTTAGCTAGACAATATGGATTACCAGATTGGCAAAGATGTTTAGCTATATTCTTTCCATATATAATGATTCCATATATTGCTTTTTCAGATATAAAAAACAAAGATAAAATTAATAAATTTAAATACTTGAAATATGGATATGAAATAGATGATTTAGACAGCAAGTTAAAAGTATATACAAATGATAACTTAGTTGTAGATGATAATGATATTATTGTAGGTAAAAAACTAAAAATAGATAAACCTAGTAAACAAGCTCAATTCTTAGATTCATTAGAATTTAACGCTGATGAAAATGAGCTTGTTGATGAACAAGAATTAATTAGAATTAAACCTCCAATCTTAAGTGCTGAACCAATTGAAGAAATGAAAGATGAAGAGGAAATGGTAGAAATCGAAGAAGAAGAAAATCCAACTAATCTTGAAGCTATTAATGAACTTGAAGAAAATCTTGAAGAAAAGAAAGATGAAAAAGTTGAAGTTAAACAAGATATTCAAGAATATGAAGAAATTGGTCCATCAATGAATGCTATTGCATTCGGTGGTAAAGAAGAATACGAAAATCAATCTCAAGCTAGAAATGATGAATTAAAATGCCCTCGATGTGGTTCTTCACTTGTTGGTGCAAATGGAACATGTCCTGGATGTGGAGCTAAGATTGAATAATAAAACATCTCTATAAAGAGATGTTTTTTATTTCCAAAATATCTTCAAATAATATTTTATTATTGTTTTCTAATAATAAATACTTGTTTATCACATTTATTTTCTTTACTATTCCTTCTTCAGTGATATACTTACCACCTTTCTTTTTAGAATCTTTGATAAAGTATGTGATAGTTATATTAGGTTTATTTTTTATATCAATTATAATTTGATTTAATTTATCATTTATTATTTCTTTCAAACCTTCATCTATATCTATTTTTCTATCTGTTAATCTAGCAGTTTCTTTAACATCATCATCAAATCCTGTTAATGCAGCAAACGGTGCAAATTGAGCAGCTTTTTGTTCTCTTGATAAATGTGGATACTTATTAGATACATGATGAGGTAGATTAATGATATCTGAATATTTAAGTTGTGCATTCATCCTCTATGTCCTCCTACTCCAGCATTTCTTTCTATTGTAGTAGCAGCCTCTTCAAGATTCATTCCCTTGAGAATTGCATTTTTCCCATATTTGTTTTTTATATCTAATAATGCATGTTGTAATTCTCGTTCTTTTTTCTCTCTATTTCTTTCTTCTTTAATTTTTTTATTTATAGATTCATAATCAGTAAATAAATCAAATTGTTGAATCTTAGGTTTTTCCTCTTCTATCAAATCTTCATTTATAACTTTATTAGCACATATGTTTACTCTTCTAACATACAGTCTAAAATCTATAATACGGTCATATAATTCTAATATTTTATCTGTTAATATTTTTGTACTACTTGTTTTATGATCTATATTTATTGTTCCATGTGCATGTTTAGGAATTGGTCTTCCATATGGATCATATGATATTTCCCCATCATATATTTTTTTGATTTTAGGATCTGTTAAATTGCATATATCGTATCCTATATCTAATACTATTTGATCTGTTACTAAATGTTTATCAACTAAATCTAATGATAACAAATCAGACATCTCTCTTAGTATTAATTTTGTATCTTTATAATTATATGGTCTATGAAGTACTTGACCTGATGAAATACTATTAAATGAAGGTTTATATTTTCTAATATCATCTAAGTTAGTATCTTCATATCCCCATGCATGATCAATTAATGTTTCAGCATTTACTCCAAACAATTTATATAAAAGATCTTCATTATAATGAGAGCATTCAGCTACATCTCCCATTGTATACATATTATGTTCTTCTAATCTTTTAGCATATCCTCGACCCACCCTCCAAAAATCTGTAATTGGTCTATGTGTCCACAATATTTGTCGATATGAAGTTTCATCTAGCTCTGCAATTCTTACTCCAAATTCATTTGCTTCTGCATGTTTAGCAACTATATCCATTGCTACTTTAGCTAAATACATATTTGTTCCTATTCCTGCTGTTGCAGTTATACCTGTTGTTTCATATACATCTTGTATCATCTTAGTTACTAATTCTTTTGCACTCATTTTATAGTAATCAAGATAATGTGTTACATCTATAAATACTTCATCTATAGAATATACATATATATCATCTCTAGATATATATTTTAAATATATATTATATATATCAGTGGAATATTTCATATATAATCTCATACGTGGAGTCGCTATTATATAATCTAATTCTAATGAATCATTACTTTTAAGTTCATCATCTAAACATGATTTTCCTTTAAATCTTTTACATTTAGATAACCTTTCCTTGTTGATATCTTTTACTTTTTGAACAACTTCAAATAATCTGGATCTTCCAGATAATCCATATTGCTTAAGTGTTGGTGTAACAGCTAAACAAATAGTTTTTTCTGTTCTACTCGAATCTGCTACTACTAAATTAGTATTAAGTGGATTTAATCCTCTTTCTACACATTCAACAGAGGCATAAAAACTTTTTAAATCAATACACATATATGTCTTCATACTTATACCTCCATGAATATTATATCAAACACTCGTTCGTATAACAATACATAAAAAAATATAACTTGTAAAGTTATATTTTTATTTTCTTCTTAATTTCTAATAAAGCAAATGTAATTGTATATACCGCTACCATAGTTCCAAAGAATGTAATAACTGTATTAATAACCGGATTTTCATATACTTTTAAGAAATAATAAGGTCCATCTAACAATCTTAAGAAGTTTAATAAGTAAACAACAAATCCATATATTAAAGTAAATATAGGAGCTTTAATCATAAACTTACTATTCTTTGTAAATGTATATTTTTCAAAGAATAAATAACTTATTGTTGAAATAATAGGACATAATGTATGGAAGAATATAAATTCATCTTTAATCATTATACCGTAGAATCCAAATTCATTAGTTAATAAAAATAATGTAATCGCAAATGTAATTATCAAATTTAATGTAGATACAAATCTTAATAAGTTAACCACCTTATTATTAGTTTTTCCGTTAAAATGATATATCACATACAATAATGATCCAATTAAGCATATAAAGTTACTATCTTCTGTATACAATGCTGGTGTGATTGTTTCACCTACTTTATAAGTAATATAAAAACCAGCTACTTCAAATATAACTAATAGAAAATTCAAAATTAATGCTATCCTTTTCTTCATAGATATTACCTCTATTATATTTTATCATACATTATACGTATACTATTCTATTTTCTTTTATTTTATATGTAAAAAACGTTAAGTTAGTATATAATATATGTAGGGTGTGATTATATGTTTTGTAACAATTGTGGAACTAAAATAAATCCTGGAGATGGTTTTTGTACTAAATGTGGAACTCCTGCTCAAGGAGTGACTATTAATACAACTACTGTTAATAGTGTTGTTAATCCAGAAGATAATAAGAAAGCCAATAACCTATGTATTTTATCTTTAATATTAAAATATGGTGTTGGTATTGTTATTGGTATTATATTTTCTATATTATCATCAATGGGCAATTATACATCTTCAAGTGCTGCTAATAGCATTGGAAGTGCAATAGCAGTTGTATTATATGGTTTAAGTGGTATATCTGAAATTGCTGCATTAGTAATAATGATTATAGTAAGAGTAAAATATCCTAAAAATGTATTCGGTAAAGTATTAATGTGGATTTATATAGTAGAAATTATATTGGCTATGCTTTCTATTATAATATTATTTGCAATGTGCTATTCAATAATATCTTCATGTTATTATTAAAATAATAAAAGCAACTATTTTCTAGTTGCTTTTTTCTTTGTTCTTTTTTTCTTTGTAATCTTTTTATTATCTTCATCCCTATATCTATAAATAGATATACAAGCTGATACTATTTCTAGTGCATTTCCAACCACAATAATATGTGCACCTACATACATGTTGTAGCATCCCCATAAGAAACCACATAATACCATGACATATCTTATCCATTTAGGATTTTTAAAGTAAGTAGATACAAATAATATAATATTAATTACTAATGGCAATATTGATCCATATCCATCATAGAATATAAATGTTACTACAAATAAAGATATTATAAATAATATTAGTATAATTAAAGGTATTGTTTTCTTTTTATTTTCATATCCTATGAATATTATATCTTTTGTTTCTTCTAATACTTCAACCGCTACTCCAGCCCATGCACCTTTTATTACATATATTGTTAAATAACTAAGTGATGCAAAAATTTGAGTTATTAAAATATGTTTCTTCTTTTTAAATTGTACTGATAATATATATAAGAATATCGATAATATAGATACTACTACATATATTATATTTATCATCTCTGCTGACATTTAAATCACCCTTTTATTCTGACATTACTATTATAGCAAACAAAAAGGATATTATTAACTAATAATATCCTTTGTTTACATTTCATCTATATTATCTAAATAAATATCTTCTATATAATCTTCATTTACTAAATCTAAATAAAACTTGGAACATATATCATAATTGATGAATTCTACATTAATAATTAATTCATTATATAAATCCTTATCTAATTTATATAGTATATTTTTTAAATTATCATAATGATTTTTCACTTCATTATAAGTATATTTATTTGGATCTCTTTCAGAATAATTATTTATTAATTTATCATAACAAATTATTCTTTGTTCTAAATCATCTGTTAATTCAACATGTTCAATAATTTCATTATATAAATTTCTAAATTGTGTTAATAAATATTTAGTTTTAAATAAATAATATATTTTCTTATGTTTATATATTGTTTCATCTACATATTTTAATACTATTCCATATGCATGTTTACAATTATGTTCTTTGCAAGAACATTCAATATGATCTATTTGGTAATTACTATCTAATTTAATAAATACTTTATGATCTGTTCTATCATGAATTGTTCCTTCTATATCATAGTATCCATATTTAAAATCTTTTATTTTATCTAATATATAGTATTTAACACCTGTAGATTTTGTTTTATAACTAAAGTGTTTGTCTAAATATGTTAGATAATCTATTTTTTTAACATATGGCATAACTTCTATTTCTTCAACTTCTTGAATTTCAATAGGTTCTGGAATTAGTTTTGGTTCTTCTTCAATATTATCAAAAGTAAATGAAGTAAGTGTATCACCTATATCTGATATTCCTACTAACATTTTTCCTAATCCATATTCTACTAAATTTAACATAGTAACCCCTTCTTTTGGTTATTTATAATAATATATTTATTAAATAATTGCAAATAAAAGAGAAAGTATATTATCAAATCTAAGAATAAATATGTTATAATGTTCTACGGTGAAGAAATATGATTTTAAAGACAACTAAATCATTAGAAGCTGAATATAAAAAACTATTTGATAAAATTGTTGAAGATTCATTTAACTATGACGATTCTTTAGAATCATATACTTTAATGGAAAAAGAATGGAATCTTTTTTATAAAATGAAAAAAGTATTAGAAAAAAGAAATAAAAATTATTCTTATTATATACCTTATGATGGTAAACCAATATACGTATGTAATTATTGTCCAATCAAATTTAAAATCAATGAAGAATTATTAAGTACTTTAACTGAGAAAAAAGATTACTATACACAAGAGGAAATAGATACTTTATTAAGATGGACAGTTAATAATACTAGAGATAACTTAGTTAAACATTCTAATAAAGATATTGAAAACTTAGATGTTATGGGTTTATGTGGTATTGCTCAATACAGTTCTATAAGACCATTTGAAAAAATAGGTCTAAAAGTTACATATAACAACGTTGGTCAAATGGTTAAATGGTGTAGACATTCATTCGGTACAGTTACTTTTCCAACTATCGAGGGAGATAAGACTTATTTAATAGATACAACATATGCACAATTTTTTAAATTAGAAAATAATGTTAAAAATTTTTTTGACTTACGTCCAGGATATTATATGATTCAAAGTCCTATTACAAAAGCATTTGCTGAAGAATTATTAAATCAAGGCTATGTTGAAGCCACTGAAGAAAATATCATGAAATATGCATATGGATTTATGATGCAAGAAGGATTCACTTATGCAGATACAAAATCTATAGCAAAATCAGAAACAGATATTCAAGATTGTACAGATGAAGAATTATATAGAGATGGTTTTATATTATATTTAGATGAACATACAAAAAAGAAGCGTTAAGCTTCTTTTTTTAATCTTTATTAATTACTTTGTATCCATGATCTAATAATAACTTAGATAATGGTTCACCTTTATATCTATTGTAATAATTAGTATCAAATAATACTCTTTTTAATTTTTCTTTATCCTTGAAGTTATATGTTATTTTTGGTTTTTTAATAGATAACTCTTTTTGAATATGTCTAATGTAATCAATTAATACAGTTAATTGGCAACCTATTGTAATTGATATACATACTATTAATATAGTTTCTTCATATGCTATATATGTATTTAATGGTTTAATTAATAGTTTTAAATTAAACGAATCTTGGAAATATCCAAATAATCCAACTAATATACAAACAGAAGTTAACCATGTTTTAAATTTTCCTAAGAACGATGACATTGTTGTTGCACCTCTTAATGCGGCTGCAAAATTAACAAGTGCAATTGCTATTTCCATTCCAAATACGAAATAGAATACTTTATAATATGTAGCAATAATATGTAATAATACTATTCCTAAAACTTTATCAGCTACTTGATCAGCTATTTGACCAAATAAAGATTGAACTTTAAACTTTCTTGCTAACATTCCATCGAAGAAATCTGTAAGCAAAAGCAATGCCACAAATATTAATGTAAAAAACGGATTACAATAAGTAAAAAATAATGGCAATAATAATGTTCCTAGAATTCTTGATAGAGTTAATCCATTGACAAAAACCTTCATATAAACCCTCCTAGGGCTTACTATATCACTAAATGGTTGATTTTACAACATTTTTACGTAAAAGAGATAGTCAACGACTATCTCTTAATATCTTTAATAATACTTTCAACATCTACCTTATATTGCTTGTTTAATTCACTTATTGATCCATGTTTTATAAATTCATCTGGATAAGAATAGTACTTAGCATACTTAACTTTAATATTATTATCTGCAATTAACTCTTTAATTGATGATGATAAACCACCAATGATTGTTCCATCTTCAATTACAATTACTTTCTTAGTTTTATCAATTGATTCAATTATATTCTTTTTATCTAAAGGTTTTAAAAATCTAACATTTATTAAATCACATGTTTTGTTCATATCTTTCAATTTATTAACAACTTCATATGCTGTTGATACTTTTGAACCAATTGCTATAACAGAATAGTCTTTGCCTTTTTCTAAAAATTCACATTTACCTAATTTTAATTTATCAGATTTAGTAAATGACATATTTTCTCCACCTCTTGGGTATCTAATAACAACAGGTTTATTTAAAGTAACTGCATATTCCATCATATCTTCTAGTTCTTTAAAATCTTTAGGTGCCATGATAGTTATATTTGGCACTATCTTAAAGAATGCCATATCAAATAAACCTTGATGTGTTTCTCCATCTGCGCCAACTAATCCTGCACGATCAACACACATAATAACTGGTAAATTCTGAGCACATATATCATGTATTACTTGATCGTATCCTCTTTGATAGAATGATGAATAAATTGATACAAATGGTATCATACCTGATTTTGCTAAACCAGCTGCAAATGTTAATGCATGTTGTTCAGCTATACCAACATCAAATAATCTATTAGGATATTTTGATTTAAATTCTCCCAATCCTGTACCTTCAGACATGGCAGCTGTTATAGCAACTATATTCTTATTCTTTGCAGCTAATTTAATTAATTTATCTCCAAATACTTTAGAGTAATCTTTTTTCTTACTACTTAATGAAGTACCAGTTTCAATTTCAAATGGTGATACACCATGATATTTTTCAGGTGTTGATTCAGCAGGTTGATATCCTTTACCTTTAGTAGTTAATACATGTACTAAAGTAGGTCCTTTTAAATCTTTTACTTTCTTAAGTAAAGTTTCTAAATCTTCAATATTATGTCCATCTACAGGTCCAACATATCTTAAACCAATATTTTCAAAATACATTGAAGGTAGTATTAATTGTTTAATAATCTTTTTAATACCAACAACTATTTTAACTATTATTTTTCCTATTATAGGGAATTTTTCTATACTATTTCTAATTTTATCATTTATACTTCTATAATTTTTTCTAGTTCTTAATTCAGTTAGAAGATCATTCATACCTCCAACATTTTCTGAAATAGACATTTCATTATCATTTAAAATAACAATCATATTAGTTTTAGAAGAACCTAAATGATTTAATGCTTCCATGGCCATTCCACCTGTTAAAGCTCCATCACCTATAACAGCTATTACATGTTGATTCTTGTGTTTTAAATCTCTTGCAGTGGCTATTCCTAAAGCAGCTGATATAGATGTACTAGAATGTCCTGTATTAAATGTATCAGTTGATGACTCTTCTGTTTTAGGAAATCCTGATAATCCTTTATATTTTCTTAAAGTTTTTAATTCATCTTTTCTACCTGTTAATATTTTATGCGTATAAGATTGATGTCCAACATCCCAAACAATATTATCTTTAGTCACATCAAAAACACTTTCAAGTGCAATAGTTAATTCTACTACTCCTAAATTAGAAGCTAGATGTCCACCATTTTTTGAAGTTATATCTATAATATATTTTCTTATCTCACTTGCAAGTTCTTCTTTTTCTTGTAATGTAAGTTTTTTAATATCATTGGCTTTGTTAATTCTTTCTAACATAATAAAACCCCATTTGCTTAGATTATTTTATACTTTTATAGTAATAAAAACAAGTCTTTTAGACTTGTTTTATATTTTCTTTAATTGGTGGATTATAATCATATCCATATTTATTAATTAGACTTAAAATTTCTTCTTCTAATTCAGGATATGTATTTAATCCCATATAGAATAAAGCATCTAAATATCTTTCATGAGTATTATCATGGATATACGACTTTAATTGATGCTCATAATAATGTAATAAGTTATTAGAATTAATTTGATGTATATTAACATCATGTTTTATTAATTCTTCATTAATTCTATTAATTAATTCAGGATGGTATCCCGCTAATCTATATACACCATTTCTAAATTTTTCTGAATCATGTAATTTTAAATACGTTCCAAATCTTTGTTTTATTAAATGTTCTTCCGGGTCAAATCCATTCGGTTTATTTGGATATCTATAAAGATGTATTTCTCCATTTTCATTTAATCTATTTAATTCATCCATCACATTTGGAATATATTTTTCAGATAACGTTCTAACTGGTGTAGTAGACATTATTTCATTAAAATTAGTATTATATGATTTAAATGTATCTGGTTCAACAGTATATATAGAAGCTGTATTATTATACATTTTTTCTAATACACCTGGTAATAACTCAATAATATTATATTTACCATCTGAAGCTTTCAATAATGCGTATGTAACATCATCACCACATTTTTTACAGAACAAAGTAGAAACAATAATATCTGTTGATCCATATACAAATGTACCATGTGTTGATTCATGAGGTTGTATTATCTTTAATCCACTTGTACTACTTCCATGATATACTGTTTCCATTTTAATCACCTATAATTATTATAATATAAAAAGTAGGAATAATCCTACTTTTTATTGATTCTTTATGTCTTTATGTTTAAATATTACAAATGTTGCTATAGTGAATACTATTACAGTTATTACTGTCACTGTTAATGATTTAGTCAATGTTAAATATTTACTGCTAGATATACCACCAAATAAATAACTTGAAAAATTCCAATTAACAAATGGTATATAAGAAACAAACTTTTTACTATCTACATATAATTCAAGTATACCAGAAGCTGCATATATTAAAATTCCAACTGCTGTTGATATACCATTGTTTGTTAATAATACAGATGCAAAGAATGTAATTAATACAAGTATTACAATTTCAGGTATTACGCATACATATTCTAGTAAACCCGATAATAATATATTAACTTCAACTACTTCATGTGTATTAAAATTATAATATAATTGTGGTTGAGTAATTGAATAGAATGTTTTAGTAATAATTCCATTTACTACTGCTTC
>JAEEGL012461119.1_pt1 | contig 11006 bp, 12 predicted proteins | sample 9134231 | NCBI WGS metagenome assembly JAEEGL01 (sample SAMN16246548, study PRJNA631951) | gut metagenome | biome: gut microbiome; feature: rumen; material: fiber-attached | host: Bos | place: Iran: Karaj | collected 2018-10
ATTCGGGTTCTTTAAGACCCTTTTTATCATATTAATGACAGCGGTAGGCTTCTTTGTAGGTTCGTTCCTCTTTTCCGATACGAGCAAGTTCAAGAAATTCCTTGACAGGATTTTGCCTCCGGGGAGGTTCAGATGAGTAGGATTGAGACACGTGAGCGCGCTATGGAGTTGTTGTTCCAGATCGGTTTCAGGAATGACCCCATCAGTGATCAGATAGAGACATTCAAGGAGAATAATCCTGAGGTAGTTGAGGACGAAGCTTATTTCCTCGACATCGTTTATGGTGTCATCAACAGCAGAGACGAGCTTGATGAAAAGTTCGTTCCTTTCCTCAAGAAGTGGAAGCTCGAGCGTCTTCCTCAGACTGACAGGATAATTCTCGAGATCGCGGTGTATGAGATCCTCACGGTTGAGGAGATTCCTACATCCGTATCTATAAATGAGGCAGTCAAGCTTGCCAAGAAATACGGCACTGACAACTCATCATCTTATATTAACGGCGTATTGAGTAATTTCGAGAAGAGCATCTGAACTCATGTTCGACTTTGATAGCGTAAGCCGCCTTAACGGCTACATAAAGCAATCCCTCACTGACAATCCTTATCTTGCCGATTTTTCCGTAGTGGGCGAGATATCGCAGTATACTGTGTCTTCCAGGGATCATGCTTATTTCTCTATCAAAGACGACCAGTGCGTTATCAACTGCGTAATTTTCGCAAGACAGAGATCACAGCTTAAAATAGAACCGGAGATCGGCATGAAGGTAAAGGTATTCGGCGGTGTCGATTTCTATGCGCAGGGAGGAAGACTCCAGATCGTTGCCACAAAGATCGAAGAGATCGGCGCCGGTGATCTTCACGAGCAGTTCAACAAACTGTTTAAGAAACTTCAGGACGAGGGACTTTTCGACGGCTCACACAAGAAAGCGATACCGATCCTTCCTAAGCGCATCGGCGTCGTTACATCTGCATCCGGCAAAGTTATTGCCGACATCGTTAACACGATCAGAAAAAGAAATCCCCATCACGATATCCTGCTTTATCCCGCAAGTGTTCAGGGAGCTGAGTGCCCGCCTGAAGTAATAAGCGGCATCAAGTACTTTAATGATTCCAAGAACGTTGATGTCATCATCGTTGCAAGAGGCGGCGGATCTTATGAAGAGCTTTTCTGCTTCAACGATGAGGGAATAGCAAGGGCTGTATATGCAAGTGAGATCCCTGTTATTTCAGCCATCGGTCATGAACCTGATTACACGATCATCGACTATGTTGCTGACGTCAGAGCAGCAACTCCTACCGCTGCAGGTGAGATGGTAATCGCTTCTTATGACGACCAGAAAAAAGAGATAGATAATCTTGCGCTTAACCTTGATATATCGATCAATCAGTTTATTGATTCAAGACGCAAAGCACTGGATGTTTATAAGAACCATAAAGCACTTCATTCTCCCGCATACTATGCAAGTGAGCAGCAGGCTGTAGTAAGGGAACTGAGGACCAGGCTTGAGGCTTTGTCCGGAAGCTTTGTTAAGCAGACCGCTTCCGAGATCAATGAGGTCAAGGTAAGACTCGATGCGCTTAATCCCGGTAACGTTCTTAAGAGAGGTTACTCTTATGTTTGTGACGGTGACGGCAAAGCCATCGAATCGGTTAAGGCTGTAAACAAAGGCGACAATGTGAGTATCGTTTTGTCTGACGGTACTTTGTTAAGTGAGATCAAAGATATAACGAATAAAGATGACGGAGGAAACAAGAATGCCTGAATCTAAAGATATGACATACGAAGCTGCCATGGCTGAACTTCGTCAGACGGTTAACAAGCTTTCAGAAGGAAAGGCTACGCTTGATGAGTCATTGAAGCTCTATGAGCGCGGTATTGAACTCGTATCAATCTGCGAGAACAAGTTAAATGAAGTTACTGCAAGGATCGAAGCCGTCAACAAGGCTAACGGCACCACAGATCCTCTTAACATAAGCGAGACCGGAGTCTGATGATGGAAAGAGATGATATTAACACTCTGCTCGAAAAGACAGAGGCGTGGATATTACCTGAGCTTGAGAGCATCTTCACTGAAAAGGAACGTGAGGATGTTACGGTCAAGGCTGCATTATACAGCCTGATGGCCGGCGGCAAGAGATTAAGGCCTCTGATGATGCATCTTACTTCACAGATGCTTGGCGCTGGAGAAGATGTTGATTCAGACGTTAAGTATTTCGCTGCCACGCTGGAAATGCTCCACACATATTCGCTTATCCATGACGATCTTCCGGGCCTGGATAATGACGAACTCCGCAGGGGAAAGCCCACATGCCATATGGTCTATGGTGAAGGCATTGCAATCCTTGCAGGAGATCTTCTCCTTAACAAAGCCATGGAGAGAATGTTCTCCATCTGCGAGAAGAAACCCGGATACATCAGTGCATCTTCCATGATGGCTGAGAATGCAGGAATAAGGGGAATGCTCGGAGGCCAGAGCATCGATATTGCATCTGAAGACAAAGAGATCTCATTAGAACTCTTAACGGAACTTCAGGAGAAGAAAACAGGCGCATTTATTGAAGCGGCAATCGTAACTCCGTATTATCTATACAAGAACATGACCAGGGAGCAGAGCGCTTCTGATGAGACAGCTCAGGATCTGAGAGATCTTGCTGCACACACAGGCCTTGCTTTCCAGATCAAAGACGACATCCTTGATGTTACTTCCAGCAGCGAGGTGCTGGGAAAGAGCACGGGAAAAGACGAGAGAGATTCCAAGGCTACCTTTGTTACTCATTTAGGACTTGAAGGCGCAAAGGGAAGATTGGATGAAGAGATAAAGGCTATTAAGACGATCCTTGAAAAGCTTTCTTCGAAAGGCTTTGATACAAAGGATTATGAGACACTGACGGATTTTCTTGTTAACAGGGACAGATAATGGACTATAAGTATCTCGGAACAGATATTACTCCTGATGTTCTTAAGGCGATGAAGCCGGAAGAACGTGTTCAGCTGTGTTCCGAGTTAAGGGATAAGATAATCAATACGGTGTCTGCAAACGGCGGCCACCTTGCAAGTAATCTCGGTGCAGTCGAGCTTACCGTAGCTTTGCTGTCGGTATTTGATTATAAACAGGATAAGATCGTTTTCGATGTCGGACACCAGTCTTATTCATATAAGCTTCTTACCGGAAGATTCGACAGATTCAATACATTAAGACAGAAAGACGGAATATCGGGATTCCCCAGAATTACCGAGTCGCCTTACGATGCATTCGATACCGGTCACAGCTCGACATCAATATCTGCTGCCATGGGTATCGCCAGGGCAAGAGATCTTGAAGGCAAGAAGAATGAAGTAGTCGCAATCATAGGCGACGGCGCTCTTACGGGCGGTCTTGCTTACGAGGCTATCAACGATCTCGGCCACAGCAAGACAAGGATGATTATCATCCTCAACGACAACGAGATGAGTATCGACAAGAATGTCGGAGGTCTTTCAAAGCATTTATCCAAGCTCAGAATCTCGAGCGGATACATTTCAGCAAAACAGACAACGGAATCGTTCCTTCGTAAATTGGGTTTTGTCGGAAGAGGCCTTATCAAGATAATACTTGCGATAAAGGATTTCTTCAGATTCCTTTTGTACCGCAAAAAGCCTTCCATGTTTGAAGACCTTGGCCTTAACTATTACGGCCCTATCGACGGACATAACATGGATGATCTTATCAAGGCATTTGAAGCGGCAAAGGATATCAGAGGGCCCGTGCTCATTCACGTTCTGACTCAAAAGGGCAGAGGCTATGAGCCTGCTGAACTTAATCCTTCCGATTATCACGGCGTCGGTCCGTTCGACATCGAAACAGGCGTTACAACAGGCAAGAACAGTTATACGACAGTATTTGCAAATACGATCACCGAGCTTGCGGTAAAGAACCCTAAGATCGTTGCAATTTCCGCTGCGATGACATTGGGAACCGGTCTTGATAATTTTCAGATGAAATTCCCTTCGAGATTCTTTGACTGCGGTATTGCCGAAGAGCACAGCGTTACCATGGCAGGCGGACTTGCAGTATCCGGATTTACACCTGTTGTTGCCATCTATTCGTCGTTCCTTCAGAGAGCTTATGACGAGATGATAACCGACTGCTGTTTCATGAATAACCATGTTGTTTTCGCGATAGACAGATCAGGTTTTGTCGGCAACGACGGACATACTCATCACGGACTTCTTGATATCTCATACCTTAACTCGATGGTTAACATGACTGTGTTCTCACCTAGAGATTATCAGGACCTTGCAAGATGTCTTAAGTATTCGATCGAAAATGTTAAGGGCCCTGCGGCTGTAAGATATCCGAGAGGTGCTTCACCTTTTGAAGCGGAAGGTCCGCTCTATACTGATATTGTAGACTGCATTCTTCCTCATGTCGTATGTGATTACGGCAAGGATTTTGCGATCGTATCAACAGGTAAGATCTGTGAGGAAGCTGACAGGGCAATGGAGATACTGAAGGAACAGGGTATCTTAGGAAAGCACATCAATGTTTCCATGATAAAGCCCATGCCCGCAAAAGAGATCTGGGATCTTCTTGTCGGTGTTAAAGCCGTATTCAGTCTTGAAGAGGGAATAATAAGCGGTGGTTTCGGTGAGGCTCTTGAACGTGAACTTCAGATATTGGGATTCGAGAGCGATGTTACCGTATTCGGCGTAAGGAACCCTATCGTAAGAGCCATGAGCCAGAAAGACCAGCTCAAATACTGCGGCCTTGACGGTGAGACGGTAGCTTCTTCCATTAAGTCTGCTTTATCTTAATTTTTATTTACTTCTGTATTTTTATTCAGCAAAGTGATTAAATATATAAAGGTTTTACACGGAGGTTTATCTTCATGAATTACGGAATCTGTTCAAATGGTTCCAGAGATACCGGTTATGAGACTGCGGTCAAGACGGCTCAGATATTGAGCGGTCTCGGTGCCGTGCCTGTCTTTGAACCCGGCATGGATGAGACCTGTCCGAAGCTTAAAGAAGTACCTGGCGTTGTTTTCGCGGACTTCACTACAATAGACCTCAAAGCGATCATTTCGATCGGCGGAGACGGAACGTTCCTTTCTAAGGTTGCCAAATACAGAGATCTCGATACTGAGTTTGTAGGTATCAATCTCGGTTCCATCGGATTTTTGAATGAGATCTTATACGAAGATATTGAGAAAGACCTCGCACAGCTCGTGTCCGGCAACTATGACACGATCGACAGAACACAGCTTAAGTGCGAAGTATTTAATAAAGACGGCGTGTTGAAGGGAAGCAGCGTCTGCCTTAACGACATCATCATTGTCAGAGGCGCTAAACCGCACATTACCACGCTTGTCCTTTCAATCGACGGACAGATAATCGAGAGATTCAGGGGCGACGGACTTGTTGTTTCAACAGCAACAGGATCTTCTGCATATTCGCTTTCAGCAGGCGGCCCGATCCTCATGCCCAACATGAAGGACATTATCGTCACGCCTATCTGCTCTCATACGTTAAACGGCTATACATATGTTGCAACTTCAGAAAGTGAGATAAAGATCGATCTTGAAGAGATCGAGAGCGCTCCTCTGATCTGCCCTGACGGAAGGGATTTTGTTGATCTGGAGAGCTTTGATTCTATAGTCATCAGAAGATACGATAAAGTCTTAAAGACAGTCTGCCTGAAGAAAGACAGCTTCTTCAGCAATGTAAGAAAGAAGATTGTACAGAGAGGATATTTCTATGAAAACCGCTAAGAACTCAAGACAGGAGCGCATTCTTGCTCTTATCAGGGATAACGATATCTCGACTCAGGAAGATCTTACCGCAAAGGTAAACCAGGCAGGCTTTGAGGCTACACAGGCTACGATCTCAAGAGATATTAAAGAGCTCGGCATCATAAAGATCACTCTGCCCAACAGAGCTACCAAGTACTGCGTTCTCGACAGAACCGGTGACACGGCTCCGGGAAGACTTCTTGCAGTATTTTCCAACAGTATTGTTTCTGTTAATCAGGCGATGAACCTGATCGTTATAAAGACATTGCCCGGTATGGCTCAGGCCGCTGCTTCAGCACTTGATTCCATGCATCTTGAAGAGTGCACCGGAACAATAGCAGGCGATGACACGATCTTTGCCGCATGCCCGGGAATCGAAGAGGCAAAGGCTCTTGCAATCACTATCTCTGACATGATGGAAAAAGGCTGATTTAATGCTTGTAAGACTCGAGATCAGAGATTTTGCGGTTATAAGCAATGTCGTATTCGAACCCGGAAAAGGCCTTAACGTAATAAGCGGTGAGACCGGTGCGGGCAAAAGCCTTATTGTTGATGCGATAAGTCTTATCCTTGGCGCAAAAGCATCCAGAAATCTTATACGTACAGGAAGTCCTTCGTGCTTTGCGGAAGCTGTTTTCGACTGCTCCGGAATAGATGACGGTGACTTCAAAAAGATCCTTGAAGATAACGGTATTGAAGATGACGACGGAATGCTCATCATCAGCAGGACCGTCTATGACAGCGGTAAATCCGTTGCAAGAGTAAACGGTACCGGAGTGACCAATTCCGTGTTAAGAGAGATATCTTCAATGCTCGTCGACATTCACGGCCAGCACGACACGCAGGCTATTTTTGATGAAGGCACGCATGTAAAACTCTTGGACAGATTTGCAGGTGACAAGTGTATCAAATTGCACCGCGACTATCTGAAGAGCCTTCAGGAATTCAAGGAACTCGTACTTAAGATAAAAGAGATATCTTCATCTCCTGATTATCTTGAAAGACGCCGTGAATATCTTGAGTTCGCAGTAAACGAGATAGATTCTGCTGCGTTTAAGGACGGCGAGGAAGAAGAACTTTATGAGACAAAGAAAAAGATGTCTCAGAATGAACAGCTTTTCGCAAGCCTTACAAATGCGCAGAACTTCCTGTCATCCGATGATTCATATCAGAGTCCCGTTCAGGCCGTAAATCAGGCGAGTCGTGAACTTCTTAAAGCATCACAGACTGATGAGAGTCTTAAGGAGATTGCAGAGCGCGCAAAGGCGTTGTCTCTAGATCTCGATGCTCTTTCTTCGGATGTTGATAAAGTCCTGTCTGACCGAAATTACGATGAGGGTCTTAAAGAACGCACCGAGCAGCGTATCGGACTTCTTTACGAGCTCAAAGCAAAGTACGGCGCAACCATCCCTGACATAAACAAGTTTGCTGCTGATTCCAAAAAGGAATTAGAAGACATAGAAAAGAACAAGGACATCCTTCAGGACCTCAAAAAAGAGAGAACCGTTAAGGAGAAAGAACTTCTTAAGATCGCAGAAGACTTATCTGATGAACGCAAGGCTTATGCGGTTAAGCTCGAAAAGGCCATCACCAAAGAACTTGCCGATCTTGAGATGCCTAATGCCGTTTTCGAAGTCAGCTTCGTAAGAAGGGAAAAGGCGAAGTTCTTCTCGCTTTCAGGTATCGACGATATCGCATTCCGTTTCAGCGCAAACCCCGGCCAGGAAGTAAGACCTTTGTCTGCCATCGTTTCAGGCGGTGAAGCTTCAAGGATCATGCTCGCGGTCAAGAATGTATTGAGCCGTGTGGATCTTATTCCCACGCTTATCTTCGATGAGATCGATACTGGTGTATCAGGTAAGGCGTCTCTTGCGATCGCAAATAAACTGAAGGCTATCGCATCAGATCACCAGGTCCTCTGCGTTACGCATACGGCACAGATCGCGGCCGCATCTGACAGAGGATTTGTCCTTACAAAGAAAGTATCTAACGGCAACACGGAAACCGTCTGCACGGTCTTGGATGGCGCAAGTAAGATCAGGGAAGTATCAAGGCTTTTGTCCGGCAGCGATTCTGATTCTTCATTGAAACTTGCAGAAGACCTGATAGGATCATTTAACGTATGAGCAAGAAAAGAAACTACGAAAAGACTGCATTAACTCTTTCCATAATCGCGCTGGTTAGCGGCATAATTCATATCTTTTGTGAATTCTTCCCCTTTGAATATCAAGGTGAGGGCGGTCTTGATTATTTAGGTCAGGCAATCCTCTGGGTTATGATGGTTAAAGTGCTGCTTTACGGCACGCTGATCGTTTATGTAGTATTTGCGATACTTGCCACAGTTTTCGCGGCAAAGGCAATAAAAGCAAAGGATACACGTAAAAAAGGCGTTGTTTCACTTGTCCTTGCATGGATATGCGGAGTGGTTGTGGCAGGACTCATAACAGCCAATTTCGTGATCGACTATAACAGAAAGAAGAATATTGACGTTGAAGTAACTGAAGTTGCATTGACTACTGATTGTGACGGAAGAGAAGCAGTCAGGGTTGAAATAGAGCTTTATAACGGTACTAATACGACTATAAGCTATCTGTCATCCGTATACGATGAGGTTTCACAATACGGCAAAGAACTGACACATGCGGTTCTCCCGGAAGACCTTGATGATGACGATCCGGAATTAGAATCTCTGAAACCCGGTGAATCGGTTACGATCGTAAAGGGATATGAAGTAAGGTATCCTGATGAGCCGGTATATATCCTGTGCAGGAGCTTTGACGGCAAATTCGTATATGTCGATGAAGAGTTTGATATTGAGAAATAACTCTTGATCGGTATTACTTTTCGACGTAAGAGATCTTAAGGACTTTCTTCCACACAGCAACCATGATAAACGCGATTACACCGGTGATAAGCACTGTGACCTGACCGGAAGCGATCAGCGTACCGTCGTGGTAGTAACGCGTGTATTCCAATGCAAATCTGACAGGTATCGTGACTGCAAGAATGATGTAGATCGCACGGACTTTGTTTTTCATCTTATTGGTTAAGATAACAGCGAAAACATGTATAAGCAGGAATATCATCATGTCGACAAGCTGGATAGGGAAGTAGGATCCCTTGTGCTCGTTGCTGTAAACAACGGCAAAGGGACCATAGTATTCTTTACCGTGACAGCATCCTGCAAGGAAACACCCGATCTTGGCGAGGCCGTACATCAGCGGCGCCGATACAACAAAAGAAGTCATTACGAGATCGGGCTTGTCCTTGATTATTATCCCTGAAATAAAGACACCGGTGATCATGCCGACAGCGGCACCGAGACCTGAAAATCCCAATTCGATCCCGCCGGATCTTATCTTAAAAGCGAACATGAAAGATCCTGCCATTGTGCAAACAAAAGCGAGAAGACTTGTGTACAGGATCGTCTGTTTATTCACTCCGTCTTTGCGCATGCGGAAAATGCATACGGCATATCCTATCGCAACCGAAAGCAATACGATGTATGCGTAAGGCGAGCGTGAGAATTCGGGAATTGTGATCTGCATTTCAGATCAGAAGCCCTGACAGTCTTTCAGCATGTAAGCGCACATTGCAATGATAATGACCAAAGTGATGACACCGGCTGCAAGTAATCCGATATATACCCACATGAGGATCTTTGCGAACTTGCTTTCCTTGTACTTAACTCTGGCAATGATCATCAATACCCAGGAAGCAATGTATGTGCCGCCGGCGAGTATAGAATAACCATATGTGATGGGTTCCGTTACGTTGCTTATATCTCCTAAGCTTTCGACCATTCCGGAGAATACACTTGTAAGGACCTCAGGAGCAACCTGCAAAACGAGTGAAATAATGCAGAGGATGTTTGCCTGCTTTCTTCTTTTGGCCTGTTCCTCAGGTGTATACATATCTGCCGGCTGTACGCCGAGAGGAGCGTTATTGCCTGCGTACTGAGTCTGCTGGTACTGCTGCGGATACATCTGCTGATATGCGGGCTGCTGATAAACCGGCTGCTGTACCGGCTGCTGTACTGGCTGAACAGGTTGCTGAACTTGCTGAACGGGCTGCTGATAAGCAGGCTGCTGAACCTGTTGTACAGGCTGCTGGAACGGCTGCGCCATCTGAGGATCAAACGGCGGAATTCCGGGGTTATGATTAGGCTGAATTAAAGGCTGGTTGTTATCGTTATCCATTTTTCTGTCCCTTTCCTTATCGGCAAATGCCTTATTTCCGTGTGTATTCTAACATGACGATATCACTCTTTGCATATCTTGCGGCAGTTCTGCCTCAAAAACTTTGTTTTCGAGATCAAAAGGATCCTTATATTCGATCTTATATGCATGAAGTGCAACCCTTCCGATCTTTTCGTCGTAGATCATTGCCTGTTCTTTTAATTTCTCATTCGGATTGTCATCTGAGAGCGGTCCGTACAAGCCGTCACCAAGGAGGGGATGACCGACATGACAGCAATGAGTCCTGATCTGGTGGCAACGTCCTGTCTCAAGCTTGAATTCTACAAGAGATATATCTGCCTTCTCGAAGTATGTGACGGTCTTATAGTGAGTAACCGAAGGTTTGCCGTCAGGCACACAGTCTCTTATCATGACCGAATCAGGGCGTCTCGCGATAGGGAAGGACATTGTTCCTTCTTCAGGATCGAATCTGCCATAGCACAGAGCAAGATAGCTCTTCTTAATATCAGCATCGGTAACGAGCATGTTGTGAGCATACCCGTCTTTGGCAACGATCAGAAGACCTGATGTCTCCCTGTCCAGACGCATGACCGGGTGGAGAGTGTTTTTCGAGAGGTTCGTAAGAAGAGAGTCGTCCAGATGTCCGTGCGAAGGATGGGTGACCATTCCGGCCGGTTTATTTACGACAGCGTATGAATCTGTCTCGTACAGGATGCTGACGTTTTCGGGCGGAGTGAGCTTTTCGGAATTGTCCTCGTATTCGAAAAGCAGGAGGTCACCGGTCTGTACGCGGTCTTTTACTCTGGCGTGAACGCCGTTTAGATCTACGGTTCCGTACAGTTTGACGCGTTTGACCCATGTGGTGCTCATCTTGAATTCGCGCCTCATTATCTGCTGGATTTCGCATCCGTTATATTCACTTTGAACAAAATACTTTATTCGCATTGTTACATTCTAACAAATTATTGACAGATAGGGGTTTTATTTCTACAATACTTAATGGCTTGTCAGAGCCATTCTTAACGATCTTTGACAA
>JAEEGL014588561.1_pt1 | contig 11006 bp, 8 predicted proteins | sample 9134231 | NCBI WGS metagenome assembly JAEEGL01 (sample SAMN16246548, study PRJNA631951) | gut metagenome | biome: gut microbiome; feature: rumen; material: fiber-attached | host: Bos | place: Iran: Karaj | collected 2018-10
AATAGGGACCAGTAAGTAGTTTAAGAATCTCCCGATGATGCTACTTAATCCGTAGACTGCCGTATCTCTTGCTAATGACTTGAATTTTGCCATTTCTTATTCATCAAACAACGTCCTTTCACGTTGATTAAATCTGCTTTTACCCAGATGGGTATATGCTAAATCAGTTACTTCACGACCTCTTGGAGTTCGCTTAATGAATCCTTCCTTGATGAGGAACGGCTCGTAAACCTCCTCTATCGTTCCAGGATCTTCACCCAAGGCTGTAGCTATCGTGGTAAGGCCAACCGGTCCACCTTTGAACTTATCGATAATTGTATTGAGTATTTTATGGTCAATCTCATCCAACCCATAGCGGTCGATGTTCAATGCCTCCAAGGAGAAACGTGCAATGGCCAAGTCAATCTTTCCGGAACCTTTGACTTGTGCGAAGTCGCGTACTCGTCTAAGTAAGGCATTGGCGATACGAGGCGTTCCACGGCTACGTGAAGCTATCTCAGCAGCAGCACTGTCCTCACAAGCGATTTTCAGGATTCTTGCTGAACGAAGAATGATTTTCTTCAGTACATCATCGTCATAATATTCCAGATGTAAGTTGATTCCGAAACGTGCTCGAAGCGGAGCAGTCAGCAGTCCACTGCGGGTAGTAGCCCCGACCAAGGTGAACGGACTCAGTTCCAGTTGGATGCTTCGCGCCGACGGACCTTTATCAATCATGATATCGATACGATAGTCCTCCATGGCAGAGTATAGATACTCCTCTACCACCGGACTAAGCCGATGGATCTCATCAATAAACAGTACGTCGTTGGGCTCCAGGCTTGTCAACACACCTGCCAAATCTCCTGGTTTGTCGAGTACCGGTCCCGAAGTCACTTTAAATCCTACACCTAATTCGTTGGCAATGATTTGGCTTAACGTCGTCTTTCCAAGTCCGGGAGGGCCATGCAGTAGGACATGGTCGAGCGCCTCTGCTCTCAGACGGGCAGCCTTGACGAAGATGCGGAGATTATCCACCACACTTTGTTGTCCGCTAAAGTCTTCAAAGCTTAGCGGGCGCAAGGCGTTCTCAAAATCCCGTTCGTTCTTGGAATATTGTTGGGCACGTATATCGAAATCTTCAGTCATCGTTATTTGATATTAGTAAGGAAACGGGCTTTCTTGCCTAAGTATCCTCCATGATGGCGCTTGCTATAGTCCTCGATAGTGAAACCTGTACGCTTCATTGTCTCCACTACTAGGATATCGCCGATAACGGTCATGACAGTTGTCGAGGTTGTTGGTGTCATTCCCAGCGCACACACCTCATCAGGATGGCCGGTGTACAGACAGATGTCTGCTTCTTTGGCCAGCGGACTGTCCTCGTTGCCTGTGATGACAATGTATTTGAGATTTGGATTCAAGACATGGGCTAACTGTGTCAGCTCTACGATCTCTCTTGTCTTACCCGAGTTGGATATCAGCAACAAGATATCGTTATCCTGAAGTATTCCTAAGTCGCCATGTTGAGCCTCGCTAGGGTGTAAGAAAACAGAAGGGATACCGGTAGAACAGAAAGTCGTGGCAATATTCATTGCGATCTGTCCTGCCTTGCCCATACCGCTTGTTACGAGCTTTCCTTTTTTTAGATGAACCTGTTCAACGATAAGGTTGACCGCTTTCTCATAATTATCAGAGGTAGGAATATGAAGAACAGCCTCTGCTTCTTTCTTCAACAACTCCTGTATTGATTCCTGCATTGATTCCATAACATCATTTTAAAAGTTCCGTCAATTCTTCAAGATTATTAGCCACGGCATAATAATTGTCCAGCGGATGATGTGCAAAATGTTGTATTTCTAATTGTTTTAAAAAGTTTATCATGTCTTGCCAGAACCCTTCAACATTATAAAAGATAATCTTTTTATGATGATAGTTCAAAGAGGATGCCGCCATCACATGGAAAACCTCATCCAATGTTCCTATGCCACCGGGCAGGGCTACCAACACATCCGAGCGTTTAAGCATGATATCTTTCCTGTCGGTCAGACTCTTGCATGGAATCATCTCGTCAACGAAAGCACTTGCCCAACCCATTTCGTATATCCGGGTAGGAACAACCCCAATAATCTTTGAGCCATTGGCCTTTGCCGTACGTGACACACAATCCATGAGGCCTAGGTTGGCTCCACCGTATATCAGCGTCTTCTTATTTTCTCCCATCCACCTGCCCAATTCGCTGGCATGGCGGAAGAAAACAGGGTCGATATTATTGGATGCTGAACAAAAAATGCCAATATTTTCCATATCTCGTTTTAGTTTGTTCTACAAATATAAAGTAAATTCCTCAGTTTTTCATGAAACACAAGAAGTTTTATTGTATTTTTGTTGTACCAATTTGAAAAACTATCGAAATGGCATTTCATTCTTGTTGTTTACCGAACGGATTACGAATTATACTTATACCCAGTGCGTCCGACGTGACTTATTGCGGATACGTTGTGGATGCCGGTACGCGTGATGAGTATCCGGAGGAACAAGGGATGGCTCATTTTGTCGAGCATAACATTTTCAAGGGTACTACCAGACGTCGTCCTTGGCATATCTTGAACCGTATGGAACACGTAGGAGGCAATCTGGATGCCTTCACTGCCAAGGAGGAGACAGTGATTTATAGTGTGTTCTTGAATGAGCATTTCAACAGGGCTGCGGAACTGCTGACAGACATCGTGTTTCACAGCACCTTCCCTCAACATGAGATCGACAAAGAGGTTGAAGTGATCATCGATGAGATACAGAGTTATGAGGATACACCTGCCGAACTGATCTTCGATGACTTCGAGGAACTGCTGTTTAAAGGCCATCCGCTTGGAAGGAATATCCTGGGTAAACCGGAACAGTTGAGGTTGTTCACCACTGATTGCGCCTTGAAGTTCGTACGTCGTTACTATCGGCCCGATAACGCTATCTTTTTTGTCCAAGGGAAATATAAGTTTGAGAAGATCATTCGTGCCATCGAGAAGTTGACAGCTGATCTGAACATGGAGGCTCTGAAGTACAGTCGTGTTCCTGTGCCTGCTTACGAGCCTCAGCAGGTCGTAAACCACCGTGATACGCATCAGGCACATGTAGTGATTGGATGTCGTGGATTTGAGGCAAAGAATAAGCATCAAAGTGCATTGTTTGTTTTGAACAATATCTTGGGAGGACCGGGCATGAACAGCCGTCTTAACTTGTCGCTTCGCGAGAAAAGAGGACTGGTGTACAACGTGGAGGCCAATGTGACCTCGTATACCGACACGGGTGTCTTCACGATTTATTTTGGCTGTGACCCCAAAGATGTGGACGCTTGTATTGAACTGACATATAAGGAATTGAAAAAGTTGAGAGAGCAGGAGTTGACTTCTTCCCAACTGGCTGCCGTGAAGAAGCAGATTATTGGACAGCTGGGTGTAGCTGGTGATAACTTTGAGAACAATGCACTCGAGGCGGGAAAGATTTTCCTGCATTACAATCGCTACGATGAACCGGAGGAGATCTATCGTCGGATTCAGAATATTACCTCGAAAGAATTGTTGGAGGTGGCCAATGCGACGTTCGACGACCGTGTCCTCTCGAGCTTGATATATGCGTGAACAGAAGATAATCACTAATAGTTATAATATGAGAAAGGTTTTATTTACGTTATCGTTGGTAATGGTTTTGATGGCTTCTTGCAAAAAAACAGAAGTGAAGCCGACCTTTGCGGAAGGTGAGTTTAAGGAATGGGCAAAGACCCCTCCTATGGGATGGAACAGTTGGGATTGCTATGGCCCGACAGTCGTAGAAGATGAGGTAAAGGCGAATGCCGATTATATGGCAGCAAACCTCAAGGAATATGGATGGAAATATGTGGTGGTGGATATCCGTTGGTTTGTCGAGAACGACAAGGCAGGTGGCTACAATCAAACGGATCCAAGATATGTCTTGGATGAATACGGACGCTATCAGCCGGCAGTGAACCGCTTCCCATCGGCTGCCGACGGCAAGGGCTTCAAGGAACTGGCTGCCTATGTCCATGAAAAGGGACTGAAGTTCGGTATCCATATCATGCGTGGCGTACCAAAGGAGGCTGTTGAAAAGAAATTGCCTATCAAAGGTACGAAGGTGACTGCCGACCAGATCTATTCTCCTGAAGGACAGTGCGAGTGGTTGCGCGACAACTACACTGTTGTGGCTGGGAAACCGGGAGCACAGGAGTATTACAACTCCATTATCGACTTGTATGCAAGCTGGGGTGTCGACTTTATCAAGGTGGACGACTTGTCACGTCCTTATCATCAAGAAGAAGTGGAGATGCTTCGCAAGGCTATCGACCAATGTGGACGTCCGATTGTGTTCAGTACCTCACCTGGAAAGACCCCGGTGGAGGCTGCCGCTCATGTCAGCAGCCATGCCAACATGTGGCGCATGGTGGATGATGTATGGGATATTTGGAGGGATATTCCTCATCTGATGAAGGTTGCAGAGGATTGGTATCCGAACAATTACTTCGGGAGTTGGCCAGATTGTGATATGATCCCATTGGGTCGTATCGCTATCCGTGGTGAGCGTGGTAAAGACCGTATGTCTCGTCTGACCAAGGATGAGCAATATACGTTGATGACATTGTTTACTATCCTTCGTTCGCCATTGATGTTTGGTGGCGACTTGCCAAGCATGGACGAATTTACTCTTTCTCTGTTGACCAACAAAGAGGTATTGAAGATGCACCGCGAAGGAAAGGTTGTTACGTACAAATCGATAGATGATGTGAAGTACGAGATTGTCTCAATGAACGAGCCAAGAAATGAAGCATACGCTGCATTGTTCAACTTACAAGATGATAAGGATGCTGTATTCGAGTATGACTTGACAACTTATGGTCTTAATTCGAACATCATTGTTGAGAATATGTGGACAGGCGAAATACGTGAGATAAAGGATATTTCAAAGTTTAAAGAAACATTGAAACCTCATTGTTCTGTTCTTTACAAAATCAGTTATTAAAGACTATTTCTATGATAAAAAGGCAGGGGGCTAAACATTTTAGTCCCCCGAATTTTTACTTCTTCTGACTCTTTTTTCTTATCTTTTTGAGCAAAAAAGCCTTGTTACTATGTAAATAATTGAATTTTTTGTTGTTTTTTTTGATATTATTAATAAATTCTATTAGCTTTGTAAATTGAGAAATTATACAATTTTTAGAGAACATAGAGATATGAGAGAAAAGTATGAAGCACCGCAGGTGCAAGTTTTTGAGATGGAACTACAAAGTCCTGTATTGGAAGCAAGTACGGGAACGGAAGGTGATCGTGGCGGTTACCCAAGTGGTGGTGACTGGTCAAATACTGGCGATTAAGGGGGTACTATTATGAAGAAGTTCAAGAAGTTTTATACGTTGGCAGCCCTGCTGGTGGCAGGTGCCGCTTTTGAAGCATGTACGGAAGACAATGAGATCATTGCTTCATCCGATATGCAGAAGGTTTACACCATGACGGTAGATGCCGTGAGTGGTGCTAATACACGTTCGTTAACCGAGTCCGATGGCGCACTGACTGCAGCCTGGAATGCTGATGATGAGGTGGTAGTATATAAAGTCGATGGCGATTCAGTTGGTACACTGAAGCCTGTTGAAGCTGGAGCTACTAAGCTTAAGGGTACGGTTTCAGATGTAGAAGTGGGTGACAAGTTGACTTTGACGTTCTTGCCTGACGCATCCTATGCTGAGCAGGAAGGCACGTTGGAGTATATTGATACGAACTGCAATGCAGCTGTTGCTAATGTAGAGGTGACGAAAATTGAGGGAACGGATGTATATACCAGTGACGCTGCTTTCGAGAACCAGCAAAGTATTTTTAAGTTCACATTGAAAGATGCATCTGGTAAAGCAATCTCAGCGACTAAGTTAACTATTTCTTTTGGCAATGAGACTATTACAACCATAACAGTCACTCCTGCTGAAAGCGCAAGCGTGCTTTATGTGGCTATGCCTGGTGTTGCGACCTCTACCGATTTTACTTTTGAAGCAACAACTGAAACTGGGACATTTAATGGAGTGAAAGGGAAGGCCATCATCGAGGAAGGTTTGTTCTATGTGGGCAATATTGTATTGAAGAAGATTGTTGATCTTTCAAAAATAACTGCAGACTATGTGGCTCAAGACGGTGATGTGCTTACAGGTAAAGCAACCGACAAATATAAAATCTCTGTTGCTGACGGAGCGACTGTTACCCTTCAGGATGTGGACATTAGCAGTTTTGACTATGAAGGGCCAAAGTATGCTGGCATTAATTGTATAGGTGATGCTACCCTCGTAATAGAAGGAGTAAACTATGTCAAGGGCGCATATTATGAGTGTTCTGGCATCCATGTACCAACAGACAAGACTCTGACTATTGAAGGAACTGGAAAACTCACTGCCGAAAGTAATGGCTATGGTGCAGGTATTGGAGCTGGATTCTATTGGGGTAGCGCTGGAAATATTGTTATTAACAGTGGTGAAATCATAGCCAATGGAGGTAAAGATGCTGCAGGTATAGGTGCTGGTTGTGAAAGATCCTGTGGTTACATACTCATCAATGGTGGCACTGTTACTGCAAATGGTGGTGTCGATTGTGCAGGAATCGGTAGTGGTTATGAATCTTCTTGTAAAGGTATTACTATCAAAGGCGGCACTGTTATTGCTAATGGTGGAGATGGTGCGGCTGGAATAGGCGCTGGTTATGAAAGAGGTAAATGTGGCCAAATTAAAATTGAAAGTGGCAATGTCACTGCTACAGGAGGTAAAAATGGTGCAGGTATAGGTTCTGGCTATTATTCAAGCTCTTGTGATGGTGTCTGGATTACAGGTGGCACTGTCAAAGCTACTGGAGGAACAGATAGTGCAGGAATTGGCACTGGCCCTACTTGGTATCATAATTATCAGTCTGCATGTGGTGACATCAATATTACAGGCGGTATCGTTGTGGCTACGAAGGGAAGTGATGTAGCCACTTATGACATAGGTCCAGGTAATGGTGCGAGATATGGTTCTGGCATCTGTGGTAATGTCACTATAGGTGAAGGAATTACAATAAAAGATAAGAACGGCAATAATGCTGTTATTTACTCGGCTTCTTCAGGAGGAGAATAATGATAGACTAAACAATAAAGAGGGCTGCCAGATCTGATGGCAGCCCTCTTTATTGTTTTTGATATTATTTATTGAACACCTATCTCAGCAAAACTTATCGTATTGTCCTTCTTTACGAGCTTGATCGCTTTCAGTTGGACATAACGTGCTTTTGTCGGAGCGAAGTAGAATGACTGGAGAATCGGATTGTTCTTGATATTGGCGAATTCTCCCTTGGCGACAACCTTATTGATGGTCTCCGGTGTAGAGCCAACAGCCAATTCGTAATGGGTGACGACACCCTTGTAATCAACCTCCTGATTCGGTAAGTAGAAGAATGAGCGGAATGCCTTTTCCTCGCCCAAGTCGAAAACCACTGTATTTCCATCTACGAAGCAGACAGTAGATGCGTTCTTGTCGGTTGCCTTGGCTGCCTCTTTCTCATCCATGCCAACGAGCGTGAGTGGGAGGCTTTGGATATCCTCTAATTTCTCCTCGAACGAGATATCTGTGGTCTCACCGGCATAGAAAGCCTCAATATTATTAAGGCAAATGCTACCTCTTGCATCGTTGATCTCGATACGGATCTTATTGGTTTCGATGGTCTGGAAACGTAACAAACGCTTAAATCCGATCGTGGTGGTCTCTTCCATCAATTTAATCGGCAACCACTTCCCATTGTCGAGATACGACACACTGAAACTCTTTACCCGCTGTCCCAAAGGAATGTATTCCTGAAGCATCAGACGGTTCATCTTAGTGACCTCAGGCATAGTGAACGTAATAGTGGCTGCGGTCACCTCATCATCTGTCGCCCAATAGGTGTCATAATCGCCATCGGTCAATGCCTTTGCCTTGAAGGCACCACCACGAGTGTTCGATACCTTTGGAACTACTCCAGCTAGCACATTCGTCTTGAGCTGTTCCTGAATATTCTTATAGAAAGCGATGACGTTAGCTGAGTCGATTGGATGTACCAGTCCTTCTTTATCGACAGGGAAGTTCAAAAGCATGTTGGCGTTATGACCTACACTACGATAATAGAGGTCGGTGAGTTGGTCTACGTTCTTCACCTTGTCGTCTTGGCTCTCATGATAGAACCATCCCGGACGGATAGACACATCACATTCCGCAGGGATCCACGCATCCCCATCCTCATGTCCGCTTGTCAACTCAAAGCCTTTCGGATATCCTGGATAGACATCCTTGCTACGAAGGAACGACCAGTTGGTGGCGTTGGCAAATCCTCGTTCGTTGCCGACCCATCGACAGCCAGGACCACCGTCCGAGAAGATAATGGCTTGCGGCTGAAGCTCTTTTACGATCTCATGAATCTTCGGATAGTTATAATAGGTACGACGGTCGATCTTCCGGGTCTCTCTGGCTCCACCATAATAGCCGTCACCCCCATTCGCACCATCGAGCCATACTTCGAAGATATCACCATAGTTCGTCAACAACTCGCGTAACTCCTTATAGTAATAGTCCACATATTCCTGTGAGCCATATTGTGCATGATTACGATCCCATGGAGAGAGATAAACACCAAATTTTAGACCATATTTCTTGCAGGCAGCAGCGAGTTCTCCGACTACATCGCCTTTCCCGCCCTTGTACGGAGTGTTTCGAATGGAATATTCCGTCAGTTGAGTGGGCCATAGACAGAACCCGTCGTGATGCTTTGCGGTGATGATTACTCCTTTCATGCCAGCTGCGACAAATGTCTTTGCCCATTGCTCACAGTCCAGCTTCGTCGGGTTGAACGAGCTTAGGTCTTTGTCCTCCCCGTATCCCCATTCACGGTCATTGAAGGTGTTCAGTCCGAAATGAACGAAGGCGTAACGCTCCATCTTTTGCCATTCAACTTGTTGTGGTAAAGGGAGTGGGCCAATCGGTTCGGGGGCTTTCACTTCTTTCTCTTTGCATCCCATCAGTGCGACAGATGCCAATAAAGCCAAAAATAAATGTCTGTATGTTTTCATATCATTAAAGTTATGCTACGCAAATGTAAGAATAAAAAGTAGGAATTGAAAATTTTCCCGTTCGCATAAGGGCATAAAAAAAGGGTCAACGCTTTGACCCAACCTTTGTTAACCTTAAATCTAATACTATGAAAAAATCACAGTACAAATGTAAGGGCATTCCGCTATTCCTCCAAATAAATGAAAAAGAAATCGCGTAATTTTAATAATTTTTCACTAAAACAGAGAATTTACTTACTAAAAACAAGGTTTTTGCTCTTAGATTTGACAAAATGCTCTGATAATATCAACTTGTCTATAAAAACGATTATAGTCCGACAGTCTTCATCCACAAGTCTGCCATCAACTGATGTCCGGCAGGTGTAGGGTGTACTCCGTCCCAACACCAGTGGATAAGAGGGATTGTGGGGTACTCATTGGCCAGATTCTCGAACAAGGTGTCGAACTCTACGCAGACCAAATGATGTTTCTTACACAATTTGCGAACGATCTTGGATAGTTGCTGACATCCTGTATTATATCGCTCGAAGTTTCCTTTTTCTGCCAAATCACCGGAGTTTACGACAAACGGTGTGCATAGGATAATCTTGGTTCCTGGAAGTACCAGTCGGGTATTCCTGATTAAAGCCTCGAGTTGATCTTCCCAGCCTTTATCATCAAACTTCGTATCCTTTCCACCGCGTGCCCATGCGCCGACATCGTTTACTCCGATCAGGATGGAGACAACGTCTGGATGTATATCGATACAATCTTTCTGCCAGCGGTTGATCATATCCGGAAGTTTGTCTCCTCCGTTTCCACGATTGTAGAATTGCAGTTCCTTCTGTGGCTCATGTCCCATGTAGTGAGCGGCACAGAGGTACACATATCCATGTCCGAGTAGGTGGTTCCAATCCCAAAGGTTCCGGTTCTCAGAAGGAATAGCTTGACCACCGGAAGCACCCCATCCACCATCCGTCAGTGAGTCGCCTATGAACAATACCTTGGGCCCTGTGCCTTGCTGTGCAAGCGTGGCACACGAGAAGACAGTGCAGAGTAAAAAAATCCAGATTTTAGTTTTCATTTTGGTAAAGGATAAATTGGTAAATATTCTTAAACATAAAGCCGCAGTCTTTTGAGGGCTGCGGCTTTTATGATTATATAAAGGTATTAGTCGTTCAACTTTGCCTTAATGAACTCGCGGTTCAGACGAGCGATGTTCGCGATAGACTCGTTCTTCGGACAAACAGCCTCGCATGCGCGGGTGTTGGTACAGTTACCGAATCCCAGCTCTTCCATCTTTGCCATCATCGCCTTCGCACGTTTCGCAGCCTCAGGACGTCCTTGTGGCAAGAGTGCCAACTGACTTACCTTAGAGCTCACGAACAACATAGCAGATCCGTTCTTACAAGCAGCCACGCAAGCACCGCAACCGATACAAGAAGCGCAGTCCATTGCCTCGTCAGCATTCTGCTTCGGAATCAGGATCGCGTTAGCGTCTTGAGCCTGTCCGGCACGGATGCTGGTGTAACCACCGGCTTGGATAATCTTATCGAAAGCATTACGATCGACCATACAGTCCTTAATTACCGGGAAGCCGGCAGAGCGCCAAGGCTCAACAGTGATGGTATCGCCATCTTTGAAGCGACGCATATACAACTGACAGGTAGTTGCTCCACGTTCGGTCTTACCGTGAGGGGTACCGTTGATGTAAAGAGAGCACATACCGCAGATACCTTCGCGACAGTCGTGATCGAAAACGAATGGTTCCTCACCAGCCTCAATCAGTTCCTCGTTCAGGATATCCAGCATTTCCAGGAATGACGTATCATCAGGAATATCTTTCATCTGATGAGTTTCAAAATGACCTTTATCCTTAGGTCCGTTCTGACGCCAGAATTTTAATGTAAAGCTTATATTTTTTGCCATAATCG
>JAEEGL015114293.1_pt1 | contig 11006 bp, 3 predicted proteins | sample 9134231 | NCBI WGS metagenome assembly JAEEGL01 (sample SAMN16246548, study PRJNA631951) | gut metagenome | biome: gut microbiome; feature: rumen; material: fiber-attached | host: Bos | place: Iran: Karaj | collected 2018-10
GTATATGGTGTTTGCAAAGCAAAATGCTCGTTGCGTTAAGGCGGGTTACACCCTGGTCGAAGTCCTGGTGGTTGTCTCCATTATGGGCATTCTTTCGGCAATGGGTGTCGCGGGCCTGCAGCGTGCCGTTGCGAACGCCCGCATTAAAGATGCTGCCGTTAACACAGCCGCCTTTGTAGAAAGAGTGGCGAATCTTGCAAACCAGCGTAACGAAGTTCTGTGCTTAAAAGTGGATCCTCAAAGTGATCGAACTTTGCTGGTGGTAAGGGATGAAGGAACGAAGGATTGTAATCAGCCGAGTGGTGGCGTAATCGCTGAATTTTCCATTGATGAACCTTGTAAGTTTGTATCTCTGAGAACTTGCCATGGCGTAGAAACGGACTGGTTTAGCAATGCTTATAATGCGAATAATGCTTTCAGACCCCGTATAGGCCTGTCTGCAGCTCCTCCGCATGGGGGAATTTGTATTCAGTACGGCTCCGATGCTGTGTATGGGGCTGTCGTCAAAGAGCAGAATCTCAACAAAGTAAAGCCGATGTGGAAGGTAGGTGATCTCCCTGCGTCCGGTTCTGGCTGGGGTTCTTGGATGGATTTGTAGGTGTAGGTGGTGCGTATGGGAAAGTTCTTTAAAAACAAGCAAGGCTTCGGCATTGTAGAAGCGCTGATTGCAGCCGCTGTACTTGGCATTCTGTACGTGGCTATTCTCAACCTGCAAGGCGGAAATCGCGACGCCCTGTTGCGCATTCGTGGCCGTGATGGCGCCACAGAAGTCGCTCAAAACATTATTGATTCCCTCGGCTCCCTTGGTCTTGCAAGCCTTTCTGATGACAAGCTTAAAAATGCGGCCGGCGATGTAGAGTACACGAAGGCTCTGCCTCCCATTACCCGTACATGGGATGGTCAGCCGGGAGTGCTTCCCAACAAGATGACGGTTGTCTATAATGCAGAAGTGACGGTCTCTCCGGATGCCGATTACATGGCGAAAACGTCGTCGTTGCTTTTGAACACGGATAGTGCTTCGCATGTGTATGCAAAGCGCCTTGATGTCAAGGTGAGTTGGCAGTTCAAGAATTCCACGCAGTCTATTACGGTTTCGGGGGTTATCCGATGAATTGCATACGTCATTGCGAGCGCAGCGCGGCAATCCATAAAGAGGGTTTTACCCTCATGGAACTCCTTGTCTACATGGCTATTGTAGGCATTATTGTCGTAATTGCTGGTGAAGCTTTCAGTAATTCCACCAAGTTCCGTGTTCGTACCGACAATATGATTCGTGCTACGCAAGAAGCCGAAAACGTGGCGATGCTGTTCAAGGAAGATGCTGCCCAATTAGGCGCCAAAAGTTCAAGAGAAGCGGGGGATGCCGCATTGGGTGCTGAATATGGCGTCCAGTTCAGTGCGGTAAATCCTAATGTCTATATGGATCCGAACAATCTTGATGCAGACCAGAAAGACTCTTCTTCTTTTACGATTACTTCAACAGATGGTATGAGCGACGTTACATTTAGGCGTTTGCGCTATGACGAAAATGGGTACTATGAGGCTGTTGAAGAAGTGAGATGGTTTGTCGAAAACAATGTCTTGAAGCGTTCCTGTAAATTGCTCGCGAAAAAAGCGGGCTTGGTGGTCGCAAACGACGATCCTTGCTCTGATGTGGGAGCGACTGAAAAGACTCCCGTTGAAATGGCGACGAGTGTCGATTCCTTCTATGTCGTTCCGGCTACTCCGGGTGTGACAGACGAAACAACCCAGCAGATTTTCCCTCCTAACAATGCGACTGAGTTCAGGTTGATTCCGCGAACCGGGGAAATGCAGTATGCCTCCTTTAAAACGGCCAGTCCTACGGGTACTTTGTATGGTGGTGGAACAAGTGTGGTTGTCTCCGAATTTGCGTCTAATTTTAATGTCGCAACAGAAGATGTCTTCGATTCTCCGAACCAGAAGATGAATCAAGCATTTGCTATAAAAAATGAAACTGTTCCCGGTGCGGGAGTTCCGGTATGGTCAAATTCCTGCTCTTCTTATGGAAACTTGACGTTAGAAGCGAATCAGGAGTACGAAATTTCCTTTAAAGTCCCGTATCCGGGAGAAGGGGATAAAAGCCTTGTGTTTGTCCCTGGCAAAGACCATATGTCTGTTGGGTTTAGAAAAATCGGAACGGGAGATTTCCCCAGACAGAACGGGAAAAAGTTGATTGACGACTTCCTCTTCTTCCCTCCGTTGGATACTAGAGGAAATGGATTCCGTACAATGCGCTTCTCTGTTCCGCAGCAGATTACGGATGTCTGCCTTGCGTTTACATTTGCTCTTTATTCTCCGTTGGTTTCTGAAGGTCGAATTAGTATTCAAGACTTGAGAGTGAAAAAAGTAGCGACCGCGACTTACACCTTTGATGATCCGCCGTTTGATGCAGAAGCCAATAAGAAACTGAAGAAGAATATTAAGGCTTTGCAATTGCTTTTGAAGGTCAGCCGTGGAAAAAAGAATGGCGGCCCTGGCGAAACAGGTAGAGTTTTGATTGCTGTTCCTATTCCTAGTAATGGACCTAGGGATTAAGGGAGGGATTTCCTATGCAGACGAATTTCAAATTGAATAAGGCCGGCGTATCCTTAATCGCCGTGCTTTTGTTTATGCTGATTGCGACCATTGCGGCCACGGCCACATGGAAATGGATCACGAGTGAAGGCTTCTCCAGCACAAGCCGTATGCTTAAGCGCGAAGCTTATCAGAGCTCTATGGCGGGTATTGAAAATGCTCGCTCGTGGATGACGTTCCATGCAAATGACGTGGGTGCTCTCGTTAAGCAGTATATTGAGGGCGGCAATGTACCTGTGAATCTAGATGCACAATTGCGTCCGCTGCAGCGCGCCGACCAGAATTATCATGTGTGGTTGACGGGTGTAAATACCGAAAATAAAACGTACAAGTTGAAAATTCTCTCTTCGGGTGAAGCTCGCGGAGGTTCAAAACATAGCGAAGTGGCCATCTTTAATGTAGATGGTTTGTACCAGGTTTCGTTGCCGGTTCAACATGTTGCAAAGAAAACAAATTTTGATTACGCCTATTTCGGTGGTACTTATAATGGTGCCGGTGATTTGACGTTGACCTCTGCCGTGGTGAATGGTGACTGGCACGGAAACCCGCAGAATATTACAAAGAATTTTATTGTGACAGGTAATGCGATGTTAAGCGGTAATACGGTCAATATCGGACAACTTGCGTGCGTTGGTGGCTCCATGAAACCGGAAAACAATGGCTTGAAGGGGCATAATCTTTTTGTCAATGGCGATTTTACAGGAAATATCCAGCTGATGGGTGATGCTTATTTCAACAAGGATGTTTCGCCGAGTTCTGCGGGTGAATTTTCGATTGCCGGCAATACGACTTTGAATGGTGTCCTGACGACGGTTCAGTCTGAAAAGAATCTGACCTTATCCGGAAACCTTTGTATGGATGAAAATGCCAAGATCGTGTCGCATGGCACCAACTATACTTTCAAGGTCGTGAAAAACGTGTGGATGCCGGGCGCACAGAATTTGTGGTATGGCTCGGTCAAGTATACCGGATGTACTTGTAAAAAAACATGGTGCTCCTATATGGGCCATTGTACTCCCTCTACGATAGTTCCTTGTACGAAGAGCGAAGAGAGAGATGAAATGATGGGCTTCTGGGGAGGTGGTAAGGCGACTTACACGATGATCGGTTGTATGGATACCTCCTATGTGTATGGTGGTGATAATTATGATTCCTATGGAAAGATTATTCTTGGTGATACGAAAGAATCAAAAGTCTTTATGAAATCTGCTTTTTCGTGGGAACAGTATGATGCGCATCGTACTGCGACGAAGGCTGTTGAAGAAAAAGACAAGATTGCTCGTTGCAATTATGAACCTGGCGTGATAAGTCCCGTTGGCCATGGATATTGCCATACGGGTCCTGAAGAAAAGTGGAAAGGAGATGAATATTATCCTTATCCGCTGCGTGAAGAAAAGGATAGCCTGTATTGCTCCTTCTATTATGGAGGAACAGGAAATGAAGTTGAATTTAAGGATTTCGTAGATACTTATTGGCTTGAGTGTAACAAGTGGAGTGGCCATGTCGCGGCTAAATTCTGTGAAGACTTTACGGAAGGCGTGGGCTATGGAGCGTATTTTGTGGGAGGAGTCAGGTATTGGGATGGTTACGACCCCGAAGTGTATCACCCGCATCATCGCTTGAACCACAATGGAACGACTGCGACAGGTTCTCCGTATTGTACGGATAGCCAAGATAAGCATGGCCGTAACAAATATAGGGTTTCTTGTAATGTGACTCCGTGGTTTAAGTCTTTGAGCACATCGGTGTCTCGCAATGTGAGCGGAACTCCTGATTTTGATTGTGCTGATGATATTCAGTCGCAGTGTGATGATATTTGGGAGAAAAAGCCGGGTTGTGATGGATCTTCGTATAAGGTCGACGACATGCTTGTTACTGCAAAGGCAAAATTTGAACCGTATGCAGAAAAGGGTTGCGCTGCTAATATTAAGACGTATGATAAGGACTTGGTGACAAAGTTGAACGAATGCTATCAGTCTACGTCAACTAATGAGACTAAGGCCGAAACGGATCTTTATAATGGATATCTGGTTGTTAAGGTGTCTGGTGGCACGAATAGTACGAATCCGACAGGAACGCTGAAGGGTAAGTTTATTATTATCGCCCAGGATGCTCTTTACACAAAATTACCTCCGACAGACCAGTCGGATCCCAATAAAAAAACGTATGTGTTCCTTTATCTGGAAAAGGGAGCTAATACGTTAAATGATGTAACCGTTGAAAATTACTTCATTTATACCGAAGGCGACATCTCGAACGGCAACCAGTTTAATTTGACCGGTTCTATTTATGCAACGGCGGAATCTTGTGCGGGTATCGGAAAACTTCAATCGTCGTCTGTTACCTATAATCAGGATCTGGTGTCAGAACTAACCAATTCTGGTGTTATTTGTGATAATGATGGCGGTGATTGCGGTGGCAAAATGAGCGAGTTGCCGGCGTCTGGTAGTGGCACTGGTGAAGGAACCGGTAGCGAAGAAACAACGACAACCGTCGCGGGAATTGATGAATATTACGTATCAATGGCTCCGCAGTTGACCGTTTCGCTTGAATCGCAGTATAAGAACAAAGAACCGGAACCGGCTGCTGCAGCGCAGAGTGTGCTGACTCCGTCCTTTATTATATTGCCGAGAATTATTTATATGCCGTCCGATCCGTATGGCGAATTGAGCGATTACTATAGTGTGCTCCCGCTGAATGGTTCGACTCTTAAGCGTGCTGATGTCGCGGTTACTTCTTGTACTGGAACTGTAGGCTCTTTGCCTACGGCAGGAAAATTGTACAATGGTACAACCCTGGCTAGGGGTATTTATAAGTGCGAAGCCAGTGCCGCCAGCTATGACAAGGTCCCGTTCTGGGTTGTGGTGGGCAACCAAGCCCGTGGATCGTCTCCGGTGGTCTTTGAAAGAAGCTGGTATGAAATTGCTGCAAACGACAATACGGTTGGCGTTGGTGTCAATGTTATCATTCCGCCACATAGTAATCCCTATACGCTAAAAGTTTCGTGTCCTGATAATCCGGATGGGGATCAATGGAAATACTCCTTGACAACCATGGTGACAAGCGCAAGAGATGAAGCTAGTGGTGTTTGCACATTTAATATTTCTGCCAATAGTGATGCAGGCGTAGTGCTAGAATTGTTCCGCGTTTATACGACGAATGCGACTTCAGGCTCTGTGGACTTTAGCTTGATTCAGGATCCGGAGTATCAAATTGGTAACCCGGCGAATACGCAAGTCAAGGTTGCCTCCAGTGCGATTTTGAAACGAAAAGAAGTGAGCCCTGCTGATATTACGGCCTATTGTAACAGCAACCCGGGTGATTGCCCGCCGGAAGACCAGCGCAGTAGTGAAGATTGGCCGAATTGTACGACGACTGATACCTGGGTGGAACCTTCTGGTGCAAGCTTTAGTGTGTCTGAGAAAAATGAAGAATGGAAAATCGTTGTGGGCGGTTCGGGCTCCTTGAAATTGACGCCAAGGAATGCGGGGGACTGTGTCGCGATTATTCCGGATGAAAGCATTGATCTTGGAACATTTAATGCGAATTCTACCAAGGAATTGCCGGCTAGTCTAAAGGCGAGAAAACGTACCCTTACGATTGAGTTTGTTGGCGAAATGGATGGCGACAAACCGGTTGTTAGCATTAATGTTGGTGACCAAGCTCAGCCGCCTTGTGTATATAGTACGACAAACCATTCGTGTCAAGTGACTGTTTTCAATAATGAATTGGTGTCGTTGTATATTGATAAGGATACTTATCCATCAGATAACAAGGATTTTAGCTTTTGGAAGTGCTCTGGATCAAGTTGCCCTGATCAGACAGGGACGATTACCAGTGTTACCTATCCTTCTTTTAAGGTTCAGGATGACAATACGACGATCTACGCTCATTTCAAAGAAAATGACAAGCATTGTTTCTTTGATGAGTTTAAGTCGGGAAGTGTTGCTTGCAACTCGCTGAACCCGAAATATTGCATTGACCAATGCGGTAGCGCAGATGGCAATGTGTGTGTCGGTGCGGTAGATGCAAAGGGGGAGTATAAGAATGCAAAATGGCATTTGATTTCGGGTAAGTTGAGCGACATCGATGTTACATCGACTAGAATTGCTATAAAGCGTTATACCACTAAAAATTTGGTCAACCCTGTGGTTGTCATGAGTACGGTAAATGCAGGCGTGTATGGAACCATGAAAGCGTTGTTCCAGTTGCCCAAAGAAACGAGTAGTTTCAAACGCAATTCCATGAATATCGCAAAGTCCGGCTTTATGCTGCATTCAAATGCGACGGGGTCGGAGTATTTGATGCTGAATCTGTTTGCCAATCAGTCTGGTTATCTGGAAGCTCAACTTTGTACGAGCTCGGGTAATTGCCTAAATGCTCTGCTTGAAAAAAATAATTACCCTGCGTCGGTATCTGTTTCTAATATGATTATGATGGCGGCGACGCTGACGACGGATAGTAAGTTGAATGTGAGCGCGTTTACGGGTGATTATTACGGAACGAATCCGACGGAATACCAGTGTTCGTTTGACTTGACGACACTTGGATCGATGTATAACGATGTTACGCATGAATATGTAGGCTTTAGCTTAGCTGACCCCAATTTCAAACTTTATGGAATCGGTTGGAAGAGCGACACCTATTCATCGGAATGTCATGAGCAATTCCCGACGGTAAAATGCTCTTTTGCTGCGGTTGCGGATCGTGGAATTATTCCCACGGCAACGGATACAGACCCGCATAATATAACACCATGGGTGGGCCATTCCGGATGGTTTGATTCGCGTAGCTATGATTGCGAAACCAAGTTCTACTACTACAATGGTAGTGATGCTTGCGGAGGTTCTTCTGGAAATACTCCAGCGGAATGTTCAAGTTATTCGTTTGACGCAGATGGAGCCGGACAACATGGTTATGGAGAAGATATAAAAACGGCGAAGGCGTGGATTAATTGTACTTCATCGGATGTTGAGACTAGTGCGTGGGCAACGGAAACCGCCGCTGAACGTGCTCATTGCGGTCCGTTCTGGACGGGAACAATTCATGAATGTTCTAAACATGTTGTTTTTGATAATGTTACGAATCTAGGTGTTGAAGCGCAAGAAGAAGAGGTGCCCTCGTTGTTTAAGAGTACTACCGAGCCGCCTGCTAATTTGCGTGCGACAATCTTGTCAATTACCTTGCAGAATGAATCCAACGTTGAAATAGAAATTTGGTTGGAAAGTCAGAAAGATGATCAGTCTCCGATATATACGAGTAAGTCAGTCGTATTGACGGGAACTCATGGCACATTTGATGTGGATGCCGAAATGCTTGGCGGTGCGGATGGCTTTGATCCTGAGCATGTTGTGCGTATTGGATTCAAGAACCACGGAAGCGATGATGTGACCATAACGAGTGCCGTTGCTTCCTGTAAAAAAGCGGTTGATATTAATAGCTGTTCTGCAACGTACAATGATGCTTTGGATCAATGGGAAGTTCTAGTTGACGTTGCCAATAAGGACAATGTTGCCTCGTATACCATTGATGCTAAGGTTGATGGCCTTAATGAATTCACTATTGCCGGAGTGACGCCGGTTTGGACTGATGGAAAGGCTAAGTTTGTAAAGGCTGATAATCCTTACTTGAATAACCAAGGCAAATCTTATCAGTTTACGGCAACTATTTTGAATTCGACTGGTACAACGGCATCGAAGGAATGTTCTGTATCTCCGGAAACAATTGGTGCCATGTCGGCTTCTTGTTCAATAGTTGGTGGGGTAACGTCTGTAGTGCAGGGGGCAGGTTTGCCTACATTCCAGGTGCAATTTGCAAATTGTCCCGATGCGGGATGTTCGTATGAATTGTATCTAGAAAGTTATCCTGTGCTTACCGGTACAGCGACACAGGCTGATAGAACTGTTACGGTGACGCCGAATGGAAATACGAATACAACGTCATCTGGTGAAGGCTCTACATCGGAAGTTGGTACTGTGTCAAGTTATCTTTCTGAAGGAACGTATCATTACTATGCGAAAAACCCGTCTAATTCGCAGTTCCCGTTCACGGAATGCAATGTTTCTTTTGAAATTACGAAAGCCGCAGGTCCTGATGTTGGTTTGCAGACAGGTTGTAGTTTTAAGTCGACAAATATTCAGCCGGGCGCTAATGTAGATTTCGCTGCGACCAATGGTTCGAATGTGGCCGGTAAAAATTACAAATTGATTTATATGACCGGTGCAGTAGAAACAGTAGTGAAAACGGGTAATATGGGGACTGGTACGGAAATGAAGGTCACTTTAAATGGCGTGAACACCGTTAAGGACCGTTCGTTTACATTGCTGATAGAAGATACGGATGGTTCCTATAAAAATTCTTGCGTGGCGGATTTGGACGTGAACGACCTGTCTCCGACATGTACGAAGATAAATGATAATGGTACGGATAAGTTTAGGATAAATTTCTCTGGCCAGATATGTAATGGAAGCGTTTGTACGTATAATGTGAAAAAGACTATTGGTAACACTACAACAAGCGTTACAAGTGGCAATCAAACGCTTTCAATGAACCAAACCGATGTGACGATGAATGGTGTTGGTGATTATGTGTTGTGGCTGAATGATGAAGAATATACAACATGCAAAGTAACAAATAATCCAGTTGTAACTTGCCCGACCACAAAACAAAATTTCACAAAGAATGCATCAGTCTCGCTTACGATGTCTGATTTGAAAAATTGTGGTGATGGTTGCGATTATGACTTGAATATTAGTGTTACCGGAACAATTGACGCGAGTGAGGAAAATGGCTTGTATAAGAATAAGAATACTCCGATAACCTTCACAACGCCTGATTTGGAACGGGATGATGTGGATTATACATTTACTGTGTATGCGCATGACGATCGCAACTTTACGAATTCTTGTACAGGCAAGATGAAATTTGTTGAGGGGTCGACATGTGCGTCGGCAGAATGGACGCTGGGGTCGAACGTTGGTAATACGGGTCAGACATCTCCCAGCCCCAATTATCCATGGAAAAATAACTGCGTGACTATTACGATAAATAAAATTTGTACTGGTGAAGTGCAAATAAAGGCTCCTGTCGCATGTGAAAATAAGACGGGAAAATGGAATGGAGTGGATTTCCAATTAGAAGGGAATGGTCCCCCAACCAAACGATTCGAGACTAATCCGGCGCCGAAACGTGTAAACAATCTTGAGATAAATGATTGCGCTGAAATTAGTTCTGTTTATATGGCTGGTTGTCTGATTGAAGGAACTTTGCAAGATAATAAAATGACGGAATCTGGTAAAGCATATGTTATTCCGAGTGGAACTTGTGTGAACTTAGATATGAGCTGGTATAATAATTACTGGTTGCCTTATGGAGGTGTTTGGCTGAGATGCACAGGAAAGACCCCTGCTGAAGTGACCGTTGATTCAAGGTGCATGACGGACCATGTAAATTGTGGCATTACCTACACAGAGAATGTTTGTGCTCCTACTGCAAGTGATATGATTTGTTATGTGGATCAATAACAAGGAATAACGCAAAATAATTTCGCCGGTCCCATTAGGGGCCGGCGTTTTAAATTGTTAAACTCAAGTTGTAAAAAAAACTGCGAATGCAGGGCAAATCTTGTTAAAAGGGTTGCGACTACATAAACCAGTAAATTCCGCCGACTTGGATTTGCATGTTCTTGAAGGCTTGGTCGTCGCTTTCGAATTTTTTTCCGTCAATGATAGAGGTCAGGCCCACACCGTAGCGAATGCCCAGGTCCAAATTGGGCGTGACCGAGCAGCCTATGCCGACGTCGATGCCGAATTCAAAGACATTGAGTGCGTCTTTTTTGCCGAAGTTGGTTGTTTCGACAACGCTGCCTAAGTCTTGTTCCATTTCAGAAGACAGGAGCAGCGCGAGTCGCGGGCCCGCTTCAAAGTACATTTGAGGTAACACGTTGTAACGGGCGAGAACGGGTAATTCAAGTGCCCACGTGTTCCATGTGAATTCGTCGTCTTTTTGGCGGCGCCAGTCCACATCGAGCTCGGGTACAACGCTGACTTTTTCGTTTACGGCGACTTTGGCGGCGGCGCCGGCTGTAAGGCCGAGACTCCAGGGGATTTCCTTTTCAGAAGCTCCGTCACCCCAGAGCGTGCTGAAGTTGACTGCGGCGTGTCCGCCCATTTGGACTTGAGCAGAGGCTAGACCGGTTGCGAACAGTGCGCCTGCAATAGCGCGGGAGATAGCTTTCATGTTGTTTCCTCCGAAAATGTTTACCTCAACGGGTTCTTGTCGCTTTTGTACCACTTCATGAATTCGGCGATGCCGTCGTGCAGGCTCCAGTGGGGCTTGTAGCCGCACTCGGTTTCGAGCTTGGTGGTATCTGCGTTGGTCTGGTACACGTCGCCGGGCTGCATGGGCAAGAA
>JAEEGL015444121.1_pt1 | contig 11006 bp, 8 predicted proteins | sample 9134231 | NCBI WGS metagenome assembly JAEEGL01 (sample SAMN16246548, study PRJNA631951) | gut metagenome | biome: gut microbiome; feature: rumen; material: fiber-attached | host: Bos | place: Iran: Karaj | collected 2018-10
GATTTTTTCCATCAGCTCTTCCGCTTTAGCCTTCGCGGCGTCTATCGCGGCGTTCTTTGCGGCCTCATCGGCGTCTTTTTCGTATTCAGCCTTGATCTGATAGGTATAATAATCGGCTTTCAGGTAGTCTTTTTTATGTTCGCCGTAGTAAGTATCGTACTGCTCGTCCGTGTAGGTAAAGCCGTCGTATACTTTTTCGGTGTACTGAGCCGCGAGAGTCTGAAGCTCTATAACGCCTCTGATATCCTTTTTGGTGATACCCTTGCTGCCGTACAGATTGCCGACATAGGTCGAGAACGAATAGTTATATTCTTTTGCAAACGAAGCAAGAGCCTGAACGTTATCTTCGACCGTCTTTTTGTTCTCGTCGGTCAGAGTCATGCCTTCGGCGCGCGCGGCTTCACAGAGATTGAGTATCTGCGAGATGTTCGCTTTGGCTTCCGAAACGCAGACGTCGAGCCACGAGGTGGTCGAACTGTTGAAATACTTCTGTTCGGAAAGCGGCTTGGATCTGTCAAAACCGAAGCTTGACATATAGGTCGGGTAGGCCGAATAATACTGCTGATAATAGTTGTTATAGATCGAGTATACCGTGTACTGGAACTGAGCGTTATTTACGGAATAATGCTCCGATTTGACGGCGGTGTTGGTGTGGAGCACTATGCTGTCCCACAGACCGGTCGGTTTGAGTATCGCCACGAGAAGACCCGCGAGCAGGCAGACGCCCACAAATATTGCGATAAGCGTGTACCAGATATCCGTCGTACCTTTATTGTTCTTTGGTTTGAGTTTTGTCTTGGCCATTTCAGTTTTCCAACTTTCTTTTCATTACGTTACTGTCCGTATCAAAACCGACTTTAACGGCAATACGGTATTTTATAGTATAACACATTCAAAGCGAATACTAAATCACTAATTATTAAAAATGTGTTAAATTATTTTTGCTTTATACGCCTTTATAAGCGTTTTCAAGCCGGAAGCGACTCCGTCTATCAGCATTTGTGCCTCTTCCTTCGTATTGTCCGGCGATATGCTTATGCGCAGAGTGCAGTCCGCTTCGGCGTCGGTAAGCCCGAAATTCTTCATCGGGCGCGATACGCCGGCGTGATGCGACGAGCATGCCGAACCGCTCGAAACGTAGACGGAAAGAGACGAGAGGTGATGAAGCATCGTCTCGCTCTTGACGCCGGGCAGGGTCGCCGAAACGATGTTTTTGACGCGCTGACGTTCCGGGACGTTTATTTTAACGCCGAGATCCGATAAAGCGGACGATATAAAATCGGATAATTCCGATACCTTCGCCGCGTTTTCCTTCATTGCGGCTCCGCCCGCTTCCGCCGCGGCGCCGAACGCCGCTATGCAGGGAACGTTTTCGGTGCCGGAGCGAAGCCCGTATTCCTGCCCGCCGCCGAAAAGATACGGAGATATCGAACGCGTTTTTATCATATCCGGCGAGACGTATAGAGCGCCGACGCCCTTCGGACCGCCGATCTTATGCGCCGAAACGGTCATGAGATCGACGCCGAGCTTCTCCGGAGAAAGCGGTATTTTGCACAGCGCCTGAGTTGCGTCCGTATGAAAGATCACGTTTTTGTTTATGCTTTTCGCCGAAGCGCAGAGATCCGCTATATCGTAGACCGCTCCGCTTTCGTTGTTGACGGTCATGATGCTTACAAGAAACGTGTTTTCGTCCATTTCCGACAAAAACTCTTCGCGGTCGATAACGCCGCCCTTCGTCTTTATCTCTTTCACGGTGAAGCCGCGGCGCGCAAGCTCGTACGCGGCGTTCGAAACGGACGGGTGCTCCGAATCGGATATTATTATTTTTTTACCTTGATTCTGCTTCTTTGCGTATGCGGCGCCGAAAAGCGCCGTGTTGTTCGACTCGGTGCCGCTGCCCGTGAAGAGAAGCAGACTTTTTTTATCTTTGATGCCGAGCAGATCCGAAACTTTCTTTCTCGATTCGTTGAGCAGACCGAAAGCGGCGAAGCCGAGCGCGTGAAGAGAAGAGGGGTTGCCGTATTCTTCTTCCGCTTGTTTCAAAGTCAAAGCGGCGAGAGCGCATAAATGCGTTGTCGCCGCGTTATCGAAGTATGCCGTCATATCATTCAAATCTTCCCGTCTGAAATCTGAATTCGGCGGTTATCTTTTCGAATATCGCCGAATCGGCTTCGTAATTCGCTTCCTCCGCGGTAAACGTGAGGATGTAGGCGTAAAGTCTGTCTTTTATGCAGATCACCATATCGTATTTGTAATTCTTCTGCGAAAGAGTCGCGGAATACGTGCATTTCACCGCAGCGCGGCCGTCGAGCACGACCGGCGTCGGACCGGCAAGCATGTTGAATCCGGGCAGTACGGAGCCGAGCTGTGAAACGTAATCGGTCCAGTAGTTTTTCGCGTAAGTGATCTCCGCTTTTTCATCTTCGTTTACGTTTTCGAAGACCGCTTCGTTTGTAAGCGCGTACCTCGCGCACGACACGTTCGACGAGTCTATAACGGAGGCGTACGCGGCCGTTATTCCGTCCTGACTGCATATGATCCAGCTGTCCGGCACGTACAGATAATAATCGACAGCCGCAACGGAAGCGAGCTTCATATTCGCCGGCGCGTCAAGCTCCGTTTTCGCACACGAGGAAAACGCCGCGAGCACCGCCGCCAGCACTAATAAGATTACCGTCGTTTTTTTCAATTCATTCACCCGTCTGAGTAAGGATATTTGCGCGGCGCGCCTTTATGAAGCCGAGCAGGGAATTGCCGCCGTCCGTGAATTCGGCTTCGAAAGTTTCGAGATCGAAGAATTTTTTCGTATCGGAACCTACGGCGTCCGATATCTTGTCTTTCAGCTTAGGAAGATACTCTTCGCAGCGCTTGAGGAATTCCGCGGCTTCCTTTACGTATCCGTAGTATTCGTTAAGATATTTCTCGTTTGCAAGCAGCTTCGATACGAGGGGACGGTCGGTCGCAAGCACGTCGAAATATGGATCCGCGACCGACGCGGTTATGAGCGCGGTCTTGATCGCGTAGTTGGTTTTGCGAAGCGAGCCGTCCGTGCCGAACGAAAGCTTGAGGTCCCACGGAAAGATCGAAAGACCGTCGTCTGACTCGTACAGATAATAGTTTTCGGATTTCGGACCGAGATACGAATCCTCGCAGCCGATCACGGAAACTATCGCCGCGTATTTGAGTACCGACGGTACGTTGAGCACGTCTTCGATGCCTTCGCCGGAGGACAGAGCGTTTATAAGCGCCGAGATCTTTTTCAGACCTTTGTCGTCGCCGTTTTTGAGCGAAAACGCCGACGCGTCGAATTCGGCAAGAGCCGCGCCCTTGCTCGATTTGTAAAGGCTTCCGTCGTTATCGCCGTACGCACGTTTCAGAAAACTGTCGTCTGCGCCTTCGACCGCGAGATAAAGTCCGAAATACTCGCCGTTGATCGTAAGCTTGGCAAACGTCGCGAGAGGAGCCTCGGCATCAAGCTCGGCAAAGCAGAGATAAGCGAGATATTCGCGCAAAAACGACGGATCGTACGCCATATTGTTCAGATAAAGCTCGTCCAGACCGTTTATTTTCACGCCCTTCTGATATTTGCCGAACTGGATCTTGAACGAATAGCGGTCGCTTTCGGCTTCGGTGACGTAGGTCGTGTTGCCGCGCGTCTTGATGCCGGCGGTGGAGCATTTCGTACCGTTTACGAACACGGTAGCCTGATAATACTCCTCATCCTCGGGGGATTTGAACATCGCTGCAAGATCGGCTTTCGGGACGGTCACGGAGATTTCCATCATATCGGAGAAAAGTCCGTCGTACGCCGCCGCGCCGGAGGGGAGATCGTCCGGCTTTTCGGTCTGAGGCGCGGTGCCGGAGCCGCCGTCGCCGCACGCGAAGAGAAACAGCGTGCAGACGGCAAGCACAGCCGACGCGATGATTTTTAACGTTTTTTTGATATTCATATTTACCTCAGATTTTCGTTTCGTCCGGCTCGAGATTGAGCGTGACCTGAAGATTGCCGTTTTTGCATCTTATTTTGTCGAGAAATTCTTTTCTGTCAACGCCTTTTTTGAGTTTTACTGAGAAATTCATTTCGAAAACCGTACCGAAATCGGTAGTTCTTATTCTGCAAAGCCGCCAGGATGAGGCGTATTCGTTCAGCACGTCGTCGAAAACGCCGTCAAAGCTCAGCGTTTCGGGTATGAGTATGCGGAGCTGATAAACGCTTCTGCTGAAAGAACCGACGCCGGTGAACGTGATCACGAGCATTACGGCTGAGAACACGACCGCGAAAAGCACCGAATAGGCAAGATAGCCGATACCGCAGCCCACGCCGACGGCGATCGTCATAAGTATGAACGCTATATCCTTCGGCTGAAGCTGTACCGAGCGGTACCTGACGAGCGTGAGCACGCCGGCAAAGGTGAACGCGACGAGCAGATTGTTGCCGAGCATCAGTATTATGAACGTAAGCGTTACCGGCAGGATCATAAGCGTGACGGTCAGCGCGGAGTTGTTTCCGCTTTTGTTCTGCACGAATTTATAAAGCAGAGCGGCCGCTATGCCGAGCACGAGCGCGGCTCCGAGTATGCCGAGAGTCGAGCCTACGGACATCTGAGTTCCGCCTACCTGTGTTGAGAAGAGTTCTTCAAGAGTCATGATGCGTTCCTTCCTTTGCGTTAAGCGTCGGTTTCCGACGTATAATTCTCTTTGTAATGCCGTTCGAATTCTTTGCCGTACTTTGAAAACGGCTGTCTGAAAAGTCCCATTCCCGACGCGAGCCTTGAAAACCAGAGCGGCATACCGCCGGTAAATTTGATCTCCATTATCATTTTGCCGTCCGGCAGGAGCGGGTCTCCGTAATCGCCGCTGAGAAGATCGAGATCGTGTCTGCGCGTGGTGATATTTTCGTCAAACGTCAGACGCGTATCCGAACCGTCCTTTGCGAAATAAGCGGTCCTGTCATACGAAATATATACTTTCGGGTAACACGGATGCTGTATGAAGAACGTATCGATCTCGTTCAGCACCTGATTGTATATATAACTGTCAGTCTTCGGATGTTCGCCCGTCCGTATATAATGCATCAGTTCCGCGTAAGGAAAACCGGCGCGCCGCTTTGTGACCGTACCGTTGAATTTGCGCTTTATTTCGATATATACGATCGAATCCTCGCTCTTCGGCACGTCATACGAGCGGATGCGCAGTTTTTCTTTGAATTTCGGTTTTCTTACCGATTCGCGTATTATGGAGTCGTCGTCGTCGTCGAAATACAGATTTACCAGTTTATAGCTTTTGCCGTCGGGACAGTATTTGTCGGGGCTCATATAATTGAGTACGGTCGGCATCATAAGACCGGCCTGCTCTTTTGTTACGATGAATTTCTTTTCAACGCGCTTGAACGTGGTGATCGGCATACGGCGCCTCCTTTCTCATATAATATCCGGTTTCACGGATGCGAAGCGTCATTCGGATCCTTCGCCCCGCATTTTCTATATTATACAAGATTATACAAGGTTTTTCGACCTAAGTCAATGTTTTTCGATAGGAATATTATGAAAAATAAGTTAAATATAATTTATGATATGTGATTTTTCAATTTTTTATCCGAGTATCGAACCTTTTTCCGAAAGATCGTGTACCTCCGTGAACGGCACGCCTTTATCGCGAAGGAGCGGAACGAGATGCTTTTCCGCGTCCTCGTCCGTCACCTCGTAAATAAGATCTATCGCGACGCCGCTTTTCATTATTATCACGTACGACGGGAATTCCTCGTATTTTCCGAACTGATCGTACCTGCCCTTCACAAGCACCAGCTCGCTTATATCGGAGTAAGAATAGTATACGCCAGATATATCCGTCAGCGACGTTTTATATCTGAATCCGTCTTCGAAAAACGCCGTGAAGGAATTGACGTTAAGAAGAGAAGTGAGGATCAAAAACGTCAGAAGTATGAATATGAGCACCCTCGCGCAGCCGCTTCTTGAAAACGGCGCGGCTACGCTCTCGAGATTTTTAAGATACGCGCGTTTTTTCTTCGAAACGAGCTTGATCGTGAACCGGTTGAATATATAACTCAGCGCCACGGAAAACGGAAAAACGAACGGAGCGGATCCGAAAGCCGCCGGCAGGGTGAACGCGGTGCTCCATAAAGCGCCGGAAAAGATCAGCTTCGCGTAAAGAAAATGAGCTCCTACGTGTAAAAACAACAGAGGAATGAACAGTATCAATGCGCCGAGTATGATCCGCAGATTCTGATATTTGTTGATCTCCGCGGCGTCGTATACGCTGTTGCAGCCTTCGGCGACCGCGTCGTATTTCTCCCGGTCTACCGAAATGAACGATGAAAGACGCACCTGATAATACGTCTTTTTTCTGTATTTGCACATACCGGCGTACGCTTTTTTGTATTTGCCGGCAAGAAACAGAGCGTAAGCCTTCGATTCGTAAAAACTGTCGCTCAGCGCGTAATAATGCTCGAGAGCGGAGATATAAAGATCGTGACCGGGGGCGGAATCATCCCCGCTTGTGAAAATATCGTACCCGAAAAAGCTGTTCACTCCGTCCTTGAATTTATCTTCCAGATCGTCGAGAGCCGGCTTCTGCGACGCGATTATTTCAAGCCTCGCAAGAAATACGCGAAGGTCGCTTTCTATTGAAGCGAATATCTTTTTCATCCGTTCCGGCGTTTCGATGAAAGAAAAATGGTAACACCTGAAATTGTCCGGATCCATTATATACATCACGTCGTAAAGCGAATATTTGATCTCGGGTCTCTGCCTGTCGAAAATGACGCGCACGTCGAAAATGCTTACGATGCTCGAAACGAGAGGCGAACGGACAAAGTAAGTATATTCGATATCGTATTTTTCATAACCGGCAAGACAGACCATTTTCTCAAGCTCGCCTTTGCCGTCTTTTCCGCCGCGCTCGACGCGGCTGTCGAACGTACAGGCGCCGGTGTTTTCCGAAAACGCGGAAACGCAGTCGAAAAACGCGTCGGCTATATGATTTCTTTTACTCATAAAAAAACGCTTTCATATTGATATGTGGTAATTATAACCGCTTTGTCACATTTTGTCAAGTATAAAAAAAGACTTTCGGTTTCCCGAAAGTCTTTCGATGCGTTTTATCAGCCGTATAATTCGATGCTCTTGATCCAGACTTCGCCGCTTTCAGCTTCGGACGGGTCGAATCTGAGCTGATACAGAGAGCCTGACCAGCACTCGGATTCTTCGAACGTAAGGATGATCTCTTCAAACGTCGTGTTTTCGTCGCCGGAATTAGCGTAAGCAAGGTGTTCGGAGCCTTTTTCGGACCAGTCGGGGTTGCCGTCGGAGGTATAGAAGAACTGACCGGCTACGTTTTTGCCGCCGGCTCTGTTGCAAAGCGTTATAACGATGCAGGCAACGCCTTCCGTGGCAAGGTCGATATCGATCGCCGGGCATCTGACAAACGGGTCGTTGCCGGTGATTATGCATTTGAAGTAATCGTTTTCAACCGCGGAATCGGGAGATACGGCGCCCGAGAACACGAACATTTCGTCGCTCGATTCGGCGCCCTCTTCATGTTCGTCGGCGTTGAACCATGCGTTTTCAGCGTTGATCGTCGTGAAGTCGACTTTGTAAAGTACCGTCTTGCCGGCGCGGGGATCGACTTCTGGAGGAGCGGTATCTTCGCCTTCTTTTATCGCCTTATCGGGGTTGGTCGTCTGGAGCTTGATGTAGTCGATATAAACTACGCCCTCGCCGCCGTCGACGTAGTCGAAGCGGATGTCTTTGAAATTGCCGAGACCTTCGTCCCAACCGTTGACTTCCCACGTGTCGATGATGACTTCTTCCCACTGGCCTTCACCGTCTTCACTGTCTTCAGCCGTGAATTCGTAATCGAACTTATGAGAGAAATCTTCGGTCGGACCGCCCTTTTTCGTTGCGTTGAAGAACATCTGAGCGCCGTAGCTTTCGGATACGTTCTTCACACGGATAACGATACGTTCGATATCGTCGCAGCTGATCTTTGCTTTGAGCCTGTTCGACGTGATATGCGGGTCGGCACCGTCGATCGTGCAGATCATCGAGCCGTCTTCACCGGCTTCGATCGTGGTGCTGTGGGTGGAGTACCAGCCGAGATCTGCGGGATTGTCAAAGGACCATACGTATAAGTCGTACCATTTTTCTTCCACCGGCGCTTCGGTCGCCGCTTCCGTCGGAGCTTCCGTTACGACGGCTTCGGTGGGAGCCTCTGTCGGCGCTTCGGTCGGCGCTTCGGTCTTGTTTTCCGGAGCTTTGGTAGACGGGGTCGTAGCGGGAGCGGGAGTCTTTTCGCCGCACGCCGCGAATACGCTTGCGATCATCACTACGACGAGCGCGAGAGCCAGAATTCTCAATGCTTTTTTCATATATTCATTCCTTTCCGTATTTGCCTCCCGGCAAATACATTATATGATTACAGTTTAATTGTAACACACGGCAGCGGAAAAGTCAATAGTTATTTATCCAAAAAAACGGCTCCGATATGTGCAAAATTACCGAAAAAACAAAAAACGCCGCCGGATAATTAAAGGCGGCGTATACCGCGGCTGAACCGCGGATCGCTTTTTACAGTGCTTTTTCGATCACCGCGGCGAGCGATTCGAAAACGGTTTTATCTTCGTCGGTAAATCTGCCGACGGTCTTGCTGTCAAGATCGAGAACGCCGTAAATCGCCCCGTCTTTGTAAAGCGGTACGACCGTCTCCGAGCGCGAATCGGGATCGCATGCGATATGACCGGGAAATTCGTGAACGTTGTAAACGACCTGAGTCGTCTTCGTCTGCACCGCCGCGCCGCATACGCCTTTGCCCGGCATTATTTCGATACAGGCGGGTTTGCCCTGAAACGGTCCGAGCACGAGAACGCCGTTTTCAAGGATATAAAATCCCGCCCAGCTTATATCGTCAAAAGTGTTGTAAATATACGCCGCGGCGTTCGCGAGGTTCGCGATCCTGTGCGGCACGCCCGAAATGAGAGCTTCGAGACCTGAAACGATTTCGTGAAGATCAGACATTTTTTACCTCCGGATTGACCGACTGCCGTGATTTATGCGCCGGTTTTTTTGCTTTTTGCGATGCGCCGCGAACGATATGAACGGGCGGCGATGAACGGTACGCGCGGAGCTTCATTTCCGCGCGCCGAAGCGCGCTTCACTGAAAAAGCCTCGCGGCTGCGAGGCTTTTCTGGAGCTGCTAATCAGAATCGAACTGATGACCTCATCCTTACCAAGGATGTGCTCTACCGACTGAGCCATAGCAGCGTTTTTTCGATAGCCTTGCCATTATATCAAATCAAATCGCAAATGTCAAGTCTTTTTTTGAAAAAAATAAAAAAATCCGCCGGGAACGTTTCCCGGCGGACAGGAGCGCAATTATTTCTTTTTCTTCTTAAGGATCAGCAGTATCGCGGCTGCGGCGATTATTACCGCCGCGGCGGCGATGATCGCGATGACGACCGGCGACAAGCCTTTGTTTTCGGCCGGATCTTCGCCTGCGGGAGCCTTATCAGTGACGTTTGACGGAGCGGTGGAGGGTTCCGTCTGCACGGGAGCCGGAGCGGTTTCGGTCACCTTTTCGGTGCCTGTCTGAGATGCGCCGTCGGACGTCGCCGTGAAGCTGTACTTGAATCTGCCGCCCGGCGCAGCGTCGCCCGTGCGGTAAAAGTCGAGTATCTCGCCCTTGAAAGCGCCGCTGCCGTCCTCATCCTGAACGTTATCGGTCCATTTGAAATTGACGGTGTAGTCTTCGCCGCTTATGCCGAGGGCGGATTTCGGTACGCTCATAATGAGCGTTTTGCCGTTCACGGCGTAGCTTATATCGCATACAGCCGCGGTCTCGTAGCCGGTGCCGGTGAATTTTTCAAGATACGCTTTGTCCTGCGCCGCGGGTTTTTTGCCTATTACGTAATCGAAGCTTTCCCAGCCCCAGCCGTCTTCGCAGTCGATATAAAGATTCATCCAGAGCGGATCGGTGTACGGGGTTATGTCGTTCTGACACTCGACGTAGAAATACAGGTTTTCAGCGTCGCGGGCTACCTTCGCGCCGACGAAGTCGTTTCTGCCCGAGCTGTCTTTGTAATAATACGACCCGTAGCCTTTGGCGTCGCGGTCGAACGTGTTGTTCGGGTATGCGACGTAGTACGGTCCGACGTTCGCGAACTGATCCGCACCGCCTTTGATATCGACCGTCTTCGCTTCGCTCGCCTTCGGCTGTTCAGCGCAGCCCTTGTACTTTCTTATGTACGAGACCATCTGATAATAGTAGTTGTCGCGGAGCTGACCTTTGCTCGGCTCGATATCGCGCGAGAATTCGTCGTTGAACTCATCGGGGAACGCGTTCTTTACGACCGCTCCGGAATCGGGCCATTTTTCGTATCTGCCGGCGATCCATTCGTTCCAGCCAGTGATGAATATGACTCTCGGGTCGACCTGGAGCGCGTATTCGAACTGTTCTTCGAAGTTCGCGCCGAGGCAAACGGCGTTTTCACGGGTATCGTAGCCTTTTGAGGTATACGTTCTGCCGATGACGTTCTCGCCGTTCATAGCCGTGATCTGATGCGTTTTCGCATTATGGTTCACCGCAACGCCGACGGTCATCTGCTCGACGACCTTTTTGGCGCTTCTCGAATGATACACAGCCTGCGGATAAGTGGAGAGCCAGCCCCACGTGTTGTAGTCGGTGCCTCCCACAAGATAACCGGGCTGACCGCCGCGGAACGTGAAGAACTTTCTTATCTCCTTGCCGAGCAGGTCGCTTGCGTCCACGTAACTCTGGTGAGCCATCACCATGGGCTTGCCGTCCCAGTAGAACCAGAGCTTCTGATATTTGTTTTTCAGGAATATATCCTGATAGATCGAACGAAGCTGCTTATCGGTATTCTTGTTCTTGTCGTCGCCGAACGGAAGAAGGAACGATATCTTCGGTACGTCGACGCCGTCGTCGAGAGCCTCCTGGAAGGTCTCGAATATGAATTTATAACTGTCTTTGAA
>JAEEGL016399610.1_pt1 | contig 11006 bp, 11 predicted proteins | sample 9134231 | NCBI WGS metagenome assembly JAEEGL01 (sample SAMN16246548, study PRJNA631951) | gut metagenome | biome: gut microbiome; feature: rumen; material: fiber-attached | host: Bos | place: Iran: Karaj | collected 2018-10
AGATCCTGCCATAACTCCGGACATACTCTCTGTCGATGACTTGGCATAGATCCATGTCCGAACGCTGCGACGGAGAATAGTTGTACCCCTTCTCGCTGGCGAGCATTTTCGCGATCGGCTCATATTGCGTGGCCTGCTCCAGCGACTCGAGCGTGATTGGCGCATCGGAAACGCCGTCTTCCCGCTGCTCCCGCTGCCATTCCTCGCCGGACAGGCGACTCATGTAATAATCGAAGCAGCGTGGCGTCCGGTAGCAGTGCTCCACGCGTGCCAGTTGTTCGAAAGAATGGCGGACCAGCATCCCGTTCCGGTCCATCGCGAAATGGTCGGGGAACTCCGAGCGCCGCGGCAGGTGCCGGGCGATGTCCCGCCGGGAGGTGATGACGCCTTCCTGGGGCGTCTTTCCGAGCTCTTTACAGAATAAATGATTGGCCGAACAATGGGGATAGCTGAATGGCGTGGCACTCTGCCCGTGGTGCAGTCCGTTCCGGAGCACGTAGCTGACGGCCGCAAGGATATGGTTGTTGCCATCCAGGCGTAGTAGGAAGTGACCGTCGTCAAACAGCGGGCCGGATCCCCGGTGGCGGTAGCGGTGATACTTGGTGATGCGCATCTTCAGTGTGCGGCAAAAGCGGATGACCGCATCCGCTTCGCCGAATGCAATGCCGTGGATGTGGGTGGACATAATCGCGTCCGCCCAAAGCTCAACCTGGCAACCGAAGGCTTCAAGCGCAAGGATGTTGGTGATGTTGCGGATGTCTTCGTCGTCCCGGAACAGGACCTCCTCGTGACAGGTGATACAGAAGTGGTAAAGTTGTTTCATAGTCATTATCTATTTCCGTAAAGATGAAAACAGATTTTGGGAAGTCCAAGGGCTTGTAAAATTTGTAAGAAAGAAATTGTGAAATTTTAATGTCCGGCGGAAAAACCGCGCGAATCCCGGGACGAATAGGTGTCCACAAAATCGGCCTCTGGTGCAATAAAAGTGGACACCTCCCACGCAAAACAGCCGAAAACAGCCCAATATGCCGACAGGTGTCCAGAAATAACGCGTAGAATGGCGATTTCGTGGACACCTGTCTGGGATTCCGGGGGGTTAGCCCACCGGTCAAAAGAGACGGACGGCTACAGCAGGCCAGCTTTTCGGCCGAAGTCGACGATGATGTCTACGCAGCCCTCGAGGCCGACGAGCGAGGAGTCGAGGCAGAGGTCGTAGTTCGAGGCGACGCCCCAGTTGCCGAGCGTGAAGAAGTTGTAGTAGTCCCGGCGCGCACGCTCTTTCTTGACGATGAACTTTTCCGCTTCTTCAGCGGTCATGCCCGTGCGCTGGCAGACGCGGGCCACACGGTCCTCCATCGGGGCGCAGATGAACACGTCCAGACACTCCATGTCGCGCAGGACGTAGTCCGACGCGCGGCCCAGGAAGATGGCGTTGCCCTGCTCCGCGATGCTGAGGATGGCGTCGCTCTGATACTTGAAGAGCTCCGTCTCGTCGATGCCCGACGGGGCGTAGGAGCTGGCCCGGTTCAGGCCGAACAGGGAGCCGAAGCGGAAGAGGCGGCGCTTCTCGTCGTTCTTCTTGAAGAAGGCCGGACTGAGTCCGCTCTCGGCGGCTGCCTTCTGCAGGAGCTCGTTGTCGTAGACCGGGATGCCCAGGCGCTTGCCGAGCAGGTCGGCGACGCCCTTGCCGCCGGCGCCGAACTGGCGCCCGATGTTGATCAGAATGTGCTTCTCGTCCATATGTGGCTAGGATTGGATGTTACTGCCAAGGATATCGGCGCTCTCGCCGTCCTTGAGCCGGTCGAACTTGCGGAACAGCCGGACGATCAGGATGGCGGAGATAATCACGTTCAAGGTATCGGAAATCGGGAAACTGATCCAGACGCCCGTCTCCTGCAGCCACAGCGGCAGGGTGTAGATCAGCGGCAGCAGGAAGAGCAGCTGGCGCGACAGCGACAGGAAGATGGATTTGCGGACCATGCCGAGACACTGGAAGAAGTTGCCCGTGACCATGCCGAAGCCCACCAGGGCGAAGGCGCAGTTCATGATGCGCAGGCCGCGGGCGGCCAGCTCGATGAGCTGCGGGTCGTTGGTGAACAGGCTCACCGCCTGGCGGGGGATCAGCTCCGACATCAGGAAGCAGAGCGTCGTGACGAGCACCTCCCACTTGGCCGTGAGGACGAAGATTTCCCGGACACGGGTATACTGCCGCGCGCCGTAATTGTAGCCGGCAATCGGCTGCAGGCCCTGGCTGAAGCCCATGTTAACCATCACGAAGAGCATGGTCAGGCGGTTCAGGATGCCGTAGGCGCCGATGGCCATGTCGCCGCCGTACTTACCCAGCTGCTGGTTGATGAACAGCGCCACCAGGCAGGCGGCCACGTTCATCAGGAAGGGGCCCACGCCGATGGCGAGCGACTGCTTGGCGATGCGCCAGTCCAGCTGGAAGAGCGGACGGGTGAAGTGCAGCAGGCGCCGCTTGTCGGACAGGAAGCGGAGGGTATAGGCGAGGGCCGCGAGCTGGCAGAGGATGGTCGCCAGGGCGGCGCCGCGGATGCCCATCCCCAGCGCGAAGATGAAGATCGGGTCCAGGATGGCGTTGGAGACCACGGTGAAGAGCGTCAGGCCCATGGCCACCTTGGGGTGGCCGGACGAGCGGATGAGCCCGTTGAAACCATGGTATAGATGCGTGAAGACATTGCCCGCGAGGATGATGAACATGTAGTCCCGTGCGAAGGGCAGGGTCGTGTCACTGGCCCCGAAGAAACGCAGGATCGAGTCCAGGAACGGGAGGGTGATGGCCGTGAAGACGACGCCGATGATGACGTTGAGCGTCAACACGTTGGACAGGACCTTCTGCGCCGCATCGTAGTTGCGCTGCCCCAGCAGGACGGAGATGAGCGTCATGGCGCCCACGCCGACCAGCGTACCCATCGCGATGGACAGGTTCATCAGGGGGAAGGTCACGGCGAGGCCGCTGATGGCGGCCGAACCCACACCGGGGATGTGCCCGATGTAGATGCTGTCCACCATATTGTACAAAGAAGCCGCCGTCTGGGCGATGATGCCCGGGACGGCGTACTGTCTCAGAAGTTTGCCGATTTTCTCGGTTCCGAGCTCGGTCGGAGCTGCACTGGTCGCCGCTGCCATGCCCTAGGACTTGGGTTTGTCAACGACCTCGAAATCGAAGCGCAGCGGGGAATAAGTCGGGATCGCGTAGCCGGAGCCCTTGGCGGCGTATCCCCAGTCGGAGATGAAAATGGCGGAGCCTTTCTCGTGCGGGTGCATCTGGTCGAGACCGAAGGAGAAGCCGGTGATCACGCTGGAGCTGGAACTGGACCCGGCCGTACGCATCGTGATGTCCTTGTAGGTTTCGTCCGTATTGTACCAGTCGATGGCGCAGGGACCGTAGGTTCTCGAGGCGGAGTAGATGCCGTAGAACTTGGCCGTGTCGGCGATGCTGGTGTCGAACACCGAGCCGTCCAGCCGGCGGCCGATGTAGTTGATATAGATCGTCGTATCGCTCTTGAACTTCTCCGTGGAGGACGGCGCGCCGGTCTGGAAATAATAGAAACCGAGCTTGACGGAATCCTTGACGCTGCTGCCGGGGAAATTGCGCGCGACATAGCGGCCGACCGAGTCGATCTGCCATTTCTGGATGTCGGGGATGACTTCCTCCAGCTTGATCTCGTAGATCAGCGGCGTGCTGCCGGCGACCTTCTTCTCGTAGTCCTCTGCGGTGCTGTAGAGGATCGGGGCGCTGCTGCTGGAGTCGTAGCCCAGCAGCCAGCCGGGGATGGCGACCGTGCGGCGGCCGCCGACGCTCATCTGTGCGACGGACTCCTCCACGCCGGCGACCTGACCGTAGGCGCCGCGGGCCCAGACGATCGGACCGTAGTAGGGATTACTGCTCTCGTTCGTCGTATAGTAGCCGATCTGCTTGGACAGATTCTCGTCCGTGGTGCCCTGGACCGTACCGCTCAGCGAGCGGATCGTATAGCTGACGCGCACGAAGGGGTTGCTCTCCGGCGTGCCGGCGGCGGTGCCCGTGCCCGGCGTGTCGCTCAGGATGTAGGCGCCCAGGCTGGTGCGGACCGCATGGGGATGGTACACCTGCACCCAGGATTCAAAATAACGCTTGTTGTCGTCGTTCGTGCCCGCCTTCGGGGTCTTGGCGCAGCCGGCCAGCACGAGCGCAGCCAAACTCAAATATAGGATGGTTTTCTTCATAATCGGTTCATTGATTCCGCATAAATCGTGCCGTTACGTCAGAGACGTAGCGCTCCGCTTCGGCCGGGGTGGAAATGTCCTGCGGGAAGTGCAGCTTCCCGCCCGCCGCCTGCTCGTGGCCGCCGCCGTGGAAGGCGTCCGCGGCCAGCCGGTTGGCGGACACGCCCGCCTTGGAGCGGATGGACACGCGGAAGTGCCCCTCGTCCTCGCGCAGCAGCAGGCTCATGCGCACGGCGCCGATGCCCAGCGGCAGGTTGACGAAGCCTTCGGTCTCGCCCTCCTGCAGGTCGAAGCGCTGCAGGAAAACCTTGTCCAGGATGATGTAGGCGACGCCGTCCGGGCGGACGACCATGCGCTCGGCCAGGGCGGCACCCATGGCGCGGAAGCGGTTCTCGCGGTAGTTCTGATAAAGTTGACCCAGCAGCGCGTTCCGGTCCACACCCGCGGCCAGCAGTTCGGAGGCCATCTGCAGGGTGGAGGGGAAGACGGAGTTGGCGAAATTGTTCGTGTCCGTGGTCATGCCCGTCATCAGGGCGTCGAGCACCGGCATCGGGAGCCGGGCCGCCTCGCCGACGCCCGGCAGGGCGAGCAGCACCCAAAAGAGCAGCTCGCAGGTGGACGAGATACCCGTCTCGCTGAACACCAGGTCGAAGGCGTCGCTGTCCGGATGCAAGTGGTGGTCGATCAGCACCTTGCGGGCCTTCGAGGCCGCAAGCGCCGGGGCCAGCGCCTCCGTGCGGTTGAAGGCGTTCATGTCCAGGCAGACAAGCAGGTCGCTGCCGGCGATCCAGGCCCGGGCGGCGTCCGGCTCGCGGGTGGCGTCGATCCAGCCGTCCGCGGGCATCGCGAAATCGAGCGACGCCGGGCCGGCCTCGGGCAGCAGCAGGCGGGCGTCCAGCCCGCGGCTCTGGCGGAGGTAGCCCAGCAGGGCCGCGCCGCTCCCGATCGCATCCCCGTCGGGATGCGTGTGTACGGCGATGGAGACGCGCTTCGCTGCCGCGAAGAAGGCCTCCAGCTGCTGGATATCGGTCGGTGCGAGTGCTTGCATGTCTTCCAAAAAAACTGTGCAAATTTAATAAGAATATTGCATTTGATAAATCAATTTCATAACTTTGTGGGACTTTGGATATCAAATAAAATTAACCCATACAATGAACAAAGCAACTAAAATTATCATCGAGATCGCCCTGCTGGCGCTCATCTGCGGCCTTGTTTATGTGCTGTACAGCAACATCATGAAGCCGGTCAACTTCAACAAGGAGAAAGCCAGCCGCCAGGCCGTCGCGGTCCAGCGTCTGAAGGACATCCGTACCCTGCAGGTGGCCCACAAGTCCGTCACCGGCAAGTTCAACTCCTCGATTGACTCCCTCAAGCAGTTCTACGAGACCGGAACGATGGATATCGTGATGCAGATCGGCTCCATGGACGACTCCATCGCCGTCGCCAACACCGAGGCCATCAAGAAGGCCAACCGCAAGCTCAAACCGGACCAGCTCACCCAGAAGCTCGCCGAGGCTTACGCCGCCGGACAGAAGGTCGTGTATTCCCACACCACCAAGATCCCGGTCCGCGACACCCTCTTCAACAACCGGCCTGACTTCTGCATCGACTCCCTCAAGTATATCCCGTTCTCCGGCAAGGAGCCCATCCAGATGGAGTCCGCCGTCAAGATGGTTTCCGGCGTGCCCGTGCCCCTCTTCGAGGCCCGCATCCCCTGGAAGTCCCTCCTCAAGGGCATGAACAACCAGCTCCGCATCAACCTTGACGCCGAGAGCCGCGACATGAACCGCTACGAGGGCCTGCAGGTCGGTTCCATCACCGCCCCGAACAACAACGCAGGCAACTGGGAGTAGTGTTCACCCTCGTCCCCTCCCACTTCTTCGATCCGGCCACCGCACGGGATGCACTCTGTGAAGTGGCGCCGCTCAAGGACGGGGACACGGTGGAATACGTAGAAATACCGCAATACGATGCTGTCCTCGTCTATACCCAAGACGGGGACAGCGCCGTTTCGGACCGGCCCGAGATCTACCGCATCCTGACGCGGCTGCCGGCCTGCCCCGAATACAACAAGATCCTGTGCAGCCACCAGGACGGCCGGCTGTACCTCGCCGTCGCCCAGGGCAAGAACCTGCTGCTCGCCAACAGTTTCCCCGCCCCGGACTTCACCACCGCCGAGTATTACATCTTCCTCGCGCTGAATTCGCTCCAGCTGAACCCGGAAATCTCCACGCTCTGCTCGCTGACGCCCCTGGACGCCGAGGATGAAATGTCGCTGTACCGCTATTTCAAGGCGGTCGAACGCCTATGAGGATCATCGGCGGACGGCTCAAAGGAAAACCCATCCTGCCCCCGATGGGATATGGCGCCCGGCCCACCACGGACTTCGCCCGGGAGGGCCTGTTCAACGTCCTGAACAACGAATACGAATTCGAAGACCTCTGCGTGCTCGACCTGTTCGGCGGCACGGGGGCGGTCGCCTACGAGTTCGCCTCGCGCGGGGCCGCGCGCGTCTATAGTGTGGAAATGAACCGCGACCACGCCGCCTTCATCCGGCGCGAAGCCGCCCGCCTGGGCCTGGACAACGTCACGGCCGTCCACGCCAACGTCTTCGACTTCCTGCCCATCTGCCACGAGAAGTTCGACATCATCTTCGCGGACCCGCCCTATGCCCTGGAAGGCCTGGAGGGCATTCCGGACAAGGTCTTCTCCCGCGACCTGCTCCATCCGGGAGGCTATTTCATCCTGGAGCACGGCGACGAGCACTCCTTCGCGGGACACCCCTTCTTCAAGAAGGAAAAGGTTTACGGCCGAGTGCATTTCAGTTTTTTCGAAAAATAGATCCGGGTTGCAACAACCCGGATTCTTTTTCGTTATATAAGCAGAAAGTGTCCGAGATGACGAGACAGGAGATCAGCGAATTCTACCGGGAACATCACCGCCGGCTGTACAACATCAGCCTGCGCATCCTCCGGGATCCCGCGGAAGCCGAAGAGGTGATGCAGGACACCCTGCTGAAATACCTCTCCGCCCCCGGCACCTTCGCTTCCCCCGCCCAGGTGTCCGCCTGGCTGGCCCGCACCTGCATCCGCGCCTCCATCGACCGTCTGCGCAAGAAACGGCGGCACGACGCCTTCCTGGAAGATTACGCCCTGCAGGAAGATGCGCAGGGTCCGGACGAAACGGAAGATGCCGGTCCGTTGCTGGACATCTCGCAGGTCCGCGCGGCGATGGACGCCCTGCCGGAGCCCTACCGGCTGGTGCTCGGCCTGGTGCTCATCGAAGGCCTGGACTACGGCGAGATCGCCGCCCTGACCGGCCGAAAAGAGACGACGCTGCGCTCCCTGTACGCCCGGGGACGCCATAAACTGATTGAATTGCTGAAAGAGATATGAACAATCTGGAACGATACATCCGCGAACACGCGGCACAGTTCGACACGGCGGAGCCCGCCGAGGGCCACGAGGCGCGCTTTCTCGCCCGGGCGGATAAAGGGGCCTGTCTGTTCCCCGCGGGCGGCCGGAACGCCCTCCACGACGCCCCCGCACGGAAAGCCTTGTTCCTCCGCCCCGTCGCCTGGGCCTTCGCCCTCGCCGCCGCCGTCGCCCTGCTGCTGGTCATCCGGCCGGTGGCATCCCGCCATTTCCTGGGCGTCCCCGACAATCCCGAACGCGTATATCGCTCCTACCTCGCCCAGGTCGAACGCGCCTACCGCGAGTTTCCCTGGGAAGACGCAGACGGATGGGAGCAGACCCTGGACGAACTGACGGAAGAGCCCGTGAGCCTGTACGAGCAGCTCCCGGAGGAACTGCCCAGGCGCCAGCAGGCCCGCATCCTCAAGGCGTACTACGGCGGCATCCTCGATGAAGTGAATCAACTGAAAAACAAACGATGATATGAAAAAGATCCTTTCCCTCCTCGCGGCGGCCCTGCTTGCCGCCCTTCCCTTCCAGACGGTCCGTGCCGCGGTCTCCGACCCCGCCGTCGCTTCCCGCGAAACGCGCGACTACCAGCTCCGCGGCTTCGACGGGTTGGACATTTCCTGGACCTTCAAAGTGGAACTGACGCGCGGGAGCCGCTACTCCGTACGCGTGGAAGCCCCGGACTTCATCTTCCCCTACCTGAAGGTCGAGGTCAAGGGCGGCGTCCTGACGCTAGGCACCAGCGAACTGCCGAGAGACATCCGGCGGAAGATCGAGGCGCTCAGCCGTTCCGGCGAAATCCGCGCCAGCGTGACCATGCCCGAGCTCTGCTCGCTCGAGATGTCCGGGGCCGCACAGCTCAACACCCGGGATGAATTCCTGCACCGCAACGACAAGTTCAGGATGCGGCTCAGCGGAGCAGCTTCCGCCCACGGGCTCTCCGTCAAGGCGATTGACGCCGACATCGACGGCAGCGGCGCCGCCAGGTTCGAGCTGAAAGGCGAATTCGACCGGGTGGACCTGCGTATGTCCGGCGCGGCGAACGGCAAACTGGAATCGTCCCCGAAAGTGGTAGAGGCGAACCTGTCCGGCGCTGCGAAACTTGACTGGACGGGCCGGCTGGGCAAGACCGGGATCCTGGCTTCCGGCAGCGCCAACCTCGGGATCGAGGGCGCCGCGGCGGAACTGGACGTGAACGGATCCGGTGCCGCCAAGGTACGTGCAGGCCAGGCGGCATCCCGCACGGCCGTAGTCCGGCTGTCCGGTGCCGCTTCCTGCGAACTCGATGTCCGGGAATCCCTCAGCGTCAACCTGTCCGGCGCTTCCTCCTGCCGCTACCACGGCACCGACGCGCTGCGCGTCACCACGCAGTCCGTCTCCCGCGGCGCCTCGCTGACGCGCTACTAAGGGGGCATGCCCCGAATCCCTGCGATATTCCCCTGGTCATAGCCGACCCGATCGGCCATCTCCGGCAGGTCTCCAGCAAAACGCCTTCCTGCACGTTCTAGCTGGAGACCTGCCAGTGTTTTAGGCTGAAACGTGCTATTTAAGGCGAGAGGTCTCCAATTCTTTGGCGCCAGAGGCTGTTTTGGTGGAGACTTGTCACAATACCAGGCAACGGTTTATCTGAGACAGAGCCAGATGGAATCGACGGGACAAATCGACTCCGATGCTATTCCGTTGTTCCCATGTCAGCTGATAGACGGAAGCCTTGTGGTAACCGGGAACGTATTCATCATCTATAACCCGGCATAAATCCTGGTCGGAAAGCCGCGACGGAGAATACAGATGTCCTTTTTCGCCGGCGAGCATCTTCGATATAGATTCATAAGTGTTTGCCGGCTCCTGCAATTCCAGGGTAATGGGGTCGACGTTATTCGGATCCTGCTGTTGCTCCCGCTGCCACTCCTCGCCGGAAAGACGGCTCATATAATAATCGAAACACCTTGGCGTCCGATAGTAGTGTTCCACAAGTCCGAGGTTTTCGAAACTGCTACGCATAAGCATCCCGTCCCGGTCCATCGCAAAGTGGTCGGGAAACGGGGAGCGCCGGGGAAGACACCGGGCTATGTCAATGCGGGATGTGATGGCCGGGACACAGGCCTCTTTGCCAAGGTCTTTTCGGAACAAATGGTTCGCCGAGCAGTGCGGGTATGAAAAAGCAGTGGCGCTCTGTCCATGGTGCAGTCCATTTCGGAGCACATAACTGATTGCCGCAAGAATATGGTTATTCCCATCCAGACGGAGCAGGAAATAGCCCGGATCGAACAAGGGACCTTGCGCTAAATGCCGTGCGCGATGATATTTGGTAATCCGCATTTTTAGCATGCGGCAAAAGCGAATGATGGCCTGTTCATCCGCATATCCGATACCATGGATGTGGGTGGACATCACGGCATCGACCCAGAGTTCGACTTGGCAGTTGAAAGCTTCCAATGCCAGGATATTGGTGATCTGCCGGACATCTTCTTCGTCCCGGAACAGGACCTCAGCGTGACAGGTAATACAAAAATGAAAGAGGCTTTTCATTGTTCAAGTTCTTCTTGTCTGCAAGATAGCAAATCCCCTTTTCGTTCACAAACAAATCCGATAGGTCTCCAGTAAAACAGGTTCTGGTGCCATAAAACTGGCGACCTCCCCTGCCGAACTGTCGAAAAAGGCCCAAAACACCGACAGGTCTCCAGCAAAACGCCTTTCTGTGCGTCCTAACTGGAGACCTGTCAGAGAAACGAGATGGAACCGAGAGAGCCGGCGCCGAGGTCCTATTATTCCGGTTTGATGCGGCGGACGAGGCGGGCGCAGAGGCCGGGGAAGAAGCGCTTGACGTACACCATCAGCAGTTCCTTGCTGCCGACCAGCACTTCGCGCCGCCCGCGGTCGATGGCCCGGACGATGATCCGCGCGGCACGCTCCGGGGAAATGCCGCCGGCCTGCCCGGCATCCATCTTTCCGTGCGGCTGGCCGCCCTTGTCCAGGGCGTTCAGGGAGATGGCCGTCTGCACCCGGCCCGGGCACACGATCGTGACCCGGATGCCCCGGTGGAAGTACTCGGCCTGCAGGGTCTCGAAGAAACCGTACACCGCGAACTTGGCGGAAGCATAGGCGCAGCGGAGCGGGAAGCCGAACTTGCCGGAAATGGACGAGGTCACGGCGATGTGCCCGCCTCCCTGCGCCAGCATCTTGGGCAGGATGGCGCGGGCGATGTTCTCCGGGGCGAAGAAATCGATCTCCATGATCTTCCGGATCATCGCTTCGGACGTATCCTCCACCAGCGTGCGCTGGCTGATGCCGGCGTTGCAGTACACGACGTCCAGCCCGCCGAAGGCGTCCCAGGCGGCTTCGCAGAGCGCCTGC
>JAEEGL016597373.1_pt1 | contig 11006 bp, 12 predicted proteins | sample 9134231 | NCBI WGS metagenome assembly JAEEGL01 (sample SAMN16246548, study PRJNA631951) | gut metagenome | biome: gut microbiome; feature: rumen; material: fiber-attached | host: Bos | place: Iran: Karaj | collected 2018-10
CGCAAGGAGGGCGTCCCGGAGAACCTCGTCCCGTTCAAGACGTTCGAGGGGAACCGTCCGACGAACACGCTCCTCTGCGAACAGCTTACCCCCGAGACGCTCGGCGCTCTCGTCGCGATGTACGAGCACAAGGTGTTCGTGCAGGGCGTGATCTGGAACGTCTACAGCTTCGACCAGTGGGGCGTCCAGCTCGGCAAGGTCCTCGCGAAGGGCGTGCTCAAGGACCTCGTGTCCGACAAGCCCAAGCTCAAGCACGACAGCTCCACCAACCAGCTCATCCTCCGCTACCGCAAGGCAGTCGGACGCTAATCCCCGGAGGATGCGCAAATGAAGATCGCAATACTTGGAGCGGCGGGCCGAATGGGCAACATGCTCTGCAAGCTCGCCGACAAGAGCGAGACGCTTGAGCTTGTCGCGAAGTGCGACGTTACCGAAGACTACGCCAAGACTTGGCCTGCCGGCACAGAAGCCGTTATCGACTTCACGTTCCACGCAGCGGTCCCGGCCAACATCACAAAGGCCGCCGATGAGGGCGTCGCCTATGTGCTCGGCACAACCGGCCTTACTCCGGAGGAGCAGGCGGCTGTCGATGCCGCGGCAAAGAAGGTCCCGGTCGTGCAGAGCTCCAACTACTCGCTCGGCGTCAACCTGCTCCTCGACCTCGTGCGCCGCGCAGCGGCGACGCTTGGCGAGGAGTACGACATCGAGGTGGTGGAGATGCACCACAGGATGAAGAAGGACGCGCCCAGCGGCACGGCGCTCATGCTCGCCAAGGCCGCCGCGGAGGGGCGCGAAGTGGATCTCGACGACGTGGCGATATACGGACGCGAAGGCATCGTCGGCGAACGACCCGCCGGGGAGATCGCGATACACGCGCTTCGCGGCGGATCCGTTGTGGGAGACCACACTGTGATGTTCGCCGGTGACGTGGAGCGCGTTGAGATAACGCACAGGGCCCAGAGCCGCGAGGCGTTTGCCGCAGGCGCTCTCCGCGCCGCGGAATGGACCGCGGGCAAGGAACCCGGCCTCTACTCCATGCGCGACGTTCTCGGCTTCACCGACTAATCTCGCCACTAACGACTAGCAACTAGCAACTCAAAAACTCAAACACTTCCAACTCCCAACTAAACATGTATCCCTTCCTCATATCCTCAGCCATCGCCGTGGCCGTCTGGTGCGGCCTGTACTTCGGCGATGTCCTGGGCTACGGCTGGAGCACTTTCGTCGCAGTCCTTTCGTTCATTGGCTCACAGGTCGCAATCGGCCTCCACTTCCAGAAGAAGGTCAAGGCTGCAATGGGCGAAGTGCAGGGCATAATGACCGCAGGGCAGAAGAAGCTGCAGGCAAAGGTGCAGCGCTGGCAGATGAATCCGCCAGGAAGCGTGCAGGCTGCACAGGCCGAGATGATGCGGGACACCAAGGTGTTCGTCAAAGACGCGATAGCCGCCACGGAAGGGCTCAGGAAGTACGAGGGCTGGGTGCCGATGATGAAGAAGCAGATCGCCACCGCGCAGCTCCAGCTGCACTGGATGGTCAAGGAGTTCGACAAGGTCGACAAGCTCATGCCGCTTGCGCTCATGTTCGATCCGCAGATGGCCGCCATAAAGATGGCGCGCATGCAGATGAAGGACGAGCCCATCGAGGAGATCGGCAAGGTCTACAACAAGGCCGTCAAGCGCGTCAGGTACAACCAGAACGTCCTTCCGGCTGCTCTCTACTCCTGGATACTGGTCAAGCGCGGCGACTCGGACGGGGCGTTCAAGGTGCTCACTGAGGCGCTCAAGAACAGCGACGACCCCGTGCTCAAGCAGAACCACGAACACCTGATGAACAACCGCGCGAAGAACTTCTCCAACGCAAACCTCGGCGACAAGTGGTACGCGCTGCTGCTCGAAGAGCCCAAGGTCTACCGTCCTCGCCAGCGGATGCAGTGGCGCTGACACCGTCCAGACACAGGAGGCCGCCGCAATGAAGAAAGAATCGAAGTTCCTGTTCGCGGCACTCGTCTGCTGCTTCGCGCTTTGGGGCGTCCTCAACAACATGACGGACAACCTCGTGCCCGCGTTCCAGCGGATATTCACGATGGACCAGTCCAAGGCGGGGCTCGTGCAGGTCGCTTTCTACGGCGCATACGCGATCCTCGCCATCTTCGCGGCCGTACTCGCCGAGGAGCTGAGCTACAGGAAGGGCGTCCTCATCGGCCTCGGCATATACATCATCGGCGCGCTCCTCTACATACCCGCGTGCATCGCGCAGAGCTTCGACATCTACTTCGTGGCGATATTCATCGTGGCTGGAGGATGCTCGCTCCTTGAGACCACGTGCAATCCGTATGTGCTGTCGCTGGGTGACAAGGAGACGGCCGTCCGCCGTCTCAACTTCGCGCAGATGTTCAACCCCGTCGGATCGATAACGGGCATCCTGCTCGCGCAGCAGCTGATCCTCTCGCACCTCAACCCGGCGACGTCCGAGCAGCGCGCCGCGATGGATCCCGCCACACGGGAGGCGATCATCCACAACGAGCTCTTCTGGGTCTGCGCGCCGTACATAGGCCTCTGCGCAATCGCCGCTGCGATCTGGGTGTTCTTCCTTCTGGCGCGCGACGACGGAACTTCCAAGGCAGGCAGCCCGTTCGCGCGCGTCTTCACCGCAGTGGCCTTCTCGATAGTGCCGCTCGCGCTGCTCTATCCGTGCATTCCGTTCTTCGGCAGTCTGTGGGAAGGGAAGGGCGAGATACTCTGGGTCCTCACGGGCCTCATCGGCCCGTTTGCCTACGTTCTTTCCGTGAAGGAGTACCGGGATATGCTTGGCGCGCTTCTCAGGACTCCGCGCTACTGGTGCGGCGTGATCGCCCAGTTCTTCTACGTCGGCGTGCAGATCGCGGCATGGACATGGCTCAACGTCTACTGCCAGAAGGAGCTTGGGGTGAAGCCCGCAACCGGTGCGGTATACTACCTTGTCGCAATCTCGCTTTTCACGACTGCGAGATGGATTGCGACTTTCCTGATGAAGTACTTCAACCCCGCGCTTATGATGGCGGCGTTTGCCGCAGGTGCGATCCTCTCGTGCCTCGGCGTCATGTACCTGCCGACAGAGGTCGCGTTCTCCGTGCGCGGGCTTGCGTTCAGCTGGAACATAGTCTGCCTCGTGCTGATGAGCGGATTCATGTCGCTCATGTTCCCGACGATCTACGGCATAGCGCTTGGAGACCTCGACCAGAAGTCGGTGAAGCTCGGCGCGTCCGGCCTCATCATGTCGATCCTGGGCGGCGCGATAATCACGCCATGGATGGCCGGGATCATAGGAGACAAGGACAGCTTCTGGTGCCGTCTAGTGTCGGGATTCGCCACGGAATGGGACCCCGAGCTCAAGCTCACCCAGACATCTCTCCGCGCGTCGTTCATCGTGCCTGTCATATGCTTTGCGGTTGTTCTCGTCTATGCACTTGTGTTCATAAGGCGAAAGGCCCCAAGGCCCGAATAAGAAAGAAGGTGCAGCAATGCTGAAGACTTGCGCCATCATCGCCACGGCGGCGGTCTGCGCATCGCTTCCGCTGTTTGCGGCTACCCAGCCAGACGCGTCCGCCGCGTCGCCTGCCAAGGACGTTGCAGACCTGATCAACCTCGTCGGCGACGTAATAGACGGAAAGAACCCCACGGCAAAGGAGCTGCAGCCGCTGGAGAACGTCCGCAAGCAGGCGGCAAACGCGCTTGGAGTCGATCCCAATCTCGGGTTCGACCTTGACGCCGTCGCTGCCGGGATCAAGATGATCAGGATGGTTCCATACACCGACAACGGATGGACGGCAGGTGGAGACGCCGTGTCTTCCGAGGAGTTCACACTGGATCCCGAGAGGCTGATGCAGGTGGTCAAGCTCGTGATGCAGGCCTCTGAGATAGTGCAGAAGGTCGATGCGCGCAAGGCAAAGCACGACGCGGAGCTCGCGAAGAAGGGCATAGCGGAGGTTCCGGCCTCCAACGCGGCGTGCCGCTTCAAGATAGAGGCTGGAAAGACATCATGCCTCTTCGACCAGTGGGGCGAGCTCTTCGTTGACAGACGATTCGTCACGAAGGAGGAGATGAAGACCGTCAACCGTCTTGAGGACGACTACCGTAAGATCTACGCCGGCAGCGGCTATGCGAAGAAGCCGAAGTCCCAGAAGCTGATGACTCCTAGAAGCAAGGCTCCGAAGGGCGCAGGGCTCCCCGTGTTCCGCGGGTTCGAGGACGCGCGCTACCAGGAGTACGACGCGATGATACTGAAGCTCGTCGCAGACTTCAACGCGCACAAGGAGGTTTGGATCGGAGGGACGGCGCAGCAGGCCGCCAAAGTAGCGGACATCACCCCTGCGCAGGTCAAGTCCCACATGATCGAGGAGTCCGGCGGAAACGACAAGGGATCGAAGGCCGCATGGGCTGTCGACCCGCTTCAGGTGAACGTTCCCGGAGACTGGGACGACGCGAAGACTGAGCTTGGCCTCAAGAAGCCCGCCAAGCGGAACGAGGGCAGCCTCGAGACAAACGTCCGCGCCGCCATCATGTTCCTGTCGCGCAAGGGGTTTGGAGTGTCGGGACGCGCCGCGCGGGTTCGTCCGGCCGGGTTCTTCGACGGCTGGAAGGAGGCGCTCCGCCGCTACAACGGTCGGCGCGACCGCACGGAATCAGGTCACTACTACAGCGATGCCTACGCAGGCAAGATACTTGACCGTGCCGGCAATCCCGATCTCTTTGTGCCAATCGAGATCAAGCTGGCGAAGTAGTTTGGGGCAATGTAAAAATGAGAAGGGGACTAGAGATGGAAGGACAGGAAATTATCAAATCTGACAAAACCATGAAGTACGCCGGAGTGGCGGGAATCGTTTCAATCGTGTTATGCATCCTCTTGTCCTCGGCAAGATACTTTCTTTTCACGTTAACGCCACACCCTGACAACGGTTATAGCCTGGTCCTCGGATTTGTGTCGCAGCTGTTGAGTTATGTCCAGTTCGCGCTTCTGATGCTCCCTTGGTTTTTTCTGGCGCTTTCAAAGATCAAGTCAAGTTGGCTGATCTGGATTCATCTCGGGGTGTCCTTTTTGTATTCCCTTGCTGGGTCTTTCGTCTTGTCGAATATATTGCGTGCGGTCGCGCCGGAAAACTATACGATGGTCAATGCGATGTCGCACAGCGCGATGTACTTGATATGCACTGTTCTATTAGCGGCTGTTGTTGCCGGTCTCTTTATCGCAAACAAGGGCTGGCCACGACGGGTTCTGCTGCTGTTGCTAGTTGCGTCGGTCATCGGCGTTTTCGCCTGTGTTTTCCACGCCATTTCCCTTTTCAATATGCTTGGACATAGGTCATCCTCATTTGCGTTTCGCATCTTCTCTTTTCTGTATGAAATAGGATACATTGCAGCCAGCATGATCCGCCTTGCCGGATGGATGATGCTCTATTTTGGCCCCAGTCGTCAGGCGCCTAACGAAGAAGGGGGGGCCGCAGGATTCAGTGACCCCCACGTAGCGCTTCGCTGGCGCCTGTACATCGCGGCTATACCTTGGCTTTCGGCCCTGTCCGCCATGCAGTATGGGGTTGTCTATGGGGTTGCCAGCTTTTATGCCCCTGCAGGAATACTCGGGCTGATATTCAGCACTGCCATGCCGCTTGCATTGATGGTCGGTGTCGGCTATCTGCTGTACATTCTGGCGACAACCGCAATCATAATGAGCTCCAGGCGCAATACGCTGATCCTGACCTCTGTTCTAATGGCAATCCTGATTCTCCTCAACTTCGCCGGCTTCGCCCGAATCGTCTCTCTGTTCCGCTGAGCGGCAGACGGTTGCGTGGATATTGTGAAACAGGAATTCGTCTGCGTAACTAAAATTAAGAAGCGCAATTTGTGGATATTGGAAATAGCTTTGTTTTGATAACATGGAAGTTGACATAACCTATATTATGCGCAAAGAGGATATGTCAGGCAGGGACGGAATTTCCGTAATCCGTTTCCTAATATCCGAAATCTTAAATTGTCACTTCCAAGCGTCAAACCGTTATGATAAAATACACCAAATCAATTGTGGGATTATTACATGGACGAAAACATACCAAACGACTCCGTCAAGGCTGAGGCCGCAACGAATGCCGTGAGCATTTTTGGTCAGGCCGGCGCCGCTTCCGACGAGTTTCCCGTACTCAAGGCATTTCAGCAGTACATCGACGCTGAACAGGCGAAGGCCCGCAAGCGCATGCTTGGGCTAAGCGTGTTCTTCATCATTCTGATGGTGCTTGTGGTCGCGATCTTCTCGCTGATACTGGTGATGCTTCTCCAGCGCAACCAGGAGCAGGCCGACCGCCTCATGCAGCGCAACCAGGAACAGGCCGACAGGCTCCTGGAGATGGCTCTACGCGAACGCCAGGTCCCACAGGCGCACGTGGCTCCCGTTGTCGTCAACCAGCCTACGCAGCAAGACACGCTCAAGCCTGTCCTTGACCAGATCGCCAGCCTAACCGCTGCGCTCAAGGAGAAGTCGGAGCCTGCGCAGCAGCCTACGCGCTACGCCGCCACGCCAACTGGCGCGCAAGCCGAAATGCAGCGCAAGATCGACGCGGAGATGCAGAGGATAGCCGAGGAACGGGCAAAGCTCAAGGTCGAGCAGGAAGAGGCCCGCAAAGCGGAGGTTGAACGCCAGAGGCGTCGTCTTTATCCCGAGTACTACGCGGCACAGGACCGCGCAGCAGCTGCTGCCGCCGAAGCCGAAAGGGCGCTGGCCAAGCAACAGCCGGCACCCCTTCCCGCTCCTGCTCCGGTTCTGGCCCAGCCTGTCGTGCAGCCGCCGCCAGCACCCGCGCCGAGTGTCCAGCCGGCCCCAGCAACGGCGGCCCCGCAGGTGTCAGCGCCGGTAGCTGCTCCCCTTCCCCCTTCTCAACCTGAACCTGCAGTGAAACCGGTGGCGACAGGTTCAGACGCGGCTCCTTCCGGCACGGTTGACTATGTCCTGCCGGTAGGCACTAAAAAGGCTAAGGGTATTAAGTGGCGCGTGCCAATCCCAGAATAAGAACAACACAACATAAATAATTCAAGCAACTGAGTTGATTTTCCGGGGGGGGCTAATGCGCATTGGTCACCGTGAAAATCCGCAGTAGAATTCGGAGGAACCATGGCGGTCAAGACTATGATGTTTGTTGACGGCAACTGGCTGTATCGAAGCAGGAGCGCACTGTTCGAAAAGCTAGGCGAACCTAATGGGTTCGAGATCGACTACAAGAAATTCCCAGGGGTACTGTGCGAGGACCTGGCCAACTACCTTAACCAGGACGTTGACTTGGTCAGGACCCTCTACTTTGGCACAATCCCTTCGCCTCGCTCGGGCTTCAACACCAGCAAGCAGAGCTCTTTCTACAACTTCCTCGAGACGTCGTGCGGCTACGAGACAAGCATACACGAAGTCGAAGTCAACGGCGGGGAGCCGCGCAACGACGAGAGCTGGGTTGTCGCAGCACTCTCCTCCACCCTTCTCTACTATGCCGCGATGAACGCATACGACATCGCAATCGTGCTTGGCGAGGACGAGAACTACGAGCCGTGCCTGCGCTCGGCAAGGCTGCTTGGCAAGCGCGTGCAGATAGTCGGCGTGCACCAGATGGTAGACGGCAAGACAGTTACGCAGCCAAACGCAGTCTACTACAAGACGAAGGTGTCGGACTTCCCGCCTATCTTCATCGAAGACCATGCGGAGGACGTTCGTCTCGTCCGCGAAACGCACAAGCGGACGTGCCGCGAATGCGGGGCCGTAGAGGAGACAACATGGGCCGGCCCGGATTTCTACTGCTCGCACTGCCGCAGCAAGCATCGTCCCGCAGACCAGCGCGACAGCTAAACTCCGTTGTCGTTTCGGCTGTCCAGCTCAAGGACCATTCGCGCGCGCCATCCGCCCCAGATCCAGAGCCTCCACGGGCGGATGTTGCGAACATGCTTAACAACGCAGCCGTTCGCGTCCAGGAACACGGCGTCTATCGGGAACCGCATGAAGCATGTGTGAATGCAGTTGCACTTGAGGATGAGCATGCCAGTGCCCTTCTCAAGCCCGCTGCGTCCGATGAGGCCGCGCATCCGCTGGAAAGACGAGCCGGCGACAATCGCCCTCACGCCAAGCACGTTCCTGACCTCCATCTCGCGCATTGGGTGAGACCTACTTGCGGAGTTCGGCGAGGATGGACGCGCCGGCGCTGCAGCCGAGACGGTTTGCCCCGGCTTCTATCATCGCGAGGGCATCGGCAAGAGTGCGGATACCGCCTGCCGCCTTGACGCCCATTTCCGGACCGACGGTTTCGCGCATGAGCTTCACGTCCTCAACAGTCGCCCCGCCGGGGCCGAAACCGGTGGACGTCTTCACGAAGCCGAAACCCGCCTTCTGAGCGAGCCTGCATGCGAGCACCTTCTCTGAATCAGAGAGGTAGCAGCATTCGATGATGAGCTTCGTGACAACACCGTCAACCTCGCGTGTCGCAAGGGTGTTCATGACGGTAAGTTCGTTTGCAAGCCTGCTGCGAGCCTCGTCGTCCTTGACGGCGCGCTTGAGCAGGCGCACGTCAATGACGTAGTCGATGTCGCGCGCTCCATCGCCGATCGCCGCGGAGGCCGCGAATATCTTTGCTGCCACGCCACCCTGGCCGAGGGGAAAGTCGATTACCGTTCCCACGCGCACGCCGCTTCCCTCGAGCAGCTCGACCGCGTGCTTGACTTCGCAGGGATTCACCATGGCGCAGGCTAACCTGTACTTGCGCGCCTCTTCGCAGAGCTTATCGACGGCATCCAGATCGCCTGCGGGCTTCAGGAAGGTGTGGTCGATCATCGATGCGAGTTCCGCTTCTGTCATATCGGCTCCCTTGCGTTGAGGATTGAATTCGAGTGCGCGTGGGTGATTGCGAGCGCAAGTGCGTCTGCGGCGTCGTTCTGGGGAAGCTCGTCAAGCGCGAGGAGCGTGCGCACCATGCGCTGTATCTGCGCCTTCTCGGCCATGCCGTTCCCGCAAACGGCCATCTTCACTCGCCTTGGCTCGTACTCGTAGATCGGCTTGCCCGCCTTTGCGGCAGCGGCTATGACGGCGCCGCGCGCCTCGCCGAGGATCAGCATGGTGCCGGCGTTCTTGCCGTAGATCACGCTCTCGATCGAGAGCACGTCCGGGTTGTGCTGCGCGATGAGCTCCTCGATGCGCTCGTAGATGTGCTTGAGGCACGCCGACAGCGGGAGCTTTGGGGCGTTCTTGATCGTTCCGTGCTCAAGGGAACGCATGCGGGACCCCTCGACGGACAAGACCCCGTAGCCGCTGGAGCGCAGCGACGTGTCTATGCCGAGGATCGTCATTTGCCCCCCATTGCGGCGAGGAAGGCCTCGGGCGGGGGAACAGGACGGAACGTCTCGGTGGAGACGAAGCAATGGCGTGTGAACCCGTCGACAAGAACGCGGTCTTCGCCCTTCCTGCGAACTTCGCAGGCAACCTCGAGGCGGACGCCCTTCTGAGCCTGGACGAACGCAGTGACCTCGAGGAGGTCATCGTAGTGCGCAGGCGAGTGGTAGTTGACTTCCGCGTGGATCACGGGAAGCATCCATCCCTCCTCTTCGCACTTCTTGTACGTGTAGCCGCAGGCCCTCATGAGCTCGTTGCGCGAGCGCTCGAAGAGCGTGAGGTAGTTGCCGTAGTATACGACGCCCATCTGGTCCGTGTCGGCGTAGGGAACCCGGTATTCCATCACGATCTTGTTCATGGCGCGGCCTCCGGCGTGACGTCATTCCTTCTCGACGCGGATCGCGTAGGGTTCGGGGCAGTTGTAGAAGCAGATGCCGCAACCAACGCAACCCTCGCCCTTGTAGCCGGCGGGCTTGATGCCGGCGGCGTTGAGAGTCGACTTCATCTCCAGGCACTTCCGGGGGCAGGCGCTCACGCACCTTCCGCATCCCTTGCACGAATCAGCTTCGAATATTGGTTTAGGCATTGCGACCTCCTGACACTTATTCAGCTTCCCTGCTCTGACGCCTTCTCATCTGGCGCGTCTGCGGCATGTCAACAACCTCCACTCCGCCGTTCTCGACGGATGCGGCGGCGGGCGAGCCGTACTTCTTGCGTATCCACCACATCTGCACAATCGAGATCAGGTTCGAGAGGAACCAGTAGAGCGAAAGCGCCGACGGGAACGAATAGAACATGAACAGCATCATGAGCGGCATGAAGACCATCATCATGCGCTGCTGCTTGGGGTCGCCGGACGAAGGCGTGAACGCGCTCTGGAGTCCGGTTGAGAGGGCCATGAGTATCGGCAGCAGGTTCAGCCCTCCGCCAATCGGGAACCAGCTCGCGAAAAGCCGCTCAGGCTCGGAGAGGTCGGATATCCAGAGGAACGGCGCGTACCGGAGCTCCACGGCGGAGCGCAGCACGTTGAAGAGCGCGATGAACACCGGGATCTGGATCAGCATCGGCAGGCAGCTCGACATCGGGTTGACCTTGTGCTCCTTGTAAAGAGCCCATGTCTCCTGCTGGAGCCTCTGCGGGTTGTCCTTGAACTTCTCTTGTATCGCCTTCATCAGCGGCTGGATCTCCTGCATCTTGCGCATGCCAACCGTGGACTTGTGCGTGAGCGGCCAGAAAAGGATTCGCACCAGGAACGTCAGCAGTATGATGGCCACGCCGTAGTTCGGTATGATGTTGTGGAAGAAGTTCAGCACCCAAACGAGCGGATAGCAGAGCCAACGCCACATGCCGAACTCCATCACGTCCTTCATGCCGTGGTTCCAGAGAAGCTCCTGCTTCTTCGGGCCGGCGTAGAACGCCATCGCGCGCTTCGCCGGCAGTTCCACGAACCGCGCGTCCGCGGAAACGGACTTGAGCGCATACGTGGCCACCCTGGGGTCGCGGCGTATCTTCACGGCAAAACCTTCGTTCGCCTGGTCGCACTCGCAAAGCGACGTTACGAAGAAGCGGTTCTTGACGGCAATCCACTTGCTTGGCGACGCGATGTCGATGTTTCTCACGAC
>JAEEGL017363513.1_pt1 | contig 11006 bp, 9 predicted proteins | sample 9134231 | NCBI WGS metagenome assembly JAEEGL01 (sample SAMN16246548, study PRJNA631951) | gut metagenome | biome: gut microbiome; feature: rumen; material: fiber-attached | host: Bos | place: Iran: Karaj | collected 2018-10
ATACGATATTGTTTTCCTCATCGAATCTGGCCTTGAGCTCAACCAGTACAGTGACCTGCTTGCCGTTATCGGCGGCTCTGGCGAGTGCCTTGATGATCGGCGAGTTACCGCTCACGCGATAAAGCGTCTGTTTGATCGCCAGTACGTCGGGATCCGATGCCGCCCTGGATATAAAGTCCACCACGGGAGTAAAACTTTCGTACGGGTGATGCATCAGAACATCTCCGTTCCTGATAACCTCAAACAGATCGTCGACACCCTCAAACTCCGGTACAGGCTGCGGCGGAGCATATGAGTGCTCCTTCAGATCATCTACTCCGGAGATGCCGTACATCTTCATCAGGAACGAGAGATCCAGGGGGCCGTCTGCCCGATATACGTCATCATCATCCAGTTCCAGTTCATTACGCAGTTTGTCCAGGAGTCTCCTGTCTGCTCCCTTATCTATCTCAAGTTCCACTGCGTGTCCGCGACGGCGTTCCTTGAGCTGTTTCTCTATCTCATGGAGCAGATCTCCGCTCTCATCCTCATCGATATTGAAGTCCGCACTTCTGGTCACTCTGTAGACTGCCAGTCCGGCGATGTCATATCCGGTGAAAACCTTGTGGATATTGCGCAATATGATCTGTTCCAGAAAGATGAATCGTCTGGAGTCGGATGCGGGCAGTTCTATGAGCCTGGGAAGTCCCGACGGTACCTGAACCGTGGCGAACATATTTCCCTTGGACGGGGCATTACCGAGAAGTCCGCCTTCCGGCACTGCGACCAATGCGCAGATATTAAGCGTCTTATTGGCGATCACGGGAAAAGGTCGCGAAGAATCCACAGCCATCGGTGTCAGAACGGGATATACGCTTTCTTCAAAATACCTGTCGGCAAAATCCGCTTCCGATCCGGTCATTTCACCGTGATCATAGAGAATCTCTATACCCTCCTTTTTGAATGCGGGTACGAGCATGTGATTCAGAGTATTATATGCGCTGCGTGACAGTTCCTGAGCGGCGGAGCTTACCGCCTTGAGCTGCTGCTCAGCGGTCATTCCGGCGATGTCTCTCTTTGTATAACCGGCTTCAACCATGTCCTTGAGCGATGCCACGCGTACCATAAAGAATTCGTCAAGATTGGACATGGCTATCCCCAGGAACTTCGCACGCTCCATCAAAGGATTGTTCCTGTCTCTGGCCTCTTCAAGTATGCGTTCATCAAACTCAAGCCAGCTCAGCTCTCTGTTGATATACAGGGAAGGATCCGTATAATCACGTGCCTTCCTGACCTTGTCCTTTTCTTTAGCCTTGTCTTTTTCCTTAGTTGCCATGTCAGCTCCTTTGCCGTCCTGTCCGAGAAGTGCCGGCTACACCTGAGACTTCTGTCTTATGATCGGGTGAACACTGAACACTTCATCAAAGAACTCCGCCCGGTTATAAAACAGACCTTTCTCCAGCGTTATATCCACCTGCGTATCCAGCGTAAAGATCAGTTCATCATCTTTAAGCGATATCTTCACATCCTTAAACTTCTGCTTGTGGGATCTGTCAAGTCCGTTCGCAAGGCGCAGGATAGCGATCAGTTTAGCCATGATCAGGCAGGCCCTCTCATCCAGGTCCGAAGACTGCTCCCACACATCACGATACGAGTATTCCAGATGATTGTACTTGACCACGTTGGCCACGATCTCACGCTCGGTATGTGAGAGTCCGATGATCTCGGAGTACATGATGATGTTATATGAGCATTCTCCGAGATTGGCCATGCTGATGTATTTGCCGCAGTCATGCAATATGGTCGTTATGCGGAGCATAAGTCTCTCACGGGCACCGAGGCCATGCTTCTTTTTCATGGCATCGAATATACCCAATGCAATGCTCTCAAGAGTCTCTCCCCTCTTCTTAGATCCCATGTATTTCCTGGCCAGTGCACGTGCCGAGCTTATGATATCAGCTTCGAAATCATGGCCTTTGCTGATGAACTTATGAGCTTCGGCATAGTCGTAAGCCATACCGTCACCGAGAGTGACACCCGGGATCCATATACGCTTCACATCAGAAATATCGCATATTCTCTTGAGTACAATGGTCGATATGTGACATAATGTCACATCATCTTCGGGCAGTGCAAGTATCCTCGAAACCTCTGACAGGGTATGCTTGCGCATGATCCGCAGAAGATTGTCCACGGAATCCGTGTCAAGCTCCTGCGAAACGTATTCAGCGGGAAGTCTCGTATAGGCTTTGGAAATATAGTCATCCACCAGGATCAGATTCCTGATGGTGAAATCTTTCAGATAGAGCTTCTTAAAGACCGAAAGCTGTGTATCGGTGAGTTCCGCGAGCACATCTTCATACTGGCTCGTCCTGGCATTCAGATGTGCCATACGCTCAGCCAGCCTCAACACACCGAGCATCATATTCTGAGTCGTGATGAGCTTGCCGTCCTCGAACAAGGATACCTGTATGGAACTTCCTCCTATATCCAGTATGGCAGTCGGCTCCTTTACCATATCTTCAAATATCTCGCTGTCCCTGTATGCCACTGCCTTGTAATGCAGAAATCTCTGCTCGGAATTGCTGAGTATTGATGCCTCCAGACCGCTGCGCAGCTTGATGCGATCCAGAATGATCGCCGAGTTGGATGCCTCTCTGACCGCCGATGTACAATATGCGGCATAGTCATCTATCTTCATCGCGTCACAGATATCCTTGTACTCCTTGAGCACACGGCACATTTCATCGAGTTTTGCGTTGCTGATCTTGTCACTCACATATGCATCCGTACCCAGGTCTATCTGATGGCGTATGGAATCGATCTGTTTGATCCCGTTCTTCACGGACATCTCAAACAGCTTGAGTTCCAGTTCATATGAACCTATGTCGATCGCAGCAAAAGTCTTCAATCCTTTCACCCCTCCTGTCCGCAACCCAAAAGATGGTCAATAAACTGCCTTGCCGTGCGGCCCGATCTGCCGCCGTGTGACAGTTCCCATTTATTCGCTTCAAGGATCAGCTCATCTTCGCTCATGTTGATTCCCGCACGTTTGGCCAGCTCCGTTACTATCAGGTCATATTCCTTTTTGACGGGGGCACCGAAATATATCTGCACGCCGAATCTCTGGCTCAGCGAAAGCTTCTCGGCCATGGTATCCGATCTGTGCATGTCCTCATCATAATCGTTACGATCGGATGTGGTCTCCTTGATCAGGTGACGTCTGTTGGAAGTCGCATAGATCAGCACATTACCGGGACGCTGCTCCAGCCCGCCCTCTATAACGGCTTTCAGATACTTATAATCGGTCTCGAAATCCTCGAAACTCAGATCGTCCATATATATGATGAATCGGTAATTCCGGTTTTTGATGACCGAGATCAGCTCTGACAGATACTCGAACTGGTCTCGATGGACCTGTATGATGCGAAGTCCGCGATTGTAGTATTGTGTGGCAAGCGCACGGATACAGCTGGATTTGCCGGTTCCGGCATCACCGTACAGAAGGCAGTTGTTGGCCGGCCTCTTTTCCACGAAAGCATCCGTGTTCTGGGTAAGCTTGTGCTTCGCGTTCTCATATCCGACCAGTTCATCCAGAGTCATCGGGATCATGTTGAGCACGGGTACGATGTGCATGGCCCCGTCTCTGTCCGCATCTATGGAAAAGGCTCTGTGAAGTCCCAGTGCTCCGGCTCCGTATCCTATATAGAACCTGGTGAGTATATCCTTCAGTCGTACGGCTGAACCGCTGCAGGCCAGCTGTTCGGCCAGATCGCATATACGATCGCGGATCTGCGCGCTGTAAATACGCGATTCACAGGCCGGCTCATAATCAAGCACAACCTCGAGTCCGCTCAGCCCCAGAGCTTTGAGCGCCCCTTTCAGATCGGCGTTGAACATGCGGAAAATGATCTCCATATCATGTAGGACCAGATCGGCTATGCTGCATGCTGTATCAGCATTCGCCTCACAGGCATATGTATAGGCGTTCTCTGCGTTCAGCAGACGGTCTGTCAGATAGGCGGACCACAGATTTCCCTTCAGTGCCCTCTCCTCACAATATGCAACCATCGGTCTGATCGCACCGACCAGTTGCTTGCGGGCCAGCTCCATTTCCCTGGTCTCCGTAGCGGAATATGACGACAGGCACTCACACATAAGGGCCAGAACAGGGTCATCTGCCAGTTCTTTGTATATGATCAGTTCATCGTAATCTAGAAACATCCTATCACCTTCAGCATTCTGGCTTCCTCTCTGAGTCCCCGTATGGCATTCTTCACGGCGGGCTCGGACAGGTTGCCTTCAAATTCTATGAAAAACCTGTATTCCCAATCCCTGTCCTCTATGGGCCGGGATTCGATCTTGGTCATGTTCAGATCGTTATAAATGAAATGCGACAGCATATGGTACAGTGAACCGCTCGCATGAGGTACCTCCAGACATATGCTCACGTGAGTCGAATCGCGCAGGAATATCTTCTGATTGCAGACTATGATGAATCTGGTCTGGTTATCCTCAGCCTGGTTCACACCCTTTTCAAAAACTTTCAGTCCGTATATGGATGCGGCACGTTCACTGGCTATGGCAGCCTGGGAAGGATCGCGGTCGTCTCGCACTTTGGCTGCGGCGAAGGCGTTATTCTGCATGCTTATCTGTTTCCATTCCGGGTGTTCATTCAGGTATCTCGCAGACTGCAGAAGTGACTGCGGATGCGAGTAAACCGCAGTGATACGTGATATATCGCTCTCCGGCAGACCCATCAGACAATGCTCGACCTTGATGACCTGCTCGCCCACTATATAATTTTCGAATTCGACCAGCAGGTCGAATACCTGTGAAACCGTGCCCGCCGTTGAGTTCTCTATAGGCAGAACGGCAAAATCCGCACTCCCCTCATCGAGAGCCGTAAATGCATCTCTGAAGGTGTCCACGTGGAAGCTGTTGACCTGCTCGCCGAAGTAAGTCTCCATTGCAAGCTGAGAATATGCCCCTTCAGCTCCCTGGAAAACCACTCTGGCCTGCTCCGTATCAAGCCTGTCGACCGCTATGAAAGGCAGTCTGCCCGCAGCGCCGCTTTCCGCAAGCCTGGAATACTGGAGCTTGCGTGACATGCTCATGATCTGTTCAAAAAGCTCTTCCACGCCTTTTGAATTAAATGCATTATGAGTCTGCGCCTTAAGCGTGGAAAGCTTACTCTTCTCGCGCTCACGATCGAGCACCCGTTTACCGGTGGCGATCTTTACCTCCGCCACATCGGCGCATATATCCATGCGTTCTTCATACAGTCTCACTATCTGTGAATCTATGTCATCGAGGCGGGCTCTAAGCTCGCTCAAGTCCGGTTTATCAGTCCCCATCGGTATGTCCTTTTCTTGAGAAAAAAATAGAATATATATGGAAGATTGTACCGCTAATTCCCCTTGATAGCAACTTCAGAAACCTCTATACTTAAGGTGAAATCCATATTTCCAGGGACAGGACTCAAGAGGTGTAAGATGAAAAAAAACAACACCGCAAACATACTAATGCTGGTGATCGTAGCGTGCCTGATCGTCGTGCTCGTAATAACCGCCGTGATCGTGCGTCTGATCAATAAAGTACCGGACAACGATCCCTCCTGCGTAGGTGCTACGGCAGGCAACCTGAATAACGGAGGCTACTTCTGCGAAAAGGACGGAGTGGTCTATTTTGCCAATGCATACGACCACGGTTATCTCTACTCCATGACCCCTGAGCAGACCGACTTTAAGCGCCTGTATAACAGTGACTGCTCCAACATATGTGTCGGCGGAAAGTACCTGTACTTCTGCATGGAAACTCCAAAGGGAGGTACGGGACTCGGCTTCGTCATCAAAACAGCGGGGATCTACCGCTCCAAGTTAAACGGCGGCAAGGTGGAATGTCTGACCTCAGATGATTCGCTGATCATGAACCTGGTAGGCAACACGCTCTATTATCAGGCCGGTACGGGAACGGGCGTGGGACTTAAGAAAGTGGACATCAAAGGCGGTGAAGATCCGGTGATCATCGAGGACACTTTCGTACTCAATCCCGCATGCGCCGTAGACGGTATCATCTACTACGGCGGAACCCAGAAGGATCACTATCTCTATGCTTATAATCCCGTGAGCGATTCCTCAAGTGCGATCTGGGACGGAGACGTATGGAATCCGGTATACGAAGGCGGGTACTTCTACTATATGGACATCTCCGACGATTACAAGATATGCAGATACTCTCCCTCCAACCAGACCGTCGAGATCCTGTGTCATGACAGAGCGGATAACTTCAATGTGGGCTACGGATATGTCTATTACACGGTATCTGTGGGTGATATGCCCGGGCTGTATCGTATGCGCATAGACGGCAGTGGCAGAGAGCCTGTCTATACGGGTTACGTATGTGATGTGAACATGACATCAACTTATACTTACTTCAGGGAATTCGGTACCGATTATCCGATATACTGTGTACCGACGGCGGGTGGAAGTGCTTACGAATTCACCGCCGCAAAGGAAGCCGCACTTGAGAAATAAACTATAGAATGAGATGCGGAGCGATCTCCGCAAGAGGCTTGAGAACAAACTCGCGATTCTTCATGTCAGGATGAGGGATCGTGAGTTCTTTTTCGTTCATATGAAGATCATCATAGAGAAGGATATCCAGGTCAAGAGTGCGCGGTCCCCAATGTATCGTGCGTACTCTGCCACATGCATTCTCGATCTCATGAAGTCTGTCCAAAAGATCATAAGGCCTTAACCGGGTAGAGATCTCTATCACACCGTTTAAGAAAGGATCCTGCTCGACACCGCCGTAGGGCTCGGTCTCGATGATCGAAGACTTGGCGGTAACACTTATGCCGGGTGTCTCCTCCAGCATGGCCAGTGCCTTATCTATAAACTTAAGTCTGTCGCCCATATTGGAACCGATGCCTATATATGCTATATGGCGCGAAAGTGTGATCTCAACAGATACGGTGTCAAATTCAAGTCCTATGGGAGCATCGGGCTTATCTACGCGGACCACCGCGGATCTCAGGGCCGGGAAGTTGTCAAGAAGAGCTTCCGCCACCGTGACTGCCGCTCTTTCGATCAGGTCATACTTTTCCGCAGTGAACACACGATATATGAGCTTGGCCGCATCACTGTAGCTCACGGTATCCTCCAGGGCATCGCTGCGGCCGGCCTTATACAGGTCAGTAAAAAGGACAGCACTCACATAGAAGTCCTGTCCGTTCTCCTTCTCACTCGCGTGCACCCCGTGATATGCGTAAATATGCAGTTTCTCTATCGTAATCTTATCCATCTTCGCCTTACGCTTTTTCACGTATCGCTTCTATCATGCGTATCAGCCGCACGTGCTCCTTAACATCGTGCACACGCACGAACGACACACCGTGCTGCATGCCCCAGGCCGTAGTGGCCAGGCTGCCCTCAAGTCTCTCGCCGGCCGGCAGATCAAGTGCCTGCCCGATCATGGACTTGCGGCTGGTTCCGAGCAGAACCGGATATCCCAGTTCGTTAAGATCATCCAGGTGTGCCATCAGCTTCATATTCTGATCGTAATCCTTGGCAAATCCGATACCGGGGTCGATCATTATGTTTCCCTCGGAGACTCCGGCATCAATTGCCATTTTCACAGAGTTTCTCAGGTCTGATATGACATCCGTCACAACGTTGCTGTAAAGTGCTTTTTTGCGATTATGCATGATGCATACGGGAACATGCAACTGTGCTATGACCTCAGCCATACGCTCATCACCCTTAAGCCCCCACACATCATTTATCATATCCGCACCCGCGCCGACACCGGCCCAGGCGACGGTATTCTTATAAGTATCCAGACTGACAGGGATGTCGAATCTGTCTTTGATCGCTTCGATGACCGGCATCACCCTCTCAATCTCATCCGCAGCCTCAACCGGAGATGCACCGGGTCTGGTTGATTCACCGCCTATGTCAATGATATCGGCTCCGTCACGGATCATCTGTGCCACGTGTCCAAGTGCCACATCCATCCCGAGATACCTGCCGCCGTCCCAGAACGAATCGGGTGTGACATTGAGAATGCCCATGACATATGTATGGTTATCGATATCGAATTCTCTGTTACCTATACGCACTGCTTACTTCATACCTCCGGATCCGGATCACCCAAGTTCCATCATACGGAAGAACCGCTCCTCCAGCTCCGGATCGGATTCAAATACGCCCCGTCTGGCTTCGGTCACGGTCAGGGTTCCGCCCTTTTTCACACCCCGCATGGACATACACATATGCTCGGCTTTGAGCACTACGATGACGCCCGCACAGTCGAGATCCTCATATATCGCATCCGCTATCTGCGCTGTCATCTGTTCCTGGATCTGAGGACGCTTCGCATATACATCCACAACCCGGGCCAGTTTGCTCAGGCCAACCACTCTGTCCTTCGGGATATATCCGATATATGCATGACCGAAGAATGGCATAAGGTGATGTTCGCACATGGAGTAGAACGGTATATCCCTTTCCACTACCATATCCGTACCTTCGGCCGAGAAAGTCCGGGACAGATAGTTCGCCGGATCATCATCCATTCCCGCAAAAATCTCTCCGTACATTCTGGCTACTCTGTCCGGAGTTCCCGTCAGTCCCTCACGCTCCGGATCCTCTCCGATCCCTTCGAGGATCAGCTTAACCGCCTGTTTTATCTTCTCTTCATCGATCATTTCATATCACCATTCAATACTGTCTTCAACGAACGGCCTAAGGCACGATCTGCTTTTTCTTAAGGGCTACTCCTCTGCTGTCTACCAGTCTCCTGATGTCTCCCAGAAATGACAGCGATCCGAATGCTATGATCACGGAATCTTTGTCTGCAAGCAGGTATGCCATCTCCAATGCTTCATCGGGAGAAGTCGCAACGCTAACCATCTCATTATACTTCTTCACGGTCTCGGCCAGTTCCTGTGCCGGAAGGGCTCGCGGATTATCCGGTGTCAATGTGATGACATGAGACGCACGAGGTGCCATATACTCACAGATCGCTGGATAATTCTTATCCCCCAGCACACCCATGATGAATATCAGTTTGCCCGCTTCTTCTTCATTATGGAAGAAATACTCGACTGTCTTTGATAATCTCTTTGCCGCATTTTCATTATGGGCACCGTCAATTATGACTGTCGGGTTATGAGATATGATCTCAAATCTGCCCGGCCATACGGTTTTAAGCAGACCCTCTTTGATCGTTTTCTCATCGATTCTGATCCTGACCTTGCGAAGCGACTCCACCGCCGATATGGCTACGATTGCATTCTCTATCTGCCAGGAACCGATCAGGGATATCTTCAGCCCTTTATATCTGCCGTAATCAAATGTGGTGGTCTTAAGTCCGGCTTTGACATTTTTGATGCCGGCCGGATCGGCTATGGTCAGCGGGGCTTTCTCAAGCGAAGCTTTTGCCTTGATAACGGAGACCACCTCGGGAGTCTGTGATATGGTAACCACATTCGTCCCCTTCTTGATGATACCCACTTTCTCACGTGCTATGGCATCGACTGTCCTGCCGAGGTATCTGGTATGATCCAGACTTACACGTGTGATCACGCTGACTGCGGGGGCATGGATGATATTCGTGGCATCCCCGGTTCCGCCCATTCCGCATTCGAGGACCACGATATCGCATCCGGCCTCGGCGAAGATCACAAAAGCAAGAGCGGTCTCGACCTCAAAGAGCGTAGGTTCATTCTCCTCTCCGCCCTCCAGGACCATCATATCCGCTGCAGCCTTGACCTCCTCCAGATTACGGCAATATGCACTCTGCGAAACATTTCGCCCGCTTATCCGATAGCGTTCCCTGTCTTCTATGACTGCCGGTGACGTATATCGTCCGACTTTATATCCCGCCTCATTCAATATGCTTGAGATAAAAGCACATACGGATCCTTTGCCGTTGGTACCCGCCACATGGATGAAATTGAGTCCGTTCTGCGGATTACCCAGCTTGGAGCAAAGCACGCTCATCCGCTCCAGCCCGGGCTTCATGCCTGCTGCAGCGAGTCTGTCCGTATATAGTTGTGCTTCTCTGATATTCATATATATTTACTGTTCCAAAGCTTCCATGGCCAGACGAAGGCCGCCCATTATCCCCTGATCGTCGTTAAGCGACGGAGGTACGATGTAACTGTCCATACTTTTCAGCGGTGCGGCCTGTATATACCCCGCCAGCATGTCGGCCACATGCGATCTGATGAGCGCATATAACTGCTCCTGATGCATGACTCCGCCACCGAGTATGATCCGCTGAGGACTGAGTGTCAGTATTATATTGACCAGTGCTTCCGCTATATAGTATGCTTCCAGTTCCCATACTTCGGGACGATCCGCAAGTTCTGCGGCTTTTACTCCGTATCGGTGCTCTATGGATGGGCCCGATACGAGTCCCTCCAGGCAGTCGCCGTGGTACGGGCACACACCGGGATATGTATCACCCCTCCTGCGCGGAATGATCATGTGCCCGAGTTCAGGATGCAGCATCCCGTGAACGAGCCTGCCTCCGCTCATTACACCCCCGCCGACACCGGTGCCTATGGTTATATAGACCACATCATCAAGGCCCCTGGCACTTCCCCAGGTCACCTCTCCGAGTAGTGATCCGTTCACATCGGTATCAAATCCTATCGGAATACCCAGGGCTTCGGCAAAAGTTCCTGCTATATCCGTATCACGCCACTCCAGCTTGGGTGTGGAAGTGATATGACCGTAGGTGGGCGATCCCGGTATCAGATCTATTGGTCCGAAGCAGGCTATACCGAGTGCTTCGATATCATACGATCTGAAGAAATCGATCATCGGCGGTATGGTTTCCGCCGGAGTAAGAGTCGGGATCACCTTTCTCTCCGCGATATGTCCTTTTTCATCACCGATCGCGCATACCATCTTGGTACCGCCGGCTTCAAGTGCTCCGTACATCTGAGTATGCTCCCCGAACTCACCTGACTGACTCACACAAATGCCATGCGGTTATCAGTTAAAATCCGCCAT
>JAEEGL017383380.1_pt1 | contig 11006 bp, 8 predicted proteins | sample 9134231 | NCBI WGS metagenome assembly JAEEGL01 (sample SAMN16246548, study PRJNA631951) | gut metagenome | biome: gut microbiome; feature: rumen; material: fiber-attached | host: Bos | place: Iran: Karaj | collected 2018-10
CTCAGGAATTAACACAATCAAGCATTCAAGCAATAATTCAATTTCAATTTTCAACTTTCAATTTTCAATTCATCAAGCATTAACGCATTTGTACATTTTTTATTTTTTGTGTGCTGCACAATTTTTTTCCTGCGGGGGCGTTTTATGTCAAGTATTAACGATTAAAGATATGACTATGTTGGACGACAATTCTCCTTCGATGCTGTCATTGGTTGCCCTTCAGGGCAATGGCACGCCGGCGGCGCCTCCCGACGAGTTTGGCAAGACCATCCTGACGCAGGACAGCATCACCCGCACGGTGGCCGACAGCCTGAAGAATATGGATTTGGCCGATTTGAAGGGTGTGGTGACGGGCGAGAACACCATTCTGAAGGACGGTCTGCACGCGCTGACGGAGCTGACGGTGGGCTTTGTGCCGAAACTGTTGGTGGCCATCCTTATCCTGTGGGTGGGCATGAAGCTGGCGAAGATGCTGCGCAAGGTGATTGTGCGGGCGCTGGAGCGGAGGAATGCAGAGCCGTCGCTGAAGAGTTTCCTCGGCTCGCTGGTGGATGTGCTGCTGAAAGCTATGATTATTATCATGGCGATGGATGTGGTGGGTATCAAAGCCACGAGTTTCATTGCACTGCTGGGTGCCATGGGGTTGGCCATCGGTATGGCGCTGCAGGGCACGCTGCAGAATTTTGCCGGCGGGGTGATCATCCTGCTGATGAAACCGTTCAAGGTGGGCGACTATATTGAGTGCGGCAATTTTAAGGGTTATATTCAGGAGATACGCATCTTCCACACGATTATGCGCCCCTTTAACGGCCGCACGATTGTGATTCCGAACAGCGAGCTGTCGAACAAGAGCCTTGTCAACCACACGAAGGAGGAGGTTATCCGCCTGGATGTGGTGGCGAGTGTGGCCTACGGGTCGGACTTGGACAAGGTGAAGGAGGTGCTGATGGGAGTGATTAGCGAGGAGCCGCTGATTGTGTATGAGCCCAAGGCTCCCGTGGTGGCGGTGAGCGAGCTGGGGAACAGCTCGGTGGATTTCTCGATGTGGATGTGGGTGAAGGTGGAGGACTACTGGACGGTGTGGCTCCGCATCCGCGAGAATGTGTATAAGGCGTTCTACCGCAACGGCATCACAATTCCGTTCCCGCAGCTGGATGTGCATCTGGCATCCGATTCGCGGCAGGAGAACAGGCAGGATGCCGAAGGAAACATTGTACCCATCAACTCTAACGTAGTAAACCTGAAATGAGAAAGAGACTATTGCTGCTTTGTGTTGTGGCGGTGCTGCTGTGGAGCCCTTGCCGTGCACAGGATACGATTGACGCCCGGCTGTCGGACTCGGCTTTTGCCAGCATTTTGACTTGCGGTGCGGGCGACGAGTTCTATACGACTTTCGGTCACAGTGCCATCCGGGTGTGCGACCCCGCAACGGGGCTCGACCTGGTGTATAACTACGGGACTTTCGATTTCGACATCCCCCATTTCTATTGGACATTTGCGCGCGGCAAACTGAACTATTGCCTCAGCCGCACCTCTTTCGACAATTTTATGGCAGAGTATGCCTTCGAGGGGCGCGCGGTGTGGGAGCAGCGGCTGCGCCTGAGCCAGCAGGAGCTGAACAATCTGCTGCTGATGCTGGAGACCAACTTCCTGCCGGAGTATCGCTACTATATGTATGACTTTTTCCGTGACAATTGCGCCACCCGCGTGCGCGACATGGTGAGGGACTGCCTCTGCCACCGCACGTTGAGTCCGGAGTGCATTGCCGACACGAATCTGTCCTACCGCAACCTGCTCTACCGCTCCACAGAGGGGACGCTGCTGTGGTGGCGGCTGGGCATTGACATGGTGCTGGGTGTGCGCTGCGACAAACGTTGCAGCAACTATGAGTATATGTTCTCTCCGCTGGAGATGATGCATCAATTCGACACCCTCACGGTGAGCGACACGGGCGAGCCCTTGGCCGAACCTGCCACGGTGCTGCTGAGCGAGACGCGCAGTCCTTTGGCACGCAGTGTGTCCCCCACCTTGTTGTTCTGGGCGTTGTTTGTGGTTGTGGTGTTCCTCTCTATTATGGAGTGGAGCAAATTGTGGAATTTGCAGTGGCTTGACCGCACGGTGTATATTGTTGTCGGCCTGTTGTCGCTGGTTGCCCTGTTTCTGTGGTTCTGCACAGACCATTATTGCACGAAGGTGAACCTGAATATCCTGTGGCTGTCACCGCTGTTTCTCTATTTTGCCATCAATCCGCGACGCAGCAACCGATACGTTGTCTGTGTGCAGCTGGTGATGCTGTTGGCCGCCATGGTGATGACTCTCGGCGCGCTGCCCCAGCAGTTGAATGCCGCCGTGATGCCCATTGCCCTGATGCTGGCCGTGAGACTAATTTCCAACTTGAGGGGAGTTAGAACCTGAAGCCGCCGTAGAGGTAGGCTTGCCAGCGATAGACAAGGAGGTTCAAATTCTTCGGGTTGCCCTCACGGTATCCCGATGTTGTGGCGATGGCTCCGGTCACCCATCGGTCGCTGATATTCCAGAAGAACGCCAGGCGGACAATGGCTGTGAGCGACCACATGTGCTCTTCGGAAAAGCGCCGGGCATCGTCCATCCGCTGGTTGAAATAAGTCCTCGATTCCTCCGACCACTCATCCATATTGCCCATGGGCTTGATATCCATGACGCGACGGTTGGTGTATCGTGCCATAGGAAGGATGGAGGCGTGAATCATCCATTTGCCATCGTCGTGCACCCAGTTGTAGGCATAGCCGGCTCCGAAGAGGAAATTGGAGGTGAGTAGCTCCATTGTGTCGGCATAGTAGAGTTTTGAGAAGAGAGTGCTGTCGTAGTTGATAATTGCTCCCTGGTATCCCACGCCTGCAATGACGCTGCCGGCACTTTGTGTCTGCCATGCGGTCTGACTCAGTGCAGCCCCATAGGAGAATTTCTTATTGTTGAAGACATAGTATGCGTTCAGCTCCATAATGAAATGCTCCGGTCCCCGTAAATCTCCTTCAAATGGGTTTCCAACCCAAACGGAGCCGCTGGGCGACACCCACCGCATAGAGCTTTGCAGAGCGTAGGTAAGGCTCAGTTTTATGTCGAACCCTATTACACGGCCGTAGCTGGAGAGCGCTATTTCGGCATCGGAGTGGTTGGTGAGATTTTTGCCGAATCCGAGACCCCAGCCGCGATAGTAGAGCCCTGCCGACAGTTTACTGCGGAAACCTGTGGTGCCGTAGGCATCGCAGTAGCCCAGATCCATCACGGAGGGCATGTGCAGCACACAGTTGTCCATCGACATATCGCTGTAGAGCTTGGCAAGCCAGGGGCGTCCCTTGGGGTAGGATACGTAGCCCGGAATGAATCCGCTTGTCTGCGCCCTTTCGCGCCAGCGGCTGAACCACTGCCATGTCGAGACGAAGAAATTCTTCTTTACAGTGGTGTCGCTGGCGGTGTCGCACGGCGGAACACTATCGTTCTGAGCAAAACCCTTTATAGGGCACAACAACATGGTTGACAATAATATCAAGAGAGTTATCCTGTTCATAAAGCAGATGCAAAAATACAATTTTTTATTTTAATTGCAGATAGTTAATTCACATTTGACAAAAAAAGCGTATCTTTGCATTTTTAAAAGGAAACAAACAATACAAATATGATGCACAAATTCATTCTTACTGCAGCATGCCTTGTGGCATTGTCCCTATCGGCTGCAGCCCAGCACAAAACAACCATTTACGACAGCACTTCGGTCGTGATGGAGGAGTCGGGTCTGAGCCATGTCATCAATCACCAGCGCATCCGTGCCAACGACTATGCCGGATGCCGCGACCTTGCCACCATAAAGGTGGACTATGACCCGTTGTCGGCATACGTCGAGTTCCGCCAGGTGCTGGTTCACCACGCCGACGGGTCGGTTGAGGATGTCCTTCTCCGAGTATATGACTATGTGGCTCCGGCACGCCTCATCTATTGGGGTGCAAGCCAAAAGATGGTACAGATTGGCCATCTCGACCCCGGCGACGAAGTGGAATACACCACTTATCGCAAAGGGTTCACCTATGCCCTGCTTGGCGACGACGACAGCAAGTATATCCCGCCCATGCGCGGCCATTTCTACGACATTGTGCCATTCTGGAGCGACAACCCCGTGAACAAGAAGGTATATCAGGTCAGTGTACTAACAGAAAAGAATCTACGCTTTGAGCTGTACAACTGCATGTCGGACGGACTCTGCAGCGTGAGCATCGACAGCGTAATTGAGGGCGACCGCACAGTCTATACCTTCACAAAGGACAATATCACACCCCTCAAACGCGAGCCGCACGCCTTGGCCAACAACGATATCCAGTGCAAACTGCTGCTCAGCACCAGTCCCAACTGGCAGGCCAAGTCCATCTGGTTCTACGGCGTGAACGAGGACTACGGCAGTTTTGTCCCCACACCCGAGGTGCAGGCCAAGGTGAACGAGCTGGTCAGGTCGGCAAAGACCGAGCAGGACAGCATTGCCATACTGACCCACTGGGTGGCCGACAACATCCGCTATGCGGGCATCAGCATGGGTCCCGGCGAAGGCTACACGCTCCACAACGCCCAGATGAATTTTACCGACCGCTGCGGAGTGTGCAAAGACAAGGCGGGCATGCTTGTCACAATGCTGCGTGCCGCCGGTTTCAAGGCCTACGCAGCCATGACCATGGCACACGAGAGAATCGACCGCATACCCGCCGACCAGTTCAACCACAGTGTGTGCGCCGTGCAGCACCGCGACGGCACTTACGAGATGCTTGACCCCACCTGGGTGCCCAACGTGCGTGAGCTGTGGTCGAGCGCAGAGCAGCAGCAGGGCTACCTTATGGGCCTGCCCGAAGGCGCCGACCTGATGTACACACCCCTTTCTGCGCCCGAGAACCACTACATACGCATCAAGGCCGAAACAGAAATCGGTGAAGACGGCACCCTGTCCGGTTTCATCACCATCACTGCCGAGGGCCAGAGCGACCGTGCCGTGCGCGGCGTATTCAGCGCCCGCACTGCCGAATGGATGCGCAACATGGAGTTCGAACTCCTCAAGATTGCCCCCGGCGCACGCATCAGCAAAATCCAGCATACCGACAACGACAAATACCTGCAGCAACCCGTCACCATCAGCTATCATTTCACCATACCCGACTACGCTGTGGTTGACAAGAACACGCTTATCTTCACACCCCTTTCCGCACGCAACTTCTACAGCCGTGCCATGAGCCACCTCTTCTTTGACGTCACACCCGAGAGCCGCACCCAACCGTTCTCCGACGCTTGCTCGCGCTTGGTGGAAATCAAAGAGACCATCACCCTGCCCGCCGAATACAAGCAGCTGCACTTCCCCTTCATCAACGGAGTGGCCAACCCCGCTGCAAGCTTCGGCTGCCAATACTGGATGGAGGGCAACACGCTCACCTTTGCCGAGAGCTCACTCTTTGGCAAACGAGTATATGATGCCGACGACTGGCATTGCTTCCGCCAAGCTGTAGCCAACCAGAACAAACTGGCCGAGACACCCGTCATACTCACCAAATAGCATCAATTAATCCTTAATAACAACCGATATGAAAAGAATAATCCTCACCACCATAATCCTGGTTGCCACCGTGGCCGCTTATGCCCAGAACACGCAGCCCGATGCCGAGTACAACCTCATCCGCCGCAGCTACAAGGTTAACAGCGACAGCACGATGGACATCCGGTTCCGCAAAGAGATAGTGCTCCTGCGCAATCGTGCCATTACCGCCTATGCGGACAAGGGCGAGACCTTCATCACCTACAATCCCGCTTTTGAAAGCCTTACCATCAACGAATGCTACACTGTGCGTCCCGATGGTTCCAAGGTGACAACACCTCAAAACGCCTTTATCCTGCAGCTGCCTTCGGAATGCACCGACTGCGGCCGCCTCAACGAGCTGCGCGAAATGGCCATAGTCCACACCGCCCTTGAATACAACTGCACCATCGTCCTCGACTACACCCTGCACCGCAACAGCACCCGCCTTACCGAACGTTTCAACCTCAACCAAGACTGCCCTGTGAAACGCTACGAGATACGCTATGCCGATGGACACACCCAAGTGGCGACAAACTTGCCCCAGACCGTCAACGACCCCTACATGCCTGCCAAACAAGGATATGATGTGGAATTCCAACTGGGTGCAAAACCCATCTACACTGCCGAGCAGGCACTGCCCGAGGCCGAAAATCTACTGAATGCGCTCAAAAAAGACAATGCAAAAGAATACGCTGCCGCCATCCGCGACTGGGTGGTTGACTACATTCACCTCAACCCCATCGACCCCGCACGTGTCAACTATGCCATTACCCCCGCCATTGATGTCTATGCCAGCAACTGCGGCACCGCCATCGACAAAACAGGCCTCCTTGCCGCACTCTTGAACCAAGCAGGATTCAGGGCAGTAATCGTTGACAACAGCATGAATGTCTTCGGCGACAAGCCCCTCGAAGTGGAAGTGACCATTGAAGGACTAAAATACCGTCTTTCCGCAACCGACAAGAAACCTCTCATGACCGAAAGCGAGAAAGCCGACGCCGCAGCCGTTGCCTCGGCACCCATCTACATTGACCGGGCATTGGATTGGGAACCTGACACCATCATTGAAAACTACGTGCGCATCAACCTCCCCCAGGAAAAAGGCGGTCTCAATATCGACCCGGCAAAACTCAACGCCTCGCGATCCAGCGATGTGCAAGCCCGTGCCGCCAGCGAGTTCTATCACTACACCTTGGAACTGCCCAAAGGAGCCAAGCTCATAGGTGGTGACATCAACATCGAATACACCCGCAACATCGGCAGCATCAGCATTATTATCAAACAGAAAGGCCGCCGTCTGCTCATCACCCGCAGCCTGCGCCTGCGCAAAGCCGTCATCACCAAGGCCGACTATTCCGACTTCCGCCAGCTGATGATTGACTGGAACAACCACCGTCAACTCTACTTCAGCTTATGAACGGCGCACTGTGGGCACTAATATGTGCTCTTCTATGGACAGCCGGCATGCTTTACTTCGACAGCCGCAAGAAAAAGAAATAAAAACATCGACAATCAATAAATGCAGGGGGTAGTTTTGCTCCCTGCACTTATTATGCCATCATGACAAAAGGACATAAGTTTACCACAAGTGCAAGAAAACAGGGGAAACATGTACTAAACGGGAAAAAAGTCTTCAACATAAGCAAATCAAAAAGCCCTCACCAGACCAAACAGACAGCATAATGAAATAATATTTTATTTAATTGAAAAAAAACATGTATCTTTGCAACTTTGAAATAGTACGAATATGAAACGATACATCTTTACATTGACTATTGCCTTCATGCTGACAGGCAATGCTTTGGCACAGACGCTGGCCTTCGACGACATCGGCATGAAATATGGCTACAAAAACAGCAATGGCATCTGGCAGATACCACCACGATACCAAGTGGCCTTTGCTTTCCAGCACCAAGAAAGAAAATTTGCCGTGGTGAAATATGATGGCCGCTGGGGCTGCATAGATGAGTCCGGCAACATGATTGTCCGCAACATCTTCCGCACCCAAGAGGAAGCCCAAGAGGCCGGCGACCAGTGGTACACCGCCGAAGAACCCGGAAAATGGATCTATCCCGCCGAGAACCCCGCCGACCACAAATGGGGATTTGTCAACTACTACGGACAGTGGAAATATGAACCCATGTACGAAGGCGCAGGCAAGTATTTCGGCACCGACCCCATGAGTTTCGCTCCCGTGAAACTGGAGGGTCGTTGGGGCTGTATCGATGCCAAGGGAATAATGATTATCAAAAACATCTTCGAGAACATGGAAGATGCCGAAGAAGCCGGTCACCAATGGATAGTAGGCCGACACTACGACACGTGGCGCATCTCTGTCACCAACCCGGAAAACCCCAACCAGTGGGGTATTGTGAACTACCTTGGCCGTTGGGTCGTCCAGCCTCAATATGCCATGATTCGCCAGTTCCCCGGTGAACACAACTACATCTACACGCAGGCGTTGAAGGGTGGCCGCTGGGGCAACATCGACCGCAATGGCAACGTGATTAGCGATTTCATCTTCAGCAACGAAGACGATTGCGTCTACGCCCTCTCTCAGATAGAACACGGCCGCGACATTGATGGCTGGCGCCTGCCTGAGATGCGTACCGACACAGCCCTCTGGGGTTGGGTGAAAGCAGATGGCAGCTGGGCCATACAGCCCACTTTCTTGGAAGTGTCGCGTTTCCCCAACGATACCGGACTCTACGCCACAGCCAAGTGCGAGAATGGCTTGTGGGCCAGCATCCACGAGGATGGCCGCCTGCTGTCCAAACCCGTCTTTATCCTCTCATCCGAGGCCGCCAAAGCTGGCAAGGAATGGGACGACAACCAGAAAGGCATTGAAGAGGCCGAACTGGGACACTGGCTCTACCCCATCCAGGAGGCAGGAACAGGCCACTGGGGATATGTGGATTTCGAAGGCGAATGGGTCATCCAGCCCCGCTTGGAGGACGCTAAACCGTTTATCTACACCTGGAACAACCGTGTGGCTCCCGCCAAGGAAGAAGGCCGCTGGGGCTGCATCGACCACACAGGCCAGTTTGTGGTGAAACCCATCTACAACAACTCGGCTGACGCCTATGTTGCCGCACGCCAGTGGGGCTCGAAGAGAAAGTTCTGATGGACTATATTATCAAGAACGGAACTATCGTAAATGAGGGCACTCTCACCAAATGCGACCTGTTCATCCACGACGGTCGCCTTGTAGAAGATGCCACCACACTACGCAAGCCTCAGTTGTTCTCTGCCGAGGGCTGTTATGTACTCCCCGGGGTCATAGACACCCATGTCCACTTCCGCGACCCTGGTTTCCCTGCCAAGGCAGACTTCGCCACCGAGAGCCGTGCAGCTTTGGCAGGAGGGGTCACCTCAGTGATAGACATGCCCAACACCAATCCGCAGACCACCACCCTTGCCGATCTCGAAGACAAAGAGCAGATAGCGGCACAAAAAAGCGTGGTAAACTACGGTTTCATGCTGGGTGCCACCAACGACAACATCAGTCAGCTTCTCAACATTGACCCTCTGCGCTACGCCGCCATCAAGCTTTTCCTTGGCAGCAGCACAGGCAATATGCTGGTCAACAAGCCCGACACGCTCGACCGCCTCTTTGGGGAAAGCAAGAAACTGATTGTGGCACACTGCGAGGACGAAAGCATCATCCAGGCCAATCTGCGCAACTACAAGATGGAATTTGCCGGCAAAGAGGGCGAAAACGCCTCCCTGCATCCCAAAATCCGCAGCCGCGAGGCATGCTTTGTCTCCACCTACAAAGCTGTGGAACGGGCCAGAAAATACGGCACACGCCTCCATATCGCCCATGTCAGCACCGCCACCGAGCTTTCACTATTCAGCAACAAACCGCTTGAGGAAAAGAATGTCACCGCCGAGGTGACACCCAACCACCTGTGGTTTGACGACCGCGACTACGCTGAACTGGGCAACAAGATTAAGTGCAACCCCGCAATCAAGACCAACGACGACCGCATGGCCCTGTGGGGCGGACTGGCAGACGGGCTTATTGACACCATTGGAACTGACCACGCACCCCATACACTCGAAGAGAAAAACCGCCCCTATTTCGATGCACCTGGAGGCATCCCCAGCATCCAGCACTCGCTGCAAATGATGATGGAGGGGTTCTTCAACCCCGGTGTATGTGAACGCGATGACCACGACGAAGTACTGCAGGAATGGCTGCCCCTTATCGTATACAAAATGTGTCACAATCCAGCCATTCTGTTTGGCATCGAGAACCGTGGGTTTATCCGTCCCGGCTACTATGCAGACCTTGCCATCATCGAACCCGGCGAAACAGCTGTGACTCGTGAAAAACTCATATACAAATGCGGATGGAGTCCCCTCGAAGGGCAAACGCTCCATACCCGGATGCGGCAAGTGTTCCTCAACGGGATGCCCGCCGAGCAAAGCACTGCCATGCCACTGAAATTCACAAAATAATAATACATTTACAAACAAAAAACAAACAAAGACATGAAAAAACACATTCTTGCATTACTTGTCTTGGTATTAATTGGAACCAGCATCACCGCATGTGGCCGTAAAAGAGTCATCGACCCTGAACAGCTGCCCAAAGCCGCCACAGAACTCGTCCAGAAGCACTGGCCTTCATGCGTAATCGACTTTGCCTATATCGACGGACTTGAATACGAAGTGCTGCTGAGCGACGGCACCATTATCGAATTCAACAAAAAGGGAGAGTGGAAAGAAATGAAATGCACCGATGGTCTGCCTGTCACACTTGTACCCGCAAACATCACGCGATACGTAGTGGGACGATTCCCAAAACAACTCATCATCAAATGCGAAAAAATGCGTGGCGGCTATGAAATCGAACTGACCAACGGACTTGAAATCCAGTTCGACATGCAAGGCCGTGTCACCCACGTAGACGACTAACACAAAAGCATCATTAACCGCTGGTTATAGATGTAGCCTTTAATGCTCGGATGCAAATGCATCCCAAATGGGCAGAGAATACGGCATAGCCGATGCCTTTCTTAAAGGGTAATATTCTATCAAGCCGGCATGAGAACATCTCCTCTCATGCCGGCTCTTTTTTTACCCCTTTAGAGTTGAGGGTTGAGAGTTTAGAAGATTGCTTGATTGTCTGATTGCTTGAGTGCTTGAGTGATTTGACCGCGCCAGCCACTCAGGAATTAACACAATCAAGCATTCAAGCAATAATTCAATTTCGAAATTCAAAATTGAAAATCGGTTTACGACAGACTTTGGTTAAATATGAAGTTCTATAAATCCCTTATTACCGTCCAATACAGCTGGCAACCGTTGAACTGACACAGTGTGACGCATGCTGCTTCGCGCGGAATTTACTATTTATTCTGTGAGGGATTACGCTAACGTTCCTCAACGTTCCGAAAAATGTTGCATATTTACC